>Ga0209172_10007158_pt1 | contig 11742 bp, 9 predicted proteins | sample LarsenN4metaG_FD_184113 | JGI IMG/M metagenome (GOLD analysis project Ga0209172, IMG submission 184113) | Hot spring sediment bacterial and archeal communities from British Columbia, Canada, to study Microbial Dark Matter (Phase II) - Larsen... ... | reverse complement strand
TTTCCACGGATTGTTCCAGTCGCCGCGCGATGCCTGGTTTGATCAGCAGGCGATCTACGACCACTTCGATCGTGTGGTTCCTGCGCCTGTCGAGGCGGATAGGCTCGTCGAGCGAGCGCAGTTCGCCATCAATCCTGGCGCGCACGAAGCCTTCCCTGGCAAACTTCTCCAGTTCTTTGCGGTACTCCCCTTTGCGCCCGCGCACCACGGGCGCCAGGATCATGATGCGGTCGTCGGGCTTGAGCGATAGGATGGCCCGGACAATCTGCTCAGCGGACTGCCGCGCGATCACCTGGCCGCAGTTTGGACAATGCGGCGTCCCTACGGAGCTGTACAGCACGCGCAGGAAATCGTAGATTTCCGTGATGGTGCCTACCGTGGAACGCGGCGAACGGGTTGTGGTGCGCTGCTCGATGGAGATAGCCGGAGATAGCCCTTCCACCGTGTCCACGTCGGGCCGCTCCATCTGGTCCAGGAATTGTCTCGCATAGGCGGAAAGGGTTTCCACGTACCGCCGCTGGCCCTCGGCGTAGATGGTGTCAAACGCCAGCGAAGATTTCCCCGAGCCCGAGAGCCCGGTAATCACCGTCAGCGTGTTGCGCGGGATTTCTAGGTTGAGGTTTTTCAGGTTGTGCTGCCGCGCCCCGCGCACGACGATTTGTGTCAGACCCATGTGGAGAACACCCGTTGTGCCTCGGCGCTGAGCCTGCTGCTGCGGGTAACCGACGCTGTGCAAGCCAACCGTCGGCTCAATGGAGAGGCCTCGTAAGGCCGGTGGCCCACACAGCCACCGGCACGCAGCAGGCACACTGCGCCCATCATAATCTTTCAACATAGCAGCGGGGTTTCGGCGAATCAAGGCGCACGCGGGGAGCGAGGGCTCGGTGTTGTGGCCGAAGAGGTCAGGCTGGAGCCATGAGTTGGGCAGGGAAATTTTTCTGGCGGCCTTTCCTTCTTACCAGGGGACGCTGCTGGACGGCCTGTGTTTTCTATGGATTAGCCATGGCACAGCGCTTGCCACCTGCACGGCAGCGGGAAGGAAGTGAGTCGAGGATCCCTGAAAGGGGATTGAGGGCTGGGCCGGTTCACTTCCTTCTCCACTTCCGCCTCCAGTATTCTCCCCCGCACCCGACGCATCCCGGGCGGAAGTGTCTCTGTCAGAGCCGAATGGCCGGGGTCCCGAGGCGGTGTCGGGCGAGGCTCGCGGTTCTTTCTTTGCGCCAGCATGATGCTACAATTTGATAGTCCGCAACTCTTTAACTACTAACCCGTCGAGCAGCGCGACGACTGGGGCGTGGTCCAATTGGCAGGACGCTGCACTGTTAATGCAGAAGATGGAGGTTCGAATCCTCCCGCCCCAGCCAGCCTCTCAGGCGCGCGTCGTTGCGCGGAGTTCGGCGAGCAGCGCGCGGTCCTCGTCGGTAAGGGCGGCGCCGGCGAGCAAGTCGGGGCGGTTGCGCAGCGTTTTGGCCAGGGCCATTCTGCGACGCCAGCGGCGGACCTCTTCGTGGTGGCCGCTGACGAGCACTTCCGGGACGGCCCAGCCGCGGAAGACCTGCGGGCGCGTGTAGTGAGGACAATCCAGGATACCCGCCGCGACGGGCTGCCGCTGCGCACCTTCGAGGTACGCCAGACCAAACCCCGGCACAGGACCCGCCGGCTGGCTGAACGATTCAAACTGTGAAGAAGCTTCATTGCCCAGCGCGCCCGGCAGCAAGCGTGTAACCGCGTCTACGACCATCGCGGCGGCTAGTTCGCCTCCCGAAAGCACGAAGTCGCCGACGGAGAGCTCATCGGTGGCCAGATGTTCGGCCACGCGCTCGTCCACGCCTTCATAGCGCCCGCAGATCAGCACGACGCGCCGAAGTTGGGCCAAGCGGTGGGCCGTCTGCTGGCGGAATAACTTCCCAGACGCAGAAAGCAACACAATGGCGACTTTTTCTGCGTCCTCCGTGGGTTCCGTGCCCTCCGCGGCGAAGCGTTGTGCAAGCAGCGATTCGACCGCTTCGAAAATCGGTTCGGGTTTCATCACCATGCCCTGGCCACCGCCGAAGGGGCGGTCGTCGGTGGTACGGTGGCGGTCATGCGTCCAGTCGCGCAGGTCGTGGACGCGCACATCCACCAGGCGGGCCTCGCGTGCCCGGCGCACGATGCCAAAGCCGAAAGGCCCGTCGAAGAAACCGGGGAAAATCGTGATCACGTCGAACCGCATCACCGCGATTCTAGCGCAGGAAGGCCCCTGCGCGGCCCATTGGGGCGGCGAAATGGGCCCAGATGATTCGTTCCCCGCGCTCGCGGCTCGACAAGCTGGGGGGTCAAGCTGAGATGCACGTGACCTTGGTCGGGGTCGGCGACAAACGCTTCGTTCGCGCGCTGCACCAGCGCGCACAAGACATTGCTGCCGGTCGCCCGAAAAAGGATTCAGAGATGATCCTGCTCCTCGCGGAAGCCCCTGCGGCGCTGACAAAGCTGCGGCCGCTTCGGGGCTTGCTGGTACCGCATGAAGCCCAAGCTGATGATCCCTCGCAAGGGCCGTTGACTGTGCTGGTGAGCGCTAGCCATTGACGGCGCGCCAGGCGGTGGCCAAGTCGTGCGCAATGGGCCCGATGACGTCTTTATCTTCCCAGTAGCCCATGTGCGCCCCGGGGTTCCAACTCATCAGGAAGCTGCCCACGTTGATGGCCAAGTCGGCAGCGACCACCTTGCGATAAGCGGCGTTGAGCGGGCGCAGCGGGTAGCCGAGGATGTCGTCGCTGTCGTAGAAGTTCACCCAGCGTCCTTTGAGTCTGGGCCAGTGCTGGGCCAGTTGCGGCGCTGGCACCTGGACAGGCACGCCGAAGTCCTTGTAGCGCAAGCTCCAGATGGCGATGGGGCTGCCCAAGGTGTAGAAGAAGGCCAGCGTCTCGCTCCACTCGAGCGGCGTTTCGCCAATCAACTCGCGCACCGACGCGCCGATGAGCTTGCGCTTTTTGCGACGCGGATCGGTGGCTAGGTCGTAGAGGTAATTGCTGGCGATCACCGTGCCCAGGCTGTGCGCGATGACGCACAGCGGCGCTTTCTCGCCGGCGGCCAGAGCCAGCTTGCGCAGGGCCGTGGCCACCACTTCATGCACCGCGTCGTAGATGTGCCGGTCAGCCGGCGTGGGTTGGTAGGCGATGGCGTCAGCAGCGAAGTCTACGACGAAACGCCGCAGCGAAACGAAGTCCAGGTCGCCGCCCTGCCGGACGCGTTTCCACAATTCTTCCTCAACGCCGTGCAGCACCGGCCCCCAATAAACCGGCTCGAAGACGAGGGCCTCGGCGGCGGCAGCAGGAGCCAGCTTGGCTTCCTTGGCGAATTGCTCGCGCAGCTTGCGGATCATTCCCTCGGCAAACGTCGGGCCCTGTTTGCCTACGCCGTGCACAATGGCGATGGCAATCTTCTGCGGCATGGCGGGACTCTCTCGAGACCCACACTACCACGTTGAGAGCAGTGTGCAATATCTGCGTGAATATTCCTGCAGCCGAGATGGTGTATGCTCGCGGCATGAGCAGCCAGCAGGGTCGCGTGCGCGAGCGGTTCACGCGTACGGCGCAGCAGTTTGCGTCGTTTTCGCTCACCAAGCGCACGGCCGAAGCCGAACGTCTTGCGGACTTAGCCGCGGCTCAGTTGCCGGATGCCGCCCGTACTGTCGCGCTGGACGTGGCCTGCGGCCCGGGGACGTTCACCACGGCCCTGGCCTCGCGCGTGAAGTTCGTCCACGGGCTGGACTTGACGCCGGCGCTGCTGGCCCAGGCCCGCAGCGCAGCGGAAGCTGCGGGGATCTCGAATATTGTCTTCCATTGCGGCGACGCACTGGCGCTGCCGTTTCGGGCTGCAGCGTTTGACCTGGTCTGCTGCGGGTACAGCCTGCATCACATGCCGCATCCAGCCCAGGCCGTCGCAGAGATGATGCGCGTGGTCCAGCCGCGGGGCTGCGTGGCGCTCGTGGACCTGATTGTGCCCCCGGGGGCCGACGCTGCATTGAACAACCGCATCGAGCGCGCGCGGGATAACTCGCACACGCGCACGCTTGCGGCTGAGGAGCTGGTCGCTCTCGTGGAGCGGACCGGGCTGCGCATCATCGCGCAGGAAACCGGGGAGCGTTGGCGCAATTTCGACGAATGGCTTCGGATCGGCGGCTGGGAGCCTGGCGACGAGGCCTACAGAGCCACGCGCGCACTCCTCGATGCTGACCTGGGCCGGAACGCCTCAGGTTTCCATCCGCGCCTCTCCGCGGACGGCGCGCTCGAGTTCCTGCAGGTTTCACTGTTCGTTTTCGCCCGCCCCTTCTAGCATCGTACCGCAAAAGCGGAGGTGCTCCACCCTTCTGTTTGCTGAGGGGTGGGGGAGTTGTGCCCCTGCGGTGATGCGCAGGAACCAGGGCGAAAAACAGGGTTTGTCGTGTACACTGTGTCGCCGCTGCGGATTGCGGCAGGGACACCGGCAGAACACACGAGTATGGCCAAGGGGAAAAAGCGGCTGTCGCTGGCGACGCGTATCTTCTTGGGGTTGCTGATCGGCGCAGGGCTGGGCGTTTCGCTGAACCTGGGCTGGGGCGGCGTGGGGTGGCTCGAAGGGCTGATCAGCCGCGTCACCGAGCCTGTGGGGCAGATGTGGCTGCGCTCGCTGATCATGATTGTTCTGCCCCTGGTGTTCGCCTCGCTGGCGCTGGGCGTAGCGGGTCTGGGCGACCTGCGCAAGCTCGGGCGGATTGGCGCCAAGACGCTGGCCTATTTCCTGCTGTCCACAGCGCTATCGGTAGTCATCGGCTTGCTGCTGGTGAACACCATCCGGCCGGGCCACGGGCTCCCCACGGAAACCCGCGAGCGGCTGCTCGAAACCTACAAGACCCAAGCCGCCGCGGGCCAGCAGATGGCCGCGGCGGTGAAGTTCGACATCTCGCTGCTGGTCAACATCGTGCCGCGCAACCCGCTGAAGTCCATGGCTGACTTCGACATGCTGGCCGTGATCTTCTTCTCGCTGATGTTCGGCGTGGGACTGGCGCTGATTCCGGCGTCGCGTGCGGCCTCGATGATTGCTGTGCTCGAAGCGCTCGGCGATGTGGTGACCGCCATCATCGACCTGGTGATGAAGCTCGCTCCCTACGGTGTGTTCTGCCTGATCTTCAGCGTGACGGCGCGCTTCGGCTACGACCTGCTGGTGAAGCTCGGCCTGTACGTTGTCACGGTGCTCATCGGCCTGGCCATCCACATGTTTGTCAGCTATTCGGTGCTCGTGAAGCTGCTGGCCGGGCTGCATCCCGTCGAGTTCTTCCGGCGCATCCGCACCATCATCATCACCGCTTTCTCCACGAGCTCGTCCAACGCTACGCTGCCCACCACGCTGCGCGTGACCGAAACCGAGCTCGGCGTGCCGAAAGAAATCTGCGGGTTCGTGTTGCCACTCGGCGCCACCATGAACATGAACGGCACGGCGCTGTTTGAGGGAGTTACCGTACTGTTCATTGCCCAGGTGTTCGGCATGGAGCTGAGCCTGGCGGCTCAGGGCATCGTCGTCCTCATGAGCGTGATTACCGCCGTAGGGACGGCCGGCGTGCCGAGCGGCTCGATCCCGCTGCTCATCCTGGTGCTGCAGGCGGTGGGTGTTCCCGGCGAAGGCATCGCTATTGTTCTCGGCGTGGACCGGCTGCTCGATATGTGCCGCACCACGTTGAACGTTACCGGCGACGTAACTGCCGCCGCGTATATCACCCGCTCGGAAGGCTACCGCTTTGCCCCCGCGCCCAGCGCGAACCCCCGATAGACGGCGACAACTCGCTGCGGCGGAACTGGCGGGCGCACAAGTGCCCTACTGTGCGGAAGAACCGGGTGAAGCGGATGGTGGTCAGACGGCGCAGGCGCCTGTGGGCCGTTCGGCTTTGACGAAGGGCAGCTTCTGCAGCGCCCATGCATCGAACCCGCCGACCACGTTCATGACGTTGCGCACGCCCGCGCGCAACAGCAGGCTGGCGGCAATCGAGCTGCGATAGCCGCTCTTGCACTGCACCGCTACGGGCCGGTTGCGGTCTAGGTCGCCCAGCGCCGTATTCAGTTTGTGCAGTGGCTTCAGGACAGCGCCGTCAATGTGCCCTGCTTCCCACTCCATAGGCCGGCGCACGTCTAGGACCTGTATGCTGCCCGGCTGGTCGTTCAGAAGCTGGTAGAGGTCGAGGACCGATATCTGCGGCACTTGGCCGAGCGGCAATCCGGCCCGCTGCCAGCCCAGGATACCGTCGCGCAGATACCCCGCCACGTTCTCGATCCCCACGCGGGCCAGCCGAATGCGGGATTCTTCCAGCCGGTCAGGGTCGGACACGACGATGACGGGAGTGTGCAGTCCGATCAGAGTCCCCGCCCAGCTCGCGTATTGCCCCGAGAGAGCAATGTTGATCGAGCCGGGAACGTGGCCTGCCCCGAACTCTGCGGGACTGCGTGTGTCTAGGGCAATGGCAGCATCCTCCGGGGCGGACGTCCGGCGGAGAACTTCCCGGGGGTCGAGAGCCGCAAGCGGCGGCAGCTCCGCCAGCGGACGTGCGCCGCTGCGATTGATCTCCGCATCGAGCAAGAAATAGTCGGGGCGCTCAGGAATTTCCGCTGTCAACAGGCGGATAAACTCTTCGCGGCTGCGCACCTGCAGCGCATAGTTAAAAGCGCGCTCCTTGCCGATCGTGGAACGGCGCTCGGGACTGATATTCCGCCCGCACAATGAGCCAGCGCCGTGGGCGGGATAGACCTCGACGTGGTCGGAAAGGGACAGCAGCTTGTTGTGTAGGCTGTCGTAGAGCATACCGGCCTGCTGCTCCGGCGTGTAATGGCGGGAAAGGTCCGGCCTGCCCACATCGCCGATGAACAGCGTATCACCGGTGAGCACGGCCCAGGGTTCGGGCGAGCGGCCCAGGTCAATCACCAGCACGCAGAGGCTTTCGGGCGTATGCCCAGGAGTTTCGAGGAACCGCAGCACGGCTTGGCCGAAGCAAATCTCGTCGCCGTCCTTGGCAGGAACGTGCGGGAACTGCGCACCCCCCTGCGCGCCCAGGTAGATTTTTGCTCCTGTGCGCGCCGCCAGTTCCCGATGGCCCGAGACGAAATCGGCGTGCAGGTGCGTCTCAACGACGTGCGCAATTCGCAGGTCCTGCCTGGCCGCCTCTTCCAGATAGATGTCCACGTCCCGCTGGGGATCCACAACGGCGGCGATTCCGTCGGATCCGATCATGTACGAGGCATGGGCCAAGCAGGCCAGATAGAATTGCTGAAAGTACATGGGGCCTCCCGTGTAGCCGGCGTCGCTTTAGGTTGTTACCCGAGCAAATGTCGCAAATTCTAGCATATCTGCGGCTGGAGTGAACAACGTGCCACTCCGGCTCCGCCAGCGGCAAACTCCCAGCAAGGATTCTGCTTGCCTCGCCGGTTAACCTAATTGTATAGATAACTCCAGCAATGGTACGCTTCCCTCGGCTTCCCAAGGTCTGTCTGGCCTGGGCCCTGATGGCCGTCGCTCCGCACGCTGCCGCCCAGTCGCGTGATGGGGTGGGTGCTGCCCAGCCCGTGCCGTTGCGCATCCCGCGCGTCTCGCAACCGCCAAAGCTCGAAGACTTCCTCAACGGCACTCCGCGGGAGGCGGAGCTGGCTGTGACCGACTTTCGCCAGCGCGAGCCCGGTGACGGCATCCCGGTCAGCCAGCCTACCCGCGCCTATCTTTCTTACGACCAGCAGAACCTTTACGTCGTCTTCGTCTGCCGCGAGGAGCCTGGAAAGGTGCGCGCGCGCATGGCTAAGCGCGAGGACATTTTCAGCGACGACCGCGTGGGCGTTTTCCTCGACACATTCCAGGATCGCCAGCGCGCCTACGCATTCCTTAGCAACCCGCTCGGCATCCAGCTCGACGGCATCTCCACCGAGGGCCAGGGGAACGACTACAGCTTCGACACGCTGTGGCACACCGAGGGGCGGCTGACGCCGGATGGGTTCATCGTCTGGATGGCCATCCCGTTCAAGAGCCTGCGCTTTCCCAGCGCGCCCACCCAGAAGTGGAACATCGCGCTGGGGCGGATCCTGCCGCGCAACAGCGAGTCCTCCTACTGGCCCTATGTCACGCGCCGCCGCGAAGGCTTTGTGCCGCAGCTGGCTGCTGCCGAAGGACTCGAGCAGATCTCACACGGCCGCAATCTGCAGTTCATTCCCTACGGACTGTTCGCGCGCGCCCGGTTTCTCGACCTGGCCTCGGGCCCGCCCGCTTTCCGCACCGGAAACGACTGGCGCGGCGGCCTGGACGCCAAGATTGTCCTCAAGGATGCCCTGACGCTGGACATCGCAGTCAATCCCGACTTCAGCCAAGTGGAATCCGACGAGCCGCAGGTGACCATTAACCAGCGCTTTGAAGTCTTCTTCCCGGAGAAGCGCCCTTTTTTTATCGAAAACGCCGCCTTCTTCGAGACGCGCCAGAATTTGTTCTTCACGCGGCGGGTCGCTGACCCCCAGTTTGGCGTGCGCCTGACGGGGAAAATCGGGCGCTGGGCGCTCGGTGCGCTGGCCATGGATGACCGCGCGCCGGGAAAGCTGCTCGCCGAGTCCGACCCGCGTCACGGGCGCCGTGCCGCCATCGGCGTTGCGCGCGTGCAGCGCGAATTCGGTCGCCAGTCCGGCATCGGATTCCTGGTGGCCAGCCGCGACTTCGTCGGCAGTTCCAACCGCGTGTTTTCCGTGGACACCCGCCTGAAGCTCAACCCGAACTGGGTCTTCACGGGCCAGATCATGCGCAGCTACGACCGCACCCTGGAGGGTCTCCGCCGCGCCGGCCCTGCCTACCTCGCCGAGCTGAGCCATTCTGGACGGCACTTTCTGTACTTTTCGCGCTACCTGGACCGCAGCCCGGACTTTCGCTCCGGTCTGGGCTTTGTCCCGCGCAGCGACATTCGCCTGATGGAGCATTTCGTCGATTACTCGTGGAAGCCGGAGGGGCAGCGGCTGGTCAGCTACGGCCCCAGCCTGTACGTCGTGGTCAACTGGGACCGGCGCAACCGCCTCCAAGACTGGATCCTGCAGGCGGGCTTCGGCGCAGGCTTCACCGGCCAGACCAACCTCGAGCTGCAACATGCGGAAGTTTTCGAGTTGTTCCAGGACATCGAGTTTCGCCAGCGGCGCACCGAATTGCTTTTCTCCAGCGAATGGTTGTCCTGGCTGGGGCTTTCCGCGCGGTTCCGTCGCGGCACGGCCGTGAACTTTTTCCCGGCTGGCGGTCTGGCGCCGTTTCTTGTGGGCTCCACCGTGGGTTCGGCGGGCCTGTCCTTCCGGCCCGCGCCGCGCGTGCGGTGGGACCAGACGTTCATCTACACGCGGCTGGACGCACGGCGAGAATCGGCTCCCGTAGGGGTTGCCGACGGCACCGGGATCTTCACCAACCACATCCTGCGCTCGAAGCTGAACTACCAGTTCACCCGCGCGCTCTCCCTGCGGATGATCTTCGACTACAACGCCGTGCTGCCGAACCCGGAGCTGGTCAGCCTGGAACGCGCCAAGCGATTCTCTGCCGATTTCCTGCTGACTTATCTCCTGCATCCGGGCACGGCGCTCTACGTGGGCTACACGGATATCTACGACAACCTGGAGTTGCTTCCCGGGGACCCGCCCATCCTGCGACGCATCGGACGACCCACGACCTCTACCGGTCGCCAATTCTTCGCCAAAGTGAGCCACCTGTTTCGCTTCTGAAGCGGTTGACCCGGCGCGGGCTGTTTGACGGTTTTGGAGATTGTCCCTATAATTGGATTTTTGCGGTTCGCGCGTGGAGGTAGCGTGTACGCGGTCATCCGCAGCGGGGGAAAGCAGTACCGGGTCGAGCCGGGCCAGACGATTCGGGTCGAGCGTCTGCCGGGCAAGGTGGGCGTGAAAGTTACGTTTGACCAGGTCCTTGCCGTACACACCGACGAGGAGCTTCTGACCGGCGCCGCGGCGGCCAAGGCCAAGGTCAACGGAAAGATCGTCGAGCAGGGCCGTCGCCGCAAGGTGCTGGTCATGAAGTACAAGAAAACCAACCAATACCGGATCAGGCGCGGCCACCGGCAGGATTATTCGGCTGTGGAAATCAGCCAGATCAAGATCTCCTAGGGCGCGCAGCGCGGAAGCGAGGCTTTCATGGCGCACAAGAAAGGCGGCGGGAGTTCCACCAACGGGCGGGATAGTTGCGGTCAGCGCTTGGGCGTCAAGCGCTTTGGAGGCCAGATCGTCCGCGGCGGCAGCATCCTCGTCCGGCAGCGCGGCACGCGCTTCAAGCCCGGTCTGAACGTGGGGCGCGGCAAGGACGACACGTTATTTGCCAAAGTCACGGGGGTCGTGCGATTTGAAGACAAGGGCCGCGGGGGCCGCTACGTCAGCGTGCTGCCGCTTGGGCAGACCGTGCCAGCCTCCAAGCAACCTGCGCCGGAGCCCGAACCTGCCACTGTTTCGGCCGACTAGCTCCGTTCCAGCTTGTTGCGCATAGCATCCTGTCTCTGAGTCCTCTGCGTTCATCTGCGCTGTTCAAGTTCCTGGCGAAGGAAGGACTTCATCCTGGTCGGCACGCCTTTGTTTTTCCGCCCAAGCTTGTCGTACCCTTATCCACGGGTGCAGCTCACGTGTTCATTGATGAAGCGAAGATCCGCGTAAAGGCAGGGGACGGCGGCAACGGCTGCGTGGCTTTTCGGCGGGAGAAATACGTCCCGCGGGGCGGGCCTTCAGGCGGCGACGGGGGCAAGGGCGGCGATGTGGTTTTGGAAGCCTCAGCGCACGACAATACGCTGCTGCGTTTCCGCTACGAGCGCGAGTTTCGCGCCGAGCGCGGCCGCCACGGGGAAGGCTCGAACCGCACGGGTCGTTCCGGAGAGGACCTGGTGCTCCGCGTGCCCGTCGGCACGATTGTTTTCGACGAGGCCACTGCCGAACAGCTCTTTGAGTTCTCCGCTCCTGGCCAGCGGTTTGTCGTGGCGCGCGGCGGGCGCGGCGGGCGCGGCAACCAGCACTTCGCCCGGCCCTGGCATCAGGCGCCGCGGGAATCGGAAGATGGCCAGCCTGGCGAAGAGCGCCACTTGCGCCTAGAGTTGAAGCTGCTTGCCGATGTCGGCTTGGTCGGGTTCCCCAACGTCGGCAAGTCCACCCTGATTTCCCGGATTTCTGCGGCGCGGCCGAAGATCGCCGACTACCCATTCACTACGCTCGAGCCGCACCTGGGCGTGGTCTCCGCGGGAGACGGCGCGGACCTGCGCTTTTTCGTCGTGGCTGATATTCCCGGACTGATCGAGGGGGCGCACCAGGGCGCGGGACTAGGCACGCGCTTTCTACGGCACATCGAGCGGACGCGCCTGCTTGCGCACTTGGTGGATACGAGTGACGCCTGTGACCGCGATCCGCTGCGCGATTTCGAAATCATCCTGGGTGAGCTCCGCGCCTTCAGCGAGGAGCTCGCCGCCAAGCCCATGCTTGTGGTGGCTACGAAGCTTGATGTCACGGCCGACCGCGCGCGCCTAGAGCGGCTGCGCGCGTTCTGCGCGGAGAGGACGCTGCCGTTCTACGCCGTCTCTTCGGTCACGGGCGAGGGCGTCTCCGAACTGGTGCGCGCCATGGCCGACGCGCTGGCTGAGCTGCCCCGGCCGGTTGTTCCAGAAGGCAACGCGGTCGAAGCGCGCTTCACGGAGGGACGTTGACGACGCATTCGCACCGCACTCACCTCCCTCCGCGGGCCATTGCGTTG
>Ga0209172_10007154_pt1 | contig 11754 bp, 12 predicted proteins | sample LarsenN4metaG_FD_184113 | JGI IMG/M metagenome (GOLD analysis project Ga0209172, IMG submission 184113) | Hot spring sediment bacterial and archeal communities from British Columbia, Canada, to study Microbial Dark Matter (Phase II) - Larsen... ... | reverse complement strand
GGTGTGTCGAGGACCGTGCTCGCGTCGATGACGATCCCGGTCCTGATGTCACACTGAATCAGCCCCCAGTCGCTGCGCTCCTGCCCCCGAGGGGCGCCGTCCGGCTTGCGGCGGCCCGGCGCCGGACACCTCACTCGGCGCCGCGCACCACCGTCACCGGCAGCGACGCGTCGTGCAGCAGTGCGTGGGCGACGGAGCCGAGCCGGCGCCCTTCGCTCTCGCCCTTGCCGTGGGCGCCGACGACGATCATCGTGCAGCCCTCGTCCTCGGCGATGTCGATCAGCGCGTGGATGGGCTCGCCGCGCGCGACCTCGATCTCGTGGTCGACGCCGGCGGCGGTGCACAGCGCCACCGCGTCGGCGAGCAGGTGCTCGCCGGCTTCGCGGGCGATCTGCTCGATCGCCTCGGCGTCGTGCACGCGCAGCAGCTCGTACAGGCCGGCGGGCTCCTGCACGTTGGCCAGCAGCAGGCTGGCGCGCAGGCCCTCGTGGACGAGCTGCAGCGCGTGGCGGACGGCGGCGAGCGACTCGGCGGAGCCGTCGACGGGAACGAGGATCTTCATGGCTGATGCTCCGGGCTGGGGCGCAGTATCCCCCAGGGCGCGGCACCCCGGGCCCGACTTCTGTCAAACCCCGATGGCCGGCGGCCGTCGCGCCGATAGCATCCGGGCCAATCAGCCCTGGAGCCCGCCCATGACCCCATCCACCCGCCTCGCCCTCGCCGCCGCCTGCGCCGCCGCCTTCGCCACCTCCGCGCACGCCCAGGGCAACGCCCCGATCAAGGTCGGCCTGATGCTGCCGGCCACCGGCACCTTCGCGGCCCTGGGCGACATGATCGAGAAGGGTTTCCGCCTGCACGTGCAGGAGCAGGGCGGCAAGCTCGCCGGCCGCGAGATCCAGTACTTCAAGGTCGACGACGAGAGCGACCCCTCCAAGGCCACCGACAACGTCAACAAGCTGATCAAGCGCGACCAGGTCGACGTGCTGGTCGGCACGGTGCACTCCGGCGTGGCGCTGGCGATGGCCAAGGCCGCCAAGGAAAGCAACACGCTGCTGATCGTGCCGAACGCCGGCGCCGACGCGATCACCGGCCCGATGTGCGGCGCGAACATCATCCGCTCGAGTTTCAGCAACTGGCAGCCGGGCTACTCCACCGGCGTGGTCGCGGCGCAGAAGGGCTACAAGCGCGCGATGACCATCACATGGAACTACGCCGCCGGCGCCGAGACGGTCAAGGGCTTCCGCGAGGCCTTCGAGAAGGGCGGCGGGCAGGTCATCAAGGACCTCAACCTGCCCTTCCCCAACGTCGAGTTCCAGGCGCTGCTGACCGAGATCGCGGCACAGAAGCCCGACGTGGTGTTCGCCTTCTTCGCCGGCGGCGGTGCGGTGAAGTTCGTCAAGGACTACGACGCCGCGGGCCTGAAGAAGACCGTGCCCCTGTTCGGCTCGGGCTTCCTCACCGACGGCACGCTGCAGGCGCAGGGCGCCTCGGCGCAGGGCCTGTTCACCACGCTGCACTACGCCGACAGCCTGGACATCCCGAAGAACAACAGCTTCCGCAAGAACTTCGCGCTGGCCTACAAGCAGAACGCCGACGTCTACGCGGTGCAGGGCTACGACGCGGCGCAGATCCTTTCGGCCGGCCTGAACGCGGTGAAGGGCGACATGGGCAAGCGCGACGCGATGCTCGCCGCGATGCGCAAGGCCACGGTGGACAGCCCGCGCGGCAAGTTCACGCTCTCGCCGGCCGGCAACCCGGTGCAGGACATGTACCTGCGCGAGGTGAAGGGCGAGAACAACGAGTACCGGTCGGTGGCGGTGAAGGCCCTCGCGGACCCGGCGCGCGGCTGTAAGCTCTGACGGGTGGATCTCGCCACCTTCCTCGTCCAGTGCCTGAACGCCGTCCAGTACGGCCTGCTGCTCTTCCTCGTCGCCAGCGGACTGACGCTGATCTTCGGGATCATGGGCGTGATCAACCTCGCCCACGGCAGCTTCTACATGATCGGCGCCTACATGGCCTTCGTGCTGGCGCCGTGGTTCGGCGACTGGTACCTGACCAAGCTGCTGGCCGGGGTGATCCTGGCAGCGGTGTTCGGCTACCTGCTCGAGTGGGCCTTCTTCAGCTACCTCTACCAGCGTGACCACCTGCAGCAGGTGCTGATGACCTATGCGCTGATCCTCGTCTTCGAGGAACTGCGCTCGCTGACCGTGGGCAACGACGTGCACGGCGTGCAGGCGCCGACCTGGCTGGCCGGCGGCTTCAAGCTCGGCGAGCTGATGAGCTACCCCTGGTACCGGGTGTTCGCGTCGGTGGCGTGCATCGTGCTCGCGGTGGCGCTGTACTGGGTGGTCAACCGTACCAAGCTGGGCATGATGATCCGCGCCGGCGCGAGCAACCGCGACATGGTGCGCGGCCTGGGCATCGACATCCAGCGCCTGTATCGCATCGTCTTCGCCGGTGGCGTGGCGCTGGCCGCGCTGGCCGGCATGATCGCCGCGCCGCTGTCGTCGGTCTATCCGAACATGGGCGGCAGCGTGCTGATCATCTGCTTCGTGGTGGTGGTCATCGGCGGCATCGGCTCGATCACCGGCGCGCTGATCGCCTCGCTGCTGGTGGGCTTCGTCGACACCTTTGGCAAGGTGTTCTTCGCCGAATTCAGCGGCATCGGCGTCTACCTGCTGATGGCGATCATCCTGATCTGGAAGCCCGAAGGGCTGATGAAGCAGCATGGGCGCTGAGCACGCCGCCACCTCTGCGTCCCGGTTCGGCAGGCTCGTGCCGTTGCTCGGTCTGGCCGTGCTGGCCGCGCTGCCGGCCGTGCTGACGCCGTACACGCAGGACCTGGTACTGAAGATCGCCGTGTTCGCGATCTTCGCGCTCAGCCTCGAGCTGCTGGTGGGCACCACGGGCCTGGTGAGCCTGGGCCACGCGGCCTTCTTCGGCATCGGCGCCTATGCGGCGGTGCTGTTCACCGGTGGCGTCGGCTCGCTGCCCGCGGCGCTGGCCTGGCTGGCCGGCGACGGCGGCGCGGCGCCGCTGCTCAAGCTGCTGGCCCTGTCGGTCGGCTTCGCGGCGCTGTACGCGCTGTTCGTCGGCGCTTTAAGCCTGCGCACTACCGGCGTGTACTTCATCATGGTCACGCTGGCCTTCGCTCAGATGGCCTACTTCGTCTTCCACGACACCAAGGTCGGCGGCGGCAGCGACGGCATCTTTCTCTACGCCAAGCCGGTGCTGGAGATCGGCGGCACGACGCTGATCGACCTCGACCGCAAGAGCCACTTCTACTACTTCACCCTCGGCGCACTGGCCTTCACCTACGGCGTGCTGGCCCTGGTGAACCGCTCGCGGCTCGGCCATGCGCTGGCCGGCATCCGCGTCAACGAGCAGCGCATGCGCGCCGCCGGTTTCCGCACCTACGGCTACAAGCTTGCGGCCTTCGTGATCGCCGGGGCGCTGGCCGGGCTGGCCGGCTTCCTCGTCGGGGTGAAGGACGGCGCGGTCAACCCCGAGCTGCTGTCGTGGCACGAGTCCGGCGCGGTGCTGCTGATGATCATCCTCGGCGGCATCGGCAGCCTGCGCGGCGCGGTGCTGGGCGCGGTGGCCTTCACGCTGCTGAAGGAGCTGTTCCAGAGCGAGGCGCTGCTGGGCCCGCTGGCCGGGCACTGGCAGCTGACGCTGGGCCTGACCATCATCGCGTTCGTGGCGCTGCTGCCCAAGGGGCTGATCGGGCTGAAGCAACGGCTCGCAGGAGCCTCGCATGGCTGAGGCCCTGCTGCGCTCCAACCTGCTGACGCGCCGCTTCGGCGGGCTCACCGCCGTCAACGGCGTGTCGCTGGCGTTCCACATCGGCGAGGTGCACGCGGTGATCGGCACCAATGGCGCGGGCAAGTCGACGCTGATCAACATGCTCTCGGGCGAGATTCCGGCGTCGGGCGGCAGCATCCACTTCGACGGGCAGGACATCACCGACTGGCCGCAGCCGAAGCGCGCACGCGCCGGCCTCGGCCGCAGCTACCAGCGCACCACCATCTTCCCGGAGTTCAGCGTGCTGGAGAACTGCCGGCTGTGCGCCCAGGCCGCGCTGCCGCGTGCCTGGGCGGTGTGGGAGTCGGCGCAGCGCTGCGAGGCCAGCCTGGCCGTGGCGCGCGAGGCGCTCGCCGCGGCGGGCCTGGCCGACGTGGCGCAGCGCCAGGCCGGCACGCTCAGCCACGGCGGCAAGCGCCAGCTCGAGATCGCCATGTGCCTGGCCACGAAGCCGCGCGTGCTGCTGCTCGACGAGCCGCTGGCCGGCATGGGCGCCGAGGAGACCGACCGCATGCTCGCGCTGCTCGCCTCGCTGAAGGCCACGCATGCGGTGCTGCTGGTCGAGCACGACATGGACGCGGTCTTCCGCATCGCCGACCGCATCACGGTGATGGTCAATGGTGAGGTGATCGCCAGCGACGTTCCGGCAGCAATCCGCTCCAATCGTGATGTGCAGACGGCGTATCTCGGTGAGGGGCACTGAGATGAGTCTCCTGCGCACGACCCGGCATTCCTGGAGCGCGTCGCGGGACGGGCAGGCCGGGCTGTGCGCGGCCCGATATCCGTGCTCGCCCGGCCTGCGCGTCCCGCGACGTGGCGCCGATGGTGGCTCGCGTCTTCTTTGTTCGCGCTCGGTGGTGGCACGGCGGGTGTGGGGCCTGCCGGTGGAGTACCGATATCGGGCGGCGCGCAGACCGGCAGGCCCCGCACCCGCCGCTCTCGATGGAGCCACCTGACGATGCTCTCCATCACCGACCTGAATACCTACTACGGCGAGGCGCACATCCTGCGCGGCGCCGCGCTGGAACTGCCGGCCGGCACGGCGCTCGGCCTGCTCGGCCGCAACGGCATGGGCAAGACCACGCTGATCCGCACGCTGATGGGCTACGTGCGCCCCGCCTCGGGCCGCATCGCCTGGGACGGCCAGGACGTGACCGGCTGGCCGCCCGAGCGCATGGCGCGCCTGGGCATCGGCTACGTGCCGGAAGGCCGCGGCATCTTCCCCAACCTCAGCGTGCGCGAGAACCTGGTGATGAGCGCGCGCGCCGGCGTCGACGGAAAGCGTGAGTGGACGGAAGAGCGCGTGCTCGCCACCTTCCCGCGCCTGGCCGAGCGGCTGGCGCACGGCGGCGGCCAGCTCTCCGGCGGCGAGCAGCAGATGCTGTCGATCGGCCGCGCGCTGATGACCAACCCGAAGCTGATGATCCTCGACGAGGCCACCGAGGGCCTGGCGCCACTGATCGTCGCCGAGATCTGGCGCGTGATCGGGCAGATCCGCGCCACCGGCATCAGCACGCTGATCGTCGACCGCGACTACCGCCGCGTGCTCTCCCACACCGACCGCGCCGCGGTGATGGAAAAGGGCCGCATCGTGATGGCCGGCGCGAGCGACACGCTGGCCGCCGACACCTCGGCGCTGGCGCAGTACCTCGGCGTGTGAACGCCGCTCACCGGAAGAAGACATGATCCTCGAACTCGCCGACATCCGCATCCACCCCGGCCAGCAGGCCGCCTTCGACGAAGCCATCGTGCGCGGCGTCACCACCGTGATCAGCCAGGCGAAGGGCTTTCGCGGCTTCAAGGTGAACAAGGGCATCGAATCCCCCGAACGCTACGTCCTGCAGATCTTCTGGGACACGCTGGAAGACCACACCGTTCACTTCCGCGGCGGCCCGCTGTTCCCGCAGTGGCGCGCCATCGTCGGCCCGTTCTTCGCGCAGCCACCGGTGGTGGAGCACTTCGAGCTGGTCGGCAAGTCGGACTGATCCGGCTGCGCGCATCCAAACACGCGGACCCTGCGTAAGACGCTGCAGACGCCGAAGGACGGCGTCGCCAACGTCTGACCAGGAGACCCCTCATGAAGATTGCCCCCCGCCTCGGCGGCGCGCTCGCCGCCGTCCCCCTCGCCCTGGCCGCGCTCGCCGGCACCGCCCAAGCCTCCAGCCACCGCGAGGCGCCGTTCATCACCACCGCGCCGAAGGTCGACGCCACCGACTTCTACATGTTCCGCAGCTACGAGAGCGGACGTGACGGCTACGTGACCCTGCTGGCCAACTACCAGCCGCTGCAGGACGCCTACGGCGGCCCGAACTACTTCTCGATGGATCCGAACGCGCTGTACGAGATCCACATCGACAACACCGGCGACGCGAAGGAGGACCTCACCTTCCAGTTCCGCTTCCAGAACAGGCTCGCCAACAACGGCGCGGGCGTCAGCCTGAACGTCGGCGGCAAATCGGTCGGCATCCCGCTGATCCAGGCCGGCACGGTGGCCAACGTCAAGGACGCCAACCTGCAGCTCGGCGAAAGCTACACCGTCAGCGTCGTGCGCGGCGACCGCCGGCGCGGCACCGTGCAGCCGGTGACCAACGCCGCCAACGGCAGCGCCACCTTCGACAAGCCGGTCGACAACATCGGCCGCAAGACCATCGCCGACTATGCCGCCTACGCGGCCAAGCACGTCTACGAGGTCAACATCCCCGGCTGCGGCACGCCCGGCCGCGTGTTCGCCGGCCAGCGCCAGGATCCGTTCGCCGTCAACCTCGGCACGATCTTCGACCTCGTCAACGCGCCCGTCTCGGTGATCACCGACCCGTCGCTCATCGGCGCCGCGCCCAACACCATCGCCGACAAGAACGTCACCACGCTGGCGGTGGAGGTGCATCGCAGCTGCCTCGTCAACGGCGACGACACGATCGGTGGCTGGACCACCGCCAGCCTGCGCCAGGCGCGGCTGCTCGACGGCAAGCCGGGCAGCGGCCACCAGACCAGCGAGAAGACCGGCGGCGCCTGGGTGCAGGTGTCGCGCCTGGGCATGCCGCTGGTCAACGAGGTGGTCATCGGCCTAAAGGACAAGGACCGCTTCAACGCCGCCAAGCCCGCCGACGACGCGCAGTTTGCCGACTACGTGACGAACCCGACGCTGCCGGCGCTGCTGGAGATCGCGCTGGCCATTCCCGGCACGGCGCCGACCAACTTCCCGCGCACCGACCTCGTCACCACCTTCCTCACCGGCATCCCCGGGCTGAACCAGCCGCGCTCCGTGCAGGCCGCGGAGATGCTGCGCCTGAACACCGCGATCGCGCCGGTGCCCTTCGCGCAGCAGAACCGGCTCGGCGTGGTCGGCAACCTGCTCGCGGGCGGCAGCGACAACGCCGGCTTCCCCAATGGCCGTCGGCCGAAGGACGACGTGGTCGACATCTCGCTGGTGGCGGTGATGGGCGGGCTGTGCGTGGCCAACGGCGACACCAATGCCCTCGGTCTCGGCGCCGCGTGCAAGCCCTCGGCCGTGCCGCTGGGCGCCACGGCCTTCAAGCTGCACGACGCCGTCGACCAGGCCACGGTGCCGCTGCTGGCCGGCTTCCCGTACCTGAACACGCCGATCGGCGGCACCCGTTGAGCGGAGGCATCATGACCAAGACCCTGTGGATCCTGCTCGGTGCGGCCGCCACGCTGGCCGCGTGCGGCGGTGGCGGCGGCCACGACGCGCCGCCGGCGTCCGACACCGTGCCGCCCTCGGCCACGGCCTCGCCGCAGGCCTACACGAGCTACGTCGGTTCGCTGCCGGCGGACGACACTGGCGAGCCGCTGCGGCTCGACGGCGTGCTGCCGCCGGTGTCGGACACCGACGAACCCGCGCCGCTGCGCTGAGGCCGGTGATGGCGCTGCCGAGCTGCATCCGCTTCGTCACGGGCCTGCTGTGCGGTGCTGCCGCGCTGACGGCCTCGGCAGCGCCCTTCACGCCGCCCGGCGACGATGTCGTCGTCGAGCGGTTGCCGGCACGGCAGAGCGCCGAGACCCGCCGCCAGCGCGCCGCGCTGGCGCGCGATCCGGCGCAGCTGCCGCTGGCGCTGGCCACGGCGCGCTCGGCCATCGGGCGCGCCCGGCTGCATGGCGATCCTCGCGAACTCGGGCTGGCGCAGGCGGCGCTGAAGCCCTGGTGGGCGCAGCCCGAACCGCCCGCGGCGGTGCGACTGCTGCGCGCCACGATCCGCCAGAGCCAGCACGACTTCGATGCCGCGCTGGCCGATCTGGATGCGCTGGCGGCCGACGCCGCCGCCCCGCTGCCGCTGCGCGCCCAGGCGCGACTGACCCGCGCCACGGTGCGGCAGGTGACCGGCCGGCTGGCCCTGGCGGAAGACGACTGTCGCGCGCTGGCCGGGCCGGAATTCGCGTCACTGGGCGCGTCCGTGTCCGTGCCGGCGCGCGCCTGCGCCGCCGAACTGCGCAGCCTGCGTGGCCAGCCGCGCGAGGCCGCCGCCGCACTGGCGGCGCTGGCACGCGAGGCGCCCGGCGACAGCTGGCTGGCGCTGGTGCGCGCCGAGCTGGCGCAGCGGATGGGCGACCACGCCGCCGCGGAGACGCTGTTCCGCGAGGCCACCGCCGGCGCGCCCGGCGTCTATGCGCTGGCCGCGCACGCCGACTGGCTGATCGAACGCGGCCGCGCCGCCGAGGCCCTGGCGTTGCTGGCACCGCAGGGTGTCGAGGCCGACGCGCTGCTGCTGCGCCGTGCGATCGCCTGGCGCCGGCTCGGCGACCCGCGCGCCGCCGACGACGCGCGCACGCTGCAGGCGCGCTTCGATGCCGCGCGCCAGCGCGGCGAGAACCTGCACCAGCGCGAGGAGGCGCTGCTCGCGCTGGAATTGCAGGGCGAGCCGGCGAAGGCGCTGGCGCTGGCCGAGCAGAACTGGGCCCGCCAGAAGGAGCCGGCCGACGCGCTGCTGCTGGCCCGCGCGGCGCACTCTGCCGGCCGCCCGCAGGCGGCGCAGCTGCTGCGCGACTGGGCCGCCGCGGACGTGCGCATCGCCGCCTTGCGCAAGGACGCACGTTCATGAAACTTCATCACCTGACGACCCTGGTGCTGGTGTTCCTCGCCGGCACCGCCCAGGCGCACAAGTCCAGCGACGCCTACCTGCGCTGGCAGGTCGACGGCACGCGCATCGAGCAGCGCGTGGACATCGCGCTGCGCGACCTCGACCGCGAACTCGTGCTCGATGCCGACGGCGACGGCGCGCTGCGCTGGGGCGAGGTGCGCTCGCGCTGGGCCGAGATCGAGCGGCTGACCGATGCGGCGATCACGCTGCGCGCCGACGAGCTCGACTGTCCGGTGACGGGCCGCGGCACGCCGCAGCTCGACGAACACACCGACGGCCACTATGCGGTGCTGCGCCTGCAGCGCGAGTGCGCCGCCGCGGTGGGCACGCTCGCCGTCGACTACCGGCTGTTCGCCGACAGCGATGCCGACCACCGCGGCATCGCCCGGCTCGACGCCGGAGGCGCCACGCAGCAGGCCGTGCTGGTGCCCGGCGCCGCGGCGCAGCACTTCGCGACGGGCAGCGGCGAACGCGGTCCGCTCTCGTTCGGCGGCTTCGTCGTCGAGGGCATGCACCACATCGCCATCGGGCTGGACCATGTGCTCTTTCTCGCCACGCTGCTGATCGTGGCCGTGTGGCGGCGCGACGGCCGCGGCTGGGTGCCGCGCGAGACCGCCGCCTCCGCCTGGGTCGAGACGCTGCGCCTGGTGACGGCCTTCACCGTGGCCCACTCGGTCACCCTCGGCCTGGCCGCCTCGGGCGTGCTGGCGCCGCCCTCGCGCTGGGTCGAGTCGCTGATCGCCGCGAGCGTGCTGCTGGCCGCGCTGGACAACCTGCGCCCGTTCCTGCGTGCGCCGCGCTGGGTGATGGTGTCGCTGTTCGGCCTGGTGCACGGCTTCGGTTTCGCCGGCCCGCTGCAGGACCTCGGCCTTGCGCCGGGACAGCTGGCGCTGCCGCTGCTGGGCTTCAACCTCGGCGTCGAGCTGGGGCAGATGGCGATCGTCGCGCTGCTGCTGCCGGTGGCCATCGCCGTGCGCCACGCCCCGCTGTACCGTCGCGCACTGGTGCCCGGCGCCTCCGCCGCCGTGGCCCTGCTCGCACTGGCCTGGACGCTGGAGCGCAGCCTGGGCTGGGCGCTGTTGCCGAGCTGAACACGGCGGCGGCGTGGAACACTCTCCGTTCCCGATACCGCCCTCACGCCATGGACCCGATCTTCCACATGATCAACGGCGCACCCGATCCGGTCGCGCCCTTCAGCCACGCCGTCGAGGCCGACGGCTGGGTGTTCGTCACCGGGCAGATGCCCTTTGCAGGCACCTCGGTCGACGAGCCCTACCCCGAAGGCATCGAAGCCCAGACCCACCAGGTGATGAAGAACCTGCAGACCGTGCTGCAGGGCATCGGCCTGACGCTGGGCCACGTGCTGCAGGTGCGCGTGTATCTCACGCGCTTCGAGCAGGACTATGCAGCGATGAATGCGACCTACGCGACGTGGTTCCCCGCCGGCCGGCGCGCACCTGCGTCGGCGTCAACGGCCTGGCCAAGGGCGCGCTGATCGAGATCGACATGGTGGCGCGGCGCTGATCAGCCGCCCCAGGCCACCGCGTCGAAATCGCGCTGCAGTGCGCGCCACACGGTTGGAGCGGTCAGCGGCATCTGCACCTTTTCCGCCTCGCGGCCGAGGCCCGCGCTGGCCAGCGCATCGACCACGGCGTTGACCACCGCCGGCGTCGCGCCGATGGTGCCGAGCTCGCCCACGCCCTTCACGCCGAGCAGGTTGGTGGTGCAGGGCACCGAGGTGTCGAACACCGTCTTGAAGCCGCGGAAGACGTCGGCGTGCGGCAGCGCATAGTCCATGAAGCTGGCGGTGAGCAGCTGGCCGCTGTCGGCGTCGTAGCGCACCGCCTCGCACAGCGCCTGGCCGATGCCCTGCACCGCGCCGCCCTCGATCTGACCGCGCACGATGGTCGGGCTGACCACGCGGCCGATGTCGTTGACCGAGGCATACGCGGCGATCTCCACCGCGCCGGTGTCGGGGTCGACCTCGACCTCGCAGACGTGACAGGCGTTCGGCCAGCTCGGCGCGCCGGCGGTGGCACCGCCTTCGGCGGTGATGCGCGCGGCGGGCTGCTTCGCGGCCAGCTCGAACAGGCCGATGCCGCGGTCGGTGCCCGCGATGGTGAAGCGGCCGGCGCGGTATTCGATATCGCGCGGCGCAGCTTCCAGCGCCTCGCCGGCGAGGTCCTTCGCGTGCTTGATCGTGTTCTCGGAGGCCACCTGCACCGCCGCACCGCCGGTGAACAGCGAACGCGATCCCGCGCTGCCGAAGCCGTTGGCGCGGTCGGTGTCGCCGTGCACCACGCGGATCTGCTCGAGCGGCACGCCGAAGGTGTCGACCGCCAGCTGCGCGAGGCTGGTGTTGATGCCCTGGCCCATCGGCATGGTGGCCACCGTCAGCTCGACGATGCCCTCGGGCAGCACGTTCACCGTCACCTGCTCCGACAGCGCATTGCCGCCGGTCCATTCGAGGAAGGTGGCGATGCCTCGGCCGCGCAGCCGGCCGCGCGCCTTCGACTGCGCGCGCCTCGCCTCGAAGCCGCTCCAGTCGGCGAGCGCCAGGCCCTGGTCGAGCATCTTCTCGAACTCGCCGACGTCGTAGGTCTGCCCCATCGGGTTCTTGTAGGGCATCTGATCAGGGCGGATCATGTTGCGGCGGCGCAGCTCGGCGCCGTCGATCTTCATCTCGCGCGCGGCGGCGTCCATCAGCCGCTCGATCAGGTAGATCGCCTCCGGCCGCCCGGCGCCGCGGTAGGCGCCGGTGGGCGTGGTGTTGGTCATCACCGCGGTCAGATGCAGCGAGATCGCCGGGATGTCGTAGATGCTGGTCGACACCCACGGCCCGATCAGCAGCTGGATC
>Ga0209172_10007153_pt1 | contig 11756 bp, 9 predicted proteins | sample LarsenN4metaG_FD_184113 | JGI IMG/M metagenome (GOLD analysis project Ga0209172, IMG submission 184113) | Hot spring sediment bacterial and archeal communities from British Columbia, Canada, to study Microbial Dark Matter (Phase II) - Larsen... ... | reverse complement strand
CAACATTCGGGACTCGAACCCACGACCACCGGGACCACAACCCGGGGCTCTACCAGCTGAGCTACCGCCACCGCGCGCGGGGGAAGGATAGCGTGGCGCCCCGGCCGCGACGGGTCCGCAACATGGGGTCAGGTCCCGAATGTTGCACTCGCGTCCGGCGGCTCTCCCCGGCACTCCTGGACAGTCGTCTTGTACCTCCTTCGCTCGACTTGCTAGGTCAAGCAGAGGCTACGCCCTCAACTTCTCTCCGGCTCGCGGGGCGGCACCCCGGCTGATTCGATCGTCGCTTGTCTGGTGGGACACGAGAACCGGCTCGTGCCCTCCCTGATGTACCCGATGCGTACCGCAGTCGCACTTGTAGCAGTGCGGGGCCGCCGAGCAGGCGGATCGACGAGTTCGTGTCCGAGCTCGCTAGCCGGTCGTGATCGAGCTTCTCGCGCGGTGACTCGCGCCGTTCACCAGAGTGGCAGCGCATCGCAGTCGCCCACGACAAGCTCAGCACGGTGGCCAGCGACGTTGCCGTCCGGGACCAGGAACTGACTTGATCCGATGAAAGCTTCGCTGGTTCGGAGCCATGCCTTCTGCTCTTCACGCACGGAGTAGCGCTGTCCGAACGTGAGTGCTAGCTCCGGAGGTTCGCGAATGGTGGTCCCCAGCGCTGGAGGAACATAGTGCCAGTGCAAGCAGACCGAGTCCGTGTAGATCTCGGCGATGGTTCCTCTCATCCCTGAGGCGCGTCCGTCTCCAACGCGCCTTATTGCCGCTCGAGTGCCGTCTCGAACGTCCTCGATCAAGGCATCCGCGGTGAGAGAAACGGATAACTCTCCGAATGTCGCCACAAGCGTCGCCACGTCGCCGCGAGGCGAAGGTGCGAAGACCGTCCGTCCGCGCATCCGCCCCTCATGTAACACATCGTTTTCTCTACTGGCGACACACTCCTGATATACCCTACCGAAGTTGTCGCGAAGTCCGACTGCACGGTTCGGGTCCCCCTCCACATCCCACCGCAACACCGCGGCTTGCTCGAATACCTCGACTCCGACGATTCGAACACCGGCGCGCCGCTGCGGTTCTCCAAGGAAAACGTCTCTCAGAGTCCTGCAGCTAAAGCTTCGTTCCTCGGGCATCTTCACAGCGACGCGCCGGTGTCACCTCACGTGTCTGTCAGAAGCTGTCCGGGCAGGTCTTCCAGACTGCGCTGCTTTCGTTGGCCGCACCCCACCCCACGCCGTTCCGGATTACCCAGGCGAAGCCCACGGTCCTGTAGTACCGGGAATTCGCGTGGTTGCAGTTGAAGTCGGCGTCCGCATACAGGTCTCCGCCGACCATCCATGCGTAGTTGGTCGCTGACGCCCGCTCCACCCAGCTGCTGCTCTCGAACCGCTGAAGCGATGACGTGATCTCCATCCGCTGCACACCGACACCGAATAGACAGCTATTCACGGACTTCCCCGCGACGTGGTAGTCGATGCCCTGCGATGAGCTGTACGAGACGCTCCGCGGGTTGTCCGCATGAACCGCACAGGCATAGCCGGGAGGAACGTTATGAGACGAGAGCGTGCGGGCTTTGCGTGTGGCCGAATCGGCCTTCCGAGCTTTCGGACCGAACACCGCCGGAGCGAACGGAATGTCGTTCCCCGGATCACCCAGCGAGAGCTCGAACCGGGAGATCACCGGGCAGTCTGGTCGACTTCTAGCCACGAGGCACGAATCGCTTGGTAGCGTCATTCCGAACCGCTGCTGCAAGAACGCGGGAACATCCGCCGGTGCAAGCTCAACGGTAACTTGGGGGGGGAGCGCTTGCGCCCACCCCGGTGCCGGCGAGAACCACAACGGCCGCCGCGCTCAGCAGCACGAAGAGTGCTCTGCCCATCCGCCGACCCGATGCTTTCATGTGCGCCTCCTCGTTAAGGAGGCCTCGCCCGCCGCATGACAGGGCCCCGTAGATTCCGAACGCGCGGCAGCCTAGACACGACGCGATGGGTTGTCAACTGCGTCGAACCGCGTGCGACGCTGTCCGGTCGCGTCTCCGAACTGCTGTAACTTCGTCGCTCGACCTTCCAGCGAACGCCTCCGCCGTGGCGTACGTCGCCGCACGAGCACGTGCTCGGAGACGCGGACCTCGTCGTCCACCACGCCGGCCACGGCACCACCCTCACCGGTGTCGCGCACGGCGTGTCGATGGTGTGCCGGCCCATTGCCCGCCGTGGGCGACTGGGTTGCCGTCTGCGACGCAGCCGGCGGGCGCTACGCGATCGAGGCCGTCCTCCCTCGGCGGACGAAGATCTCGCGCAAGACCCCCTGGCTCGAGGCCGAGGAGCACGTGCTGGCGGCGAACGTGGGCGCCGTGCTGATCGTCTCCCGCCTCGACGGCGACTTCAACCCGAGACGGCTCGAGCGCTACCTGACCGCGGCCTGGGACAGCGGCGCCGATCCCGTCGTCGTCCTGACCAAGCTCGACCTGCTCACCGACGAGCGCAAGCTGGTCGAGGCCGAAGAGGTCGCCCTGGGCGTCCCCGTGCTGGTCCTGAGCAACGTCACGGGGGAGGGGGTCGAGGAGCTACGGGCGCTGCTCCGGCCCCGGCACACCTTCGTCCTCCTGGGCTCGTCGGGGGCGGGGAAGTCGACGCTCGTGAACCGGCTGGCCGGCCGGGAGCTCATGCGACCGGGGAGCTGCGGCGCGACGGGCGCGGCCGCCACACGACCCGCCACCGGCAGCTGCTCGTCCTCCCCGGCGGTGCGCTCGTCGTCGACACGCTGGGCCTGCGCGAGCTCCAGGTGTGGGAGGGAGACGTCGACCGCGCCTTCGCGGAGATCGCCGGGCGCGCGGTCCGCTGCCGCTTCTCCGACTGCGCTCACGAGGCCGGGCCGGGCCGCGCGGTACGGGAGGCGCTGGCGACGGGCGCGCTTGAGCTCGCGGGAGCGGCGCGAGCTGAAGCGCCGCTGGCGCTCGCGGGCGCGCGAGTCGCGCCGCGCTCGCCGCTCCGGCGGGCAGCCGTAGGCTCGCTGCCCTCGCGGACGGCGCGCCGCACCTGCCGAGGGAACCTCCCGGTTCCCTCGGACTCCTTCCCCTGGTTCGCTCGCTGCGCTCGCGGACAATCGGCTTCGCGGATGGCCCCGGGAGGAGTCGAACCTCCGCACGCAGATTCGAAGTCTGCCGCTCTATCCGCTGAGCTACGGGGCCCGGAGGGAGTATGCCCGCAGCCCGGGGCGCCCTCTCCTACGCGACCTGCACCTCCGCCATGTAGTCCCGCACGAGCGCGGCGAGGATCTGCACGACTGCTGGGTCGAAGTGCGTCCCGGCGCGCCGCTCGAGCTCGGTCAGGGCCGCCTCCGGGGCGAGGGCCGTGCGGTAGGGCCGTCGGGAGGCCATCGCGGCGAAGGCGTCGCAGGCGCCGACGATGCGCGCGGCGAGGGGGATCTGCTCGCCCGCGAGCCCGTCGGGATAGCCGCTCCCGTCCCAGTGCTCGTGCGTGGAGCGCACGATCGTGGCTACCTCCTGCAGGGCCGGCGAGCCCCGGAGGATGCGCTCGCCGACGAGCGGGTGCTGGCGGACGAACTCCCACTCCTGCAGGTCGAGCGGGCCAGGCTTGGAGAGGATGCCGTCCGGGATCGCGAGCTTCCCGAGGTCGTGCAGCTGGGCCGCGCGGGCGAGCAGCCGCAGCTCGCGCTCCTCCAGCCCGAGCGTCCGGCCGATCGCGACCGAGAGCGCTTCCACGCCGTCCAGGTGCACCTGCAGGTGCGGCTCACGCTCGGCGAGGGCCTCGAGCAGGGTGTGGATCGTGCGATCCGCGCTCTCGCGGCGAGTGCGCTTGTTGGCGGCCAGCCGGTCGTCGGCAAGGCGCAGCGCGGCGCTCGGGTCGCGCGCCTCAGCGGGCAGCCGGACGGCGCCGCACGAGCTCTCGATCCGGAACCCCTCGCCCCTCTCGCAGAGTGCGGCGAGAGCCTCGTCGATCACCGTCTCCGCTGGCTCGTCCCGGGCGAGGGGCACGAGCAGGCAGAACTCGTCGCCTCCGAGGCGGTACGCGGCGCCACGAGAGCCCGCGACTGCCTGGAGCTTCGCTCCGAGCCGGGCGAGCAGGCTGTCTCCGGCCAGGTGGCCGAAGTCGTCGTTGTAGCGCTTGAAGCCGTCCAAGTCGAAGAGAACGAGGAGTCCGGGCTCCGCCCCTCCTCCGGCGAGCCAGCGCTCGAGGTCGGCGAGCAGGAGCCTGCGGTTGCCGAGGCCGGTGAGCGCGTCGGTGACCGCCTCCGACCGGGCGCGCTCGTAGAGCCGGTGGTTTTCGCGGAAGGTGATCCCGAGCCGGAGGACGACAGCGAGGAGCGCTCCGGTGGCGAGCGCAACGGCGAGCAGGTTGACCCGGTCGAAGTGGTCGTAGACGAGGATGCCGATCGCGAGGAGGCCGCAGCTCGCCGGCACCGCGAGCAACGGCCGTCCCACCAACGCGGGCTCGCGACCGTCGCGATCGTCGATCCACGCAGCCCAGGCGATGAGCAGCATGGAGGCAGGCCAGAGGGCGTCGATCACCGCTCCGTCCTCGTACGTCCCCGCCGCCGCCTGGAAGAGGTAGACGCCGTCGGCGATCGCGGTGGCCGCGATCCCGAGGCCGAGCACGAGCCAGCGCCGTCCGGGCCGCCAGCCGGCGAGGGAGAAGACGCCGACGATCGCGGAGAGCAGGAGCGCGTCGCCGAGCGGATAGGCGAGGTTCGTCGCCACCGTGCTCGGAGGTCCCTGCGTCGAGCGCAGGACGAGCTCGACGAGCACCGCGGCGCCGAGCGCGGCCGCGGTGAGCGAGGCGGTGATCCCGTCGAGCCAGAGCGTCCCGGCGATCGAGCGCGCGCCCGGCCGGACGAGCAGGACGATCCCGGCGTAGACGAGGGGGTAGAAGGCGATCCAGCCGAGGTCGGCGAGCGAGGGGTAGCCCTCGGGCTCGGCCACCGTGTAGTAGAGCTCCGCGAGCGCCCAGGCGGCGAGCGAGAGCGTGAGCACGAGCCAGGCGGCGCGGTCGCGCGCCTTGGAGCATGTCCGCCAGCCCGCGACCACGACGGCCAGGAGAACGAGGGCGTGGTAGACCCAGAGACCGAAGAAGTCGGCGAGGGCGCCGCCCGGAGGCGCAGCGAGCAAGACCGCCGCGTAGGCGATCGTGACCCCGGCCGCGAAGGCCAGCACGAGGCGGAGCGAGGCAGATCGGGTGGACATCGAAGCTCTCTTCGGCTCGTGCGGGCTGCCTCTTGAGGGGTACGCACCTCGTCGGGGCAGGCAGGTCCGTCCGACCGCGGTCCTACCCTCGGCGCCATGACATTCGGGATCGTGGTGTTCGGCGCCGCGTTCCTCGTCGGGCTCGGGCTCGGCACGTACACTCGCCGCCCGCTCGCGACCGCCTTCCTCGTTCTCGGCAGCTTCACCGCGCTCGTGCTGCTGTCGGCGACGGGGGAGCCGCTCGGCGCCGCCGCCGTCCTCGCCATCGTCGTCCTGGTCGGGCTCGTCGCCGAGAGCGTGCGCGAGACGCTCGCCCTGCTCGTCGGGCGTCTCTAGGAGCCGCCGGCTCCGACCGGCGCCCCCGAGGCGCCTATCCTGGGGACCGCGCGGGCGTGGCGGAACTGGCAGACGCGACGGGTTTAGGTCCCGTTGGGCCGCGAGGCCCTTGGAGGTTCGAGCCCTCCCGCCCGCACCTCGGCCCGGCGTGTCCGCGTCAGCGGAAGCGGGCGAAGCTGAAGAGTCCGAGGTCGTGCCGCGTCTCGCCCTCGAGGGCGAGGTCGGCGAGGATCTCCCCGACGACCGAGCAGAACTTGAAGCCGTGGCCGGAGAAGCCGGCGGCCACGACGGCGTGCGAGGCGTCCGGGTGGGAGCCGATCAGGAAGTGCTCGTCCGGGGTCGGCTCGAAGAGGCAGGTGCCGAGCGCGAGCGTGGGGCCTGCCGCCTCGGGGAGGTACCGCTCGGCGAACCGACGCAGCGGGACTTCGTCGGCCGGCGTCGGCTCGCGGGAGATCGCTTCCGGGTCCCCGCCTTCGCCGAAGTGGTCGTAGCGACCGAGCTTGACCCCGGGGATCCCGAACACGGGGAAGCCGTAGAAGTGCTCGCCGGCGAGCACGAGGTTGAAGACCGGGAAGCGCTCAGGGGTGAAGAGCTCCGGTCTGGTGGGCTGGAGCCACGCCAGGGCCTGGCGCAGCGCGCCGACGAGGCCCTCCGGCAGCCGCGCGATCTCCTGTGACCACGCACCGGCGGCGAAGACGAGGCGCTCGGCCTCGGCCTCTCCGCGCTCGGTGCGCACCCGCACGCCCGAGGGAGTCTCGCTCCAGTCGAGCACGCGCTCGCGAGCTCGCACGACCGCCCCGCGAGCGAGTGCCCCGGTCACGTGGCTGACGATGCAGCGCTCGGGGAGGAGGATGCCGCCGTCCGGCTGGAACACGATCTCCATCGTGTCCGGGAGCCGGTAGGCCGGGAAGCGCCGTGCGAGCTCGCGGCCGGTGAGCAGCTCGTGGGGGAGGTCATGCTCCGCGCACGAGCGGAGGACGCCGTCGAGGATCCGATCGCCTCCCTCGACGATGCCGGTCACATGCAGGAGCTGCTCGCCCGCCTCGGCCTCCAGCTCGTGCCAGAGCTCGTAGGCCCGGCGGAGGAGGGGCACGTAGCTCGGGTGCTCGAAGTAGGCGAGCCGGATGATGCGGGTGAGCCCGTGCGAGGAGCCGCGGTCGTGCGGGATGTCGAACCGCTCGAGGCCGAGCACGCGCTTTCCTCGGCGGGCGAGGTGGTAGAGGGCCGCGCTCCCCATCCCGCCGACGCCGACGACGATCACGTCGTAGCGCTCCACTCGGCCGATCCTACGGCGCGGAAGGCTCTCTCCAGGACGGTGTCCAGGACGGTGTCAGACACCGGTGGCCGTCAAGGGTGTTCTGTGCCAAATGTGGGTCAATCTGTCCACAGGTTCTTTCCGGCCCTCGTGGCTTGCCACCTGGCACCCTGGCTCGAGGACATGTCCCGCCGACGATGGGCACGTCGCGGTGGCCCGCGGCGGTGTCTGACACCGCCTCGGAGGCGCCCCTCGACTCGACCTTGCACCGGTCAGGCGACGGCGGGGGAGGGGCGGTCTGGTTGAATGGCTCCATGGCACCCGCCGTCGAGCAGCTCGGGGAGAACCGCGTCCGCCTGACCGTCGAGGTCACCCCGGCGCAGGTGAAGCACGCGGTGGAGCACGCGCTCGCCGATCTTGCCCAGAGCGTGAAGATCCCGGGCTTCCGCCCGGGGAGGATCCCGGAGCCCGTCCTCGTCTCCCGGCTGGGCCGGGAGCGGATCTACACGGAGGCGGTGGACAGCCACATCGGCGGCTGGTTCTGGAGCGCCGCCGCGCGCAGCGGGGTGCGCGCGATCTCCGACCCGCAGTACGAGTTCGAGCTGCCGCGCACGGCCGACGAGGGGTGGACGTTCGCCGCCACCGTGGAGGTCGCCCCGCTGCCCGAGATCGTCGACTGGACGACCCTCGAGGTCGCCCGCGCGGAAGCGGAGGTGCCCGCGGAGGCGGTGGATGCCGAGCTGGAGAAGCTGCGGGAGTCGGTCGCGGAGCTGGCGCCGGTGAACGGCCGCCCCGCGCGCGAGGGCGACACCCTCCTCGTCGACCTGGTCGAGGCGAGCGGAGAGGCGCAGCGCGACCTGGTCGTCGAGCTGGGGGCCGGCAGGCTGCTCGAAGAGCTGGAAGCGGCGCTCCTGGGCGCCTCGGCCGGGGAGACGAAGAAGCTCACGCTCACCCGCCCGGACGGGTCGGCCACGACGGTCGAGGTGACCGTGAAGGAGGTGCAGGAGAAGATCCTGCCGCCGCTCGACGACGAGCTCGCCCGCGCGGCCAGCGAGTTCGACACGCTCGCGGAGCTGCGCGCCAGCATCGAGCGCTCGCTCCGGGAGCAGCTGGACGCCGAGATCGACGCTGCCTTCCGCGCCGCCGCGGTCGACGAGCTCGTGCGCGCTTCCGAGGTACAGCCGCCGCTCCCGCTCGTGCGCACGCGCGCGAGCGACCTCCTGACCGGCTTCGTGCGCTCGCTCGAGCGCCGGGGCATGTCCCTGGAGACGTATCTGGCGCTGAGCGGGACGAGCGCCGAGGACCTCCAGCGGCAGATGGTGCTCGAGGCCGCCATCTCCATCGCGCGCGAGCTGGCGCTGGAGGCGCTCGCCGAGCGGGCAGGGATCGAGGTCTCCGACGACGAGGTGAAGGCCTACCTGCGCGAGGAGGCGGAGCGCTCCGGGGAGGACGCGGAGGCGCTGATCGCGGACGTCTGGGCCCACGACCAGCAGGAGTCGATCCGCGCCGACCTGCGCCTGCGCGCAGCGCTCGACCGGCTGGTCGCCGACGTGACGCCGATCGCGCCCGAGCTCGCCGCCGCCCGCGAGCGGCTGTGGACCCCCGACAAGGACAAGCCGGCCGGGGAGACGAAGCTGTGGACACCGGGCCAGCCCAGCGCACGGGATGGCTGAAGAGACGGAGGAGAGACGACAGTGACAAGGCACACGCCCGCTTCGGGGCACGTCCCGACCGAGGGGAGGGCAGCGGTATGAGCCCGCTGATCCCGATGGTCATCGAGCAGACTTCGCGCGGGGAGCGCTCGTTCGACATCTACTCGCGCCTGCTCAACGAGCGGATCGTCTTCCTGGGCACTCCGATCGACGATCAGATCGCGAACCTCGTCATCGCCCAGCTCCTCCACCTGGAGTCGGAGGACCCGGACAAGGACATCTCGATCTACATCAACTCACCCGGGGGCAACGTCTACTCGGGGCTCGCCATCTACGACACGATGCAGTTCGTCAAGCCCGACGTGGCCACGATCTGCGTGGGCGTGGCGATGAGCATGGGCGCGCTTCTCCTCGCCGGAGGCGCGAAAGGGAAGCGGATGGCGCTGCCGAACTCGAAGATCCTCATCCACCAGGTGTGGGGGGGCTACCAGGGACAGGCGGCAGACATCGAGATCCACGCACGAGAGACGATCGCCCTCAAGCGGCGCGTCGAGGAGATCATGGCCGAGCACACGGGCCAGGATCTCGAGACGCTGAAGCGCGACATGGATCGCGACTTCTACATGACCGCGGAGGAGGCCAAGGCGTACGGGATCATCGACCGGGTGATCGTCCACCGCTGAGTCCTGGGACTAGCCCTGCGAGCGAAATCGGAGTAAAAGGAGAGTCGTGGCGCGGGCGAGCGAGGGCAACGAGCAGCTGCTGTGCAGCTTCTGCGGCAAGAGTCAGCGTCAGGTCAAGAAGCTGATCGCCGGGCCGGGCGTCTACATCTGCGACGAGTGCATCGACCTCTGCAACGAGATCATCGACGAGGAGCTGACCGCCCCCGCCCAGCTCGACCTCGAGAACCTCCCGCGCCCGCTCGACATCTACTCCGTCCTCAACGACTACGTCGTCTCTCAGGAGGAGGCCAAGCGGACGCTCTCGGTCGCCGTCTACAACCACTACAAGCGCGTCCGCATGGGCCTCGACGAGTCGGACGTCGAGCTGCAGAAGTCGAACATCCTCCTGCTCGGCCCGACCGGCTGCGGCAAGACCCTGCTCGCTCAGACGCTCGCGCGCATCCTCAACGTCCCCTTCGCGATCGCCGACGCGACCGCGCTCACAGAGGCCGGTTACGTCGGCGAGGACGTCGAGAACATCCTCCTCAAGCTGATCCAGGCCGCCGACTTCGACATCAAGAAGGCCGAGACGGGGATCATCTACATCGACGAGGTGGACAAGATCGCGCGCAAGTCCGACAACCCGTCGATCACGCGCGACGTCTCGGGCGAGGGTGTGCAGCAGGCCCTGCTCAAGATCCTGGAGGGGACGGTGGCGTCGGTGCCGCCCCAAGGGGGGCGCAAGCACCCCCACCAGGAGTTCCTCTCGATCGACACCACGAACATCCTCTTCATCTGCGGCGGCGCGTTCGCCGGGCTGGACAAGATCGTCGAGCGGCGCATCGGCAAGAACACGGTCGGCTTCGCCGCCGACGTGCGCTCGCGGAACGCGCAGGAGAGCGCGGAGCTGCTCTCGCAGGTGATGCCCGAGGACCTGATGGCCTTCGGCCTCATCCCGGAGTTCGTGGGGCGCCTCCCCGTCCTCTCCGCCGTCCACCAGCTCACCCGCGAGGACCTGGTGGCGATCCTGACGGAGCCCAAGAACGCGCTCGTCAAGCAGTACCAGCGCTTCTTCGCCTACGACTCGATCGAGCTGGTCTTCACCGAGGACGCGCTCTGGGAGATCGCCGACCACGCGCTCGCCCGCGAGACCGGCGCGCGCGGGCTGCGCTCGATCATCGAGTCCGCGCTCCTCGACGTCATGTTCGAGCTGCCCTCGCGCAGCGACGTGACCAAGTGCGTGATCACCAAGGAGACGATCTCCAAGGGCTTGAAGCCGACGCTCGTCACGAGCGCCGGCGCAACCGACGAGCTCGACGAGCTGGCCGAGGAGTCCGCGTAGCCTCCTTCGGGGTAGGGTCCGGTCGACCCTCGGGGCGTTGCCCGAGCTTTCGGGCGGGGTCGACGTCGTCCGCGACCCCCACGCGCAGGTGGAGACGGCGGCGTACTGACCCCCGGGTGCGCGTCCACGTAGATTCCCCCGCGTGCGCTTCACGACGAGGCCCGAGCTGCGCGGCACCTTCGGGATGGTCGCCTCCACGCACTGGCTCGCCTCGGCCGTCGGCATGGCGGTCCTCGAGCGCGGGGGCAACGCCTTCGACGCTGCCTGCGCGGCGGGTTTCTGCCTCCAGGTCGTCGAGCCGCACCTGAACGGCCCCGGTGGCGAGGTGCCGGCGGTCTTCTGGGCTGCGGAGCGCGGCGAGCCGCTCGTCCTCTGCGGCCAGGGCGTCGCTCCGGCCGCGGCGACGATCGAGCGCTACCGCGAGCTCGGCCACGAGCTCGTCCCCGGGACGGGCGTGCTCGCGGCGTGCGTGCCCGGAGCCTTCGGCGGCTGGCTGCTCCTCCTGCGCGACTTCGGCACCTGGCGCCTCGCCGACGTGCTCGAGCCCGCGATCTCCTACGCCGAGCGTGGCTACCCGCTGCACCCGCGCATCCGCGAGACGATCCTCCTGCACGAGGAGCTCCTCCGCGGCTGGCCCGGCTCGGCCGCCCTCTACCTGCCGGCGCCCGAGGCCGGAGCGCTCTTCCGCAACCCCGCGCTTGCCGCCACCTACCGGCGGATCGTGGAGGAGAGCCGGGGCGGGTCGCGCGAGGAGGAGATCGAGCGCGCCCGCCGCGTCTTCTACGAGGGATTCGTGGCCGAGGAGATCGACCGCTTCTGCGCCGCCGAGGGCGGCCTCCTCACGGGCGACGACCTCGCCGCCTGGCGGGCGACGCTCGAGCCTCCGGCGACCTACGACTACCGCGGGCTGACCGTCTGCAAGACGGGTCCCTGGGGCAGTGGCCCGGTCGCGCTGCAAGAGCTCGCGCTCCTCTCCGGCTTCGATCTCGCCGAGCTGTCGGAGGTGGAGCTGGTGCACGTCGTCACGGAGTGCGCGAAGCTCGCCTTCGCCGACCGGGACGCGCTGTACGGGGACGCGGACGTGCGCCTGGACATCCTCCTCTCGGACGAGTACACGCGCGAGCGGCGCGCGCTCGTGCGGGAGGAGGCGGCGGCGGAGGTCGCGCCCGGGTACGGGCGCCTGCCCCGCCTGCGGGAGGTCGCCCCGCTCGCCGGCGCGGGCGAGCCGACGGCGGGCGACACCGTCCACCTCGACGTCGCCGACCGCTTCGGGAACGTGCTCTCGGCGACGCCGAGCGGGGGCTGGCTGCAG
>Ga0209172_10007150_pt1 | contig 11761 bp, 10 predicted proteins | sample LarsenN4metaG_FD_184113 | JGI IMG/M metagenome (GOLD analysis project Ga0209172, IMG submission 184113) | Hot spring sediment bacterial and archeal communities from British Columbia, Canada, to study Microbial Dark Matter (Phase II) - Larsen... ... | reverse complement strand
CTCTACGCCGGCCGGCGGCTCGACATCGACGGGGGCGCGGCAGCGCCGGCGCTGCTCGAACAGCTCGCCGCCCTGCCCGGCCAGGTCGTGGACCGCGACACCCTCGCCCGGGCCCTGTGGCCCGACCAGGCGGAGCGCGAGCGCGGGAGCCTGGTCAAGCAGGTGCTGGCGGTGCTGGACGATCCGGCCCTGGCCCACCTCTTCGCCCCCGGAAGCCGGGCCGAGGTGGCGGTGGCCGGGCGCGTGGCGATGGGCGCCGCGGGCGAGCGCGCCGTGGCCGGGCAGGTGGACCGCCTGGCGGTGACGGCGGAGGAGGTGCTGATCGCCGACTTCAAGTCGGACCGCATGCCGCCGGCGCGGGCCGAGGACGTGCCGCAGGGCTATGTCCGGCAGCTGGCGGCCTATCGCGCGGTGCTGCGCGGGGCGTACCCGGGCCGGCGGGTGCGCTGCGTGCTGGTGTGGACCTGGGGGCCGCGGGCGATGGAACTGCCCGACGCGCTGCTGGACCGGGCCTGGGAGCAGGAGGGCGGCTAGGCCGCGTCCTCCGTGCTGGCGCTGTCGGCGGGTCGGGGGGCGGCGGGCACGCGGCAGACGACGCGGGTGCCGGCGTTGGGCTGGGATTCCAGCGTGACGGTGCCGCCGTGCAGCTCGACGAAGCTCTTGACCAGCGAGAGGCCGATGCCGGTGCCGGAGTAGCGGCTGGCCCCGCGGCCGCGGCGGAACTTCTCGAAGACGCGGAGCTGGTCCTCGCGCGTGATGCCGATGCCGGTGTCGGCCACGGTGAGGACCACGTCGGTGCCGTCGCGGCGCAAGGCGAAGGCGATGTGGCCGCCCGAGGGCGTGAACTTGAAGGCGTTGCTGAGCAGGTTGAAGGCGACCTGCTTCAGGCGGCGCTGGTCGCCCATGACGGTGCCGATGTCGGGCGGGCAGTCGAAGGCGAACTGCAGGCGGTCGGCCTTGGCGCGGCGCTGCATGATGGCGGCGACGGCGGCCATCGCGGGGGCGATCTCGAACTCCTCGACGTCGAGCGACAGCTGGCCGGCCTCGATCGAGGCGAGGTCGAGCATGTCGTTGATGATGCCCATCAGGTGCTGGGTCGATTCCAGGATGCCGCGGCAGTACTCGGCCTGGCGCTCGGTCAGCGCGCCGAAATACTGGTTGGCCAGGATCTCGGCGAAGCCGGCGATGGTGTTGAGCGGCGTGCGCAGCTCGTAGGAGATGTTGGCGATGAACTCGGACTTGAGCCGGTCGGCGGCCTCCAGCGCCTCGGTGCGCTCGGTCAGGGCGCGCTGCTTGTGGATGCCGTCGGTGACGTCGAGATAGGTCATCAGCGTGGCGCCGTCGGGCAGCGGCACCGAGGCGGCCTCGAGCACGGTCTGGTCGCGGCGCTCGAGCCGGGTGGAGACCGGGCTGCGCTCGCTGATCTGGGCGATGATGCCGGCCTTGAAGGCGGGCCAGTCGCCGCCGTCGTCGTAGAGGCGGCGCGTCCATTCCAGGATGTCGGCGATGTGGGCGTCGGCGAGCGCCGCGGTGTCGCCCAGGCCCCAGAGGCGGGCGAAGCCGGGGTTGTAGAGCTTGAGCCGGCCGTCGGAGCCGAACACGGCGACGCCCTCGAACAGGTTGTCGATCGTGGCGCGCTGCACGGCGAGCTGGGTGTTGAGCGAGCGCTCGAGCGCGAGCCGGCTGGTCACGTCCTCGTAGGTGAAGACGACGCCGCCCAGCGGGTGCGGCGTCATGGCGATGCGGATCGTCGAGCCGTCGGGGCGGTGCAGCACGTCCTCGGCGGGCTCGGTGGCGCCGGCGAACTCCTCGAGCAGCTTGCGCTTGTAGGCGCGGAAGTCGGCCAGCTCGGGCAGCAGGCGCTTCTCGCGCATGGCGTCGAGCAGTTCGCCGTAGGTGGGCTCGCCGCGCAGCCAGGCGGGATCGAGCCGCCACATGGCGGCGTAGGCGTCGTTGAAGAACTTGAGCCGGCGGTCGGCCCCCAGGATGGCGATGGGCACCGTGAGGTTGGCCATGACGCCGCTCTGCGCCTTGAGGTGGCGCTCCAGGTCGCGCTGGGCGGTGTCGGCCTGGGTGACGTCCTGGGCGGCGCCCACCGTCTCGACGCTGTCGGGCAGCGGCGTCTCGGTGACGGCCATGACGCGGCGGATGCCCTCGACCACGAAGGGCAGCTCGCCGCTGGCCCGCGCGCCGGTCTCGCGCGCCTCCTCGGCCAGGCGGCGGACGCGGGCCGGGCTGCCGCCGCTGACCAGCTCGGCGTCCAGCGGCGCCGCCGCGTCGTCGGGATCCAGCCCCACGGCCTCGACGTAGGCGCGGTTGCGGTAGGCGATGGCGAGGTCGGGGCCGCGGCGCCAGACCGGGAAGGGGAGGGCGTCGAGCGTCTGGCGCAGCCAGTCGCGCTCGTGCTCGAGGCCGGCGGCGGCGGCGCCCAGCGCGCCCGCGCCGCGCAGCCACAGGATGGCGGCGCCCGCCCGGCCGGGCAGGGCGGCGCCGTGGGCCAGGAAGCGCCGCCGCGTCTCGGCCGTGGCGACGGCGAGCTCGAAGGGCGTGCCCTGGTCCTGCAGCAGGCCCACGGCGTGGTCGAGCCGCGCGGCGTCCTCGGCGGCCAGCGTCTCGAGCAGGGCGGCGAAGGTGGCGGGCTGGCCGGGCTCCAGCCCGAGTGCGCGGGCGAGGCCCGGCGAGGCGCGGCCGGCGTCGGTGCGCGACGGCCAGATGACGTAGCACTCGGGCGCGGCCTCGAGGATGGCGCGCAAGAGGCGGGCGCGGCGGGCCAGCAGCGCGGCCAGCACGGCCAGCGCCACGGCGGCGGCCGCGAGCCCGGCCAGGACGGCGAGCAGGCCGGCGGTCATGGCCCCCTGGCGGACCGGGCCCGGGGCGGACGGTCGCGCCGGCCGCGCCGCCCCGCGGCCGGCCGGGCAGGGCGCGCTGCCACGAGCATCCCAACGCCTCCGCTCCGGCGGCGGCGGGCGCCGCCGGCAAGACCCCTCCGTCCCCCGTTTAGCAGATTGCGCCGGGGGAACAAAGTCGAGGGGGCGGGGGCGGCCCTAGTAGCGGTACGCCTCGGGCTTGAAGGGGCCCTCGGCCGCGACGCCCAGGTACTGGGCCTGCTTGGGGGTCAGCTTCGTGAGCTTGGCGCCGACCTTCTCCAGGTGCAGGAGCGCCACCCGCTCGTCGAGGTGCTTGGGCAGGACGTAGACCTTGTTCCGGTAGGCCTTGTGGTTGGTCCACAGCTCGATCTGGGCCAGCACCTGGTTGGAGAACGACGCGCTCATCACGAAGCTGGGGTGCCCGGTGGCGCAGCCCAGGTTGACCAGCCGGCCCTCGGCCAGGAGCAGGATGCGCTTGCCGTCGGGGAACTCGACCTCGTCGACCTGCGGCTTGACGTTGTGCCACTTGAAGTTGCGCAGGCCCTCGACCTGGATCTCGGTGTCGAAGTGGCCGATGTTGCAGACGATGGCGCGGTCGCGCATGGCGCGCATGTGGTCGACCGTGATGACGTCGGCGTTGCCGGTGGCGGTGACGAAGATGTCGGCGTGGGGGGCCGCGTCCTCCATCGTCACCACCTGGTAGCCGTCCATCGCCGCCTGCAGGGCGCAGATGGGGTCGATCTCGGTGACCATGACGCGGGCGCCCGCGCCGCGCAGCGACTGGGCCGAGCCCTTGCCGACCTGGCCGTAGCCGCACACCACGGCCACCTTGCCGGCCATCATCACGTCGGTGGCGCGGCGGATGCCGTCGACCAGGCTCTCGCGGCAGCCGTAGATGTTGTCGAACTTCGACTTGGTGACGCTGTCGTTCACGTTGAAGGCGGGGCACATGAGGGTGCCGGCCTTCTCCATCTGGTAGAGCCGCGCGACGCCCGTGGTCGTCTCCTCCGACAGGCCGCGGACGCCCTTCATGGCCTCCTTGTGCTTGTCGTGCATGAGCACGGTCAGGTCGCCGCCGTCGTCCAGCAGCATGTTGGGCAGCCAGCCGCCGGGGCCGGCGATCGTGCGCTCGACGCACCACCAGTATTCCTCCTCGGTCTCGCCCTTCCAGGCGAAGACCGGGATGCCGGCGGCGGCGATGGCGGCGGCGGCGTGGTCCTGGGTCGAGAAGATGTTGCACGAGCTCCAGCGGATCTCGGCGCCGAGGTGCGCCAGCGTCTCGATCAGCACGGCGGTCTGGATCGTCATGTGCAGGCAGCCGGCGATGCGCGCGCCCTTGAGCGGCTTCGTGGCGCCGTACTCGCGGCGCAGCGCCATCAGGCCCGGCATCTCGGTCTCGGCGATGGCGATCTCGCGGCGGCCCCAGTCCTTCAGGCCGATGTCGGCGACCTTGTAGTCGGCAGCGGTGCTCATGGGCGGCGGGCTCCGGAAGCGGGGAGGAGGTGCGGGAGGCCGGTGCCCATAGCAGATCGCCCGGGCCGGCGCAAAGGGTGATCGGGGCGGGCCTCAGGCCAGCGCGTTGAAGTCGTCGAGCAGGGCGGCGATGGTGCCCGAATCGGACTGTTCCATGATGGTGAGCGCCCGGCGGGTGGCCTCGGCCAGGTCGAGCCCGCGGATGCGCTGCTTGACCTTGGGGACGTGGGTGGGGGCCATCGAGAGCTCGCGGATGCCGAGCCCCAGCAGGAGCCCGGTGAAACGCTCGTCGGCGGCCACCTCGCCGCACACGGCCAGCGGGATGCGGGCGCGCAGCGCGGCGGCGGTGGTGAACTGGATCAGGCGCAGCACGCCGGGATGCAGCGGGTTGTAGAGGTGCGCCACCTGCTCGTCGCCGCGGTCGATGGCGAGCGTGTACATGGTGAGGTCGTTCGTGCCGATCGAGAAGAAGTCGCAGACGCGGGTCAGCGCGTCGGCGGCGAGCGCCGCGCCCGGGATCTCGATCATGGCGCCCACCGGCGGCACCGGGTCGGCGATCTTCACCCGCTTGCGCGTGAGCCGGCGCACGACCTTGTCGAGCACGTCCCGCACCTCGCGCACCTCGGAGGGGTGGCCGATCATGGGCAGCAGGATGCGCACGGGCCCGTGGGCGCCGGCGCGCAGGATGGCGGCGAGCTGCGTCTCCAGCAGGTGCCTGAAGCGCAGGGACAGGCGGATCGCGCGCATCCCGAGCGCGGGGTTGGGGCCCGGCGGCAGGGAGCCCAGCCCGAGCGCCAGCTTGTCGTTGCCCACGTCGATGGTGCGGATCGTGACGGGGCGGCCCTCCATGCCCTCGACGATGGTGCGGAGCTGGTCGTACTGCTCGCCCTCGCCGGGGATGTCGGTGCGGTTCATGAACTGGAACTCGGTGCGCAGCAGGCCGATGCCCTCGGCCCCGGCGTTGCGCGCGAGCTCGACCTCGGCCGGAAGCTCGAGGTTGGCCTGCAGCGCGATGCGCACGCCGTCGGTGGTGACGGCGGGCACCAGGCGCAGGCGCGAGCGCTGGCGCGCCCGGCGCAGGAGCTCGGAGCGCAGCGCGCGGAATCGGGCGAGCGTGCGCGGCCTGGGATTGACGACGACGGTGCCGGCCCCGCCGTCCACCACGATGGTGGTGCCCGACTGGATGCGCCCCACCAGGCCCGGCACGCCGCTGACCGCGGGCATGCCGAGCGAGCGGGCCATGATGGCGGTGTGGTCCTGCGGGCCGCCGAGCGCGGTGACGAAGCCCGCGATGCGCTTGGGATCCATGAGCGCGGTGTCGGCGGGGCTGAGCTCGTCGGCCACGACGATGGTGCCGACGGGAAGCTGGGAGAACGCCTGGTAGGGCGCCTTGGTGAGGCAGCGCAGGAGGCGCGTGCCGACGTCGCGCACGTCCTGCACGCGCGCCGCCATGTAGGCGTCGTCCATCGCGGCGAACGCCTGGGTGATGACCTGCAGCTCCTCGCTGACGGCGGCCTCGGCGTTGACCAGGTTCTCGGCGATGCGGCGCTCGACCCCGCGCACGAGGCGCGAATTGGCCAGCATCTGGTCGTGGGCGTCGAGCAGGTAGCCCAACTCCTCGACCGCGCTGGCGGGCAGGCCCTTGGACTTGACGCGCAGCTTGCGCACCTGCTTGCGCGCCTTCTCGACGGCGGCGGCGAACCGCTCGCGCTCCTTGTCCAGATCCTCGGGCGCGATCGCGTACTTGGGCGTGTCGATGCCGCCCGCCTCGACGACGTGCGCCGGGCCGATGGCGATGCCCTGGGCGACGCCCAGGCCCTCGAACGTCGCCTCGCCGGCCGCCGCCTCGGCGTCGCGCTGGGGCCGCGATTCGTCGCGGGCGCTCATGGCCGGGCGCGCGGGGGGCTAGGCCGTCTCATGGAAGCCCGCCTCGACGAGGTTGACCAGGGCGGCCAGGGCGGCCTGGGCGTCGGCGCCCCTGGCCCTGATCTCGATGGTGGAGCCGCGCGCGGCCGCGAACATCATCAGGCCCATGATGGACAGGCCCGAGACGGCGGTGCCGTCGCGCGCGACCGTGATCTCGGACTGGAACTTGCGCGCCATCTCGACGAAGCGCGCGGCGGCCCGCGCGTGCAGGCCGCGCTCGTTGACGATCTTGACGCTGCGGCAGAGGGTGCCCCCGGCATCCGCGATCACGTCCGTCCTCACTTGGGCTGCGCGTTCAGCAGCCGGCTGGCGACGTTGATGTACTTGCGCCCCGCCTCCTGCGCCTTCTCCACCGCATCGGCCAGCGAGCCCTTCTGGCGCACGCTGGCCAGCTTGATGAGCATGGGCAGGTTCATGCCCGCGATCACCTCGACGTCGGCCTTGTCCATGATCGAGATGGCGAGGTTGGAGGGGGTGCCGCCGAACATGTCGGTCAGCACGATGACGCCCTGGCCGCCGTTGACCTCCTCGACCGCCTGCACGATGTCGCGGCGCCGCTGTTCCATGTCGTCGTCGGGACCGATGCAGATGGCCCGGATCGCCTCCTGCCGGCCGACGACGTGCTCGGTGGCGAGCACGAACTCCTCGGCCAGCCGGCCGTGCGTGACGAGGACGAGACCGATCATGACACCACCACACGCTCACCCTGGGAAACCGCCTGGCCCTCGCCCGCGCCCATGTCGCGGTGCGTGACCCGCACATCCAGCCCGGCGCGGGCGATCGCCGCGCCCAGGCGCTCGGCCACGAACACCGAGCGGTGGCGCCCGCCGGTGCAGCCGATCGCAATGGTCAGGTACATCTTGCCCTCGTGCTCGTAGCGCGGCAGCAGGGGCAGCACCAGGGCCTCCAGCCGCTCCATGAAGGGCGCGAAGCCGGGATCGGCCTCGATGTAGGCGCCCACCTCGCGGTCGAGCCCGGTGCGCGGGCGCAGCGCGTCGACATAGTGCGGGTTGCCCAGGAAGCGCACGTCGAACACCAGGTCGGCGTCGCGCGGCAGGCCCAGGCGGTAGGCGAAGGAGGTGACGAAAACGGTGGGGTGGACGCCCCCCGCGGGGGCGAAGGCGCCCGCCAGGATGCGGCGCAGGTCGGCGACCGACAGGCCGGTGGTGTCGACGACGAGGTCGGCGCGGTTGCGCAGCCCGGCCATCAGGGCGCGCTCCTGGGCGATGCCGTCGCTGATCGGCCGGTCCTTGGCCAGCGGGTGGCGCCGGCGCGTTTCGGTGAAGCGGCGGCGCAGCACGTCGTCGTCGCAGTCGATGAACAGCAGCCGTCCCGCGATGTCGGGGCGCGCGAACAGGCCGTCGATGGCCTCGCGGAACCGTTCCGCGCTGAAGCCGCGGGTGCGGATGTCCACGTCGATGGCAAGCCCCCCCTGGCCGAGATCCTCGGAGCGGACCAGGCTGCCCAGCAGGGAAAGGGGGAGGTTGTCGACCGCCTCGTAGCCCATGTCCTCGAGCGCCCGGAGCGCCGAGGAGCGCCCCGCGCCGGACATGCCGGTGACGATGACGAGGCGCGTGCGGGCGCCCGTCTCGCCTTCCCCGGAAATGGACTGACCGGTCTGCTTAGGAATCATCGGCGGGCATACTATCGGCGCGTCGCTCGCGGGCGGCAATGCGCAACTTGGCGACGGCGGAAGCGGCGAAGGGGGCGAGGCGGAGGCGGGGCAGGGCCTGCCCCAGGATCTTGCAGGTTTCGGGCTCCGGCAGGCGGGCGACGGCCTCGGGCGCCACGAGATCGACCACCAGGCCGATCGGGGCCTGGCCCTCGTGTGCGACGGCGACGATGCCCACGCCGCGCACCTCGATGCGCCCGGCCAGGGTCGGCGGCGGGCTGGCCGTGAGGCGGCCCGCGCGCCGGCGCACCACCACCTGGTCGTCGGCCACGAGGCGCCCGCCCGCCTCGATGACGCGGAGCGCCAGGTCGGACTTGCCGCTGCCGGGGCGGCCGCGCAGCAGGATGCCGACGCCGTCGATGAGGACGCAGGTGGCATGGAGGGTGACGGAGCGGGTGACGCGGGGCTGGGCGCTGCGCGGCTCGACGCGCCGCCGGGCGGTGCCCGCGCGCCGCCGCACGGGCCGGGCCGGCTTCATGCTGCCTTGGACGCCATCCCCTCGACCAGGAGGGCGTAGACGCGGTCGCGGCCCACCGCGGCGCGCAGCGTGGCGCAGGCCTGCGGATCGCGCAGCAGGCGCGAGACGTGGCCCAGCGCCTTGAGGTGGTCGCCGCCGGATCCCTCGGGCGCCAGCAGCAGGAACACGAGGTCGACGGGCCGGCCGTCGGCGGCCTCGAAGTCGATGGGCTCCTGCAGCTTGGCGAAGAAGCCGTGCAGGCGGCTGAGCCCGGCCAGCCGGCCGTGCGGGATGGCGACGCCGTGGCCGACGCCGGTGCTGCCCAGCCGCTCGCGCTCGAGCAGGGCGTCGAAGATGGTGCGCTCGTGCAGGCCGGTCGCCCTGGCGGCCTCGGCGGCGAGGTGCTCGAGGAGCTGCTTCTTCGCGGTGACGGCGAGCTCGGAGAAGACGCGCTCCGGCGTGACGATGGCGGTCATGTCCATGGGATCGCAGGCCGGCGGGCGCGGGGTTGCGCGCGCGCGGCTCCTCCGCGCTAGGGTTGGTGGTCGCGCAGCCGGCGCTTGCCGCGCCTTAGCTGCTTCTCGGCGGCGTCGGCCGCCCGGTTGAAGCTCTCGTAGATGTCGGACGCCTCGCCCTGGGCCTCGGTGGCGATGCCCTTGCCCACGTGCACCGAGACGTGCGCGCGGTAGAAGGGCCCCTCGTGGCTGAACACCACGTGGCCCTCGATGGCGCCCGCGAAATACTTGGCGACGCCGCTGGTGAGGCGCGCGCGCACGTGATCCTGCAGGGCGGCGCCGATGTCGATGTGCTTGCCGGTGATCGATACGTTCATCGAGCTCTCTGCCGCGGCCGGGAACGAGGTAACGCAGCCGGGCCCGCGCGTGCTTCGCAAGGGTTCACGCACCGAGCGTCGAAACCCTATAGCGCGGGGCCGGTGGGGAGACAAGCGGGACGGGTTGCGCGGCCGACCCGGGGTTCCCCGCGCGCAGCGGCCGGGCGCGGGCGCGGCCCTTGCGAGCGCGGGGCCCGGCCGGAGCGGGGCGAGGCGCCCCGCCGGCGCGGCAGAGCGCCTATGCGGTGGCGGCGTAGAGCTTCTTGTCGCGGCGGCGCTGGACGGAGGAGGCGATGCGCATGGCCTCGCGGTACTTGGCGACGGTGCGGCGCGCGATGTCGATGCCCTCGGCGCGCAGCAGCTCCACCAGGCGGTCGTCGGAGAGGACCTCGTCGCCGTCCTCCTGGTCGATGAGCTGCTTGATGCGGTGGCGCACCGCCTCGGCCGAGTGGGCGTCGGAGCCGTCGACCGCGGCGATCGAGGAGGTGAAGAAGTACTTGAGCTCGAACAGGCCGCGCGGCGTGGCCATGTACTTGTTCGTGGTGACCCGGCTGATCGTGCTTTCGTGCATCTGCACGGCGGTGGCGATGTCGCGCAGCACGAGCGGGCGCAGGTGCTGGACGCCCTTCATGAAGAAGCCGTCCTGCTGGCGCACGATCTCGCGGGCGACGCGCAGGATCGTGCGGGCGCGCTGGTCGAGCGACTTGACCAGCCAGGTGGCGCTGCTCATGCGCTCGGAGAGGTAGTCCTTCTCGGCCTTGGTGCGCGCCCCGCTGTTGACCCGAGCGTAGTAGCGCTGGTTGACGAGGAGGCGCGGCAGGGTTTCGGTGTTGAGCTCGACCGCCCAGCCGCCGTCGGCGTGCTGGCGCACGAACACGTCGGGCACGATGGGCTGCGACATCTCGGCGTCGAAGGCGGAGCCGGGGCGGGGGTTGAGGGCCTTGATCTCGGCCATCATCTCGGCGAGCTCGTCGGCGCCGACGCCGCACTTCCTGAGGAGGGCCGCGTTCTCGCGCCGGGCGGCGAGGTCGAGGTTGTCGAGCAGGGCCTGCATGGCGGGATCGAGCCGGTTGCGCTCGGCCAGCTGGAGGGCGAGGCACTCCTTGAGGTCGCGGGCGCAGACGCCGGTGGGATCGAAGCGCTGCAGGCGGGCGATCACGGCCTCGACATCGGCCTCGGAGCAGCCCAGGGCCTCGGCGGCGGCCTGCTGGTCGACGCGCAGGTAGCCGGCCTCGTCGACCAGGTCGATCAGGTAGGCGCCGATCATGCGCTGGACCGGATCGGCCACGTCGACGTGGAGCTGCTCGGTGAGGTGCTCGCGCAGGGAGACGGTGCCGGCCAGGGTGCGCTCCAGGCCCATCTCGTCGTCGTCGAAGTCGGTGCGGCCGCCGCTGCCCCAGGGCGAGACGGCCATCAGGCCGTCCGCGGCGCCGCCGTCCGCGGCGCCGTTGACGTAGGCGGCGGGATCGTCGTCGGCGCCGTAGAGGTCGGCGCGCTCGACGTCGAGCGGGGCCTCGGATTCGACGCCGGCCGGGGTGTCGAGCAGGCGCTCGGCCGGCGTCTCGGCCTGCGGCTCGGGCGGGGAACCGTCCTGCGCGCCGTCCTGGCCGCCGCCCTCCTCGCGCTCGAGCAGCGGGTTGCGCTCGAGCTCCTGCTCGACGAACTCGCCGAGCTCGAGGTTCGAGAGCTGCAGCAGCTTGATCGCCTGCTGCAGCTGCGGCGTCATGACCAGACTCTGGGTCTGGCGCAGGTCGAGGCGCGCGGAGATCGCCATGACGCGGCAGCCTAGAGGCGGAATCTTTCGCCCAAGTAAACCTGTCTTACGGTTTCGTGGGCGACGATTTCGCTGGGGCGGCCCTCCATCAGCACGACGCCTTCGTGGATGATGTAGGCGCGGTCGATGAGGTCGAGGGTCTCGCGGACGTTGTGGTCGGTGATGAGCACGCCGAGCCCGCGGTCGCGCAGGTGGAACACCAGGTCGCGGATCTCGGAGACGGCGATGGGGTCGATGCCGGCCAGGGGCTCGTCCAGCAGCATGTAGGCGGGCTGCGAGGCCAGCGCGCGGGCGATCTCGACGCGGCGGCGCTCGCCGCCGGAGAGGGCGAGGGCCGGCGTGCGGCGCAGGTGGGAGAGGGAGAACTCGGCGAGCAGCTCGTCGAGCAGGGCCTCGCGCTTGTCGCGCACGGGCTCGACCACCTCGAGCACGGCGCGGATGTTGTTCTCGACCGACATGCCGCGGAAGATCGAGGCCTCCTGCGGCAGGTAGCCGATGCCGAGCCGGGCGCGGCGGTACATGGGCAGGTCGGTGATGTCCTGGCCGTCGAGCGTGATGGCGCCGGTGTCGGGCGCGATGAGCCCGGTGATGAGGTAGAAGCAGGTGGTCTTGCCGGCGCCGTTGGGGCCGAGCAGGCCCACCGCCTCGCCGCGCTGCACCGAGAGGCTGACGTCGCGCACCACGGGGCGGCGGCGGAACGACTTGCCGAGGTTGCGGGCCGCCAGGCCGGCGCTCTGCGCCACCAGGCGGGGCCCGGTGG
>Ga0209172_10007145_pt1 | contig 11768 bp, 10 predicted proteins | sample LarsenN4metaG_FD_184113 | JGI IMG/M metagenome (GOLD analysis project Ga0209172, IMG submission 184113) | Hot spring sediment bacterial and archeal communities from British Columbia, Canada, to study Microbial Dark Matter (Phase II) - Larsen... ... | reverse complement strand
TCGCCGCGAGCGTCGCGCGAATGCCCTCCTGCCGGGACACGAGCCGCTGCGCGCCGAAGCGCGTCCGCCCGCGCAGGAGCAGCCGCGCAAACAGGGGATCCTTCTGGTTGGCGTACATCGAGACCATGTCCGCCTCGCAGGAAAGCCGCGTGAAGCCGGCGTCCAGCCCGACGAAGTGCGGCGCAAGCAGGATCACCGGGCGGCCGGCGAGCGCGCGCAGATGCTCCAGACCCTCGATGCGTACCATGCGCTCGACGCGCGCGCGCGATCCCCACCACAGCACCCCGCGATCCAGGAGACTGCGCACGAAGGCGCGGAAGTGCGCGCGGGCGATCCGCTCGCGCGCCGCCGGATCCATGTCCGGAAAGCATTTCGCCAGATTGATCCGCGCCACGCCCCGGCGCTCGGCGATCAGCCAGTACGCGGCGAGCCCGGCCGCATCGCCGAGCAACGCGCGCGCGCGAAACGGCAGGAAATGCGCGAGCCACATCAAGGCGAAGAAAAGGCGGCTCATCGAGGCGGCGCCGCAGCGCCCTGCGGCACCTTGTAGCGGTTGTAGCCCCACAGGTACTGCGCCGGGCATTCGCGAATGAGCGCCTCGAGCGCGCGGTTGAGATGCCGGGTCGCGGACTCGCCCGGCTTGGCCGGCGGCATCGGCCGCACGTGGATGACGTAGCCCGCCCCGCGCGGCAGCCGCTCGCCCCAGGCGAGCAGGCACACCACGCCCGGGCGGGCGGCCAGCCGCTGCGCGAGCGTCATCGTGTACGCCGGCCGGCCGAAGAACTCCGCCCACTCGCCTTCGCCCTCGCCCGGCACCTGGTCCGGGAGGATTCCGACGGTCTCGCCGCGCTTGAGCGCGGCGAGCAGCTCGCGCACGCCAGTGAAACCCGCGCGCGCAAGGCGCACGTTGTCGCCGCCGCGGCCCCGCTCGATGAGCGGCTCGAGCCAGCCAAGGCGCGGCGGCCGGTAGAGCACCGTGATCGGGAAGCGCTCGGCGGCGACCTGCGCGGTGATCTCGAAGCAGCCGAGGTGCGGGGTGAGAAAGACGATCGGCTGGCCCGCCGCCCGCGCGGCCTCGACGAGCTCCAGGCCCTCGATGCGACGCACGAGCGCGGTCACCCGCGCGCGCGGCCGCAGCCAGATCGCCGGCAGCTCGGCAAGCAGCTTTCCCGCCTCGGCGATCGCCGCGCGTCGCGTCGCGCCGTCCCGGTAGCCGGCGGCCTCGAGGTTCTCCCGCAGGTGCCGCCGGTAGGTGGGAGATAGCCCATACATCGCCCACCCGAGCGCGCATCCGGCCGCGTGCACAAGCGGCAGCGGCAAGAGCGCGACCATCCTGGCGAGGAGGATAGGGAACGAGGGCATTCTTTGCTATCCTTGCGCCCTTTCCAGAACGCGGGCGCACGATGAGCGAATTTCTCTTCACTTCCGAGTCGGTTTCCGAGGGTCACCCGGACAAGGTCGCGGACCAGATCTCGGATGCGGTGCTGGATGCGATTCTAAGCGAGGACAAGCGCGCGCGCGTCGCGGCCGAGACGCTGGTCAAGGACAACCTAGTGGTGCTCGCCGGCGAGATCACGACGAGCGCGAAGGTGGACTACGACGCGGTCGCGCGGCGCACGATCCGCCGCATCGGCTACAACGACCCGGCGCTCGGCTTCGACGCCGAGGGCTGCACGGTGCAGATCGTGTACGGCCAGCAGTCGCCGGACATCGCGCAGGGCGTGGACGAAGGCCGGGGCCTGGATCTCGACCAGGGCGCGGGCGACCAAGGCATGATGTTCGGCTACGCGTGCGACGAGACGCCGACGCTCATGCCGATGGCGATCTATCTCGCGCATCGCCTGGTCGAGCGCCAGTCGGAGGTGCGCCGCGACGGCCGGCTGCCGTGGCTGCGGCCGGACGCGAAGTCGCAGATCACCATCCGCTACGTGAACGGCAGGCCCGACTCGATCGAGACCGTGGTGCTTTCGACGCAGCACGCGCCCGGCATCACCCACAAGCAGATCGAGGAAGCGGTGATCGAGCAGATCATCAAGCCGGTGCTGCCGCGCGCGCTCGTCAAGGGCAAGATCCGGTACCTCGTCAATCCGACCGGCGCCTTCGAGATCGGCGGCCCGAAGGGCGACTGCGGCGTCACCGGCCGCAAGATCATCGTGGACACCTACGGCGGCTCGGCGCCGCACGGCGGCGGCGCCTTCAGCGGCAAGGACCCCTCGAAGGTGGACCGCTCGGCCGCGTACGCCGCGCGCTACGTGGCGAAGAACATCGTTGCCGCGGGGCTCGCCTCCAAGTGCCTCGTTCAGGTCTCCTACGCGATCGGCATCGCGCAGCCGACGAGCGTCATGGTCACCACGCAGGGCACCGGAAAGATCTCCGACGAGAAGCTCGCGCAGCTCGTGCTCGCCAACTTCGACCTGCGGCCCAAGGGCATCATCCAGATGCTCGATCTCCTGCGCCCGATCTACGAGAAGACCGCCGCCTACGGCCACTTCGGCCGCGAGGAGCCCGAGTTCACCTGGGAGGCGACCGACCGGGCGCTCGCGCTCAAGCAAGCGGCGTAGCGGCCGGGGAGCGGCGCGCGGGGCAGGCGCGTGCGCGAGTCCGGGCCATTCTCGGGTGACCGCGATCTCGCCGCGCGGGCGCGGCGCTACCTCGCATGATCGCGCAGCAGACCCTTCGCTTCCGCACCCGCGGCCGCGGCACGACCGACATCACCGCGGAGGTCGCGCGCGTGGTCGGCGCAAGCGGCATCGCGCGCGGGCTGTGCTGCGTGTTCGTCCAGCACACCAGCGCCTCGCTCGTCCTTTGCGAGAACGCCGACCCGGACGTGCGGCGCGACCTCGAGACGATCCTCTCACGCCTCGCTCCCGATGCCGACCCCGCCTACCGGCACGACCTCGAAGGTCCGGACGACATGGCCGCGCACGCGCGCTCGATCCTCACCGCGACGAGCCTCACGATTCCCGTCGGCGACGGCAGGCTCATGCTCGGGACCTGGCAGGGGATCTACCTCTACGAGCACCGCCATGCGGCGCAGGAAAGGAGCGTCGTGGTGACCGTGCTCGGATAGCGACGCGCGAGGTCCGGCGCCAGGCGAGCGGCGCCTTACAGGCCTTTCAACCAGTCCATGACCGCCTGTTTGGCGGCCTCCGGCGCGCTCATGTGGTCGGCCGCCACATCCACTCGGCTGCGAACAATCTGCGCCGGCAGCCGCTCGAAGGTCATCTCCGACAATCGCGTCAGGCCCGCCGACTCCCGCGTCGGCGCGATCCAGAGCACAGCGGTTCCCGGCCTGACCCGCGGCGCGATGCCAAAGCTGTTCATGGGCCCCTCCGGATCGAAGTAATCGAGCACCGACGCGGCGGGTGCACTGAGGCGCTTCGAGCGATCGCCGGTGTTCAGGTCCGTGAAACTCATGTTCTCCCCGCCACGACCTTCAGCGACCAACCGCCGCGCTTCGGCGACCACGCCGCCGTAGTGCTCGACAAACAGCTTGCCCTGCGCGTACCCGCCGGGGGCGATAAGGGCGATCCCGTTCACCTCGCGCTGGGTCGCGTAGTAGAGCGCCGCCATGGCGCCTTGGCTGTGGCCCGCGATCGCGACCTTCGCCGCGCCTTTTGCGCGCAGATCCGCGACCGCCGCGTCAATCTCGGCGACGAATCCCGCCGCCCCCTTGTCGTAGCTCCGCCCCCCGGACCAAGGCATTTCCGGACTGGCGACGAGATGGCCCTCGCGCTCCAGATAGCGCGCGAGTCCCAGAGCCCAGCCTCGCGGCGAATCCCACCTGCCGTGCAAAACGACAACGCCGATTTTCTGGGCGAGCGACTCGGTTGGCGCGCCGAACAGCGCAATGGCTGCGGCCATCGCGACAAAAAACGCTCTCACGTCACCTCCTTCGGTAGCTTGTGGCGGTAAACTTTGTAATACAATTTTACTTGCTGAGGAGCGTTGCGTCCGGGACGGCCCGCAGGCGGTTCCCGGTCAGGCTCAGCGAAATCAACGGCGCTCGCATTGGAAACGATGCGGGCGCCTTGTTTTTTTGCGGGCCCCGCGCAGGCTTCGCGCAACGCCGCTCGCGCATGCGGGCGGCAAAAGGGAAACGATGCGCCGGAAGATTCGCCCGGCGCAAGGCAACGACGCGCCGGAAGACTCGCCCGGCGCAAGGCCAAGGAGGACCGACATGAACGCACCGAACCCGAAATTCACCGACTACCGTGTGGCCGATCTGTCGCTTGCCGACTGGGGGCGAAAGGAGATCGCCATCGCCGAATCCGAGATGCCGGCGCTGATGGCGATCCGCGCCGAGTACGCTCAGGCGAAGCCCCTTTCCGGGGCACGCATCGCGGGCTCGCTGCACATGACCATCCAGACCGCCGTCCTCATCGAGACGCTCAAGGCGCTCGGAGCGGAAGTGCGCTGGGCCTCCTGCAACATCTTCTCCACCCAGGACCATGCCGCGGCGGCGATCGCCGCGGGCGGCACCCCCGTCTTCGCCTACAAGGGCGAGTCGCTCGCCGAGTATTGGGAGTTCACCCACCGCATCTTCGAGTTCGGCGACCGGGGCCCGAACATGATCCTCGACGACGGCGGCGACGCGACGCTGCTCGTTCACCTCGGCATCCGCGCGGAAAAGGACCCCGCCGCCATCGCCCGGCCGGCGAGCGAGGAGGAAGAGGCGCTTTTTGCCGCCATCCGCGCGCATCTGGCGCAGGACCCGGCCTGGTATTCGCGCCGCGCGCGCGAGATCCGCGGCGTCACCGAGGAGACGACGACCGGCGTGCACCGGCTGTACCAGATGGCGAAGGAAAAGCGCTTGCTCTTTCCGGCGATCAACGTCAACGACTCGGTCACCAAGTCGAAGTTCGACAACATCTACGGCTGCCGCGAGTCGCTGGTGGACGGCATCAAGCGCGCGACCGACGTCATGATCGCCGGCAAGGTGGCGGTGGTCTGCGGCTACGGCGAGGTCGGCAAGGGATCGGCGCAGGCACTCAGGGGCCTCCAGGCGCAGGTCTGGGTCACCGAGATTGACCCGATCTGCGCCCTGCAGGCGGCGATGGAGGGCTACAAGGTGGTGACGATGGACTGGGCCGCCGACAAGGCCGACATCTTCGTCACCGCCACCGGCAACTACAAGGTCATCACGCACGAGCACATGAAGCGCATGAAGAACAACGCCATCGTGTGCAACATCGGCCACTTCGACAACGAGATTGACGTCGCGAGCCTCAGGCAATACCGCTGGGAGAACATCAAGCCGCAGGTGGACCACGTCATCTTTCCCGACGGCAAGCGGATCATCCTGCTCGCGGAAGGGAGGCTGGTGAACCTCGGCTGCGCGACCGGGCACCCCTCCTACGTGATGAGCTCGTCTTTCGCCAACCAGGTGCTGGCGCAGATCGAGCTGTTCAACAATGCGGCGAAGTACCCCGTCGGCGTGTACATGCTGCCGAAGAAGCTCGACGAGAAGGTGGCGCGTCTGCAACTGGCGAAGCTGGGCGCGATGCTCACCGAGCTCACCGACGAGCAGGCCGCGTACATCGGCGTGCCGAAGGAGGGGCCGTACAAGTCCGACCATTACCGCTATTGATCGGAGCGGCACGCTCTCCGGGAGAGCCGGCGCGATCGAGCGGGCGCCATGCGCCGCGCATCGCGCCCTCGGAGCCGTGATGACGCTGAAAGCGAAACTCGCCGATCCGCGCCAGGCGGTGCTGCTCTATGGCACGACGCCGCCGCGCGCAGGAACGCCGCCGGAGGGAATCGAGCAGGCGGCCGAGCGGCTCGCCGCGCGGCTTGCCCCGCTCGCGCTCGACGGCGTGGTGGTGTACGACATCCAGGACGAGACCGGGCGCACCGGCGCGCCGCGCCCGTTTCCCTTCACCGGGACGGTTGATCCCCGGGCGTATGCGCGGATGCTCGCCGCGCGCACCGGGCGAACGCCGATCACCTACAAATGCATTGGCGCGCTCGATGAGCCTGGCTGGCGGGCGTGGCTTGACGAAAGCGCGCGCGATTTCGGCGCCGGCTTCCTTTCCGTCGTCGGGCGGCCGACCTCGGGCGTGCGCCATGCGCTCGCGCTCTCGCGCGCGATCCGGCTGGCGGCCGAGCATCCCGCCGGCTTCACCGTCGGCGCGGTGGTGATCGCGGAGCGGCACACGCCCGAGCGCAGCGAATCGGCGCGCATGCTCGCCAAGGCGATCGAGGGCGCCTCCTACTTCATCTCGCAGACCGTGTATTCGGCCGAGGGTACGATTCGGCTGCTCGCCGACTACGCGCGCGACTGCCGCGGCGCTGGCGTCGCGCCGCGGCGCGTGGTGCTTTCCTTCGCCCCGGTCGGCCGCGAGAAGACGATGGCGTTCCTGCGCTGGCTGGGCGTGAACGTGCCCGAGGCGACCGCGCGCGCGATCCTCGGCGCGAGCGACCCGCTTGCGCGTTCGATCGCCGTCTGCCGCGACAATCTCGAGCGCATCCTCGAAGGCGGCTACGCGCGCGAGATCCCGCTCGGGGTGAGCGTCGAGAGCGTCTCGATCAACCGCGACGAGATTGACGCGAGCGTGGACCTTTTCCACGCCCTGCGCGAGACGCTCGCGCGCTGCGGGAAGCTCAGTTGACCGGCACGCGCGCGCCGGCGGCGTCGCGCTCGTAGGCGCGCCAGGGCGCACCGGGCCGTTCGCGGCAGGCCTCGAACCGGAACGGCACGAATTCGCGCCCGGGGGTGGCGAATCGAAGGTCGAGGAAACCGATGCAGTCGGAGCCTTCGGCCATGCCGTCGAAGGCGGGGGCTTCGGCGAACCAGCGGAAAAAGGCGAGCGCCGGCGAACCGGAGGCTTCGCGCGCGAGCATCCGCTCCTCGCGCGTATCGCCGTAGCGGCTGCGCGTCTCCCAGCGCGCCTGCGCGAGCGGGCGGTAGGGGGCGTCGAGCTTCGCGATGAAGCCATCGCCGGGGCGAAACTCGCGCGGCGCCGCCCGCCTGAGGTTGACGTGCGCGAAGTGATGCGTCTCCGCGTCGCTCACGAGCACGGTCCAGTTGTAGGGCGAGACCGGGCGTGGATAGGCGCTCACGGTGGCCGATTGCAGCCCGAGAGAGGCTGCGTGGCGCCGGCCGAGTTCGAGCGCCTCCTGCTTCAGCGTCCACTGCCAGCCGACGTAGGCGACGAGCAGGGCGAGCGCGACGGCGGCCGGCGCGCGCGAGCGGTACCACAACGCCGAGGCCGCAAGTCCGGCGACGATGATGCCGCTGAACCACAGGTCAATGATGAAAGTGACGCCGATGCCGGCGCGCCAGTCCGAAAGCGGCGCGAGCACCATCGTGCCGAAGCTCGTGATCCAGTCGCCCGCGATGTGCGTGCCGATCGCCAGCGCGGTGACGCCATAGAGCGCGCGCCAGCCGCCCGGTTCGCGCAGCAGCTTCGCGAGCAGCCACGACACCGCGAACGCCCAGAGCGGCAGCATGACGAGCGAGTGCGTGACGCCCCGGTGGTGAAGCAGGTACTCGACCGGGCCGAGGAATCCGATGACGAAGTCGGCGTCCGGAAAGGCGCAGGCGAAGAATCCGGCGGCGACCCGCCGCGGCACCGAGCGCGGCGGCGCATCGCGCTGCGCGGTGGCACGCGCAACGAGCGCCCCGGAGAGCGCGTGCGTCAGCGTGTCCATCGAGAATCGGGGTCAGACCACGTTTACGGGCCGCTGCGGCTTTCGAAAACGTGGTCTGACCGTGTTTTCAGGCGGCGCGCTTCTTGCGCTGCGCGTCGCGCGCGTGCATCTGCGCGTAGGCGGCGTGCGCCGCCGCTTCGGCGTCGCCCACGTGCACCGGATAGCCCATGTCGTCGAGCACCGAGCCGAGCGCCGACAGGCACAGCATCACGTTGTCGGCCCGGCAGGAGTAGCCCATCAGGCCGAAGCGCCAGATCTTGCCCTTGAGCGGCCCGAGCGCGGCGCCGATCTCCAGACCGAACTCCGACAGCAGCCGCGCGCGCACTTGCGCCTCGTCCACGCCCTCGGGACAGAAGACCGCGTTCATCTGCGGCAGCTGGTGCTCCTCGCGCACTAGGAACTTCAGGCCCATCGCCTCCAGCCCCGCCTTCAGGGCGACGTGGTGGCGCTGGTGGCGCGCCCAGCAGTTCTCCAGCCCCTCCTCGCGTATCAGCAGCAGCGCCTCGTGCAGCGCAAAAAGCGCGTTCGTCGGCGCCGTGTGGTGATAGGTGCGCTGGGTCGCGCCCCAGTAGCCGAGCAGCAGGTTCATGTCCATGAACCAGCTGTGGATCCTGTCCTTCCTCTTCTTCACGTGCTCGACCACGCGCTCGGAGAAGGACACGGGCGACAGCCCCGGCGTGCACGACAGGCATTTCTGGCTCGCGGAGTAGATCGCGTCAATCTCCCACTCGTCCACGCGCACCGGAACGCCGGCGAGCGAAGTGACCGCGTCCACGATCACCATCGCGCCGTGCTTGTGGGCGATCTGCGTGAGGGTCTTCGCGTCCGAGAGGCACCCGGTCGAAGTCTCGGCGTGAACGAAGGCGACGATCTTCGCGTCGCGGTTTTTCTTCAGCGCGTCCTCGATCCGCTGCGGGTCCACCGGATCGCCCCAGCGGTCCTCGACCACCACCGGCACGCCGCCGCAGCGGATCACGTTCTCGACCATGCGGCCGCCGAAGACGCCGTTCACGCCGACGATCACCTTGTCGCCCGGGCGCACCATGTTGACGAAGCAGAACTCCATGCCGACCGAGCCGGGGCCGGAGAGCGGGAAGGTGAGCGGGTTCTTCGTCTGATAGACGTAGCGCAGCAGGCTTTTCAGTTCCTCCATCATCTCGACGAACACCGGGTCGAGGTAGCCGATCGCCGGCTGGCTCATGGTGGTGAGCACGCGCGGGTGGATCTCGGTCGGCCCCGGACCCATGAGCGTCCTCTGCGGCGGATGAAAGGAGGTGATGCGTTTGGCGGGGGCGTATTGGGTCATGGCGGGGCTCTCCGGGTAAAGGCCGAACGGCGCATGCTCGGGGCGCGACTTGACGCGCACCGGATTCTTCGCGCTCGCCTCGTGGATCACTTCCATCGCGCTGATGCGTCCCTGGGTGACGCGCTCGACCTCGCCGGCCCAGCGGGCCGGGATGTAGCCGCTCTTCACCCAGTTGTGCACCACCGCGCGGTCCACGTGGAAAGCGCGCGCGACCTCGGCTTGGCTGCCGAAAATCGCGACGAGCCGCTCGGCGCAGTTGTTTTCCACGGCCGCAATGCTAGCTTGTCAAGACGAGTTTGACAAGATTTCCGGCGCCGCTACAATGCGGCATGACCGCGCGCGCCGCCTCGCCCCTCGCCGTCACGCTCGCCGCGGCGGCGATCCTGATGATCACGATGGGCATCCGACAGTCCTTCGGGCTGTTCGTCGCCCCGCTGCACGCGGCCACCGGCATCGGCGTCGCGACGGTGAGCCTTGCGCTCGCGGTCGGCCAGTTCACCTGGGGCGCGGCGCAACCCGTGGCGGGGGCGCTCGCCGACCGCTATGGCGCCGCGCGCGTTCTCGCCGCCGGCCTTGTGCTTCTCGCCGCGGGTCTCGCGATCACGCCGTTTCTCGCTTCCGGCTTCGGCCTGATCGTGGCGCTCGGCCTTGCGGCGAGCATCGGCGCGGGCATCGGCAGCTTTTCGCTCTTGATCGGCGCCGCGGCCGCACGCCTTACCCCCGAGCAGCGCGGCAAGGCCTCCGGCGTCATCAACGCCGGCGGCTCGCTCGGCCAGTTCGTGTTCGCGCCGCTCGCCCAGGCGCTCATTCTCGCGATCGGCTGGATGGGGGCGCTCTGGGCGCTCGCCGCGGCGGCCCTTGCCGCTCTGCCGCTCGTTCGCACCGTCGCCGGGCGGGCGAGCGCGCCCGCGGTCGGCCACGCGAGCGGCGAATCGCCTTGGCGCGCACTCGCCGACGCATTCCGGGATCGCAGTTACGTGCTGCTCAATCTCGGCTTCTTCACCTGCGGCTTTCACATCGCGTTCCTCGTCACGCACCTTCCGCAGGAAGTGGACCTGTGCGGGCTGCCGCCCACGGTGGCGGGATGGTCGCTTGCCATCATCGGCCTCGCCAACATCGCCGGCAGCCTCTACGCCGGTCACGCCACGGCGAAATACCGCAGCAAGCACATCCTCGCGGTGATGTACGGCTCGCGCGCGCTCTTGATCGCGCTCTATCTCGCCGCGCCGAAGACCGCGCTCACCTTCTACCTCTTCGCCGCCGGCCTGGGATTCACCTGGCTTGCCACCGTGCCGCCGACCGCCGCGATCGTCGGCAAGCTCTTCGGCATCCGCTTTCTCGCGACGCTCTTCGGCATGACGCTGCTCTCGCACCAGGTGGGAGGCTTCCTCGGGGCGTGGCTGGGGGGCCTTGCCTTCGAGCGCCTGGGCGGCTATGCGTGGATGTGGTACGCCGACATGGCCCTTGCGGCCGCCGCGGCGCTCGTCAATCTGCCGATACGGGAATCTCGCCCCGCGCCGCGCCCAGACGCCCGAGCAGCGGCAGCCTGAGCGCGGGCGGCCAGAAGCTCGCGCCCACCGATAAACCGAGCACGTTCAGCTCCAGCCCCTCGATACCACTCGCGGTGAGCGCGAGCACGCCGCCGAGCGACACCTGCACACCGCTTCCGCTCGGCGCCGGTCCGACGAGCCGGTCGCCGAGATAGTCCTTGCCGATGGCGGTGGGCGGAAGATCGGCGCCGAGCTCGGGCACCGCGCGCGTGATCCAGGCGACGAAGGTGTTCGAGTTGGGTCCCGGCCAGGCGCTGTATTCGCGCGCGTACGGGTAGCTTCTCGCCGCCGCGTCAATGCGCGCCACGAGCGCCTGCGCCCGCGGGCCGCGCAGGTCGGCGTACAGCTCCGGCTCGGCGCCGAACCAGCGCGCATCCGGCGCGCGCTGGCTGATGACGAGCGCCGAATCCGACCAGCGCAGCCGCCAGCCGATCACCTCGTACACCGTGTAGGCGGGCGCGCCCTCGGGCTTGACGGCCACCCACGTATGCACGCCGAACAGGCCGCGCACGCCGACCGTGCGCGCGCCGTAGACCTGCACCACCGCCTCCTGCGTCGTGCGCGGATCGGGCGCGAGCCCCACCGGCGCGCGGCTCGCCGAGCGCCAGTCCTGCGCGGTCACCGCGCGCACGAGCGCGAGCGCGGCGAGAAGGAACAACGCGGCGGCGAAGAACGCCATCGAGCGACGGGCCATCGCCTATTCGGCAAAGAGCGGCGCGCCGAGTTCCCGCAGTTTCTCGACGCGCACCGGCCGCGCCGCGCCCGCCTTCAGGCCCGCGAAGTCGAAGAGCTTGCGGTCAAGGAGGTGCGAGGGCCGCACGTCGGTGAGCGCGCGCAGGATCGAGGCGATGCGGCCGGGCTCCGAGCGCTCCCATTCCCTGAGCATGCGGCCGATCGCTTTGCGCTGCAGGTTCTCCTGCGATCCGCACAGGTTGCAGGGAATGATCGGAAAGCCTTTCTGCGCGGCGTACGCGGCGAGGTCCTCCTCGGCGCAATACACGAGCGGACGGATCACCACGTGCCGGCCGTCGTCCGAGAGCAGCTTCGCCGGCATCGCCTTGAGCGTGCCGGCGTAAAAGAGGTTGAGAAAGAACGTCGCGAGCACGTCGTCGCGGTGGTGCCCGAGCGCGATCTTCGTCGCCCCGAGCTCTCCGGCGACGCGGTAGAGCACCCCGCGCCGCAGCCGAGAGCAGAGCGAGCAGAGCGTTTTTCCCTCCGGGATGACGCGCTTGACCACCGAATACGTGTCCTGCTCGACG
>Ga0209172_10007144_pt1 | contig 11770 bp, 8 predicted proteins | sample LarsenN4metaG_FD_184113 | JGI IMG/M metagenome (GOLD analysis project Ga0209172, IMG submission 184113) | Hot spring sediment bacterial and archeal communities from British Columbia, Canada, to study Microbial Dark Matter (Phase II) - Larsen... ... | reverse complement strand
CCTCGACCACGCCGCCGACCATCGCGCCGATGCGCGCTTTCATCTCGCGCGCCGCCTTGTTGGTGAAGGTCACCGCCAGAATTTGCGAGGGGTGCGCCTTGCCGAGATTGAGGATATGCGCGATGCGCGTCGTCAGCACCCGCGTCTTGCCGGTGCCGGCGCCGGCCAGCACCAGCACCGGGCCGTCCAGCGTCTCCACCGCGAGGCGCTGCTCGGGGTTGAGGTCGTCGAGATAGCCGAAATGCGTCCCGCGCGCGGCCGCCATCGCGCGCGCGGCGATGCCGCCGGTGGCAGGCGCGGGAGAGGCGGGGCGGGGCTTGGTCGAATCGGCCATGGGTTCGTACGGGCGCTTGTTCTCTTTGTTTCTGCCGGGGATCAAGGTGCTCGCGGCCGGAACATCCATCCTCGCGGCCGAGGATCGGCATTTCTACGAGCATGACGCTCCAACATGGCATCTGCGGGAAGAAAACGGGAGTGCCGGACGGAATGTCGCCTTTTCCGCAGGAAAACCGGCCTGTTTCCGGGCGTGGAGGCGCGGAAATCAGGGCTTTTCCGGCATCAGGATGCTGCGGCCGGCGGCCTCCGGGCGGGGCAGGCGGGCGTGCGAATTCTTCAGTTGCGTCAGCCGCTTGGCCACATCCTGGTCGAACGGCGCGGTCTTTTTCGCGTCCATGTCCACATGCAGCGACAGGTTCTCGGACGTCGCCGACACCCACCCCTCAACTGCATGAAATAACTGCTCAAAATAGTGCAGACGCTTGCTGTCGAAGTCGAGCAACTGGAACGTCACCCGCACCGGATCGCCGGCGTGCAGCTCGCGCAAGTATCGGATATGCGCCTCGGCCGTGAAGAACGAGCGCCGGCGCCGTTTCAGGTAGTCCTCTCCGATGCCTGCGAGCTGGTAAATTTCGTCGACGGCCTTGTCGAACAGCACGTTGTAATAGGCCATGTTGAGATGGCCGTTATAGTCGATCCAGCCCGGCTCCACCTTCATCACCGAGGAGACGAAGGGCGCGAAGAAAACAGGCTCGAGATCGGCGCGATCCAGCATAACAGGCGAACATTGTGGAAGCCCGCTTTGTTCCTGTAAATCGGAATCTCCCGGCAAGGCGGCATTTTATGCGGCTTTTTGCGTCATCTCCGCTGGAGGAGACGCGGCTCTGCGATCGTCTTCGTCACTTTCCGTCGCGCCGGCTTCGTCCCCGACCTGATCGTGCCGCAGACGATCGACAGCGGCCCCGCCGTTCCGTTTGCGGAGGCGTTGATCGTCAATGTTCTTCTGTTCCCGCTCTCGGCCTTCGCACAGCGGCATGGCGCGCCGTTTTGCTTGCGATGCGCCGGGTCTGCTATGCATGCAAAGGCCGAAAAATGGCCCTCGGGAAGCATGAGATGGTGTCTGTGGTGCAGGATAATGTGTCGAACTCGCGCAACAGCGGGGCGGTTGCGGCTGCGGTGCAGGCGCTGACGGCAGCGTTCGGAAACCGCGTCGTCACGTCGAACGCCGTGCGCGAGCAGCACGGCAATACGCTGACTTGGATCCCGAACCAGCCGCCGGACGCCGTCGTCTTCCCCCAGAGCGGCGAGGAGGTGCAGCAGATCGTGCGCATCTGCGCGCAGCACGGCGTGCCGGTCATTCCCTACGGCACGGGCACCTCGCTGGAGGGGCATATCAATGCGCCGCAAGGCGGGGTGTCGATCGACTTCCGCGACATGAGCCGCGTTCTCGCTGTGCATGCCGAAGACCTCGATTGCGTGATCGAACCCGGCGTCACACGCAAGCAGCTCAATGAGCATCTGCGCGACCAGGGGCTGTTTTTTCCCATCGATCCCGGCGCCGATGCGTCGCTCGGCGGCATGGCGGCGACGCGCGCCTCCGGCACCAATGCGGTCCGCTACGGCACGATGAAGGACAATGTGCTGGCGATGAAGGTTGTCCTTGCCGACGGCGAGATCATGACCACCTCGCGGCGTGCGCGGAAATCCTCCTCGGGCTACGATCTCACGCGGCTGATCGTCGGCTCCGAAGGCACGCTCGGCGTCATCACCGAACTGACGCTGAAACTGCACGGTATTCCGGAAGCCATCGCCGCCGGCATCTGCCCGTTTCCGTCGGTGGAGGCCGCCTGCAATGCGACTATTCTGACTATTCAATCCGGCATCCCGGTCGCACGCATCGAACTGCTGGATGAACTTCAAGTGAAGGCTTGCAACGCGTATTCCAAATTGAATCTGCCCGAGACACCGATGCTGCTGGTGGAGTTCCACGGCACCGACGCCGGCGTTGCGCAACAATCGGAGCGTTTCGGCGAGATTGCGAAAGATCTCGGCGGCGGTCCATTCGAGTGGGCGACCAAGGCGGAGGATCGCACGCGCCTCTGGCAGGCGCGGCATGACGGTTACTGGGCCGCGCGTGGTTTGCGCCCAGGGGCCAGTGCACTTGCGACCGACGTTTGCGTGCCGATCTCGCGGCTCGCCGAATGCGTGACCGAGACGCAGCGGGATGCGCGCGAGACCGGACTCCTTGCGCCGCTGGTCGGGCATGTCGGCGACGGCAATTTCCACCTGTCGCTCTTGATCGATATGGACGATCAAGAAGAAGTCAAAACTGCAAAAATGTTTCTCGAACGGCTGGCCCAGCGGGCGCTGGCCATGGAAGGCACCTGTACTGGCGAGCATGGCGTGGGGCAGGGTAAGATGAAGTATCTGCCGGCCGAGCATGGCGCTCCGGCGCTGAGCGTGATGCGTGCGATCAAGCAGGCGCTCGATCCAAACAACATCATGAATCCGGGCAAAATACTGCCGGAAACGTAAGCGCCGATCATAGAAATGCCGCTGTTGGGCGGCACTTGAGGCGGCGGTAGCGCCACACCCATGTTTGTTTTTGCCAAAGCGGGCCGCGCGGTTATGGTGGCGTGAGCCTCGCTATGTCGGGGCGATTGGGCGCGCGAAGTCCCCAGGTGCATTGGTGCAGACGACCCTTCTTGGTCTGGCGATCGCGTTGATCCTGGCGCTGCTGGCGGCGCTGGTCGGACCCTTATTCATCGACTGGACGCAGTACCGGCCCGCCATTGAGATGCAGGCGAGCCGGCTGATTGGGCTGCCGGTGCGGGTGAGCGGACCGATCGATGTCCGCCTCCTGCCATCGCCGTCGCTGCTCCTCAATCGCATCGAGATCGGCCCGGACTCCGCACAGCAGCCCTTGCGCGCACGCGGCCTGGGGATCGAGCTTGCGCTGGGTAGCCTGGTCCGCGGACAGGTGCGTGCCACGGAATTGCGGCTGGTCAGGCCGGATGTCGCTGTAGGTGTAGATCGAGACGGCCGTCTGAGCGCGCCCAGCCTTGCTGTCGGCGTCAATCTGAATGACGTTTCCATCGCCAGACTGAGTGTTGAAGATGCGCGGCTATCGCTGATCGATGTCGCCAGCGGCCGGCGCAGTGTGCTCGACAAATTGTGGTTCGGCGGCGACGTACGTTCGCTCGGCTCCGGCATTTTCAAAGGCGAGGGCGCCTTCGTTCTCGATGGTGGCCTTTACGCCTATCGCATCTCCACGGCCCGTTCCGAGGACGGCGACGCCAGGATCAAGCTGAGCCTCGAACCCTCGGATGTCGCGGTTCTCGCGGAGAGCGATGGCCACCTGTCGTTCGCCGATGGGACGCCGCGTTTCGAGGGCACCGTGACGCTGACACGGCCGGTCGGCGTTGCGCTCGGGGACGGCAAGACTGCGATGGCCGAACCCTGGCGCATCACCTCGCGAGTCAGCGCCACTCCCGCATCTGCCCTGTTCGAGCATCTGGAGTTGCAGTACGGACCGGAGGAGCGGGCGATCAAGGCGACCGGCACTGCCGAGATGATCTTCGGCGATAATCCGCGCGTCGAAGCGGTGGTGTCGGCGCGCCAGATCGATCTCGACCGTGCGCTGTCCTTGCAGGATCTGCCGCGGCGCGACCCGGCCAGCGCGGTCAAAGCCCTCGCTGCAATGGCTCCCGCTTTGTCGCGCTGGCCCATCCCGGTGCAGATCGGTTTCGGTATCGACGGCGTGACCCTCGGCGGCGGCGTGCTGCAGTCGCTGCGCGGCGATGTTGTTGCCGCTGCCGGCGGTCTGTCCTTGAAGGGCGTGGAAGTGAGGGCGCCCGGCTTCACGCAAATCCAGATGAGCGGACGCCTGACGACGGTCGACGGAACATCGTTTTCCGGTCCTGTCGACGTCAATTCTGTCGATCCGCGCGCCTTCGTCGCCTGGCTCGAGGGGAAGAGCGAAACACCTTCCGGCGCAGCATCGCCCTTGCGCGGACGCGGCGACATCGTCATCGATGATGGCAGACTCGCCATCGAGCGGCTGGCTTTTGAGGTCGATCGCAAGCCAGTCAACGGGCGATTGGCCTATGCATATGCCGCGGGCGATCGCAGGGCGCGTCTCGATGCCGAGCTCAAAGCGGCGGACGCAGATATCGACGCGATCATGGCGCTTGCAGGCGCTGTATTCAGGGACAGCAGCATCGGCCTGCCTGGCGACATCGCATTGGCTCTCGACATGGAGCGCGCGCGGTTTGGACGCGCAACGCGCTTACATCAAGGCCGGCTTCGATGCGGGCGGGCTGAAAATCGAGCGTCTCAGCATTGGCGATTTCGGCGGCCTCAAAATCGACGCCAAGGGTACAATCGACACGACGTCTGCCTCGCCGCGTGGCAGCGTGAGCCTCCATCTCGACGCACGGGATCTATCGGGGCTGACCGCGCTGACCGCGAAATTCGCGCCGCAATCCCTCCATCTCGTGCGCGGCATCTCCGAGCGGGCCGAAAGTGCGACTTTGCTTGCAACGCTCGATGTCGATGCGGCGGCCGGCGCGCAGGACAGCCAGGCCACGCTCAGTCTCAGCGGCCGGCTTGGTCCGGCGCGCATCAGTCTCAAGGGCAGTGCAACCGGCACGATCGCCGAAGCGGCAAAGGCGCGGCTGCAGGTCGAGAGCGAACTGGCAAGCGACAACGTTGCGACGCTTCTGCGCCTGGCCGCACTCGATCATGTCATTGCGGCCGACAACACCGCTGGGAAGCTGACGCTGTCGGCCAGCGGGCCGCTGAATGGCGAGATGCGATTCGACGGCCGCATCGCTTCGAGCGCGCTCGATGTCAGCGCCAATGGCCGTGTGCGTCCGTTTGCTGATCAGGGCGTCTCGGGCGAGTTCGATGTGAAGGGCCAGGGGCGGTTGTGGTTGCGTTCCTCGCAGTCGTTGCCCGTCACCTTGTCGGCGCGCGCGGTCCTGTCGGGACCCTCCCTCAAACTGAACCAGGCTTCGGCGCAGATCGCGGGTGTGGGGCTGCACGGGCGGGTCGGGCTGACATTTGCGCCGATTGTGGGCGTCGAAGGCGATGTCGAAGCTGATAAGATCGATGCGGTGGCGCTGATCGCTGCCGCTGGCGGCCTGCCGGTCCCCGGCCAGGCATCCGTGGAAGAACCCTTTGCCGAAGGCCTTTACGCACGGGCGAGCGGCCGGATTGCGTTCCGGGCGCGCAGCGCGGATCTCACCGAGACGCTCGTTATGCACAACCTCAAAGGTGAACTGCGGCTGGCACCGGCGGCGCTCAGCCTTCAGATCGATGACGCAGAATTTGCAAAAGGGCGTCTGTCGGGAGATCTTTCTGCACGCAAGACGCCGGATGGCACATCGGCCAAAGCGCGTCTCGTCCTGAAAGGCGCCGAGGCCGCTGGCCTGTTTCCCACCCGTTCTCGTCCGCAAGTTTCAGGCCGGATCAGTCTCAACGCGGAACTCGACGGGGTCGGCCGTTCGCCGAAAGCGCTGATCGGATCTCTGAGTGGCACCGGTACGCTGACGTTGGCCGACGCAGATATCGCAGGTCTCGATCCCGGGGCTTTTGCAGCCGCCATCCGTGCGGTCGATCAAGGCTTGCCGCTCGATGGCATCCGCATACGGGATCTTGTTGCCCCCGCGCTGGATGGCGGCGCGCTGTCGGTCCGGATCGCAGAGGCGCCGTTCACCGTGAGTGGCGGCCAGGTCCGCTTCGGAACGCTGGTGGCGCATGCGGACAATGCCGGCGTGACTATGTCGGGCGTGCTCGACCTGGCGGAACAGACACTCGACTCGCGGATCGTTCTGACGGGAGACAATGCCGCAACATCGGTCGGCCGTCCTGAGATATCGATGCAGATCAAGGGGCCGGTTGCGGCGCCCGCGCGCAACATCGATGTCGCGGCATTGACCGGCTGGCTTGCGCTGCGCGCTGTCGAGCAACAGTCGAAAAAGCTGGAAGCGATTGAACAGGGGCGTGCGCCCCCTGTGACATCGTCAGTGCCCTCGGCAGTTCCGGTGTCGCCGCCGGTCACCTTGCCTGAGCGCCCACAGGTTTTGCCGCGCACGCGCCCGTCGGCAGAGGTTCGCACACCGTCCGCATCCGTTCCGTCGGTGGCGCCATTGCCGCCGCCGATCGATATCAGGCCCGCACCCGGATTCGCACCTGCGCCGAGCGACACGCGGCCACAGATTCGGCCGGCGCCACAGATCCGCGCACCGTTGCCGCGCGAATCGAGCTTCTAGATTTTGTCAGTCTGCGCGCAGTCCCGAGGCCGCCACGCGCGGCATTTCGCGATGGTTGCCTGTCTCGGTTTCGCGCTGTCCCCGATAGTGATCCAGCACAAACAGCCGGATGGCCGACGACAGATTGCCGTGTTTGCGCTGGGAATCGATGCTGGCGACGAGGTCGGAGAGGGTTTGCTCGTTCTGGTCAGCGATCTCCTTCAACCCTTTCCAGAAAGCATCCTCAAGACTCACGCTCGTCTTGTGGCCCGCGATCACGATAGACCGCTTCACGACCGGTGATTTCATTGGCCTCTCCGTCTCCAAGCCGGTGCCGGTCGAGATCGCTGGCGAACTTGTCTTTGCGCGCTTTTTCCGCTGCGCGCTCCGCCTTCGATCGGCCGTGAATGGACCGGTTTTCAGCAGCCTGCTTGTCCCGCAGCTGTCTGTCGGCCCGTTTACGCACCCCTCGAAGATTGACAACGTCGCCCATCGTTATCGACCGGTTTGCACCGGTTATGAACGGACCCCCTCGGGCCCCTTCCAACAGGCACATACGGGCTGTTGAATGCGCCAACAGCGTGGCGTTGAAAAGGCGGAATTAGGCATCGCACAAAAATGCAGTTGGTTTTAACTTAATCAGACACACTGCATTTGAAGGATTAATTCGGTCGGGTCATTTTTTCGGGCCGCACCAGCCGGTCAAATTCCTTTTCCGACACAAATCCGCCACGAACCGCTTCCTCTCGCAGCGTCGTCCCGCGCTGGTGCGCAAGTTTTGCGACCTTGGCGGCGTTGTCGTAGCCGATTTTGGGAGCGAGTGCCGTCACCAGCATGAGCGAGCGCTCCATCAGTTCCTTGATGCGCTTCTCGTCCGCTCTGATGCCGACGACGCAATTGTCGGTGAAGGAGCGGCTGGCATCCGCGAGCAGGCGGATCGATTGCAGCATGCAATAGGCAAGCACCGGCTTGAAGACGTTGAGTTCGAAGTGCCCCTGGCTCGCCGCCATCGTGATGGCGGTGTGGTTTCCGAAGACCTGACAGCACACCATTGTCAGCGCTTCGGCCTGGGTCGGGTTGACTTTTCCGGGCATGATCGACGACCCGGGCTCGTTTTCCGGGAGAATCAATTCTCCGAGGCCGGAGCGGGGGCCGGAGCCGAGCAGGCGGATGTCATTCGCAATCTTGAACAGCCCGGTGGCCAGTGCGTTCAGCGCCCCATGCACGAATACATATGCCTCGTGCGCCGCGAGGGCCTCAAACTTGTTCGGCGCCGAGACGAACGGAAGCCTGGTGATCTCGGCGACGCGCCGCGCAAAAAGCTTTGCGAATTGCGGCTTGGAGTTGAGACCGGTGCCGACCGCGGTGCCGCCCTGTGCGAGCGGATAGAGATCTTTCAGCGCCAGCTTGATGCGGACGATGCCGGACTTGACTTGCGCGGCGTAGCCGGAAAATTCCTGTCCGAGCGTCAGCGGCGTTGCATCCTGCGTATGCGTCCGGCCGATTTTTACGATCCTGGCGAATTCTTTTTCCTTCTTGGCGAGCGCCGCATGCAGATGCTCGAGTGCCGGCAACAGGCGGTGCACGATTTCCTGCGCGGCGGCAATATGCATTGCGGTCGGAAAGGAGTCGTTCGACGACTGACTCATGTTGACGTGATCGTTCGGATGTACCGGCTTTTTCGATCCAGGCTCGCCGCCGAGCATCTGGATCGCGCGGTTCGAGATCACTTCATTCACATTCATATTGCTTTGCGTACCGGAGCCGGTCTGCCAGACTACCAGCGGAAAGTTATCGTCGAGCTTACCGTCGATCACTTCCTGTGCCGCCTGCACGATGGCGCGCCCGCGCTTGCGGTCGAGCGTGCCCAGCTTGACGTTGGTTTCGGCGGCCGCGCGCTTGACGATGGCCAGCGCGCGAACGAGCGCGATCGGCATGCGCTCCTCGCCGATACGGAAATTATTGCGGGACCGCTCTGTCTGGGCGCCCCAGTGGCGGTCATGCGCGACCTCGATGGGTCCGAAACTGTCGCTTTCCGTGCGCGTCTTCATCGCGGCCGGCCGCGGCTATTTCTTGCGGAAACGGTCGAGCCGGACCACTTCGCCTTTCGGTTTGTCGGGGGCCGGATTGCCGGTCTGTGGCTCGTTTGCGGGCGTGTCTACCACAGGTTTTGGCAGCGTCTCGTGCTCTGCGCGCTTGGCGATGCCGGGCGCAACTGTGGGAAGCGCGGCCGAAGACGGCGCTTGCACCTCATGTTGATCGCTGTCGGACGTCGCATCCGTGCCGGATTCGATCGTCTCGAATTGCAGCCCGAACTGCACGGAGGGATCGAAGAAGCCCTTGATTGCCGCGAAAGGAACCACCAGCCGTTCGGGCACACCGCCAAAGGAGAGGCCGACCTCGAAGCCTTCCTCGTCGACACTGAGATCCCAGAACTGGTGCTGCAGGATGATCGTGATTTCCTCGGGATATTGTTCCCGCAGCCGGGCGGAGATGCGGACGCCCTCGGCGCTGGTATCGAAGGAAATGTAAAAATGATGATCGCCGGGCAGCCCGTTCTTGGCGGCATCGGCCAGAACATGGCGGACGACCCCGCGCAGGGCCTCCTGGGCCAGCAGGTCGTAGCGGATATGATCGACGGCCATGGTGGCGGCGGAGCCCTTCGGTTGCGGAGATTCGCGTCGCCGGATGCTAACGCTCCTGCTGTCGGACGTCAGCCTCGTAAATCCGGCTTTGCAGAAGTGGGGGCTTCTGTTGCCAGGTGCCCCCGGACCCCGCCTGACGGAGCTTAACCCGTCAGGGCTTTAGATCGGTCTTTCAGACTGCCTTACGCAGCCTGAGCAACCGGAGCATAGTTGTCATTGGCAACTATACGATTGGCCCGATAACGGCGGTACCATGCCGGGCAAAAGCACGCCTTTTACGCCCTCGTCGATCCTGTTTCGCCCCCGCCAAAACACAGTTCCCCTGTGTTTTGGTGGAGGCGCCGGGTACTGCCCCCGGGTCCGAAAGGTTTATTACGACGGCCGTTTATCGCCATAGCCGGCTTGCGCCGGCAGCGAAGAATATAGGCAAGGACGGGACCGGAAAAAAGGGCGCTTCGAAGTCTCCGTGCATCCAGGCGATGCGGTATGACTTGGTCCATTATTATAGTGCCGCCGCACTGCGAAATGACCGCATTCAGTGTTCGCTGTTTGACCGCACCGCCGAGGGATTGCATGTCACACGGGCAGGCTACCGTCGCGGATTTGCAGCTTGCCGCTCGCGGGGTGCTTGCCAGATATCTCGCCTTAGCTCACAAAAGCCGCTTCCGGTCTGCGAAGTCGATCTGCTAGAGAGACTTCAAATTGTCATAAAAACCAGAGGCGGGAGGGCTGATGGCCGACGCTGGGCAATCGACGGGGGCGCGCAAGCTGATACGCAATCCGCAGGATTTTTACGGCGGTCTGGTATTGGCGGCGTTTGCGTTATTTACGCTGTGGGCTGGCAGCGATCTTCCGGGCATGCGCGGCTTTGCTTTCGGTCCCGGCACAGCGCCAAGATTGTTCGGTGTATTGCTGCTCGGCACCGGCCTCGCCATCGCCGTGATGGGATTTTTCACGGATGGGCCGCCGCTCGAGAGATACGGCGTGCGTGGCCCCGTGCTCTTCATTGTCTCGGTGGTTTTTTTCGCGGCAGCCATCCGCCCGCTCGGCCTGATCATTGCGGCGTTCGTCACGATCATGATTGCGGCGGGCGCGACCAAGGAAGTCCGCTGGATAGAAAGTCTGATCTGGGCGGTTATCCTGACCGTCTTCTGCGTGCTCCTGTTTGTGTACGGTCTGAAGCTTCCGCTTCAGCTCTGGCCAAGGTTCTGATCGGTCATGCTTGAGCTTCTCAACAATATCGCGTTCGGCCTGAGCGTCGCCGCCACGCCGACCAACCTGATGCTCTGTCTGATCGGCGCCCTGGTCGGCACCTTGATCGGGGTGCTCCCCGGCATCGGTCCGGTGGCGACGATCGCGATGCTGCTGCCGATCACCTACGGGCTGCCGCCCGTCGGCGCGCTGATCATGCTGGCCGGCATTTATTACGGCGCCATGTATGGCGGATCGACCACGGCCATTCTGGTGAATATCCCCGGCGAGTCCGCCTCGGTGGTCACCACGCTGGACGGTCACCAGATGGCCAAGCAGGGGCGCGCCGGCCCGGCGCTGGCCATCGCCGCCATCGGCTCATTCTTCGCAGGCTGTGTCGCCACTGTCGTGATCGCTGCCGCTGCCGCGCCCTTGACCAGCGTCGCACTGCTGTTCGGTCCGGCCGAGTATTTCTCGCTGATGGTCCTGGGCCTGATCTTTGCGGTCGTGCTCGCCAAGGGCTCGGTGTTGAAAGCCATCAGCATGATCCTGTTCGGGCTGGTGCTGTCCATGGTCGGCTCCGACCTCGAGACCGGCGCAGGCAGAATGAATTTCAACATTCCCGAAATGGCGGACGGCATAGGGTTCGTCGTGATCGCGATGGGCGTGTTCGGTTTCGCCGAAGTGCTGCGCAATCTCGAAGTCACGCACAGCCGTGAAGTCGTGAATGCGAAGATCACCGGCCTGATGCCGACGCGGGCCGATCTGATCCAGGCCGCTCCGGCCATTGGCCGCGGCACCGTGCTTGGCTCGTTGCTTGGCATCCTGCCCGGCGGCGGTTCGATCATCGCTGCTTTCGCCGCCTATACGCTGGAAAAGAAGATCGCGGCTGATCCGAAGCGCTTCGGACGCGGCGCCATCGAAGGCGTGGCCGCGCCGGAAACGGCGAACAACGCAGCGTCGCAAACCTCGTTCATTCCGCTGCTGACGCTCGGCATTCCGCCGAATGCGGTGATGGCGCTGATGGTCGGCGCCATGACCATTCACGGCATCGTGCCGGGGCCGCAGGTCATGACCAAGCAGCCCGACCTGTTCTGGGGCATGATCGCCTCGATGTGGCTCGGCAATCTGATGCTCTTGATCATCAATCTTCCGCTGGTGGGCGTGTGGGTCCGTCTGCTGCGCGTGCCTTACCGGCACCTGTATCCGATGATCCTGATCTTCTGCTGCATCGGCGTCTACTCGGTGAACAACGCGCCGGCTGACGTCTACATGACGGCCGCGTTCGCTCTCGTGGGCTATTGGCTGGTCAAGCACGATTTCGAGCCGGCGCCCATGCTGCTCGGCTTCGTGCTCGGGCCGCTCATGGAGGAAAACCTGCGCCGCGCCATGCTGATCGGCCGC
>Ga0209172_10007143_pt1 | contig 11770 bp, 10 predicted proteins | sample LarsenN4metaG_FD_184113 | JGI IMG/M metagenome (GOLD analysis project Ga0209172, IMG submission 184113) | Hot spring sediment bacterial and archeal communities from British Columbia, Canada, to study Microbial Dark Matter (Phase II) - Larsen... ... | reverse complement strand
AGCTCGCGCTGCTGCCCTTCGAGCTGGCCACCGCGCCGGCCGGCTTCCCCGGCGCCGGGCAGGCGCTGTCGCTGCAGGTGCAGCAGCCGGTGTGCATCACGCGCGCCACGCGCCGCCAGCCCGACGAGGTGCGCCTGTGGCCGCGCCGGCCCTGCGTGCTCTTCGCCTACGCGTCGCCGCCGGGCTTCCAGGCCGTGCCGGCGCAGGCCCACCTGCTGGCGCTGCGCCGCGCCCTCGAGCCCTGGCTGGTGCTGCCCAAGGACGCCAGCGCCGAGGAGCGCCGCAGCGCCGTCGCGCGACGCCTGCACGTGCTGCCCGAGGCCAGCGTGGCCACGCTGGAGAAGGCCTGCGCGAGCGGCCGCTTCACGCACGTGCACATCCTCGCCCACGGCGCCGAGCTGCGCGACGAGTACGACCTGCGCCACGGCCTGGCGCTGCACGCCGACAGCGACCCCTCCGGCTTCGAGGTCGTCTCGGGCGAGCGCCTGGCCGGGCTGCTGCGCGCGCCGCTGGCCGGCGCGCCGGGCTGCTTCACGCGGCCCTCGGTGGTCACGCTGGCCAGCTGCAACGCCGGCAACGTGGGCACCGTGATGGGCATGGGCGCCAGCATCGGCCACGCGCTGCACGAGGCCGGCGTGCCGCTGGTGGTGGCGAGCCAGTTCCCGCTGTCCTTCGGCGGCTCGGTGATGATGGTGCAGGAGCTGTACGGCGGGCTGCTGTGGGGCGAGGACCCGCGCCGCCTGCTGGTGGGCCTGCGCCGCCGCCTGCACACCCACTACAGCGATCGCCACGACTGGGCCAGCCTGACCGCCTACGCCAGCCTGCCGGCCGACTTCGAGCGCCAGCTCGCCGACGCCGCGGTGCAGCGCTCGATGGACAGCATCGACAGCGCGCTCGGCGTGGCCGACCAGGTGCTGCTGCGCTACACCGAGCGCGAACGCAACCGCTTCGCGACGCAGAAGGTGGGCACGCCGCAGCTCGTGATGCAGGCGCTGGCGCGCGTCAAGGCGGCGCGCCAGCACCTCGAGGCGGCGATGTCGGCCTACCCGGTCAAGCGCGCCATCATCCTGCCGCTGCTGGCCAGCACCGACAAGCGCGAGGCGCAGTTGCGCTTCCAGCTGCTCGAGAACGGCCGCTCCGGCTTCATGCCGGGCACGCCGGGCGGCGCCGAGGTGGTGGAGGGGCTCGAGCGCGCGCGCCAGCTCTACTGGGACGCCTACCTCGCCGACCGCGCCGCGCCGTGGACGCTGGTGCAGTACCTCTCGCTCACGCTGGTGCTGCAGGAGATGGGCCGCCTGCCCAAGCCGCTGAACCGGGCCGACCAGGACACGCTGTCGCTGTGGCGCGCGGCGGAGGTGCAGTCGCTGTGCGACGCCGAGAACGGCAGCGCCGGCGATCGCGCCTGGGCCTACGGCAACCTGGCCGAGCTGTACCTGCTGGCGCCGCTGGTGATCGGCCTCGCGCCGTCGCCGGGCGGCGACTTCGCCGCCAGGGCGCTGGACGCGGCGCAGCGCATCGTCACGCTCACGCGGCCGTCGTCGTTCCACGTCTTCTCCACGCGGCGGCAGGTGCTGCGCTACGTGGACTGGCTGAACTACCTGGCGCCGGCGCTGAACGGACTGATGCCGATCGCCGAGGCGGTGATCAACGCGCTGCCGGCTTCGGCCCAGCCCGACTGGGATTACTGAGTCCCCCCGCGGGGCTCGGCGTATCCTTCCGCCCCGGACGCCCCCCAACCCCCACCCCGCGAGGAGACCCACGCCATGGCCAAGCCGATGTTCGACGCCGAAGCGCTGATCGAGATGTTCAGCAACGCCACGTCGCGATCGGGCGAGCAGCTCAAGACCGCCGCCAGCCAGGCCGTGCTCGCCGCGCTGCAGGGGCGCGAGCTGACGCTGAAGAACATCAAGTCGGCGGTCAAGCTGGTGTCCGATGCGGCGAGCGCCGGCGCGGCCAAGAACGTGATGCCCAACGTCGACGCCGAGGCGCTGCTCGACCAGGCCGTGGCCGGCATGGACGACGCGCTGCTCAAGGCGGTGGAGGCCAACCGCGTGGCGCTGTCGACGCTGGCCGCGCAGGGCGCCGACCTGCGCGAGAAGCACCTGAAGAAGGCGCTCGACGACCTCGACAAGCTCGAGGACGCCGTCTTCGCCACGCTGAAGAAGGCCGCCGGCGGCGCCGCCTCGCCGGTGGCCGGGGCCTGGGACCAGGTGCTGCAGAAGATGCAGGCCGGCGGCACGCTGTCGGGCGCGCAGGCCGCCAGCACCGTGGAGCAGATGGCCGAGCAGATGCAGACCGCGATGCGCAGCACGCGCGTCGCCAGCGTCAAGGCCGCCAGCGTGCTGGCCGAGAGCTATACGGCGATGGTGAGCGGCGTGCTGATGGGCATGAGCGAGGCGCTCTCGGCGCGGGCACCGGCCGCGCCGGCGCGTGAGGCGGCACGCAAGGCGCCGCGCAAGTGACGCGGGCCTGAAATCGACCAGCGAGCGCTGCCATGAGCCCCGTCGTCATCTCCGGCACCGGCCTGTACCGGCCGCCGCACGTCATCACCAACGCCGAGCTGGTGGAATCGTTCAACCGCTACGCCGATCTGCAGAACGAGCGCTTCGCCGCCGAGATCGCCGCCGGCAGGCGCGCGCCGATCCCGCATTCGAGCGTCGAGTTCATCGAGAAGGCCTCGGGCATCCGGCAGCGCTACGTGATCGAGAAGGACGGCGTGCTCGACCCGCAGCGCATGCGCCCGCGCTTTGCGCCGCGCAAGGACGAGGAGCTCTCGCTGATGGCCGAGATCGCGGTGGACGCGGCGCGCAAGGCGCTCGCCGCGGCCGGCCGCGAGGCCGGCGAGATCGACGCCGTGTACTGCGCCGCCGCCAACATGCAGCGCGCCTACCCGGCGATGGCCTGCGAGATCCAGGCCGCGCTCGGCGCCAAGGGCTACGGCTTCGACATGAACGTGGCCTGCTCGTCGGCCACCTTCGCCATCGAGCAGGCGGCCAACGCGGTGAAGACCGGCAGCGCACGCTGCGTGCTGGTGGTCAACCCCGAGATCACCTCGGCGCACCTGGAGTGGCGCGACCGCGACTGCCATTTCATCTTCGGCGACGTGTGCACCGCGGTCATCGTCGAGCCCGAGAGCGCGGCCAAGTCGGCCGACCGCTGGCGCATCCTCGGCACCAGGCTCGCCACGCAGTACTCGAACAACATCCGCAACAACGCCGGCTTCCTCAACCGCTGCGAGGACACCGACCCCGACGCGCGCGACAAGACCTTCATGCAGGAAGGCCGCAAGGTGTTCAAGGAGGTGGTGCCGCTCGCCTCGGCGCACATCGAGCAGCACCTGCACACGCTCGGCTTCGAGCCCACGCACGTGCGGCGCTACTGGCTGCACCAGGCCAACCTGGGCATGAACCAGCTGATCGTCAAGAGGCTGGTCGGCCAGGAGGTCGGCGACGACCTGGCGCCGATCATCCTCAGCGAGTACGCCAACACCGCGTCGGCCGGATCGATCATCGCCTTCCACCACCACCGCGCCGACCTGAAGAGCGGCGACCTCGGCGTGATCTGCTCGTTCGGCGCCGGCTACTCGGTGGGCAGCGTGGTCGTGCGCAAGGTGTGATCGGGCGCGCCGGGTCGGCCCGGCTGGTGCTCGGCGGCGTGCTGACCGCGCTGTGCGTCGTCGTGCTTCCGGCCGCGGCGCAGAACACCATGCCCACCAACCCGGTGGAGGCCGCGGCCCTGCTCGAATCGCTGCCGCGGCCGGCCGTGCCGCCGCCCGAGAAGGGACCGGTGGTGCCTTCGCAGGTGCTGCGCTGGCGCGAGGAGGCGCGCGCCTTCGAGTACGGCGAGGGCGTCGAGCGCAACGCCCTGCGCGCCGCCGAGCTGTACTGCCGCGCCGCGCGCTACGGCGACGCCGAGGCCCAGTACAGCCTCGGCTGGATGCTGACCAACGCGCGCGGCATCGAGCGCAACGACGCGCAGGCCGCGCACCTGTTCGCCGCCGCCGCCGAGCAGCTGCACCCGCAGGCCAGCAACATGGCGCGCCGGCTCGGCTTTCCGGTCGGCCCGCCGCCGCCCTGCCTGCGCCCGCCCGAGGCCGACGTGGTGGCGCAGGCGCCGGTGAAGGCGGTGCCTGCCGCACCGAACGCGCCGGCCGCGCCCACCACGGCACCGGCACCGCCGCTGCCGCGCAACGCCCCGGAGGCCATCGTCAACTTCGTGCGCCTGGTCGCCCCCGAGTACAAGCTCGAGCCCTGGCTCGTGCTGGCCGTGATGGCCGCCGAGAGCAACTTCGACCCCGGTGCGGTGTCGCCCAAGAACGCGCAGGGGCTGATGCAGCTGATCCCGGACACGGCGCGCCGCTTCGGCGTGAGGAACCTGCTCGACCCGGCGCAGAACATCCGCGGCGGCATGGCCTACCTGCGCTGGCTGCTCGCCTACTTCGAGGGCGACGTCTCGCTCGCGCTGGCGGCCTACAACGCCGGCGAGGGCGCGGTAGAGCGCTACCTCGGCGTGCCGCCGTTCATGGAGACGCGCAACTACGTGCTGAAGATCCTGGTCAGCGTGGGCGGGCGCCGAACGCATCCGTTCGACGCCACGGCCACGCCGCCGTCTTCGAGACTGCCGCTGATGCGCGACCTGTGGCGGCGCTGAGCCGCCGGCCAGGTGCGCGCCGCAGGTTCAGTGGTGGTGGTGCCCCTTGCCGATCTGCCCGCGCACCTCGCCGCCCGGCGACAGGTTGGTGTGCACGTTGACGTAGGCCACGCCGGCGCGCAGCGCCGCCACCAGCTCCTCGAGTTCACCCGCGGCCAGCTGCTGCGCGCCGCCCGGGCCGACCACGCTGGCCGCGGTGATGCGGCCGCTGTAGACGCCCGCCGGGCTGGCGCAGACCGGCGTGATCGCCGCCACCGCGGCCGGCGCCGGGTTGGTGGCCGACTGGCACAGCCAGACCATGATGCCGCCGTTGACGCCGCGCTGCCCGAAGTGGATGTGCGCCTGCGTCACGGTGCCCTGCATGCCGTCGTAGCTGAACTCGTAGTCGACCTCGCCGGTGGCGCGGTCGATGCGCGCCTTGAACGAGCCGCCGCCGGCGGTGGAGACCGCCGGCACTTCCTGATAACCGCTGAGTCTGGCGCGCACCGTGCTGCTTTCGTCGCGGTCGTTGTCGGCCGCCGCCGGTGCGGCGATCAGGGCGCCCGCGGCTGCCAGCGCGCAGGGCACAAGCAGGTCTTTGATCTTCTGGCTCATGACAGGTGACTCCTCGAACCGATGGTGTTGCCGTCTGCGTTGCCGCTCGCCGGCGCGGCCAATCCGCGCCGGGGGTCGGTGCGAGGTGTACGCGGCCGCGTCGAACGGCATTCCGGCTGCCGCGCGCGACTTGACGTGCGTCGTGGACAGGAGCTGCGAATCGTGTCGGCCGAAAAGCGGCTGTGCTAGCCTTCGCGCGTGACCGTGTCCTGGCGCCGTCTGCTGCTCTGCCTGCTCGTGCTGGCCCTGCCCGTGCAGGGCTTCGCGGCGGCGTTGCGCCTGGGCTGCGCGGCGGCGCGGGCGGTCGAGGCGTCCACGCCGCTACCCTGCCACGAGTCGATGCAGGCTGCGCCCGTCGATGACGCCGCCGGCGACGAAGAAGGCGGCCCCGCCGCTGCCCACCCGTGCAGCGCCTGCGCGGCCTGCCACGCGCAGGCGGCGATCGCCGCTCCGGCGGTGGCCGAGCGTGTGGCCGCGCTGCACGGCGTGTACGTCGGCGCGCGGCTCGCCTGGCCGGCCGGCCACCTCAGCGAAACCCTCGAGCGACCACCCCGAAGCCTCCTCGCCTGAAGCGCCCCGCCGGCCGCCGCTGCGCGCCAGCCCGTCGTCTCTTCACGTGAGGAAGCCATGCTCCGCTTCACCCTTGCGCGCGGCGCGTTCGCCGCCTTTGCCGCGCTCGCCAGCACCGCCGCCGCGGCGCAGACCGCGCCGCCGCGCCCCGACCCGCTCGATGCCCGCGCCGCGGTGCCGCGCGTCGAACACCGCTCCGCGCTCGCCGGCTACCGGGCGCACGTTCCGGCCGAGCCAGCCGACTGGCGCGCCGCCAACGAACGCGTCAACCGCATCGGCGGCTGGCGCAGCTATGCGCGCGAGGCCACGTCGCCTGAATCGCCCGCGCCGGCCGCCAGCGCGCCGGCGCACCGGCATTGAGGGCCGCGCCATGAAGACCTTCGTCCCGATCCTGGCGGCGCTGCTGCTCGCCGGCTGCGCCAGCGCGCCGCCGGAGGGCGGCTTCGGCGACATCCAGGCCACCACGCGCGAGCGCCTGGGCCGCGAGCTGATCCGCGAACGCAGCGCCGAAGACGGCGAGCGCATTGCCGCGCGCGTGCGCGAGCTGCTTGCGAAGCCGCTCGCGGCCGACGACGCGGTGCAGGTCGCGCTGCTCAACCACCGCGGCCTGCAGGCCGCGTTCGCCGAGCTCGGCATCGCCGAGGCCGAGCTCGTCCAGGCCGGCCGCCTGCCCAACCCCGGCTTCAGCTTCGGCCGCGCGAACAAGGGCGACGAGCGCGAGATCGAGCGTGGCCTGCACTTCAGCCTCGGCCGCCTGCTGGCCCTGCCGTTCGTCGTGCAGGTGGAGCAGCGGCGCGCCGCGGCCACGCGCGCCGCGGTGGCGGCGCAGGTGCTCACGCTCGCCGCCGAGACGCGCAAGGCCTGGGTGCAGGCGGTGGCCGCCGGTCAGACCCTGCACTACGCGCGCCAGGTGATGGAGTCCGCCGAAGCGAGCGCCGAGCTGGCGCGCCGCATGGCCGAGGTGGGCAACTTCAACCCGCTGCAGCAGGCGCGCGAGCAGAGCTTCTACGCCGACGCTGCGCTCAATGTGGCGCGCGCCGAGCGGCAGCGGCTCGCGGCGCGCGAGCGCCTGACGCGCCTGCTCGGCCTGTGGGGCGAGCAGACGGCGTTCAGGCTGCCCGATCGCCTGCCCGATCTGCCGGCGGCGCCCGAGGACCGCCCCGACATCGAACGCACCGCGCTCGCGCAGCGGCTCGATCTGCAGGGCGCGCGCGCCGCCGTCGAGCAGACCGCGCGCAACCTCGGGCTGATGCGGCGCACGCGCTTGGTCAACGTCTTCGAGCTGGGCTTCAAGAGCATCTCGTCCAACGAAGGGCCGAGCGAACGCGGCTGGGAGATCGGCCTGGAGCTGCCGCTCTTCGACTGGGGCGACGCCCGCGTGGCCAAGGCCGAGGCCATCTACATGCAGGCGCTGCACCGCGCCGCACAGGCCGCGGTGGAGGCGAGGAGCGAGGTGCGCGAGGCCTACGGCGCCTACCGCCATGCCTGGGACATCGCGCGCCACCAGCGCGACGAGGTGGTGCCGCTCAAGCGGCGCATCTCGGAGGAGAACCTGCTGCGCTACAACGCCATGCTGATCGGCGTGTTCGAGCTGCTGGCCGACGCGCGGGCGCAGATCGCCGCGGTCAGCGCGGCCATCGAGGCGCAGCGCGACTTCTGGCTGGCCGAGGCCGACCTGCAGATGGCGCTCGTCGGCAAGCCCTCGCTCATGAGCCCCGCCGGCCCGGCCCCCGCGATGGCGGCCGGCGGCGGCGACCCGCACTGAACACCTTGTCGCCATGACCTCGAACTTCAACCGACGCCACTTCGTCCTCGGCGCAGCCACCGCCGCCACCGCGGTCAGCGCGGCGAGCGTGAGCCGCGTGGCGATGGCCGCGCTGCCCGAGCCCGTGATCCAGACCCGGCCCGACACCATGCCCCCGCTGGTGCCCGCCACCGGCCGGCCCTACAACCCGGTGGTCACGCTCAACGGCTGGACCCTGCCCTGGCGCATGAACAACGGCGTCAAGGAGTTCCACCTCGTCGCCGAGCCGGTGGTGCGCGAGATGGCCCCCGGCTTCAAGGCCCACCTGTGGGGCTACAACGGCCAGAGCCCGGGGCCGACCATCGAGGTGGTGGAGGGCGACCGCGTGCGCCTCTTCGTCACCAACCGGCTCGGCGAGCTGACCAGCGTGCACTGGCACGGCCAGCGCCTGCCGAGCGGCATGGACGGCGTGACCGGCCTCACCCAGCCGGGCATCCCGCCGGGCAAGACCTTCGTCTACGAGTTCGTGGCGCGCCGGCCCGGCAGCTTCATGTACCACCCGCATGCCGACGAGATGGTGCAGCTGGCGATGGGCATGATGGGCTTCTGGGTCACCCACCCGAAGCTCGACCGCAACGGCCGCCACCCGCTCATCGACCCGGTGGACCGCGACTACTGCTTCCTGCTCGCCAGCTACGACATCGAGCCCGGCAGCGCCACGCCCAAGGTGATGACGATGCTCGACTTCAACCTGTGGGCCTGGAACAGCCGCATCTTCCCCGGCATCGACCCCTTCGTGGCGCGCCTGGGCGAGCGCGTGCGCATCCGCGTCGGCAACCTCACGATGACGAGCCACCCCATCCACCTGCACGGCATGGAGTTCCACGTCACCGGCACCGACGGCGGCCCCACGCCGCGCAGCACGCGGCGCTACGAGATCACCGAGAACGTGGCGGTGGGGCAGATGCGCGACCTCGAGTTCCTGGCCGACGAGGAGGGCGACTGGGCGATCCACTGCCACAAGAGCCACCACACGATGAACGCGATGGGCCACGACGTGCCGACGATGATCGGCGTCGACCACAGCGGCCTGGCGCGCCGGATCACCAGGCTGGTGCCCGACTACATGGTGATGGGCGAGCGCGGCATGAAGGACATGACCGAGATGAGCATGCCGCTGCCGGACAACACCGCCCCGATGATGGCCGGCGAGGGGCCGTTCGGCGCCCTCGGCATGGGCGGCATGTTCAGCGTGGTGAAGATCCGGCGCGACCAGCCCAGAGGCGACTACAAGGACCCGGGCTGGTACAAGCACCCGCCGGGCACCGTGGCCTACGAGTGGACCGGCGCGCTGCCCGAGCCCGCGCGCTTCAAGGCCGAGCGTGAGCAGGAGGCCGCCACGCCGACCCGCATGGAAGTCAAGGTGAGGAAACCGGGAGCCGGACATGGACACCATTGATCGCCTCCGCCGCGCGGCAATCTTCGCATCGCTGCTGGCGCCGCTGGTCGCCCGCGGGCACGGCCCGGCGCATGGGAACGCGGGCGGCGCGGGCAGCGCCGTGCGCAAGGAGCAGAAGGACTGGGGCATCGCCGGCGAACTTCGCGACGTGCGCCGCACCATCGAGGTCGGCATGGCCGACACGATGCGCTTCACGCCCGCGCGCATCGACGTCAGGCTCGGCGAGACGGTGCGCTTCGTGGTCCTCAACCGCGGCAAGGCGATGCACGAGTTCGTCATCGGCACCCGGGCCGAGAACGAGAAGCACGCCGAGCTGATGAAGCGGCACCCCGGCATGGAGCACGACGAGCCCTACATGGCCCACGTCGCGCCGGGGCGGCGCGGCCAGATCGTGTGGCGCTTCAACCGCGCCGGCCAGTTCGAGTTCGCCTGCCTGGTGGCCGGGCACTACGATGCCGGCATGAAGGGCGTGATCAGGGTGGCGGCATGAAGTGGGCCTGCGTGTTCCTGCTGGCGGCGCTGCCGGCGGGCGCCGAGATCGTGGAGATCGCCTGGAACGCCGAAGGCCGCTTCGAGCGCGAGATGCAGATCGCGCCCGGCAAGTTCGGCGAGCTGTGCGGGCGACTGCTCGAAGGCCAGCGCGTCGAGTGGCAGTTCGAGGCCGGCGCGCCGCTGGACTTCAACATCCACCACCACGTCGGCAAGGACGTGCACTACAGCGAGAAGCGCCGCGCGCTGCGCCAGGCCCAGGGGCGGCTCGAGGTGCGGCTCGAGCAGGACTACTGCTGGATGTGGACCAACCCGGGTGCGGCCGGGGCGCTGCTCAAGGTGCGGCTGGCGCGCTGAGCCCGTCGGGCGCGCCGTGCGCGCCGGCCCGGCGGATGGCGGCAGGCTCAGGCGGGACCTTGCGGCACGTGCAGCTCGTGCAGCTCGTGCAGATCGCGCAGATCGCGTTTGAGCACCTTGCCGATGGGGCTGCGCGGCAGCGCGTCGATCGAGCGCAGCGCGTGCAGCCGCTGCGTCTTGCCAAGGCGGGCGTTGGCCCAATGCAGCAGCGCCGCGTCGTCGCTCGGCGCGCCAGCCTCGCGGCGCACGACGAAGGCCACCGGCGTCTCGCCCCACTGGCGCGAGGGCACGCCGACGACGGCCACGTCGGCCACCTCGGGGTGGGCGCGCAGCACGGCCTCCAGGTCGCTCGGGTAGATGTTGAAGCCGCCGGAGATGATCACGTCCTTGCGCCGGTCCAGCAGCGTGAGGAAGCCGTCGGCGTCGAAGCGGCCGATGTCGCCGGTGCGGATGAAGCGCTTGCCGGTGGCGTCGAACCACTCGGCCTCGCGCGTGGCCTCGGGGCGCTTGTGGTAGCCGCTCATCATGCCGGGTGAATGGCCGACCACCTCGCCGGCCTCGCCCGGCCCGAGCTCGCGTCCGGCCTCGTCGATGAGCCGGATGTCGTGGCCGGGCGCCGGGCGGCCCACGGTGTGCAGCTTGTCGGGGTGCAGGTGGGCCTCGAGGATGCAGCTGCCGCCGCCCTCGGTCATGCCGTAGAACTCGACGAGCCCGCCCGGCCAGCGCCGCAGCACCTCGGCCTTGAGCGCGGCGGCGAACGGCGCGCTGGTCGAGAACTTGTAGCGGAAGCTGCGCAGGTCGTGGCGTTCGAAGCCGGGCAGCGCGAGCAGCCGCTCGTACTGCACCGGCACCAGCATCGAATGCGTGACGCGCTCGGCCTCGGCCAGCGCGAGGTAGGCCTGGGCGTCGAACTTCGGCATCAGCAGCACGGTGCCGCCGAAGGCCAGCGTGGGGAAGAACACCACCAGCGTGGTGTTGGAGTACAGCGGCGTCGACACCAGCGTCACCGTGTCGGCGCCGTAGCCGAAACGCGCCGCGCGCGCCGCGTAGGCCCAGCGCATGGCGTGCGACTGCACGATGCCCTTGGGCTCGCCCGTCGTGCCCGACGAGTAGATGATGTTGAAGGGCGCTGCGGGGTCGATCTGCACCGCGTCCACCGCGCGCGGGTTGCCGTCGCCCGCCAGCCAGTCGTCGAAGGGGCGGCCGGCGGCGGAGGTGCCGTCAAGCGCCACGCGCGGCGGGCCGCCGGTGCCCACGTCGACGTCGCCGGCGGTGAAGAGCAGCCTGGCCTCGGCGTCGGCGATCATGCGCTGCAGGCTGGCCGGCGTGGCGCCCGGCGCGAGCGGCGCCACCACCACGCCGGCACGCAGCGCGCCCAGGAAGACGCAGGCGTACTCGAGCGAGCTCGCGGCGCACACGGCGATCGCCTCGCCGGGCTGCACGCCGTCGCGCTGCAGCGCGGCGGCCACGCGGTCCATCTGGCGGTCGAGCGCGGCGTAGTCGAGGCTGCGCGTGCCCTCGACGAGCGCGCGCCGCGCCGGCGCCTCACGGGCGTGCAGCCGGATGCGGCTGCCCATGTCGGCGAAGGCGGGCAGCGCGGTGCCCGTGTCTGCGGCGGGGGGATGCGAGGGGGACTGACGGGCGGCGTTCTCGCGCTCCTGCAGCTCGCGCCACATCACCTTGCCCGAGGCCGAGCGCGGCAGCGAGGGCACGATCTGCACGATGCGCGGGCTCTTGTAGGCCGCCATGTGCTCGTGCGCCCAGTCGATGATCTGCTGCGCGCTGACCTCGTGCCCGGGCCGCAGCACGACCAGCGCCTTGACGGTCTCGCCGCGCCGCGCGTCGGCGGCGGCGATGACGCAGGCCTCCAGGATCGCCGGGTGGCGGTACATCAGCGCCTCGACCTC
>Ga0209172_10007141_pt1 | contig 11772 bp, 9 predicted proteins | sample LarsenN4metaG_FD_184113 | JGI IMG/M metagenome (GOLD analysis project Ga0209172, IMG submission 184113) | Hot spring sediment bacterial and archeal communities from British Columbia, Canada, to study Microbial Dark Matter (Phase II) - Larsen... ... | reverse complement strand
CGGTGCTGGTTAGAGGAAATCGGATCCGAGGACAGCCATGGTCGAGCCTTGTGGGGATTAGGAGCAGTGCTTGGCCACGCTGAAGATGCGGGATTCAGAAGTCTGGCCGGTCGGCTGTTTGTGCTTGCTTTCCCGGCTGTCCTGCAATTCTCCAGTCCCCGAGCATGGGCGTTCAGCTTAATCGGCCTGGATGGATACTTGCGCGAATTCTCGGGTGATCGCGTTGCCCAGAACACCCGAAAGACATTGGTAGAAAAGCTGTTGGGTCTATACAAAAAAACTTCCTGCTCCGAGTGGCTGTGGTTCGAGGATAGACTTGCCTACTCGAATGCAAGCCTGCCTCACGGGCTTCTCTTGGCGGGGAGACAGACGGGAAATGAAGATGCCGTGGAAGTCGGGCTGAAGGCCCTTCGATGGCTGGCGGATATTCAGAGAGCCGAGCAAGGCCATTTTGTCCCAATCGGATCAAATGGTTTTTACTCCAAAGGAGGCGAAAAAGCTCGACTGGATCAGCAACCGATTGAGGCCTCAGCGATGGTGTCAGCCTGCCTGGAAGCGTTTCGACTTACTCTCGATGAACGTTGGCATGATGAAGCGAACCGAGCGTTCGAGTGGTTTCTGGGACGTAATGATTTGGGTATTTCCCTTTACGATCCTTTTACCGGCGGTTGCCGGGACGGTCTTCACGCTGATCGCGCCAACGAAAACCAAGGAGCAGAGTCCAGCCTTGCATTTATTCTCTCACTCTTAGAAATGCGTTTATCTGATAACATCGTAAATTCGGAAGTACATGGAACAGTCTATGAGACCGAGACAACACCAGGAGCTTTTTCAACGGCACACAGCTAACCCAATTTTGACCGGAGCCAATTGGCCGTATCCCATTCACAGCGTGTTCAATGCCGGAGCGACAACCCTAGCGGATGGATCGACGCTACTGCTTTGCCGAGTTGAGGATCGCAGGGGACACTCGCACCTTTGTGCCGCGCGTTCAAAAAATGGGGTCGATGGCTGGAAAATCGATTCTGAACCAACTCTCTTGCCGGATCCAGTGAACTATCCCGAAGAGATCTGGGGTATCGAAGATCCCCGCATCACCTACGTTCCGGAATTGCGCAAGTATGCAATCGCTTACACATCCTATTCCCGTGGTGGTCCCGGCGTCTCGCTGGCGCTAACGGAAGATTTTCGAAGCTTCGACCGCATCGGGGTGGTCATGCCCCCTTATGACAAAGACGCAGCGCTTTTGCCACGACGTTTCGGGAAATACTGGGCTTTAATCCACCGCCCGACGACTCTCGCCCAGGGGGCCCATATTTGGATTTCTTACTCGCCGGATCTGCGGCACTGGGGGAGTCATAAGTTGATGCTGGAAGCACGCCATGGCGCGTGGTGGGATGCCGACAAGATCGGCCTCTCTCCTCCGCCGATAGAGACCCCCGAGGGGTGGCTCGTCTTGTACCACGGCGTTCGTCAAACGGCGACAGGATCGTTTTACCGGTTGGGGCTCGCACTGTTTGACCTTCAAACTCCAGAACGTTGTCTCCGTAGAGGCGAAGAATGGATCTTCTGCCCTGAGGAACCGTACGAACGTTTCGGCGATGTAGCCAACGTCGTTTTTCCGTGCGGCTACACAATAGGAACGGACGGTGACTCGATCAATCTCTACTACGGCGGCGCAGACAGGTGTATTGCTTTAGCTAGAGGGAGTATTTCCGCCTTGGTGCAGTGGCTCGAAAGTCGTGGGTCCGAGAACTGCTGTGACGACTACAGGTCAACCAGATATCTCCCAGAAGAGCGGCAGGCGCCGTAGAATATGACGCACCGAAGTTTATGGGTGTTATGCCGCCTTGGAAGGCTGCTGTGAAAAACCCTGCTCTCCCGCTTGCTCGCGACCCCTGTACGCATCAGCCTTTCGTACTTTTCCGGCTGCTATTTCCCGAAGAGCTGTGACGATTTCGCGATTACCCGTTTCGAGCAATGGTTTTGCGCCCGCAAAAAGTTGCCTGGCTCTTTTTGACGCGAGCATTATCATCTCAAATTTATTGGGAATTTTTCGAAGACAATCCTCTACGGTAATGCGTGCCATACGTTTCTTGCTATGAAATTCACACGGGGAAGCCGCCTCGCTTCCCCATGTGAATGCAGGAGTCACAAAGCGTGAAAGTGACTAGTTTACATTGATTGCGATCTGCCTCGATTTAGCCTCGTCTGCCTTGGGAACATGAATTTCCAGTATGCCGTCCCGGTAGGTAGCCCTCATATCCTCCTGTTTTATGGTCTGTGGGAGGTAGAAGCTACGGAAAAACCTTCCCGCAACCCGCTCGGCCCGGTGATATTCAACACCGGCCGCAGGCTCATCAAATTTTCTCTCACCGCTCAACGTTACGGCTCCGTCCCTGAGCTCCAGGTTGATATCCTCCTTCTTCATTCCAGGCAGCTCGGCGCGAATCAGATAGGCGTCTCTGCTTTCCAGAATATCCACAGGAGGATACCAGGCGCTGGTGGGGGCGGAAGTTGGATACGCCCGCGAGCGACCGAACGCCTCGTCGAAGAATTCGTTAATCCGAGACTGAATTCTATCCAGCCCGTTAAACGGTTCCCATCTTACTAGTTCCATAATACAGTCCTCCTTTCGTTTATCCTTTTTGCAAAAAAAATTAAGATCGCTTTCTGAATCTGTCAAGTGGCCATCTCCGATGGGTTGATAAAAATTCCGGAGCTGGACGTCGCCGCCGCGAACGAAGTTTGCATTCTGAGCAAAGCAGCGGATCAACTCCTGGGAAGCCCCCGAATTTGCACCACGATGCGCTGAATTTTGCCGCATAATCGATCAATCCCGACCAGGAAACCGTTCCTGATTTGTGCCAGACTCGCAGCCAACGGCGAGGCGTTCTCCGCTTCGGCCTGGCACGCCGCTGTAATAGGTCAGGTCGCCCGTTCTTACCTTTGCGCTCGTAAATCCCTTGACTGTGCTAACCCCCGATCGTCCGGTAAACCTCGCGCCGATGTCCAATGCCGACGATAAGCACTAAAAGCACTTTTGCTTTGATTTGGTCGAGTATGCGGTAGTCGCCTACGCGTAAGCGGTAAAACTCCTCTTCGCCCTCAAGCTTCTTTATTCCCTGCGGGCGTGGATTGTCCGCGAGCGCGTCTATCCGGTTACCGATTCTCGCCCGGATTTGCCGATCAAGGGCTTTTAGGTCTCTTACCGCGCGTGGCGCAAACTCGATTCTGTAAGCCAACTAGATGCCCAACTCTTTTTTAACCTTGTCCCAGGAAATAGTGCCTTTTTTCTTCGCTTCCGCCAGTGCTGTCCGCGCCTCGTCCAAGTCGATCTTGTCCTCCATGGCTTCGAGCAGCCGCATATCTTCTATTGGCACTATCGCGACGATCTCTTTACCCCGGCGGGTAAGCGTAACGCGCTCCTTGCCGAACGCCGCCCGATTGATGATATCCGAGAACTGCGCCCGTGCATCCACCGTAGTGACCGGTTTCATATCCGTAGACCTCCGACGGGCTGAAGCGTACATTTCAGCCGAAACGTTGTCAACCGCTAAGCAGTCCATGCACCCTCACTTCCATGGGATTCCATGCGAGAAAAGCCTCAAGGTCGCTGACGTGACACTTATGTTGCGCTAGCCAGCCCATTTCCTTATTTCCGGAATTCCGGAAATAAGGAAGCACCTTTCGATTACCATCGTTTCGAGAATGCTTGAAGAGCGTGATCGAACGTGCTCGTGCGTTAGCCCTAGCTAAAGTGTTCGTGATCAGGAGGACACGGACATGAACAGCGTAGAGGTCGGTCTTAAACAAGGGAATCGAATCTGAATTGGCGGAGAGGTAGTTCAATTATGACTAAAGTAGAGATTAAAAAAGCTTCCGGACCCTTGTCCGAATTCGCGGAAAGAGCAAGAAAGGGCCCCATCATTGTAACGAAGCATGGAAAGCCATTTGCGGTTGTCGTTGCGCTGCGCAGTGCGGATGAAGAACGATAGCGCTGAGCACGAACAATAAGTTCCAGAAGATCATTGCCAAGTCCAGATCCAGGGCAAAAAACGAGGGCAGCGTGTCGGCTAGCGAATTACGCCATCGACTGGGCCTGGCCTGGCGAAGTAGCCGGTTTCCTGGTTTCCGAAATTCCCGAAATAAGGAAGTGCCGTGCTCATTTCGACGTTTCGAGAATGCTCGAAACTTGGGGGTCCCGCCGATTGAAGGATAAAGGATAAGGGATGAGCATTCGAGGAAGAATGCTTGGCTCTCAGAAGCAAGCGCGCAGTCGAAGTCAACGTTGAAATAATGAGGGCATCCCGTCCAATTGAGGCAGTATTTATCCGCCAATCGAGAGCTGGCGCAAAAACTGACTCGAACGATGGTAGAAAACTCTAGCTTTCATCCGCGACCAGTTTGTATGCGTCGCTCAGACCGATAGCGCAGCACAATCCGGATACTCGGCCTTCGAGATTTTCTTCCTATTCAGTTTCGAACTCGCTGCGTGGTACGCCAGACTGGCGAATGATCGACTGTAAAGTTCCGGTCCGAATCTCCTTATGGTCCGGAACCGGAACGGTTACGGTTCCGTAGGGAATTTTCTTTTGCATGACAATGTGACTGCCGCGACGTCGAACTTCTTGGAACCGTTTTTCCCAAAATTGCGCAAACCTCGGAGCCAGATAGAATGCGCAATTTAACCAACGATTACCTCCACCTGTGTGACAAAAACCTCTTCGCGGAAGCGCCGCTTGATTTCTTCCGGTGAAGCCGACTCGAAAAAAAGTTCGAGTGCTTCACGCAAGTTATCCCGCGCAGATTCGATAGTGTCGCCTTGGCTTGCGATATCCAACTCGGGACATAAGGAAACGTATCCGTCTCCGTCCCGTTCGATCACGGCCGTTAGTTTCATTGATTCCGCTGGTTTCCTCCGACAAATTTACAAAGCGAGTATATCAGCATGAGGGTAAACGAGACAAACGAGTAAAACTCATTGGGAACCAGAATCTTCAGATCGCATCTTAGACGAATCCAAGAGCGAGGGAACGGGGAGATTAATGGGGGCAGCGACTGGCAGCGACATTTTTTAATTCTGATTTCTCCATTAAATTAGAGGCGATCAGGTCCGGATTGACAAAGTGGACGACGCCAGCAGGCCTTCTCCCCTACGACTTGAGCTGGCCCCCGCGGCCAATGCCTTGTGCAGGCTCACCGAATAAGCGCATCGCAAGGATGCTTAAAGAGCGCGAGCCGCGCGCTATTTAGTTTCAGATGCTTTATAAAAAACGTCGCTAAATGATAGAAAGCTCGTGAACCGATACATGAGGAGGAACCATGGATTACGAGCGATCTGAAATTTTGGCACTTTCACGCGCCGAATTGTACGAAAAAATCTGGAATCTCCCAACGACAAAACTTGCAAAGCAAGTCGGTCTTTCTGATGTTGCCCTCGGGAAGATCTGCAAAAAGTATTCGATTCCTAAACCGCCGCTAGGTTACTGGGCCAAGCGCGCGCACGGGAAAACGGTGGTGCAACCGCCGCTCCCCAACCTCGGTGATAGCCGACTGGAAGTTATTAAAATCAGAAAGAGACCGCTGGTTTCCGCCGTGCTGAAGCCGCAGTCAACCGTGCAAGAGAAAGAAGCGTCGATTCTTGTTCCTGAACGGTTGACCTCACCGCATCCCCTTGTGAAATCAGCAATCGATGCACTCAAAAATTCTACTCCTGACGAAACAGGCATCCTGAGATCACGAACCAGTGGCTGCCTGAACGTGCGCGTCGGTCGACAGAGCATTGGCCGGGCAATGCGACTGATGTATAGCTTGATTAAAGCTCTGGAAGCACGAGGTTCCACCGTCAGCGTGGTGGAACGCGACCGTACGCATCAGACCTGCGTGAATATCCTGGATGAGACTATCGAAATTGAGTTGAGAGAAGGGCTGAATCGAAGAGAGAAGCAATTCACCGCCGCAGAGCTGCGCGTGCGCGAAAAGTCCTCGTGGTTACGAGATCGCAAAGAATATGAGTTATACCCGTCTGGGAATTTTGTTTTTACCATTCTGGGCTACTACGGCGAGGGCCTCCGCAAAGTGTGGTCGGACGGAAAAAGGCAGCGACTGGAGAACTGCTTGAATTCGATCATCGCCGGGTTAGGCGCGGCCGCCGAAGGCCAAAAGGCCCTTCGGTCGAGACGAGAGCAGCGGGAGCAAGAGCGGCAGGAAGAGCAACGCAGACGTTGGGAAGAAGAAGAGCGGCGCCGCAAAGAGGAAGAAAAGATCAAACACCTGGAAAAATTACTCGCGAATTGGAATCAAAGCCAAAAGATTCGCCGATTTCTTGCCGAAGTCGAATGCGCAGCTATTCAAATCGAAGATAAAAAAACCGCCAACCTCACAGATTGGATTGCGTGGGCACGCGATTACGCGGACTCGATCGATCCGATCCATCTCACATTTCGGTCGCCCTCAACTCCGGAAAACGATAATGACTCCTAGTGGGTAGAATCCTCCGAGATTCTAAGAAAACACGACGCAAGGTAGGAGGCGGTCGCAAGGTTATTAATTCGTGGAGTACGACGTTGATAAAATTTTCGGTCGATCGACCTGTGGAGGGCCCGGAAAGAGCAGTATCGCGCATACCTCCGGTTATTGCTGATCTTTTTTTCGTTTCAGAGTTCTCCATGCGAAAGAACCGCTAACCGTCTCTTGTCACCGACCTCATTACGGACTCTCCTTTTACCAATGCCTTTGGCGAAAATATCCGAACAGCGCTCCGGCCCGCCGTGATCAATAAAGAACCGATTAATGTGCGGATGCCAATTGAGGATCACATCACTAAACGGAACAGCTTAAATTGTCCGCCCCCAATGAGACCAGTAATTCCACTAGGTCGAGGCGATTTAGTCTAACGGCATCCGCGAGACCCTGATTTTAGCCTCCTGGGTCTCCTGAAGGGCAATCAATTCCACAAGGCTGTGGAAACCAGTCTTCACGGCAACCGAGAAAATGGTCTTTTTATTTCGGGGGCAGTTCGGAATGATTTGCCCGTTTCGATCCAGCTTCGGACGTCGTGGAGACGGCAAGGCCGTATTAATTCCCGACTTTCTTCTCGTGATAGGAAATCGCTCATCTGAGTCTCTCGCGGAGACTCTCAAGACTTGCCGATGTGCGTGTTTTTTTGGGACTTACTAAAGCGCCGGCCGCATTGCCGAATGTGATTTTCTGCGCGCGGCGGCGGGGAGAGCTTCCACCTGAAACTGAATGCCGCTATGGCGTTGTAGGTGGCTCAGGACGGCGAAAAGATTTGTCGCTGTCGGATTGCCGTTGGCGCCGAACATGCGCACAAGGCTCTTTTCTGGTGTCCCGGTGCGGCGGCTCAATGTGGCATAGCCGATCGTGCCTTTGATCACATCACGGATTAAGCTTCGCGCTACGGCCAGATCATTGGCCAGAAGAGCTTGCGCGGCCTCTTGCAACAAAGCCCGTGCAAACTCAGGATCACGGCGCACGCGCGCTTGTGTAATTTCGCCAATCGGGCGACCAAGTAGTTTCCGGTTCATTTCTTCTCCTTATCGCGTCGCTGCTTGTAATCTGTCCAGGATTCAGCGGCACGTTTAATATCGCGGTCTTGTGTGGCCTTGGCGCCGCCACCGAGCAAAATAATTATTGTCTCTCCGTCCTGGCCGAAATAAATGCGCAAACCCTTTCCCCAGTGGATGCGCCGTTCGGATACTCCGCCACCAACGGTCTTAATCTCGGACATATTGCCCGCCTCAAGCGCGCAAGGGCGCTGCGAACCTTTGCCGCCGCCTGCGCATCAAGGTCTTGAAACCACTTGTTGAATGGTTCGCGTCCCTTGGCGTCGCGGTACGCAAAGACGCTCGGCATTTAACAAGAGTAACGTATACGTTACCTGACGTCAACGCATGATTCTGTGGTTAGTAAGCGACCGGTGAAGAATCTAACTGGTGCTAACTGGTCTAGCGTTCAAGGACAATTTGCGGGGCAACTTTGGGGGCAGCATTTCTTGAACTGAGATTCTAACGCTTAATCAAGCCGTTAGACCAGTCGTTCGATTCCCCCCGCCCCCCACCAATCACCATGCGGGCTAGCTGCTGCTCCCGCTGACGTTTTCGGATCAATCCCGACCAGGAAACCGTTCCTGATTTGTGCCAGACTCGCAGCCAACGGCGAGGCGTTCTCCGCTTCGGCCAGTCAATGCGCCCTCACTTCCATGGGATTCCATGCGAGAAAAGCCTCAAGGTCGCTGACGTGACGCGTATATTGCGCTAGCCAGCCCATTTCCTTATTCCGGAATTCCGGAAATAAGGAAGCACCTTTCGATTACCACCGTTTCGAGAATGCTTGAAGAGCGTGATCGAACGTGCTCGTGCGTTAGCCCTAGCTAAAGTGTTCGTGATACGTGTTCGTGATCAGGAGGACACGGACATGAACGTTTTCAAGATGGCTCGTGAACTGGCGTTGAAGACCTACGCGGTTACCAAAAAGTTTCCGCGAGAAGAGACATTTAGCTTAGTCGATCAGATACGGCGAACGGCGTCAGGACATTTATGCTGCGGCGATGGCGGTAAAGCTATCTAACCTAAACGGGACAAAAAGCGAGTGGCGAGACCCGCGATCGGCGCTGTTATTTGCATTGGCTGTTCGAGGCAAAGAAGCGATTTGGGGCTGTGCGTGCTCGATTACATGGTCACGTCCAACCATCCACCTGCTAATAAATGTGACAGAGGCAAATGGCAGCTATGCCCTACGCAGCCGGTGGAACCTTACGGACTCAGATTTGGCGCTAAAAATGAGGCTCTAAGGTCTCAAAACACCTTTCTCTGCGATCAAATCGTTGATGAAGCAAGAACATAGCTCGGTCCGACCCAACGATCTCTGCCACTTTTTGGACATGAGGCAACGCCTTGCGCGCCACGCTAGTCAATGTTTCCAAAAAAAGTCGCAGAACGTCATCTGACGTAAAGAAATAAAGGCGAGCGACGTCGGCGAGCTCACCTATGGGTTAGAAATAACCAGGCGCCGACTCTTCTACGAATCAATGTGACTACAGTTCAGTAGTGGAATTGGGCAAGTCAGTTGGGAAATGTATCCCCAATGCCGGTGATTCAGGCGTTACAGCCGGGAGAATTTCACCATATCCGAAGCTCTATTCCAATGTATTATTTATTGAAGTATTCACGAATATACATTACTAACCGAAAAATATAGGGAAACATCACTCCCAAAAGAACAATAGAACCGAACCACAGGATAACCACTTTAACTTCTTTTTTAAACATACAACCTCTTATGCTCTACCAGCTGGTGGTGGCCATGCTTCACAATTAAATCTGCACATGATAGAACACCCGCGGTTAGCAAGCATAAATACGCCAATGAAACTGTTTCCATGGCAGTCATACCTATAACACCAACAAAAGAATGCGGACGGGTCGCAGATACAGTAAATCGTACAATTGCCACAGCAGTCGAGCCCCAGTGGGTCTCTTAAATTTACCGGATTGTTTTCGGAATAACTATAAAGGTTCAGCGATTGACTGTTCTTCGCTGTGGCCAATAGCGTGTTAAGACTTAATGGTGTTGCAGTGTTTCGCAAACCAGTCGCTATTCCATACATAGGATGAAGATATAAATCTTCCGAAATAAATCTTTGCAACATAGGATGATAGTAGCGCGCACGATAATAATAATCTATTTCATCATTTTCTCGTCCGGTGTATTGATACGAACTTGTATTCGGTATTCCTGTGGTCGTAGTTCTGCCAAACGCCTCATAGTTGTATTCGGTCCGGACTACACCAGCACCATCCGTCACTGCGACTAGAGATCCGAGCGCGTCAGCTAACAAAGTGCTGGTTACCCCGGCGGCAACGTCCGTGCGAGTTAAAAACTCATCAATTCCAAACCCCGGAAGAATATTTGCCAGAATAGTCGCACCTGAGGTTTCCTGAACTGGGTTCAATCCGTCGTAGAGAAACTCCGTCGTTGTCCCATTGATTACCTTAGCCTCTCTTCTTCCTGCACCATCATACACAAAGCTCGCATTCACACTCGGTCCGCTGATGCCCACCAACTGGTTTCTGGCGTTCCAACTGTACAGCGTCGTGCCGTTGGAGTCTGTGATCGATTGGAGGTTGCCATTGTCGTCATAGGCGAGCGTCTTGTCGCCGAAGGAGAGCTGGCGATTGTTGACGTCGTAGCTCGTCGTCGTGATCGGCTCCGGCATACCCGTCCTGGCCCAGCTGCCGCTGATCTTAGTTCGGTTGCCGGCTTTGTCGTATTCGTACGTCAGATCACCGATGACTGTGGTTCCGTTTTGCTTGTACGTAATGCTCGTCACCCGCGATGCGGTATCATATCCGTATTCTACCAGAATTCCATTGGGCAGCGTAAGGGATGTTCGTCGGTTGGCATTATCGTAGCCGAATTGCACGATTGAACTGCCTTGGGCGATCTGGGTTAACCGATTTGCGTTGTCGTAAGTATAAGATATCAGAGTTTGACCAGGAACCGTCATAGTTCCCCTGCGGCTCGCTTTGTCGTAGGTGTAACTGACTGTTCCCTGGGGGGATTGCTCTGATGTCAGCCGGTCCAAAGCATCGTAGGTTCTCACGATATTTCCGGCAATCGAATCGGCGATCTGGGTAAGGCGGTTGCCCTTGTCGTACGTGTAAACAGTTGTCGACGCGTCCGCATAGATCACGTTTGTGCGCCGATTCAATGCATCATACGTGTAGGTGGTTGCCTGCAGCTTGCGGTCACGGAATAGCGTCAGATTTCCCGCCGCATCGTAGGCATAGCTTTCATTCTTTGACAGCGGATCGGTTCTCGTCGCTAGCCGATCCATGTTGTCGTAGGTATACGCCGTTACCGCCGCTGGTGTCTTCGCGTCTGAAACGCTGGAAAGATTGCTGTTTGGATCGTAGCCGAACTGCGTCAGACCAGCCAACGGATCGGTGATCCCCGTCATCCGATTTAGATTGTCATATCCGTAAGCGGTGACTAAACCCAATGGATTCGTCATGTTCTGTAGCCGACCAATCGAATCAAGATTACGATTGGTCACATTTCCCATTGAATCGATCACCGACACGAGATCACCGAATTCATAAACGAACTGCGTCGGTCCCGCCGGTGACGGCGGAGTGACGGTGATCGGCTGCCCTTGGGCATTATACGTGTACGTCGTCTCATTATTGTTGGCATCGCGAACTTTTTCGAGCCTTCCGAAACTGTCATAGAAAAAAGTCGTTGCGTGATTGAGCGGGTCCGTGATTGTCGCCACTTGATTGAACTTGGGTTCGTACGTGTACGTGGTCGTCACGTGATTCGCGGGATTCCCATCCTGCGCATTTCGAGTGGTGGTAAGGACATTGCCCTTAGCGTCATAGGTATACGCGGTCTTGCGGAATGAGCCTGGACTCACTTCAAGAGCGTCGGTCACCGACAGCAGCAAGTTCGTCAGCGGTTGGCGCTCATAGATGGTCACCTGCTCTTCGGGTTTCGTGCGCGCTTTGGTCTCTTTAGTGAGTTGCCCGTCGGTATTGAATTCCACTCGCGTCACGTTTCCCCTTGGATCAGTGAAATCCGTTTGAATTATTTTGCCGCTGCCATCGGTTGTATACGCAAACTGATGCGTCGAGCCATCCGCTTGGATTTGCTTGATGACTCTGCCGCTGGCATCGTATTCGTTCGTCAGAAAGACAATTCCTCTAGGGTCTTTGATGGTCAGCATTCGGTGTGAAGAATCGTAGGTGT
>Ga0209172_10007140_pt1 | contig 11775 bp, 10 predicted proteins | sample LarsenN4metaG_FD_184113 | JGI IMG/M metagenome (GOLD analysis project Ga0209172, IMG submission 184113) | Hot spring sediment bacterial and archeal communities from British Columbia, Canada, to study Microbial Dark Matter (Phase II) - Larsen... ... | reverse complement strand
CCCGACGTGTATCTAGCGCCGCAGTACGTGGCGCCGACCGATGCGCCGCCGCGCGTCGTCGTGGCGGGCGCCGATGAGCCCGGTGAGCGGCTCGTCGTGTCCGGCCGCGTGCGCGATGGCGGACGGAACGACGCGGAGCTCGATCCCCGGCTACGCGGCGCGATGCGCAGCGACGCCGACGGCGCGTACGAATTCGAAACGATTCGCCCGGGCCACTACGACAACAACGCGGCGCACGTTCAATATCTCGTCAGAGCGCCCGGCTACCATCCGCTGCTGCTCGACCTCTGGTTCGACGACGATCCGGTGCTGCGCGCGCGGCGCGAAGCCGGCACGCCGGAGATTCCGCCGTCGTTTCCGCAGAACGTGGTCGCGATTCGCCCGGTCACGCGCGATGCCGCGGGCGTGTGGCGCACGACTCGCGACATCGAGCTGGTCCGCGAATAGCGGCGCTCGAGCGGCACAGGCGCCGCTTGGCGAACCTTGCCGCAGGTTGCCCGCGCGTCATCGGTGACGACTCGTGCCTCGGGCAGTTGAGCGAAGCGCTGGCACGATCGGAATCATTTCCGACACGCATGGCCTCGTGCGGCCGGAAGCCGTCAGTGCGCTGCGCGGCTGCGATGCACTCGTGCATGCGGGCGACGTCGGCAAGCCCCACGTGCTCGAAGAGCTCCGGCGCCTTGCGCCTCTGACGGCAATCCGCGGCAACGTCGACACGTGGGCCGCGGCGGAGCTGCCCGAGACGGCCGAGCTCACGATCGGCGGCGTGCGGCTCTTCATCATTCACAACGTCAGCGAGCTCGCCGTCGATCCGCGCGCGGCCGGCTATGACGCCGTGATCTCGGGTCACTCGCACGTGCCGAAAGCCGAGCGCGTGAACGGCGTGCTGTACTTGAACCCCGGCAGCGCGGGCCCGCGGCGGTTCAAGCTGCCGATCTCCGTCGCGAAGCTCCACATCGGCGCGCGCGGCCTCGAGGCCGAGCTCATCGAACTGGCCGGTCAAACCGCCCTGCACGGGCGAGCGGCCCCCGGGCGCGGCGGGCGAGCTACTAGAAGAGATCGTTGACCGCGATGGCGCCGAGGCCGTCCGGCAGGTCGAGGGCACCGTCGACGATCTCGGCTTGCTCGGCGTACTGTGTGCCGCTCGGGTGGCGATGGCGCCGGACGCGGTTTGCGACGAGGTCAACGACCCAGTACTCCGGGATTCCGTGCGTCGCGTAAAGCTGCGCCTTCTCCCCAAGGTCGTAGCACAGCGTGGTGTCGCTGACTTCGATGAGCAGCAAGACGTCGCCGGGCGAAGGATGTGCGCGTCGGTATCCGCCTGGCATTGCTTTCACGAGCGCGACGTCAGGTTGAGGCTCGGAGTGCACCGATAGCCGTACCGGGGATTGCGTCCTGACGGCCGCCAGACTGCCGACCGCTCCGATCAAGCGCTGCGTGAGCAGCGTGACCACTTCCGCATGAACGCTGCCGATCGGCGCCATGTCGACGATCTCTCCCTCGATCAATTCCGTTCGATCGTCGGGTGAGAGCACGCCGGCTTCGGCCATGCGGTAGTAATCATCGACCGTCAGTCGATGCGGCCTCGGCCACGTTTCGGTCTGGGCGCTCATGTTCGTGCTCGAAGCTCAGCGGTCGTCCAAACGATAGCGCGCAACCTGTTCGAAAGCAGCACCGCGGCGATCGGTCTGCATGACAGCGCCCGCGCAAGACGGTTTCGAGACGCGAATCTGGCGAGTTGCAACGGAAATGCGGCGGCAGCGGCCCAAACGCGCAGTGCCCCGCCGTCCCACGCGCGAGACCCGCGGCGCGGATTCGGGACGACGCTCGAGCATCGCGTTCGCTCGATCGCGCGTGCTTCGTCGCTGATTCAACGAGTTAGACGCAGGCAGCCGGTCTGGCACACTTTTCGCTGCGGAGGTCCAAGCTGCCGCCTGAGCAGCGTCGTTTCGGGGAGGGCCGCCACATGAGCGTCGGCGGGTGGTTCGATTCCGTCGGCCGGGATCTGCGCTTTGCGCTGCGCGGCCTATCGCGGCGGCCGGCCTTCACGTTGGCGGCCGTGCTCACGCTCGCGCTCGGCATCGGCGCGACGACGGCCATCTTCAGCGTCGTCTACTCCGTGCTGCTCAAGCCGCTGCCGTATCCGAACGCCGACGAGCTCGTGCGAATCAGGCATACCGCCACGAGCGGGCTCAACTTCAGCGATGCGAGCTCGTCGACTTCTCCGTCGATGTATTTCACTTACCGCGCCGAGAACCGGACGTTCGACGAGATCGGGCTCTGGTGGGAGCTCGGGCTGACGATGACGGGCGCGGGCGATCCGGAGCGCGTGCGCGCGCTGCTGGTGTCGCACGGCACGCTTCAGGCCCTCGGCGTGCAGCCGCTGCGCGGACGCTGGTTCACGGAGGCCGAGCACACGCCGGCCGCCAAGGGTGCGGTGCCGATCATTCGCCGATCTCGAGCGCATGTTGCCGGTCTGGCTCGACGCGTGGCCCGCCGGCCCGCCCGGCGCCACGCTGACGCGCGACGCCGTCGCGAACTGGCGCCTCGCGCCGCTCGTGCGGCCGTTGAAGGACGACGTCGTCGGCGGCATCGCAAGCACGCTCTGGGTGCTCATGGGGGCGATCGGTGCCGTGCTCGCGATCGCCTGCGCCAACATCGCGAACCTCATGCTCGTGCGTGGAGACGAGCGGCGCCACGAGCTCGCGGTGCGCGCGGCGCTCGGCGCGGTGCCCGCGCGTATCGCGCGAGAATTGCTCGCCGAGAGTTTCGCCATCGGCGCGGCGGGCGGCACGCTCGGCTTGCTGCTCGCCTTCGTCGGGCTACAAATCCTGGTCGCACTTGGCCCGAGCGAGCTGCCGCGCCTTCAGGAGATCTCCGTCTATCCGCCAGTGCTCGCGTTCGCCGTGGCCGTTTCGCTCGCGTCGACGCTCGTGTTCGGCTCGATCATGGCGCTCAAGCACGCGCTGCACGTCGAGATGCCAGGTGCCACGCGTGGCTCCAGCGCGAGCCGAGAGCGCAGCAAGGCCCGTAGCGGGTTCGTCATCGTGCAGGTGGCGCTCGCGCTCGTGCTGGCGGTCAGCGCGGCGCTCATGGTGCGCACGTTCGAGGCGTTGCGCAGCGTCGATCCCGGTTTTGCGGATGCGGCCACGATTCAAACGGCGCGCATCTGGATTCCGCAGGCCGTGGTCTCCGATGCGCGGCAAGTCGTGAGCACGGAGCACGAGATCCTCGACAGGGTCGCAGCGCTCCCGGGCGTCGCGTCGGCCGGCTTTGCGAGTCACTTGCCGATGGCGGGGCGCGAGGGGACCGGCGGAGGGCCGATCGAGGTCGAAGGCCAACCGCAGGCCGCGGGGCAGACGCCGCCGGATCGCAGGTACAAGTTCGTCGCGCCCGGCTACTTCGAAACCATGGGCACGCGCTTGATTGCGGGCCGCGGCCTCACCTGGAGCGACCTCGAGGCCGGCGGGCGCGTGGCCGTGATCTCCGAGAACTTCGCTCGCGAGATCGCGGCCGATCCCACGGCCGCCGTCGGCAAGCGGATCCGGACCTTCGGAGCCGGATCGCAGTCAGCGTGGCGCGGGGTCGTCGGCGTGGTGCAGAGCGTCCACGAGTACGGGTTGTACGACGAACCGCCGAGCATCGTGTATTGGCCCGTGTTCATGGAAGAGATGTTCGGTCTGCCTGCGGTCGCCATGCGCGACGTCGCGTTCGTGATTCGCAGCGAGCGCGCGGGAATGGCCACGCTCGTCGAAGAGATCCGCCGAGCCATCTGGTCGGTGAACGGAAGTCTTCCGGTGGCCGTGCAAGGGACGATGAACGATCTCTACGCCAACTCGCTCGTGCGCACGTCGTTCACGCTCGTGATGCTCGCGATCGCCGGCGCCATGGCTCTGGCGCTCAGCGTCGTCGGCATCTACGGCGTCATCGCGTACGTCGTCTCGCAGAGAGCGCGCGAAATCGGCATTCGCGCGGCGCTCGGCGCCGAGCCGCGAGAGCTCGAGCGCATGTTCCTGCTGCACGGGCTCGCGTTGACGGGCGTGGGCGGCGTCGTAGGCATCGCCGCGGCCCTGGCCTTGGGGCGTTCGATGTCGTCGCTGTTGTTCGGCGTGGCCCCGACGGACGTCACTGCTTACGTTGGCGCTGCCGTCGTCACGATCGCCGCCGCAGCGCTCGCGAGCTATCTGCCGGCGCGGCGCGCGTCGAGCATCGACCCCGTCGAGACGCTGAGAGCCGAGTAACGCCGACTACGGCGGGGAAACGCCCTGCGAATTCTTCAGCGGCCGATCAGCGCAAGTAAAAGACGTGGGCTCAGCCAACCGGCAGCGTCAAGCGAGAGACCACGCCCACCGGTCCTCGTCACCCTGCCAAACGTCGACGACGACGTTGGTATCGACGAGCACGATTGACTCGCCGCGCAGCAGCGCCATGAGCTCGTCGGTACGCCACTTCACTTCCGCGACACCCAGTGCGCGATCGAAACGGTCCTTCTTCGCGCCGTTGCGGCGTGTGCCGGCCTTGAACATCACGACATTCTCGTTCTCGACGGCGAACTCCACCTGGCAGCCGGCCGTAAGCTTCAACGCGTCGCGAATGTGCTTCGGAATGGTCACTTGGCCTTTGACGGTGATCGTCGTCGCCATGGCTTGCCTCGGCGGTATTACTTGATTTGGCCATGCTAATGCCTCGGTCGAACGCACACGCAAGAGGATGGCATCGTTCGTCTCGGTAGGGCGCTCAGATGCGTTCCACTCGCACGCGGCCCGCGAACTGTGCCAGTGCGGCGAGATCGTCGGGATCGCCCGTGAGCACGGTTCCATCGGGCTCCGCAAACGCTACGAGCAAGGCATCGACGGCGGAGCCTCGCCGCGCCTTCCGCCGCAAGAATGCAGCTCGCCTGGCTACGTGCTCGGGGACTTCCTCGACGATATCGCACGTCTTTAGCAATGCGTTGGTGCGTGCATCGCGGGCGGTGTGGCCTTCGAGGCATTCGACGAGGACGACCGAAGGAACAACGGGCGGCCAAAGCTCTCGTTCGCGCAGCTCGAGAATCAGCGCGGCGGCTTGTCGGGAGCGGGCAGCGAGTCGCGTGACGCTACCGGAATCGAGAAGCAACACGCGTCTTCAGCCAGTCTTCAGCCGGTTTTGCGCGCCGGCCGCCGTTCCAGCCGCCGCGCCACGGCGGCGGCGCGCTCGCGATCCTTCGCCGAAGGCGGACCGACGTCTTTGATCAGCGCTGCGACGTATCTATCGGTCTCGGCGAGCAAGTCGAGGCGCCGCACTTCCGCCCGAACGGCCTTTTGAAGGAGCTCGGACGCGGGCAACCCTCGGGTCTTCACCAAGTCGTAGAGATCGTCGGGCAAATAGACCTGCATGCGTGGCATACGCCTAGATATACACCCCCTGGCCAGCGCGCCACAAGGAGCGCTGCGCGCCTCACTTCGCGGCCTCGACTAACGAGGGCACGCTACTCGTTCCGGCGGCGGTATGGCAGCGGAGTATTCGTTTGTTTCGCAGAGATTCGCGCTGGCTTCAGCGGGCTAGCGAAGTCCCGAGGCAGCGGTGTGAATCTCGCTGGTGCCGCCGCTACGACCGCAACGCCTCGAGTACGCCGTCGAACGCCTCGTCCGCGCGGCGAAGCACAGCGGCCGAAGCCTCGATCGCGCGCTGCGCCTCGATCATCTCGACGAGCGGCTCGACGACTTCGACGGGCTCGGCTCCGCGCGCCGGGCTCGTCGCAATCTCGTGTGCGGCCTCGCGGAGCTTGCGGAGACTCGTCTGAATCCCGTCAAGGGCTGTCATATTGATGCCCGTAATCTTGTCCATGGCCGCCTCCCTGTGGCGCGCGCACGCCCCCCGGTCCGAAGCGCCGGGGGTGCACACCGCACGGGACGGCTCGGCGAGGCAGAACTTGAGCCGGACTGGACATAAACACAGCCCTTAGGTTAACTACGCCCATGCTCCTCGAGAATTTCCACCCCGCCGTCGCCGGCTGGTTCCGCAGCGCTTTCCCTGCGCCGACGAGCGTGCAGGTCAAAGCGTGGGACGCGATCGGCTCGGAGCGGCACACGCTGATCAGCGCGCCGACGGGCTCGGGCAAGACGCTCGCGGCGTTCCTGCGCGTCATCGACCTCCTCGCCAAGCAGGCGGCCGACGGCACGCTGAGAGACGAAACGCAGATCCTCTACGTCTCGCCGCTGAAGGCGCTCTCGAACGACATCGAGAAGAACCTGCGCGCGCCGCTCGAAGGCATCGGCCGCGAGTTCGCGGCACGCATGCTCGGCGAGGCGCCGATCCGTGCGGCCGTGCGCACGGGCGACACGCCGCAGAGCGAGCGCGCGCGCATGCGGCGCCAGCCGCCGCACATCCTCGTCACGACGCCGGAGTCGCTGTACATCCTGCTCAGCACCGAGTCGGGGCGGAACATGCTGCGCGGCGTGCGCACGGTCATCGTCGACGAGATTCACGCCGTCGCCGGCAACAAGCGCGGCGCGCACCTCGCGCTGTCGCTGGAAAGACTCGAGGCGCTTTGCGAGCGGCCGCCCACGCGCGTCGGCATCTCGGCCACGACGAAGCCGATCGACGTGCTCACGAAGTTCCTCACGGGCGTCACGGACGCGCCCTGCACCGTCATCGATGAAGGACACGCGCGCGAGCGCGACCTCACGCTCGAGCTGCCGGGCTCGCCGCTCGAGGCGATCATGTCGGCCGAGGTCTGGATCGAGGTCTACGACCGGCTCGCGGAGCTGATCCGCGCGCACCGCACGACGCTCGTGTTCGTGAACACGCGCCGGCTCGCCGAGCGCGCCGCTAGGCACTTGGCCGAGCGGCTCGGCGAGGACGCCGTCACGTCGCACCACGGCAGCCTCGCGAAGGAGCACCGGCTCAAGGCCGAGGAGCGCTTGAAGGCCGGGCAGTTGAAAGCGCTCGTCGCGACGGCGTCGCTCGAGCTTGGGCTAGACATCGGCGACGTGGACTTGGTGTGCCAGCTCGGCTCGCCGCACGGAATCTCGGCGTTCCTGCAGCGCGTCGGCCGGTCGGGCCACGGGCTCGGCCGTATTCCGAAGGGCCGGCTGTTTCCGCTGTCGCGCGACGACCTCGTCGAGTGCACGGCGCTGCTCGCGAGCATCGAGCGGCGCGAGCTCGACGCGATCAAGCCGCGGCCCGCGCCGCTCGACGTGCTCGCGCAGCAGATCGTGGCCGAGGTCGGCGTGCAGGAGTGGCGCGTCGAAGACTTGCACAAGCGCTTCGCGCACGCTGCGAGCTACGCGAACCTCTCGCTCGAGGAATTCGTCGGCGTGTCGCGCATGCTCGCGGACGGCTTCACGACGCACCGCGGCCGGCGCAGCGCGCACCTGCACTACGACCGCGTCAACGGCGTGTTGCGCGGCCGGCGCGGCGCCACGCTGACGGCCGTCACGAACGGCGGCGCGATCCCGGATCAGTTCGACTACGAGGTCGTGCTGCTGCCGCGCGAGGTGCCCGTCGGCACGCTGAACGAGGACTTCGCGTTCGAGAGCCTGCCGGGCGACATCTTCCAGCTCGGCAACGCGAGCTACCGGATTCAGAAGCTCGAAGGCGGCAAGGTCTACGTCACCGACGCGGCCGGCCAGCCGCCGACGATCCCGTTCTGGCTCGGCGAGGCGCCGGGCAGGAGCGACGAGCTCTCGACATCGGTGGGCCGGCTCAACGAGACGCTCGCCGAGCTCATCGACCGCGACGGCGCCGAAGGCGCGCTGAAGTGGCTCATGAGCGAGCTCGCATTGAGCGAGAGCGCGGCTCGCCAGCTCGTGGAGTATCTCGCCGCCGCGAAGGCCGCGCTCGGCGTGCTGCCTTCGCCGAAGCGCGTCGTGTTCGAGCGCTTCTTCGACGAGACCGGCGACACGCACTTGGTCGTGCACTCGCCGTTCGGCTCGCGGATCAACCGCGCGTGGGGCCTGGCGCTTCGCAAGCGGTTCTGCAGGCGGTTCAACTTCGAGCTGCAGGCCGCCGCGCTCGAGGATTCGATCGTGCTGTCGCTTGGTGCCGTGCACAGCTTCGCGCTCGAGGACGTCGTGAGGTACCTGTCGAGCAAGACGGTGCGCGACGTGCTCACGCAGGCCGTGCTCGACGCGCCCGTGTTCGGCCTCTACTGGCGCTGGAACGCCACCACGGCGCTCGCCGTGCGCCGGTTCCGCAACGGCAAGAAGCAGCCGGCCCAGTTCCAGCGGATGGACGCCGAGGACCTGCTCTCGACGGTGTTTCCGGATCAGCTCGCGTGCGCGGAGAACCTGCCGGGCGGCGACCGCGAGATTCCCGAGCACCCGCTCGTGAAGCAGACGCTCGAGGATTGTCTGACGGGCGCGATGGACATCGACGGCCTCGAGAAGCTCCTCGCGCGCATCGAGAGCGGCGAGATCGAGGTCATCTGCCGCGAGCTCACGAGCCCGTCGCCGCTCGCGCAGGAAATCTTGGGCGCGAAGCCGTACGCGTTCCTCGACGACGCGCCGGCCGAGGAGCGCCGCACGCTGGCCGTGCAGGCGCGCCGCTACATGACGCCGGAGCAGGCGGCCGAGCTCGGCAAGCTCGACCCCGAGGCGATCGAGCGCGTGCGCTCCGAAGCGTGGCCACAAGTGTTGAGCGCTGACGAGCTGCACGACGCGCTCGTGCTGCTCGGGTTCGTGACGGCCGCGGAAGGCGCCGCGTGGGCGCCGCTCGTCGAGCGCTTGCGCGCCGACGGGCGCGCGACCGTCGTCGAGCTGCCGCAAGCCGGGCCCGTGTGGGTTTCCGCTGAGCGGCTGCCCGAGGTCAGCGCCGCGTTCCCGGGTGCCGTCGCGGCCGAGAAGCTCGCCGCCCTCGGCGAAGGCGTAGAGGATCGCGACACCGCGCTCCGCGAGCTCGTGCGCAGCCGCTTCGAGGCGCTCGGCCCCGTCACGGCCGAGACGCTGGCGCGGCCGTTCGGCCTCGCGGCGAACGACGTGCTGCCGGCGCTTTTCGCGCTCGAGCAGCAAGGGACCGCGATGCGCGGGCGGTTCACGGCGGAAGCGGCCAAGCCCGATGCGCCCGAGGAATGGTGCGAGCGCCGCTTGCTCGCGCGCATTCACCGCTACACGCTGAAACGCCTGCGCAACGAGATCGAGCCCGCGACGATCGCGGACTTCCAGCGCTTCCTGCTCCACTGGCAGGGCCTCGGCGGCGAGCGCCGGCAGGGACGCGAGGCGCTGCGCGCCGTGCTCGGCGAGCTGCAAGGGTTGGCGTTGCCGGCCGCGCTCTGGGAGCGCGAGGTGCTGCCGGCGCGCATCGCCGATTACGGCGCGACGCTGCTCGATCAGCTCTGCACGGCCGGCGAGGTCGTGTGGTGGCGGCCGCGGCCCAGTAATGCGCAACCGGGCGCGCGCGCCGCGACGGTGGTAACGTCGCCGATCGCGATCGTGCCGCGCGCGGCGTTGCCGCTTTGGCGGTCGCTGGGCTCGTTCGAGCCCGTGCAAGGGATGTCGGGCGCCGCCGAGCGCGTCGTCGCCACGCTCCGCGAGCGCGGCGCGTCGTTCTTCGTCGAGATCGTGCAGGCGAGCGGCCTCTTGCGCGTGCAAGTCGAGGAGGCGCTCGGCGAGCTCGTCGCGCGCGGCGTCGTGACGGCCGACTCGTTCACGGGACTCCGCGCCGTGCTCACGCCGCAGAGCCGCCGGCGCGGTTTCCGCGGCCGCAGCCGCCTGCGCGGCACGAGCGAGTTCGACGCGGCCGGGCGCTGGGCGCTGTTGCCGCCGCGTACCGTGCCGCGCGCCGCGACGGACCCGGACGCGCTCGAGCACGTCGCGAAGACATTGCTGCGCCGTTACGGCGTGATGTGCCGCCGCTTGCTCGCCCGCGAGCCGCTGAGCCCAAGCTGGCGCGAGCTCTTGCCGTTCTACCGCACGGCCGAGGCGCGCGGCGAAATTCGCGGCGGCCGCTTCGTCGAGCCGTTCGGCGGCGAGCAGTTCGCGCTCGTCGAGGCCGTCGAGGAGCTGCGCCGCTTGCGCCGTCAGCAAGACGCGCGCGAGTGGACCGTGCTCGCGGCCGCGGATCCCGCGAACCTCGTCGGGCTCGCCGACGACACGCCACGCGCGCCGGTGCCGAACCGCCGCCTCGTGTTCCTGAACGGCGCGGCCGTCGCCGCGCGTGCCGGCGGCGGCGCCGTCGAATGGCTCGCCGAGCTCGACGGCGCTGCGCGACGCGAGGCCGAGCGGCTGCTCGGCGTCGACGGCTCTCCGCCGGTCCTGCAGCGCGCCGGCACCTGGCCGCGGCGCTGAGCCGTAGCAGTCGGTCCGCGCCACGGCGCCGCCCGTCTGGCCTGCTAGCCCTGCTAGCCCTGCTGGCCCGTCTGGCGCGTCTGGCCCGTCTGGCCCGTTTGGCCCGTCTGGCCCGTGCCACCAGTCACTTGACCAAACGTTTATCGTCGCTTTATTATCGATAAACGATAAATTATCGATGTTTTTCGAGGGAACACTGCCTATGAATCCACACACAGAGGCGCGGCTGGAGAAGGTCAAGCGGATGAGCCGCTCGGCGAGACGCGTGTGCTTCCTGCTCATGGTGCTCGCCGGCCTTGCCGCGCTGGCGGTTACGGCCGGCACGCTTACGGTGCCCGAACAGCTCACCTGCGACATCGCAGGTGTGCGGCAAGCGTGCAGCGAGCTGCCCCCCGAGGCCGTCACGCTCGCCGTGATCTCGGCCGTAGGCGGCTTTGCGCTCGTGCTCGTCGGGCTCCATCGGCTCTCGCGGCTGTTCGGCAACTACTCGCGCGGCGAGATCTTCACGCGCGGCAGCGTGCGCGAGATGCGGCTGCTCGGCTACGTGACGGTGGCCTATGCGATCTTTCAGGTCGCGATGTTCGTCGTCGCTCTGACGCTCTCGGCGAACGCCACCGGCGAGTGGCCCAGAGAGCTTCGATTCGGTTTCTCGTTCGGCCCGTTCGTGATCGCGTTTTTCATCTTGCTCTTCTCGTGGGTCATGGACGTCGGCGCCGAGCTTCGCGAAGAAAACGAGCTCACGGTGTAACGCCGACATGGCGATCATCGTGAACCTCGACGTCATGCTCGCGCGGCGCAAAATGCGGCTCGGCACGCTGGCCGAGCAGGTCGGCATCACGCCGCAGAACCTGTCGGTGCTGAAGACGGGGCGCGCGAAGGCGATTCGGTTCTCGACGCTCGAGAAGCTCTGCGAGGCGCTCGATTGCCAGCCCGGCGACCTCTTCGAGTACCGCCGCGGCGAGGGCGCCCCTACGGCCGAGGCTGCGGAAGACATCGACGTGAAGGAAGCCTGACGGCCGCCTCGCCACCGTCTGCTCGCCGCCGGCGGTGCTCCCGACGCCCGACGTGCCCCCATCGCGCAACGGCCGTGGCCCCCTCACCCCACCGTGAAACCGACGGACCGGTAATAAATTTCCGAGCCCGCCGTCATTCATGACACGGGATGGCGCCTTTCGCATGGCATCAGTGCCATCTAGAATCGCGCGTTCCAGGAGGGACGGCTCGTGTCGCTCGACGAACGCACACTCGATAGCCTGAAAATCGACCGCGACGCGCCGAGCCGAGCACCGTCCGCCGCACGCCCGTGGATTCTCACGCTCGCGATCCTCGTCGCCGCGGCCGCGGCCGCGAGCTACTGGTTCTTGCGCGCGCAGCCGATCCGCGTCGAGGTCGCTACGGCCGTCGCCGCGCCCGCGGCGGGCAACGGCGCTCCGGCCGGCACGGCGGTTCTGAACGCCTCAGGCTACGTGGTCGCGCGCCGCGAGGCGACCGTGTCCGCGAAGGTCCAGCC
>Ga0209172_10007139_pt1 | contig 11775 bp, 9 predicted proteins | sample LarsenN4metaG_FD_184113 | JGI IMG/M metagenome (GOLD analysis project Ga0209172, IMG submission 184113) | Hot spring sediment bacterial and archeal communities from British Columbia, Canada, to study Microbial Dark Matter (Phase II) - Larsen... ... | reverse complement strand
TAGGAAGATGAGACATTCATATATTCTCGCATACGGCCAGATGGATTCCATCTGGTCGAATTGTGAAAGTACAAAGGTAGCCTATGACCAAACGATTGCTGCTGCTCAACGGGCTGGCTGTGTTGATGGTTCCTCTGCACCACGCAACAGCTTTCGGGTTGCAGGCGATGTTCGATTGGACCTATCGCTACCGACCGGTATCCGTGCCAAATTATGACCAATTGGGTAGCTTATCTTATATTATCACCATGGCGATCCGCCAGCTGGACGGGTTCGCCATTCCAGCCTTCCTGTTCGTGTCCGGGTTCTTCCTGGCATTTCTCGCCAGGGGAAAGGAATTGACTCTCAGTACCGTAACTCCCAGGATCAAAGTTCTCATTCTCCCCCTGGCCATCTGGCTAGTCCTCCGTTTCCTGGTCCTCCGCCGTCCACCCGATTCAATCTACGAGACCCTCGATACATATTATTACCTGATCTTGCTGATCCAGTATTATTTACTGGCGCTGTTGATCGTACCGGCGGCGAGGAAAAACTGGAAGCTGTTGTTGATTCTTACGGCGGGCATTCAAATCGTATCCGAAAGCCCGCTGTACTTCAGGACCATTGGCATTGATTTCCCGGGACTGACCTACCTGGGCGTCCTGACGCCCCGCTGGTTTTTCCCAAGCCGGATCTTCTACTTCGCCCTCGGCGTCGTCGCCGGGATGAACATCCAGGCGTTCAAGGCCTGGGTCACCAGGCACAGATGGGTGCTTCTCGGAATATTGATCGCATCGGCAGTACTAAGTTTTGTCGAATATAATTTCATTGGCACCCTGTCGGGTAAGATCTGGATAGGACCGAATAATCCCGGTCTAGCCCGGCTGGTGTATGCCACGACATTCGGCCTGTGTTTCCTGGGATTCGGGGATCTGGAGCTCCCCTTTTCACGAGCTGTCGAATACCTGGGGACCAGATCCCTTGGAATCTATCTCGTGAACGTCCCTACGATGTACATCGCAGCGGTGTTGATCTTCAAATTCATTCCCTCTCTGTTGGGGATGCAATGGATTTACCAGCCAGTACTTGTGGTCGTCGGCATCGGCGCACCGTTGCTGTTGATGGAAGTAACACGCCGGTCTCCTCTGCGCCGGGGATACCGGTTTCTATTTGGATAGGACACAATCAGGGTATGTTTATGAAGAGCACAGAACAAGGATCGCTCACTGTAACGGGCTTGAGCGTCGCGGATGAGCGGCCAGTTACGCACCACCCCGTCCAGAGAACGCACATCGCACCCTCCCGCGGGTGGGTAAAACTGAACCTGCGGGAACTGTGGGAGTACCGCGAGCTCACCCTATTCTTCGTCTGGCGAGACATCAAAGTCCGGTACAAGCAGACGATCATGGGCGTGTTCTGGGCGGTCATTCAACCCTTCCTGACCATGGTGATCTTCAGCCTGTTCTTCGGGCGCCTGGCAGGAGTGCCTTCCGATGACCTGCCGTATCCGATTTTTTCCTATGCAGCACTTGTCCCGTGGACCTTTTTTGCGAATGCCCTCACCCAGGCCTCGAACAGCCTGGTGATCAGCGCGAACATGATCAAGAAGATCTTCTTCCCCCGGCTGACCCTGCCGATCGCCTCCGTTCTGGCGGGCGTCGTGGACTTTTCCCTGGCTTTCCTGGTCCTGATTGGAATGATGGTCTTCTACGACAGGCTGCCAACGGCGAACGTGATATGGCTACCGCTTCTGCTGCTGCTGGCGCTGGTCACGTCCCTCGGGGTCGGTTTCTGGCTGTCGGCGATGAACGTGCAGTTCAGAGATGTGCGTTATGCAGTCCCGTTCATCACTCAAGCCTGGTTCTTCGCCACGCCGATCACCTACCCCAGCAGTCTGCTGGATGAGCCCTGGCGGACCCTTTACGGGGTCAATCCGATGGCAGGCGTCGTGGAAGGATTCCGGTGGGCGCTGCTGGGCACAGACACCCGACCTGGTCCGATCATCTTTGTTTCGGCGATTGCGGCCATCCTGCTCCTGGTGTCGGGGGTCTATTATTTCCGGCGGATGGAAAAGTACTTCGCCGACGTCGTCTAAAGACAGAGATGTCAGACACAGCGATCCGGGTTGAACGCCTGAGCAAGCAATACCACATCGGCGGGGTCCAGAAGCAATACAAGCGGCTGGATGAGAAAGTCGTCGACATCCTCTACTCGCCCTTTCGCAGGGCGAGAAGACTGCTGAGCGGCGCGGCCGCCAGCGCCGCGGAACTAGAGGAGACGATCTGGGCCTTGAAGGATGTCTCTTTCGAGATCAAGAGCGGCGAAGTGGTGGGCGTGATCGGGCGGAACGGCGCTGGAAAGAGCACGCTACTCAAGATCCTCTCCCGGATCACCGAACCGACCGAGGGATATGCGGACATCTACGGGCGGGTCGGGTCGCTTCTCGAAGTCGGGACCGGGTTCCATCCCGAGCTGACCGGGCGGGAAAACATCTTCTTGAACGGGGCTATCCTGGGCATGAAGAAACACGAGATCGAGCGCAAATTCGACGAGATCGTCGAGTTTGCTGAGATCAGCAAGTTCATCGATACACCGGTCAAGCATTATTCGAGCGGGATGTACGTGAGGCTGGCATTCTCAGTAGCCGCGCACCTGGAGCCGGAGATGCTCCTGGTGGACGAAGTGCTGGCCGTGGGCGACATCGCGTTCCAGAAAAAATGCCTGGGGAAAATGGGAGACGTCGCCCAGCAGGGGCGAACCGTGCTGTTCGTCAGCCACAATATGGGGCTGATGCAGACTCTCTGCCAGCGCGGCATCTTCCTGGCGGAGGGAAGGGTCGCAGCCGATGCGCCGATCGCTGACGCCGTCGCCGCCTACCTGCGGACCCTGGACGATGCGGAGGCGGTGAACCTGGTGGAGCGGAGCGACCGGCAGGGCCGGGGCCTGGTGAGGCTGACCAACCTGGAGATTTTCAACGGGGATGGAGAAGCGACCAACACGCTCGTGTCAGGGAAACCGGCGCGCTTCGTGTTTCACTTGAGCGGTGTGATGAAGGGCCTCTCCTGCGTTTTCACGATTTTCAACCAGCTCGGTCAGCGGCTTGTCCTGTTCAAGAGCGATGCGCCAGGAACGGAGGACGTCTACGACCCAAGTCTGGGGTCGACGTTCATTTGCGATCTGGACGAACTGTGGCTCCTGCCAGGCCATTACCGGATCAATGTCTTGATCCGCGGCGGGAATGAATGGCAGGACTTCCTGGAAGCTGCCGCATCCTTCGACGTCCAGCCGGGGCAAATGCGGGGCAGGCTGCTGAAGCCGTACAAAGAAGTCAGCATCAGCATGCCTCACCGCTGGACGCTTCCCATAGCACAGTGAAGAGAACTACTGGAAGGAAATGAGTGGTTAAGACCCTTCTTGTCGGCCTGGACGCAGCGTGCTGGGAGTACCTGGATCCGCTCCTGGAATCCGGCGAACTGCCCACCCTGCGCCAGCTGATGGCAGGCGGCGTGCGAGGCCGGTTGAGTTCGACGATGCCGCCCTGGACTCCTACCGCCTGGGCATCGATTATCACCGGAAAGAATCCTGGGAAGCACGGCATCTTCGATATGCTGTGGCGAAAACCCGGCGGGTATGAGTTCACGCCAACGAACACTCAGTCACGCAGAGGGACGCCTTTCTGGGAATATCTGAACCGGATCGGGATCAGGGTCGGTCTTGTGAACATCCCTTTCACCTATCCGCCTGACGACATCGATGGATTCATTGTATGCGGTTTCGGGACGCCTGGTTCAGCGACGGATTTTGCCGCACCGACGGACGTGCTGCAATGGGTCAGGTCCGAGTATCCGGAATATCAACCAGCGGTGGACCCTGAATTTCTACGGAGCGCGCCTCCAGCTGCGGTGCTCGAAGAAGAGACCGAGCACCAGGCTTGTCTGGTGGAGATCGCCCTGCAGCTGGCTCGAGCGCAAAGCGTCGATGTCCTGGCAATTAACCTGATGCTCACCGACCATGCGAACCACAAAATGCCGACCATGGACCTGATCCAGGAGGCGTACCGGCGAGCGGACTCCCACCTCGACCGCCTGATCGCCGGCTTTAAGCCAGAGAACATCCTGCTGATCTCTGACCATGGCTCGAGCCGGCTCAAAGGGGATTTCCTCCTGCATGCCTGGCTGCGCGATCGGGGTTATACGGTGTATCTCAAGAACCCCAGACATGAACAGCGCGCCCCGCTCAACTGGATCCTCGATCAATGGCTTCGGAACAACCTTGGATTGACCGAAACCCTCGCGCGCGTGGTCCGCAAGCTGCTCCGGGAGGGGGTGCTGCGTTTACCGGAGGCGTGGGCAGACCATTTCTTAGATCATTTGAGCGGCGCCATTCCATTTGCCCGGGAACACGTAACTTTCTCAAACAAGGTGGATTACGCGAACAGCAAGGTTTTCCCAGGCTCGGTCTATTCCGGACTGCTGTACCTGAATCTGGCCGGCAGGGAGGAGAAAGGCGCTGTGCCGGTCCATGACAAGGAGAAGACGATCTCCCGGCTGAAACAGGAACTGGAGGAGATCGAGGACCCGGATTCGCACGAGCCGCTCTTTTCGAACGTTTACGTTGCGGAAGAGATCTACTCAGGACCGGCATTAGAAATCGCGCCCGATCTTGTGCTCGACAGCTACGATTCGAACTGGAACATACGCGCCAGCAAACACGTACCGTTCGGGGAAAAGGCGAAAAACAGGTACTTCCTCGACGCTGCCACCCGCAGCGACTATGGATGGCACAGCCGGCAGGGGATTTTTATCTTCTCCGGATCAGCGTTCAGGGTCGGAGAGGAGGCGGCCCCCCGCCAGATATATGACGTCCCGCCAACCCTCTTGCATCTCCTGGGGGCGCCGATCCCGGCTGATTACGATGGAAGGGTGCCCAGCGACCTGTTCGTCGAAGGCGCTTCGAAGGAGGAGATCATGTTCCAGGACGGCGACGCCGAGGGTGAGTGGCTGGCAGATGGATTCCTTTCCGAGAAGGAATCTGAAGAGCTGGCGGATCACTTGAGAGCGCTGGGGTATCTGGATTAAAGGTCAGCCTGGCAGGATGGGAGTCGTAAAACGTTCAACTGAAAAAGGGGGGAAACTGCGGATCGCCTATGCTATCCAGAACGTCGGCGGGATCGACTTCAGGCAGGATATCGGCGACACTGTGCCGGTGAAGTACACCCTGCGCGGTCTGAAGAAAGCAGGGCACTCGGTGACCTGCCTGATGCTCACGGGGCGTTCCGTTTCGGGCATCGAGGACATCTCGAAATACACGGAGGCGTGGAAGGCGCCGCTTGGGATCAGCGGAACCAGCTCTTTCCGGGCATTCGAGAGCGGGGCAAGATGGTTACAGCGCCGGTTGAAACTCCCATACTTCGCTTTCTTCGACCTGTTTCGATTCTACGAAGCCTGCTGCCGTGTATTTACGGGATATGATCTCTGCCACGAACACAACGGCCTTTTCTCCGCAGGGGCTGCCTTAGCCTGCACCAGGCTGGGACTGCCATACGTGTTGACCGTCAGCGCTGAGCCTCTTTTCGAGAGAGAGCTCGGGGGCCGCCCCCTCAAAGGCTTTCATAAAATGGTAGCCGCCTGGGAAGCGCGCTACACATACCGGCAGGCAGATAAAATCCTTTGCGTATCGGAACCAGCCAGGCGCAATCTGGCGGAGCACTGGCAGGTCGATCCGGAAAAGATCGTGGTCATGCCGAACGGAGTCGACTGCGACCTGTTCCATCCGGATCATGATCCTGAGGCGGCGCGCCGCGCCCGGGGACTGGCAGACGAACCGACGATCGGGTTCGTCGGAGGGTTCCAGCACTGGCACGGCATCGAGCTGCTGGTCGAAAGCTTTTCCGCGGTGCGCGAGAAGATCCCGGAGGCGAGGCTGATCCTGGTCGGGGATGGGAGAGCCAGGGAGAGCATCGAAAAGAAGATCGAGGAGTGCGGCGTCCGGTCCGCGGTGATGATCACTGGCATCGTGCCCCAAAAAGATGTCCCAGGGATTTTGGCTGCGATCGACGTCGCGGTGCTCCCTTACCCGGAATTGCCGATGGAGCTGTGGTTCTCACCGCTCAAGCTGTACGAATACATGGCGGCTGGGAAAGCCATCGTGGCCTCCGCCTCGGGGCAGATCACCCAGGTGATCGAGGACGGCGTGGATGGGATTCTGGTCCCGCCAGGCAGCATTCCTTTTTTGACGGAGCGATTACTCGAATTGCTGAGAGATGCGAAACTACGGTTGGAGCTTGGCAGACGCGCCCGCCAGAAAGCGATCGAACAGCATTCGTGGGATAATTACATCAGGAAACTCGAAACGGTTTACCGCGGCGTCCTTGAGCGGCATTCTCGCTGAAACCGCGGGGGATTACTGCTGCTCGTATGAATACTCACACAAGAATAATCATAGCAATCGTCCTGGTGCTCCTCATCCCGCTGGCGTTGTGGCAGACAGCTTCCGGGCAGACCGGGCGCTGGACGCTGCCATATCGCCTGTCGAGCGGCAAGGGAAAAGCCGATGAGGCCACCCTGGTCGCAGACAGGTACGGGTCAGTGCACGCTTTTTGGACCGAGGACCTGCCGGACAATCGAACCATCATCCAGTACGCCCGATTCGATGGGGAATCTTGGACATTCCCGATCGACATTTACATCTCATTACCATTCATCGGGATCGGAACAGTCTCTGCCGCTGTCGACCACGACGGCACTCTGGCGATCGTCTGGACGGAGGGGATCAGCGGACCGGCATATTATTCATCCGCTCCCGCGTACGGACCTGTCACCGCCGCTGTATGGGCCAAACCTACCAGGATTCTCGTCCCGGCTGACGGCGCTGTGCTGCGGATCGACTCGCAGGGTATCTTCCATGTCCTGTACACGAAATTCCTGGGAGATAATCCCGGGGTCTACTACATCCGGTCCGAAAATAAGGGGATCACCTGGTCTGTCCCGGTCTGGCTCGACCCGGATATCACCGAGAACCACGGGCCGCGTTCGCTGCACTTCGAGATCGATGGGGAGGACGGACTGCACGCTGCCTGGTATTACGTCCCGCGGGATGCAGTAGGCGGCAACTGGGTCCGCTACGTGCATTCCCTGGATGGAGGCGAAACCTGGTCGACGCCTTTTACGATCGATATTGCCGCAGATGACAACAGCGGGCTTCAAAACGCCGGGCCGGTAATGACCGTCCAGGGCACAACAGCCCATATCATCTGGGCGGGAGGGGAGCTCAACTTCAGGAACCACCGGTACTCGAGAGATGCCGGACGCACCTGGAGCCCGACGGCGAGGATAATGGGCGATTTGAATGGGCAGGCATTCGATGGGCTGGCGATCGATGGAGCCGGTCGAATCCACTACTTTGCCCAGCTGCGTTTCCCTCAGGGGATCTACCACACCTATTGGGATCGGGATCACTGGAGCTCCCCGTCGCTCATATACCTGATACGCACGACAGGGGAAGAACCGATTATCGACCAGGTCCATGCTCACCACACCCACGCTGCCGTCCGCGCGGGCAACCAGCTGGTCGTGACCTTCAACGATCCCCCGCCGGAACCGACACGCCGTCTGTTTGCAATGAGCCTGGTCCTGGACGATATTCCTGCAATTCCCCTCGAACCAACCCCCACGGTCGAGGTCACACCAGAAGCATCTCCTACCGTGCAACCCTCACCAACTCCCACGGCGAGGGATTTAAACTTCGAACAGGATGCCACGATCACTGAGATGCCTTCGCCGATAGCATCCATGTGGATCGGGTTTATTCCAACCTTCGCGTTCCTGCTCGGCGTGATCGTTTATATGGCGTATGTCAAGGGCAGGCGATAGATCCGCCAGGGTTTTCACAAGCAGGGCGACCGCCATCCTGAGCGGAGCGCAGCGCAGTCGAAGGATGGGGCGCAAGGCTAGATGATGCCCTTCGACTGCGCAAAGAGCGCTCCGCTCAGGGATCGCCAACACACTTTTACTCGTTTGCCAAGCTACTTTGTGAAAGCCCTGATAGCTCTGCCGATCCCGTTCTGAGGACCTTGAGGAGGCCAGATTAATATCTTCTTAACTGAAGCCGGCCTGGAAAGGGAGCTGATAAAATCCCGGCGAACAGATAAAGAAGATGAACTTCTTCCGAAAAAGAAAACCCCGACTGACCGTCCTGGCAGCAGTCGTCTTGATGTCTGCGCTGCAGCTCTCCAGCCAGACGCTCGCGTTCCAGGTGCCTCCTTTGCCAGCGTACAATCTGGTCCAGAATCCCTGGTTTCGCAGCGCAAGCGAACCAAATTACTCTGGACTGGATGGTTGGATCGACGCGGCAGGGAAGAACAAGTACTGGTCGACGAGCCAGAAAGAGTCGAACCCATCACCGGACATCTTGATCAACGGGATCTGCGGCAATAAACCGGTCTACTGCGGGACATCAGCCAGGTTGAAGAACACTCCCGGTCAGTCAGGAGGCGTGGGCGTAGCGGGCGTCGATGCTTACCTTTACCAGGTCGTCGCAGCCAATAAACTAAACAGCCGGCTGATCTTCTTCGCCCATTGGGTCAGTCACCGGATAGACCCGGCAGAGGTGTTGATCTATGGGGGAGATTCCCCTGGGGGACCCTGGACGGAGGACCCGGTGTGGGTGCCCTTTTACCACGTTCAGGATGAGGCCGATAACGAACCTGACCTGTGGACCCAGACCGACTTTCTCGAAGAGACACTTTCACAGGGATACAACTACTATAAGATTGTGATCCACGCCAGGCTGCCAGACGGTGATACCGTGGGGTTCAAAATCACCGGGATCTATTTTACAGCCCTCGGTCCCGGGGATCCCTTCCCACCGGTGCAGGACGAAATGAGATTTCTCCCAATCATTACCATGGTGGGGTCCCGGCAATGAAATTTTCAAGAACCCTCCAGCTGATCGGCATCTTAATCATCCTGGCTTTTCCACAGGCGGTCTTCGCCTATCCGGTCGAAGAGCTGCCGGAGGATAACCTGATCAAGAACCCGTGGTTCCGGGACCCCACCAGACCCAACCAGTCGAGCTTGGCAGGATGGATCGACGCGGGCGGACCGAATGCCCACTGGTCGTCCAGCCAAAAGGAGGCAAATCCGACGCCGGACGAGATCGTATCTGGAGACTGCGGGAGCCAGGAACTCTACTGCGGCACGGCAGCCAGGCTGGACCCTGGAAAAGGGCAGTCGGGTGGCGTGGCTATCCCCGGAGTGGACGCCTACCTATACCAGGTCGTACAGGCTGACCAGAGCCACAGGAAATTAAAATTCTTCGCACATTACGTCAGCCATCTCGTGGAGGTCGCGGAGGTCTCGATCTACGGGGGGGACGCCGCTGATGGGCCCTGGGAGCTGGTCTGGGTCCCTCTCCATTACACCCAGGATGTCCTCATTAAACCTCCCCGCGGGGAAAGCACAGAGGCCCTCTGGGAACAAACCGGCTTCATTGAGACAGTACTCAGGGAAGGTTTCAGTTTTTACAAGGTCGAGATCCACGCCCGCCTCCCGGAGGGGAACAACACCGGATTCAAGATCTCTGGCATTTATTTCAGCACGTCGCTGACGGATGAACCCCCAAGCGTCCAACTGCTTTCGACTCCAACAGCGGGAGACGAGCCAGAACCAATGGAAACCCAGCTTCCCCAAGAATCAGAGGGAAGGGCCACGCGGGAAGCGCGGAGGACCCAGATGGCTGAGGAGTCAGTTGAGCTCACCGCAACAGCCCCTGTCCTGCCGAGCCCCACGCCGGCTCCCACTCGGACGACCGTACCTACACCCACCAGTACGGTGCGACCCGTCGAGCCGGAAAGCCCTGCAACTCTTCCAGGTTTCACAGTTGGGCTGCTGACGGGCGGACTGGTGATCTTGCTCGCCATTGGGGGAGTCTTCCTGTACAAGAACGTCATCAAGAAGAGTTGATCTGCTGATCCGGCTTTAACTTCCCTCTACCGCAAGGAAAATCAGATGAAGATCAAGGTGCGCGGGGCTGGAAAGCTCCACGGGATATTGAACGGCTTAATGAAAGCCGGAGAAAGCATCCGCCGCGAGGTGTGGCAGAGGATCGACAATCCGACAGGCGCAGCCAGGCCAGCTTTTCTAATCGGGTGCGGGCGGTCCGGAACGAGCATGCTCGTCCACCAGCTGAATAAGTCCATGCGCATCGAGCTGTACAACGAAGACAATCCGGCGGCGTTCGAGAGATGGCGGCTGAAAGAACTGAGCGTGATCGACAGGCTGATCGCAGAGAGCCACGCCAGGGTGATCCTGTTTAAGCCGATCCTGGATACCTATCGAGCGCGGACGTTGATGGCGAAATATCTTGACGCCAGGTTCATCTTTACCTTCCGCCACTTCGACGACGTGATCAATTCCTCCTTGAAACGGTTTGGACGGATGAACCGCATCAACCATATCAATTCCTGGATCCAAGATGATTTCAGCGAGTTCAAACTCGAACCTCCACCCAATGTTTCCAGGACTGCGATCCAGGAATTGTGGAGACCAGGGTTATCGCCTGAGGACGGCGCGGCGCTGTACTGGCTGTTTTACAACCGACTTTATTACGATCTTGATCTGGACAAAAGCGAACGGGTGATGCTGATGAGGTACGAATCCGTCGTGTCAGATCCAGTACGACACTTCAAAGCCCTGAGTGAGTTTCTTGGGCTTCCCTACGAGCCCGTCCTGGCAGAGGGGGTGTTTTCATCGTCGATCCGGCGCGAATCCGCGCCGGAGATCGATCTGGCGATACGGAAAGCCTGTGAAGCGCTTTGGCTCAGGCTGAGCGATGAAGTGGGAGTCCGATCGGAGACACCTCAGTCCCATGAAAATCGCGCTTAGCACGCGCAGCTTCCAACCCCCCGTGATCGGAGGGGTGGATGTATATACTGACCGGCTTGGGAGGTCGCTCGAACGGCGAGGGGAGGAGGTGCTCTACCTGGCGTTCAATTCCTCGGAGGAATACGGCTCCGAAATTCAAGTCCGGCAAGATTCTTTTGATGGTAGGCGGATCTGGCGCTGCCTGTTCGACTTCAGCAGGCGCCCTTCTGATCTGTACCAGCTTGGATACGATCCGGAGATGGAGGAAAACATCCACTCGATCCTCCAGGCTGAGCGACCTGACTTATTGATCATTATGAACTTTTACATGTCGACCCTGGCCGGCGTCGCGGCAGCGAAGGCTTTGAATATACCGGTGGTGCACATCGCCACGGATTACCTCCCGGTGTGCAGGAGGGCGACGATGATCCGCTGGAACGCGCGTTCCTGCCTGGTGGGGGAATCGATCAAATCCTGCAGCGAATGTTTCGTTTCCGAGCGGATCCCAGGACGCCTGGCTGCACGCACCTTGAACCTCCTGCCAGAGAAGGCCCTCGTCTCCCTGGCGGAGGCGAAAGACCGGAATGCGATCTTTCTCCCGTTGAAGGCTCTGAATCCCTACTGGCGGCAGGTCAACCTGATGAAGCGCCGGCTGGAAGTCCTCGATCCGCTGAAGCGTGAGATTGATCTGGTCCTTGCACCGACCCGCTACACGGCGAGGATGTTTCGGGAGAACGGCTTTCGAGACAAGCAGGTCGAATTCCTGCCTTTCGGCGTCGAAGGCGACAGCTCCCTGGCGAAGGTGAAACACGAGCAGGCGGACCACCTGCGTTTCCTGTTCATCGGCCGGCTGCAGCCTTACAAAGGGGCGCACCTGCTGGTGGACGCCTTCAACCGGCTCGCTTCGCCAAAGAATGCCACACTCACCATCTAC
>Ga0209172_10007138_pt1 | contig 11776 bp, 11 predicted proteins | sample LarsenN4metaG_FD_184113 | JGI IMG/M metagenome (GOLD analysis project Ga0209172, IMG submission 184113) | Hot spring sediment bacterial and archeal communities from British Columbia, Canada, to study Microbial Dark Matter (Phase II) - Larsen... ... | reverse complement strand
CGGTGTCGGGGCGAATAGGATCGTTAGCCATAATAATTTCAATGCACCTGATACGGGACTTCGGTGATGACAACCCCTTTTTTACTGAGAAGCGCAAAACGCAACCAGAACGCCGTCTGGGTATGCAACAGGTTATGCCACCAGCGTTTTGGAGTGAATTGAGGAACGATAATGGTCAGCCGCTCATTTGGAGGCAGAATCGAGGACAGTTGATCTACATATTCCAGAAAAGGTTCGAGGAACGTTCGGTACGGAGAATCAATGACCACCAGCCGGACGCCCTTTCCCCACCAATTCCATTTCTTTTCCAAAGACGCCTTTTCCTCCGGAACTGTGGAAACGTATACAACAGTCACATCGTCGCTCAGCGAACGCGCATAATTCAGGGCTTCTAGAGCACCGCGATGAACCCCCGAGACTGGAACAATCACACGATGACGTTTCGGAGGCGGGGGTTCCCCATAATTCTCCAGTGAAAGGTCGTGTGCAAGATTCTGATAATGCCGATGGACAGCATGAAAGCTGATGACAATCGTGGGAAGCAACAACACGATAATCCACGCGCCGTCAATGAACTTGGTGAGGGCAAAGATCAACGTTACAAGAGCTGTGGTGACTGCGCCTAGACCGTTAATTCCCAGCTTCCATCTCCAGCCTGAATCATACTGATGAGTTATATCATTCCCGATCGCCCGGTCTTTTGCGAGCAGGCGATTCTTCCACCAATGCCGCGCCATACCCACCTGTGATAGCGTGAAGGAAAGGAACACACCCACCGCCCAAAGCGGGATGAGGGCGGTGACACTGGCGTTGAAAATAATGATGAGAAATGATGCGATGGCGGTGAGACTGGCGATGCCATACGAAAAAACCAGACGGCTGCCGCGGTATGCCAGTTGGCGCGGCATATATCCATCTTCAGCAATGATCGCGCTCAGACGGGGAAAATCCGCAAACGCGGTGTTCGTCGCCAACACAAGGATGATGGTTGTTGCGGTGATCGTTCCGAGATAGAGCAATCCTCGATCTCCAAATACTGTGCGCGCAAGTTGCGAGATGACAGTCTCTGATTCGGCAGGGACCGCTCCGATCGCACCCAGCAGATAGGTGATGCCGATGAAAAGTACACCGAGGATGGTGGACATCCAGATCATGGTCACGGCGGCATTTTGAGCGCGCGGTTCTTTGAAGGCTTTCACGCCGTTCGAAATACATTCAACGCCGGTCAGGGCGGTCGTCCCGTTGGAGAACGCTCGAAGAAGGAGAAACAAGGTCAACGGTTCGGTATGAAGCGTTTCGATGTGCGGCGGATCCACCACTGTGCCGAGAGTCCCGGTGAAATGGCGAAAGAATCCGACGATCACCGTAAGCACGGTCATACCGAGGAAAAAATACGTCGGTGCGGCAAACGTATTCCCCGACTCTTTCACGCCGCGCAGGTTGGCGATGGCGATCAGGACCAGAAACAAGACAGCAAGAAGAACACGATACGGGAAGAGGAACGGAAACGCCGAAACGATCTGCGCCACGCCGGAGGAGGTGGCGACCGCGGCGAGAAGGATGTAATCCAAAAGTAATGCCGCGCCTGCCACCAGCGCGGCATTCACTCCAAGGTTTTCCTTCACGACAGTATACGCGCCGCCACCACTCGGATACGCATGGATGGTCTGTTGATATGAGATGGTGACGATCGCCAGCAAGACCGTGATGACCAATGAAATGGGAAAAGCGTACCCAAAAGCCTGCGTGCCTGCCGCTGCGAGTATGACCAGCGTTTCCTGTGGTGCATATGCAATGGACGATAATGCATCTGCACCAAAGACTGCCAAGCCGACTCTCTTGCTGATTGTTTGATGCGGTGCGTCAGAGGTTGGAAGTGGACGGCCGATCAGCCAGGTGCGCCATGAACGCTCCGGAATATGCCCAGCAACACGATTCTGATTTAGAAATCCCTCGTTCTTGATACCTTCACCTTCGCGCGGATTCATATACCGCTATTGTATTCCATCCAACGCCAAATTCAAGAGCAGGACATTGACACGCGGCTCACCCAGGAAGCCGAACTGACGGCCCTCCGTATATTTTTCCATGAGGGATATGACTTCCGCTTCGCTCAACCCGCGGGCTGTCGCTACACGGTGGACCTGGTACAACGCCGCGGCAACACTGATATGGGGATCGAGTCCGCTCGCCGAAGCAGTAACCAAATCAACCGGAATCGGAAGGGTGTTCTCCGGGTCCGCGGCTTTGAGCGCGTCCGCGCGCGCCTGCACCATGTCCATCAGCGCGGGGTTGAGCGGTCCGTAGTTCGAGCCGGAAGAAGCGGTCAGGTTTTCGGCATTGTAAGCATTGTATGCAAACGTACCTGTTGCTGAGAGGCGCCCCCAGAAATATTCGGGACCGTCGAACTGCTGACCGATCAATTCCGAACCGTATGTCTTTCCATCAATCATAATGAGACTTCCATTGGCTTGATGCGGGAAAACGACCTGGGCAACACCCGTTACCACCAGCGGATAGATCACACCGGTAAGGATCGTAAGCAAAACAAAGATCGTAATTGCGGGACGAAGTTGTGTGTTCATAGGTTGAATAATCCTGCACAGAATGCGAAAAACCACAATACGAACGTTAGGAACACCCAGGGGCGGAGGTGCATGGGTACATTGAAGGTATCAGGTGCGAACGTCAAAGCACCCAAGACGATCGTGGAGAGTAAGCCAAACCATTTCACCAACGGACGAACGAATCGCATCGATGTTCCTTCCTTCCTTTCCTGTGGTTCGTATCGAATAACGAGTATCTCTGCTTCCTCTTCACGAGGAGACGACACCCGGTTTGAAGTGTAAATATTCATATCAACCTCCAGGATGAGCCTTATGCCAGCCGAAGCGCGACCAACAACATATCGATCAATTTGATACCGATGAATGGGGCGATCAAACCGCCAAGACCATAGATCAATAAATTGTCGCGCAGCAATTGCGCCGCACCCAGCGGGCGATACGGAACACCGCGCAACGCCAGCGGGATGAGGACAATGATGATGAGCGCGTTGAAGATCACCGCGGAGAGAATCGCGCTTTCCGGCGTCGCGAGTTTCATGAAGTTCAAGGTGGTCAGTACCGGATACGTGGAAGCGAAAGCGGCGGGGATGATGGCGAAATATTTCGCCACATCGTTGGCGATGGAGAACGTGGTCAACGCGCCGCGCGTCATCAACAATTGCTTGCCGATCTCAACGATTTCGATTAACTTTGTTGGGTTGCTATCGAGGTCGATCATGTTGGCGGCTTCACGCGCGGGTTGAGTACCCGTGTTCATTGCCACGGCAACGTCGGCTTGCGCGAGCGCAGGCGCGTCGTTCGTACCATCGCCGGTCATCGCCACCAGTTTGCCGCCCGTCTGATGTTCGCGGATCAATTTCAACTTGGCTTCCGGTGTGGCTTGTGCGAGGAAATCATCCACCCCCGCCTCGGCGGCAATGGCAGTGGCGGTCAGCGGGTTATCGCCGGTGATCATCACTGTCTTGATGCCCATCTTGCGGAGTTGGGCAAATCGTTCCTTAATCCCGCCTTTGACGATATCTTTGAGGTGAATCACACCCAACGCATGCTTGTTGCGTGCCACTACGAGCGGCGTACCTCCCATACGGGCGATGCTATCCACGGTGGGCTGCAAATCAGAAGGAAGATGGTTGCCGTTCGATTGAACCAACGAGATTATCGTATCCGGCGCGCCCTTGCGAATGGATGTGCCGTCGAAATCCACGCCGCTCATGCGCGTTTGCGCGGTGAAAGGGATGAAGTGCATACCTTGCGGTGCCTTGTCGCTCGCGCCCATCGTTTGCCCGCGCAAACCATATTTCTCCTTTGCCAGCACGACGATCGAACGACCCTCCGGCGTTTCATCGGCGAGGGAGGACAGCTGCGCGGCTTCCGCTAATTCCTCGGCGCTGGTTCCACCCACCGCGATAAATTCCACAGCCTGACGATTCCCCAGTGTGATGGTGCCGGTTTTATCGAGCAACAAAACATCCACATCCCCTGCGGCTTCCACCGCGCGGCCCGACATGGCGATCACATTGCGCTGGATCATACGGTCCATGCCTGCGATTCCGATGGCAGAGAGCAATCCGCCGATAGTGGTGGGAATCAGGCACACCAGCAACGCAACCAAAACAGTGATCGTGATCGCTGTCCCTTGTCCCGCCGCGCGTACGCTATAAAGTGAATAAGGCAGGAGTGTGGCGCACACCACCAAAAAGATGATCGTGAAACCAGCCAGCAATATATTGAGCGCGATCTCGTTCGGAGTCTTCTGTCGTTTCGCGCCTTCGACCATGCTGATCATCCGGTCGAGGAATCCCTGACCGGGATCTGCACTGACATTTACGATCAGCCAATCGGATAACAAACGCGTCCCACCGGTGACAGCGGATCGATCCCCGCCCGCTTCACGCACAACGGGAGCTGATTCGCCTGTGACCGCGCTTTCGTCCACCGACGCGATTCCCATCACGATCTCGCCGTCTGCAGGCAGAATGTCACCGGACTCCACGAGATACAGATCGTTCTTGCGCAACGCGGTGGACGAAACAACCTCCGTTTGTGAGAGCGCGCTTTGCACATCCCTGGCTTCGCCGCGCAGGCGTTTGGCTGGAGTATCCTGCCTTGCTTTGCGAAGCGACTCAGCCTGCGCTTTGCCGCGTCCTTCAGCGACTGCCTCCGAAAAATTTGCAAACAACACAGTGAACCATAACCATAGCGCGATGGCTCCAATGAACCCTGCCGGCGCCTCACCGCGACCGAACAAGGCTTGGATCCACAACACGGTGGTCAAAACACTGCCGACCTCCACGACGAACATGACCGGATTCTTCACCATCCAGCGCGGGTTGAGTTTGATGAACGATTCTGTCACGGCGCGCTGGTAGATCTCACGGCGATAGGCGGTTGGTTTTTTCGTTTGAATAGTCATTCTACAATCCTTCTACGGAGCAAAGACCATCAGATGCTCGACGATCGGTCCCAATGCCAGCGCAGGGATGAAACTTAGCGCGCCGACGATCATGATCACACCGATCAACCAGACAATGAAAAGAGGTGTATGCGTTGGGAGAGTCCCACTGCTGGCAGGCACTTTCTTCTTTTGCACAAGCGAGCCTGCAATCGCCAGCGTGGGAACGATCAGCCAATAACGGGCAAAGAACATGCAGATACCGAGGGCAGTGTTATAGAACGGGTTGTTCGCGCCCAAACCGGCAAACGCCGAACCATTGTTATTCGCCGCTGAAGAAAAGGCATACAACACTTCACTGAATCCATGCGGACCTCCCGTGTTCCAAATTGTGGCGAGTCCGAGTGGGTGCACGACAGCGATCGCCGTACCAACCTTCACAAGGAAAATCGGGATCAATAGCATGATCGAAGCCATCTTCATCTCATACGATTCGATCTTTTTGCCCAGATATTCAGGGGTACGCCCCACCATCAAACCGGCAATGAACACACCGACAATGACAAAAGCCAGCGTACCGTACAACCCGGAACCGACACCGCCGTAGATGATCTCACCCAACTGCATCATGAACAGTGGAACCAATCCGCCCAGCGGCATGTACGAGTCGTGCATCGAGTTGACCGAGCCGTTCGATGCGGCGGTCGTCGCGGTCGCCCAGAGAGCGGAGTTTGCGATCCCAAAGCGGACTTCCTTGCCTTCCATGTTCCCACCCGGGTTGATATCCGTCTGCGACTGATCCACGCCCATCGCGGTGAACGCTGGATTCCCACTTTGTTCAGACCAAACAGCTATTCCCAACAATGCGATGAAGATGATCGTCATCACGGCGAGCAATGCCCAGCCCTGACGCGTATCTCCGACCATGTTGCCGAACGTGTAGCACAACGCGGCAGGGATCAGCAGGATGGACAACATCTCGAAGAAATTCGAGAGTGGGGTTGCATTCTCAAACGGATGAGAGGAATTGACATTGAAGAATCCGCCGCCGTTTGTCCCAAGCTGTTTGATGGCAATCTGCGAAGCGGCGGGTCCGACAGCCAGAACCTGTTCTGTCACCGTGTTGCCGTTCGCATCGGTGGTGGGCTGAAGCATGGAGGCAGTTCGATAGGAATCGAAGGTTTGTACAACACCCTGTGACGCCAGCACAAGCGCCACAACGAACGAGAGTGGAAATAAGATATAAATCGTAGAGCGCGTCAAATCTACCCAAAAGTTGCCGATCACTTTGACAGTGTGGCGAACGATGCCGCGGATCAATGCGACTAAGATTGCCATTCCGGTGGCGGCTGAAACGAAGTTTTGTACAGTGAGGCCGAGCATCTGCGAGAGGTAACTCATCGTCACTTCGCCGCCGTAGCCCTGCCAGTTCGTATTCGTGGCAAAACTAACCGCAGTATTCCACGAAGAATCAGGCGTGACCGCGCCAAGGCTCATTGGGTTGAGAGGCAACATCGCCTGGACTCTTTGCAACGCGTAAACAAAAAGCAAACCAATCGCGTTGAACAGCATCACTGCAACAGCGTAGGTTATCCAGTTCATTTCCTCCTCAGGCTTCACACCCGATAGGCGGTAGATGAACTTCTCAACGGGACCCAGCACGCGGTGCAGAAAAGTATTCTCGCCCTGGTAGACTTTTGCCATAAATGAACCAAGCGGCTTCGCAAGTGCAATCAAAACCACCAGATAGAAAGCGAGTTGAATCCAACTATAGATGTTCATCCGAACCACTCCGGTTTGACCAGCGCCAAAACCAGATACACGAACAGGATCACGGTGATGACGCCGGTGATAACGTACAGCAGATTCATGACTTATCCTCCATCAACCTCTCACAAATCTTGATGAAGCCTAAGGTGAGGGCAAAGAAAAGGATGGTGAGTCCGACATAAAGAAGATCGTTCATGCGTGCCTCCTCTATATGCAGTCTATCGAGATACGGGTCAAATTTGGGGCAAGAAGCAGATGGACCAGGTCAAGAAATGGTCAAAACAAACATCGGGGAACAGTAACCTCCCAGATTAGAGTTTTATTATTTTTGAACAAATTCATAAAAAATGCTATAAAATCTGGCGCAAGTTAGGGAGTAGCCATGGCGCCCCCAAAGGCGTCACCGGCTGGTCGTCAAGACGGAACGAAGGTTCCCGGCCAGCCGTACGTGCAGAATCCGCACCATTGGCGAGACTACCACATCACAGCCGTGGAGTCTCGTTTTTTATTTCCCACGGTCAACCTAAGGAGAAATAACAATGGACGGTACGATCTGGCTATACGTGGGATTCAACCTGTTTGTGCTGGCAATGCTGGCAATAGACCTGGGGGTCTTCCATCGAAAATCGCACGCGGTTTCGATCAAGGAGGCAACGATCTGGAGCGTGGTATGGATCAGCCTCGCCCTGTTGTTCAACCTCGGTATATATTTCTTTTGGGATCAGCTTTCCTACGAAAGCGTGTACTCGAACAGTGAAGCCGCACTGGCATTCCTCACAGGATATCTGATCGAAAAATCTCTCAGCGTGGACAATATCTTTGTCTTCGTATTGCTCTTCACCTTCTTTGCGGTTCCCGCCTCCTACCAACACCGGGTGCTGTTTTGGGGCATCATCGGCGCATTGCTCATGCGCGGCGCGTTGATCGCTGTCGGCGCGGCATTGCTCAAGGAATTTCACTGGATCATTTACATCTTCGGCGCATTCCTGATCTACACCGGTTTCCGGATGGCATCACATAACAATACTGAGCTAAACCCCGATCAAAACCTGTTATTGAGAATTTTACGACGGATCATGCCGATCACCGAATCGTACGAAGGTGATAAATTCTTCGTCCGCCGCGCCGGCAAACTTCTTGCAACACCTCTCTTTGTTGTGCTCCTGGTCGTCGAGAGCACGGATCTGGTGTTCGCAGTGGATTCAATCCCTGCCATCTTTGCCGTGACTCAGGATCCGTTCATCGTCTATACCTCGAATGTGTTTGCCATCCTCGGCTTGCGATCCCTGTACTTCCTGCTTGCCGGCGTTGTGGACAAATTCCACTATCTCAAGCTTGGGCTTTCGGTGGTACTGGTCTTTGTCGGCATCAAAATGTTGATCGTAGACTTGTTCAAGATCCCTGTTGGCATCTCCCTTGGAGTTATCGCGACCATCCTCACAGTGTCCATCGTCGCATCACTTATACGTTCACGGCGCCTGGAAAAATTGCAAGAATCCGCAGCTAGTTAGAAAATAGCGATTAAGAGTTCAATTAGAAATACTACAACCGAAAAAAAAACACCGTTACAATCGGATCCAAGTTAGGGAGTAGCCACCCCGTTCAGGGTCGGTTGGTCGTCAATACGGAATGAAGATTCCCGGCCAGTCGTATATGCAAAATTCTGCATCAATGGCGAGACTATCACATTCAAGACTGTGGAGTCTCGCTTTTGTTTTCCACAGTCCATATAAACAAAGGAGAACAAACAATGGACGGGACAATTTGGTTATGGCTGGGATTCAATCTCTTCGTGCTTGGCATGCTGGCATTGGATCTTGGCGTCTTTCACCGCAAGGCGCACGTGGTTTCGCTCAAAGAGGCGACTATCTGGAGCGTGGTATGGATCGCACTCGCATTGATCTTTAACCTCGGTATCTATCTCTTTTGGGATGAAATATCCTACGCCAGCGCGTATACGAATCGCGAAGCCGCGCTCGCTTTCTTTACCGGCTATTTGATCGAGAAATCCTTAAGTGTCGACAATATCTTCGTCTTTGTTTTGATATTCACGTTCTTTGCTGTGCCGGCCGCCTACCAGCACCGCGTCCTGTTCTGGGGCATCATCGGCGCTTTGCTCATGCGCGGCACATTGATTGCTGTCGGCGCGGCGCTGCTTAAGGAATTTCACTGGATTATTTACATCTTCGGCGCATTCCTCATCTTTACCGGCATCAAAATGGCGTTACATCGGAATGAAGAGTTGCATCCCGAACAAAACCCGCTGGTGAAACTACTCCGCAAAGTAATGCCTGTCACTGACACCTATGAAGGAGATAAGTTCTTCGTGCGCCGGGCAGGGAAATTGATGGCAACACCTCTCTTCCTTGTATTGTTACTCGTTGAAAGCACCGATCTCGTCTTCGCAGTGGATTCCATTCCCGCCATCTTCGCGATCACGGAAGATCCATTCATTGTTTACACCTCGAATGTGTTTGCCATCCTCGGCTTACGATCCTTGTACTTTTTACTCGCGGGCGTCGTGGATAAATTCTATTACCTCAAGCTTGGGCTTTCGGTAGTGCTGGTCTTCGTCGGCATCAAGATGTTGATCGTGGACTTGTTCAAAATTCCCGTTGGTATCTCACTTGGCGTAATCGCGACCATTCTCACGTTATCCATCATCGCTTCGCTGGTCCGCTCACGACGCATAGAAAAACTGGAAGCAACAACAAGCCAATCCTGACGAAAAAACACTCCGTTCGAATCTGAACGGAGTGTTTTGATTCCGGCTATGGAGGAGGTCCGCCTACGGGTACACACACAAGTTGATTAATGCCGGGCGGAGTCTGACATGTTCCGCTATTCGGTCCGACCGAACATGCCACGCCCTGGCTCAAACCGACGCACGCATCGATCGCCTCCTGCGGAGGTCCACCCTGTCCGCCTCCCTGCTGACCTCCGGGTTGATTCTGTCCATTCTGCCCTCCCTGCCCCGACAGCGCGCGAACCGCTGGTGCCCCCTCGAAACACCCCACCACATACGGAAACTCATGCGTGGCATGATAGTGATACATTTCAACTAGTTGACCATCCCATTCGATCACATGGGTATGACCGTGACATTCATCCAGATCTTCGTTGGTCAATTCTCTTCCGTCTTCACCATGATATCCATAAATCCCAAAACCATCGAAGGCATATCCCATCAACACAGAGTGGCCCGACGTAGTATCTACAAAACAATCGCTCAAACTGTGGTAATGATAAAAACCAGATTGTTGTGGATGCCCATCGCACGCATCCTGCACTTCATGCGCAGGCGCGTCACGACCCGCCGCATCGAATGCGCTGAAAATGACTACACCCGAAAGCATGATTCCCACTTCGCCGCCGACACAAGTTGGTTGTGCTGCAACGACAGGATTCGCAGGCAGAGTCAACGTGATGGATTGTTCCTGTATCGAATTTGGATTCCGATCGTAGGCGTATGCGTCATCGTTCGGTGAAATCGGGTACATTCCCGTTGTATGATCGGGCAGATCATTGCCTGTAAACACGCGCTGATCCCCTTGCACCGAGACTGTGAACGAATGAGGCCAGCTTACTGCGCCATCCACCACCGCCTTCTTCGTTGCATCCCATGTGCCATCGCCATTGATCCAACTCCCCGTGCCTTGCGCACCGCCTCCATTGAATTGGGTCTGACATGAGAAAACATATCCGACCTGCGGGCTGGACGAATATTTTCCGTCACCCAACTCCAGCCGGGTCAAATCCACATCGGACGTATGCGGCATGGCACTATCCGGTTGACCGCCGATGGATACCGCTGGCAAGGTGGGGATGTCGACATTCGGCACATCCACGGCAGGTGGTTGCTCCGGCGGCGCGGGGACGGTCACACATGCGGCAAGCAACAAACAAACCGTCGCAAACAAATTGAATGATTTTTTCGAGAACATTCGATCCTCCTTTACGGGTTAAGCGGCTCCCTGAAATCGTAAATCCCACTTTTTACTTCCCACCTCTTTGTGCAGTTTGAACATTCAAGATACGATTTTTTATCTTCGAGCGGATGATAACCACAACCGGGGCATTTAAATATGGCAATCACACTTGCGGGCATCTCAACCAATCTCGAATCTCCAGCCTCCAATTTCGCTTTCATAAACACCGAGGGCGTGACCTGAATCCACGCGCCGGTCCACTGTAAGATCGAATCGAGGAAGACCAGTATCCCCGTCGGGATGATGCGCTTCAGTACTCCCATGCGGAAATGCGATAGGGTCAGCGTTTTCTCGATGGCGAATCCCAATTCCGTCAACCACTGCCGGACCGCCTTCGGGTGGAAGTCGAAATTAAGTTTTACAAACTCAACAGGTTCCAGCGTGAATGGATTCCAAGACTGTCTGCCAAATAAAAATCGCAGAATTGCTTTCAAATTTAATTTATTGGCAAATTCGAGAATGAAAATTCCGCCTGATCCCAAAACGTTTTTCACCTGACCCAACGCCTTCGGCGCATCTGCCATGTGATGCAAAACGCGGATCATCGTCGCGGCGTCGAAAAGCCCAACTACAAACGGAAGTCGATAAACGTCTGCCGCGACATAGATGTATTTATCAGACGCGCCGAGTCGTTGTTGGGCTTGTTCAAGTTGGGTGCGCGAATAGTCGAGAAGGACGATTCGTTCAAAGCCGCGATAACGCGGCGTATTGCGTCCTGCACCAGCTCCAAGTTCGAGAAGGAGGCGTCCGCTCGTTGGGAGGAGCCGCTGAAGGGCAATAGATTCGGTTCGGTCCTCGTATTCGCGTCCGCCCTTATCCCAAAAGGAGGTTTGATAATCGGAACCTTCGTAGTTACAAACAGGAGGGGTGTTTTGTTGGTTCATAAAAAGAGTCGGGTTATTTTACCCGACTCTTAAAATCGTACTGGATTTGATGGACCTATTTCCCGTTCGTGGGGCGACCGATGGCGCGGTAGTTAAATCCCATTTCCTGCATGCGCGGGGGATCGTAGATGTTCCTGCCATCATAAATGACCGGGCTTTTCATCTTCCCTTTCA
>Ga0209172_10007133_pt1 | contig 11787 bp, 14 predicted proteins | sample LarsenN4metaG_FD_184113 | JGI IMG/M metagenome (GOLD analysis project Ga0209172, IMG submission 184113) | Hot spring sediment bacterial and archeal communities from British Columbia, Canada, to study Microbial Dark Matter (Phase II) - Larsen... ... | reverse complement strand
CCCCCGCCAAGCGCCGCAAACGTCATCTGCCGCATCGAAAACCCCGTCGACCATGAATGTCCCAATCAGGGTGGACTGCTTCGCCCGCTTCGGGAATCCTCGGACTTGTTCAGAGTGTCCCTAAGTGAGATCGCGCGCACATGAGCGAACGTACGCCCGTGCTCTATCAGAGAATAAGCCTTGTCTCGGAACGGGAGATGGAGACCTCGCCGCGCAGACTATTGGCGATGAAGCAGCTCTCGTGCGCCGCTCTATGTAACCTCGCCAGATCCTCTTCTCCGGCTGCGCGCTCGCGAAAGGTAACGACTGGAGAAAGGCGTATGGAGACGACCGAGATCTTGCCGCGTTCGTCCTTTCCCAACACGCCCGCCGCGCGGTCTTCGTATCGAGCGACCTCCCAGCCGGCCTTGGCCGCCAGGTGCAGAAACCAGAGCATGTGACAGGAAGCGGCCGCCGCGACCAACGCTTCTTCAGGGTCGACCGCCGACGCATCCGCATAAGGGCCGGCGACATTTCGCGGCGCAGCCGAAGCGCTTACCACGGCGCCGCCGTCGAAGACCCATTCATGCGCTCTACTGTAGCGCTGCGCCAGGAAATCGCCTTCGCATTCCCAGCGAACTTGAGCGCTGTAATCTCCCATGTCGATCCCCAGTTGCCTGTTGTGCTGGTTCAACGCGCCAGCCGTGGGCACGCGACGCTCAAAAATACTTTAGCCAGAACGCATTGCTGCGCGCCTTGAGCGCGGCAAACGCCGCGCAGAGCGGATAAAGGATCGCGAGCACCAAAGCGAGCACGCCATAGACGCCCCACAGCGACAATCCATATCCATCGGGCGGCGTCAGGTTCGGCCCCACATCGCGCCAAAACAGATAGTGCGTGGGCCAGCCGAGCGCCCAAGCCACCAACAGCGCTAAGCCGTGGATGACATAAAGATGCAGCAGGTAGAAGAAGAACGGCACGCGCCCGAACGATAGTAGGGGCTCGAAGCGAGACTTGGCGGCATCGGCGGCGCGCTGATGCAGACGGCCGAATGCCGCGATAAGAAGGAACAATACTCCCAACGTGGCGCAGAGATATTGCAGTGAGGGTGGGTATTTTTCGACATTGAAAAAACTCATGATCGTGTCAGAGGCCGATGCGTATTCTCGAGAGCCGCCCATCGCCGGTTCGCCGAAGCCCATGTATCTGAGGCTGACGAACGCGACGCAGAGAACCGCGCCGATTGCGGCAAAACGCGTTGGCGATGCGCGCCCGCCGGGCGTCAGCCAAGCTCCGAACGCGTAGCCCGCAACCATGACGGCGAGCCAAGGCGCGATCGGGAAAAGCATGATACGGTCACCGAAAGACATTTCGGCGACGCCGCCGCCGTAAGCCAGTGCGCTGAGCCATGCGCTCGAAATCCACTCCGATACCGGAAAGGCGTTGTGTAGCACGATCACTAGCAACGCCGCCGCGCCAAGCGCCGCTTTCGGCGCCCAACGTAATGCGGCCAGGCAAATCATGCTGGCGCCAAGGCTGGCGATCACGCCAATCCAGCTCCAGCGAAGCGTGAAAGACCAGGCAAAGGCGATAAGTGTAAACTCGAGCGCGAGGAGCCAAAGACCGCAGCTTGCCAGCCAGAAACTTGATAGGCGCCCGCTCATGCCGGCGCGCTCGGCGAGCGAGGCGCCCAGACCGGCCAGAAAGAAGAACCCGGGCGCGCACAGATGGGTCACCCATCGGGTCGCGAAATAGGCCGGCGTGGTCTGGCCGATCGTAACGGGATCGAACGTAGCCGAACTGAAGTACATGCGCGTGTGGTCAAGCGCCATCAGCACCATGATGAGGCCGCGCGCGATGTCGAGCGCGGCGTCTCGCCGGTGGGCATTTGTCATCGGGCTCCTCTTGCGCAGCGAGGCATGCCCGAGCCAGCCGCATTCGCGCTATTACATTCTTGCGCAATCAGACCGACAGCCAGTGCGAGAACAATCGCAAGATTTGAAAAGCATCCGCATCTTGGGCGCGATATTCCGCGTGTCATGCAAATTGACGCCCTGTTCGCCAACCATCTCTTTTTCATGGCCACGCACCGAGGCTCGGTGCGGCTTGAGGATCGCGATTTTCACGTCAGCGGGCCATCGCCTAGCCTTGTATCGTTCGTGCCGGGATCGGCCTCGTCCCCTTTACCCGACGAATGTCCTGCTGTGCGGCTCGCGCCATGGTCGGACGGGAAAGCATGGAGCGAACGGCTTGAGAGAGCCGGATTCAAACCGGCGGAATCGCTTGCCTATATGGAGCTTGCCGATGCGAACAAGGCGTTGGTGGAGAGAGGTGGCGCAAGCGTTGAGGTCGCGCGCGGTCAGGCGGCCGCCGACCATTTCGCCGCCGTGCAGGCGGCCGGCTTTGCGACCGGCGAACGCGCAAGCGATGATTGGTGGGGCGCCTATTTTGTCGAACAGGCGCGCAAGAACATCACCCATCCCGCGCAGCGCTTCTATTTGGGCTCGCTGGACGGCGAGACGGTCACTTGCACGCTCGTTGTAAGAACGCCCGGGATAAGCGGCGTCTACGCCGTCGCCACGCGCCCGCAGCATCGCCGACGGGGCGCGAGTATGGCCGTGCTCGAACGCGTGCGGAGCGACGCAATCCGCTCAGGCTTTTCTCGGATCATTCTCCAGGCTGTGGTTGGGAGCTATGCATATTCCTACTATGCCAAACTTGGCTTTTTCACCCGCTACGTTTCTCAAGTGTGGCGCAAGTGAGATCGGGCACGTCACGTTGTCGGTCAGTGTTGGCGGGGTTGCCGCCAGGCGGGACGCGCGGGCGCCCCCGCGCGGACCTTGCTGGGCGGCTTGCCGAACGTTTTGGTGAAGAGCGCGGTCAAGTGGCTATGCGAGGAGAATCCCACGTCGTGCGCTATTTCCGTGATGCTCTTTTTGGTGTCGATCAGCTGACTCGTGGCCGCTTCCAAGCGCATCGATAAGAGGTGTTGGTGAATAGTGTTGCCGGTGGCAGCCTGAAAAACGCGGCAAAGGTGAAACGGCGAGACGCCAACCGCTCTGGCCACGCCTTCCAGGGTAACGCGTTCACAAAATTTCTTGTCCAGAAAATGGATCACCGCGTCAGCCGTTGCAAAGGCGTCTTTCCCTGTCTCGCGCGGCCTAGGGCGCGCGAGTTCCTGCGCGTCCTCCAAATTAAGCGCAACGCTGCGAATGATGATGCCGGCCGCGATTTCCTCGGCGGCGAGGCGTCCGTCGGCGCCGCGCGACAGCTCTCGAAGGAGACGCCTATGGTCGAGCACGATTTCGAACGGCATGCGTATCGCCGAGCGTGAAAAAGCGCGGCCTGAAGGAAGCCGGACGCCGACGGCGTCATGCAGAGAAGCAGTGTCAGTGATTGATATGACTGTCGTAAGGTCAGGCGTCGGCTGAAAGTGGCGGATCGTGTATGGCCGGTTGGCTTCAAAAAAGGCCAGCGTCGTTTTGTTAAGCAGAACGTCGCCCGCTGCGTCCGAGCGAAGATAGCTTCCCAATCTTGGAAGTACGATCTCGGGAAAAGGGGCGGCCTCGACCTCCGTCAATTCGGGGGAGCCTGGACAGCGAAACTCGGCCACCTTGAACGCGCTCGTGGAGAGCAAGCTCGCCATGTGAGCGTGGACCCAGTCACAAGCCTTGTCGGTCGGTGTCGACACTGCGCGGTCAGCCCGTTGCATTCATATCAAGCATACATGTGTTAGGAAGACATCGCCCTTCGAAATTAGATTCAAACAAATCCCGGCTTAGCGACGCCTGGGGCAGTCCTCCCCAAACCGCGCCGCTTCGTAGCGCCACTCCAGGCTCCGGACTTGGCCGCCGGTTTCGCCCTCGACACGGCCGATGAGCCGGTCCCCTTCCCTCGCATAGATAATGCGTTGCGGAAAATCGTGGTCAGGATTCTCGAAGACGGCGCGCTGACGCTCCAGTGAAATTAGTGCGAACGCAACTGCGGGCGCGCCTCCAGGACTGCCGAAGAAGGCAAGGCGGCCATCCGCCCGAGGACCTATGCGCATGTATTCGAAGCTGGCCCCGCGGGAGCTTCGGGCGTGATTCACGCCGACCAAAAGATCCGAGCCTGCACCGACCCATGCCTCCGCGGTCTGCGAGGCGCCGTCGCACTCAAGCCAATATCCAGCAAGCCAGTCGAGGCCGCTGAGCGTGGCGTCGGAGGCCATTTCGGTTTGCCTTGCCGCTTCTGTCTGGGAACACGCGCCCAACACCAGGAGTAACGGTATCAAGAAGCGCAAGAGCGACTCCCCGGTATTGGCGCACTGTGCGCCGGCGCGTTGTTCTTCAAAAGTCTGGGATAGCTGGCTTTCATAATCCTGCTTGGAGGGCCAGTTTCCGTGGACAGGCGAAAGGTGGGGCCTTGGCGTGCGCTTGCACTGCATCTTGACCAGCCCGACCCTCAACTGCGCCAAATCATCTTAGCGCATCGAAAATCGCCGCGCTGGGGCAGCTGCGGGCGAGCGCCGCGCGCATGCGCGCCACCAACGCCAGCGTGGGGCGATCGACGTGACCGAACTCTCGCGCTGGGTCGCAGGTTCGATGATGGCCGCGCGCTCAACATGCTGGCGCATCGTGTGCGTTACTGTTTCGGCGGCAGGCTGCGCGCCTGCTCGCGCCGGCGCCAACGCCTTTGTTGCGCACGCTTGCGGCAAGCGAAGATCCTGGCTTCGCCGACAGTTCCTGACCAGTTCCTGACGCCTTCTGCAGAAGGAGCACGAAATCCCGCGACGAAGCGCGCTTCGCCGCGCGCATCCGCGCGGACGTAGCAGCGCCATGCCCGCGAGTTCCCGAGACCGTCGCCGCCCGATACGGAACTCCCATTTTTGTTCCGTTCTCCTGCACTGCATGACTGAGGTTTAACGCGCGCGCGGATGCTCGCCGCCTGAGAGCCGCATTTTCGCCGTGCCTCGAAATAAAAACGCATAGGTCCGCGGCGCGCTGCGGGGCGGACGCATCCAACTCGTTTGTTCCAACGCCGCCGGCGTTTCGACGCCGGCGCTTGAGATTGAGAGACCGAATATGGCCGCTCGATGGGTGGAGCTTTCGCGCCCACACAATAAGAAAATGGCCGCACGAGCTATCGCTCGCCGCGGCATCAGCTGCATTGTCAAGGATTTCGCCCACGCCGTTGGCGCCTTCGGCGTCCTTTGCGTCGCCGCCGGGATGAACTTCGCCTTGCACCCCGAAGCGCTCGCTGCAGTGATCGGCGATGAACTGCACGTGACCGGATTTGTTCCCCAGGACTCTGCGCCCGGCTCAGTTCAGCAGCCGGCTGTCGTCAACGAGGATGAAGTGCGCCTCCTGGCCGCGACAGTGTTCGGCGAAGCGCGTTCCGAAGGCGAGCTGGGCATGCGCGCGGTGGCCCATGTCATGGTGAACCGCATCGGCGAGCGCTTCGGCGAAGACCTCGCCACGGTGATCCTGAGCCCGCGCCAGTTCTCCGTGTGGAACCCCGGCGATCCCAATCGGCGCCTGGTTTTGAACCTCGTCCGCGATCCGGATCGCTACGTGACCGACGCCGCGCAATGGGAAATGGCGCAGCGCATCGCGCGCGAAGTGCTGGCTGGCCAGTCCGTCGATCCCACCGAAGGCGCTCTGTTCTATCACACCCAGGGCGTGCGCCCCAGCTGGTCGCGCTACGGCCACGGCCGGCGCGTGATCGGCTATCACATCTTCTACGCCGACGTGCCCGACAGCGGCATGCGCCGCACGCCGCGCGTCACCAGTGTTGCGCACATTTTCGGCCGGCCGATGTCGATCGACACGCCGTCGACGGGCGCGCGCGGCGTCAACGCCGCCGCCACGCCGACGCTGAATGGCGTGCCCATTACACAAGTGACGCACGCCGGCGCGTCGAACTGAACGCGGCGAAGCTGCAAAATGAAAAGGCGCGGTCCTCCGGACCGCGCCTTTAGGCTCTCGGGATCAATGGCTCTCGCCGCGCCAGACCTGTTTGTAAGCGAGATACAGGAGCAGCGAGAGCGCAATGAGAAACGCGATCACGACGATGCCGGTGCGCTTGCGCTCCTCCATGTGCGGATCGGCGGCCCATTGCAGGAACGTCGCCACATCCGTCGCATATTGCGTAACCGTGGTGGGCGTGCCGTCCGCGTAAGGGACAGCGCCTTCCGCCAGCGGCGGCGGCATCGCAATCATGCCGCCCGGAAAGTAGCGATTCCCGTGCAGCGTTCCGCGCGTCTCGCCGGTATAACCGATCAGCAGCGAGCGGATGTAGTCGGCGCCGCCATGGCGGGCGAGCGTGATGACGGAAAGATCCGGCGGATAGGCCCCGCCATTGACCGCGCGCGCAGCGATTTCGTTCGGATAGGGGTTGCGGAAATAGTCTGAGACGCGGCCGGGGCGTTCCGTGGGCTGGCCGCTGTTTGGGTCGGTGTCGACGATCGTCACGCCTTCCGCAATTGCACGAACGTACGGGTTCTCGACCACGTCGACGAACGAACCGCCGTGCTCAGGCGGCCCCACGCGCAGTTCTTCCTCGCCCGTCTCGTGATTGCGCACGCGGTAGACGGCGAATGGCCCGCCCTGTTCGCCGAGATGGCGATAGGCCAGATGGTCCATACCATGACAGGCTGCGCAGACTTGGCTGTAGACCTGAAATCCGCGCTGCACCGCGCCCATGTCATATGAGCCCACCGGGCTTTCGAAGCTGAATGGATAGTTCTCCGGGTGGTCCGCCTCCCCTGCAGCGAAGGCGACGCCGGCAGCGCCCACGATCAGAGCGGCGGCGGCTGCAGTAACGGCACGCAACATCAGGCAGCCCCCGTCGCTTGAGTCACAGGCTTGGCGATCGTGTCCGGCACCCGGCCCGGCGTCTCGCGCAGGCCCAGGATTGGCAGGATGATCAGGAAGAAGAGGAAATAGTACGCCGTCAGAATCTGCGAGAGGTTCGTGACCGTGAACCGCGCCGGCTGGCGCCGCTCGACAATAAAGAACGGCGCTGCTTGGCCTATCTCAGCCTTGAGTTCCGTGATTTCGCCTTCGAGATCGTCGAGCGTTTCAGCGCTCAGCGTGCGCGTCTGCTCTGTCCCGCCGATCACGCCCCTTGCCGTTCCCGTGGTTGCGCCTTCGCGCGAAACCGCCGTTATGGTCGCGCCTTGCTGCCGCAAGGCAGAGCGCGCAGCGGCCTCCGCTTCGTCCCAAGCGCCGATGGAAGCCGCTTGCACTGGCCGCTCGGCAACTTGGCCGCCCTGCACCCAGGTCAGGGTGGCGCTGAAGTCGGCGACCTTGCCGAGAATGCGACCGGGATTCTGTCCGCCGCACCATCCGAGCGCGATGCAGACCACGACAAACACCAGGAAGAACTGCCGCGCGATCGGGCGGTAGCGCATCGAGCGCACGCGCGAGGTGTCGAGCCAGGGCAGCAGGAATAAGACGCCGATCGAAGCGAACATGGCCAGCACGCCGCCGAGCCGGGAGTCAATCGGACCGATGTTGAAATCAATCGCCCGCAGCACGGCGTAGAACGGCAACAGGTACCATTCCGGCACAATCTCGGGCGGCGTCTGCAGCGGGTTCGCCGGGATGTAGTTGTCGGCGTGGCCCAGCGCGTCCGGCATGTAGAAGATGAAGACCGCGAACAGGATGAGGAAGATCGAGGTCGCAAACAGGTCCTTCATCGTCGCGTGCGGTGTGAACGGCACCGTATCCTGCTTTGTCTTCACATCGACGCCGGTCGGGTTGTTTTGGCCCGCCTCGTGCAGCGCCCAGACGTGCAGCGCGACAACGCCGGCGATCACGAAGGGCAGCAGATAGTGCAACGAGAAAAAGCGGTTGAGCGTGGCCTGGTCGATGGCGCCCCCGCCGCGGATCCAGACCTGGATGCTTTCGCCGACAAGCGGAAGCGCGCCCAGAATGTTGGTGATGACCGTGGCGCCCCAGAAGCTCATCTGGCCCCACGGCAGCGTGTAGCCGAGGAATGCGGTCGCCACCATCAGGGCATAGATGATGCAGCCCAGAATCCACAGCAGCTCGCGCGGCGCTTTGTAAGAGCCGTAGTACAGGCCGCGGAACATGTGGATGTAAACCGTAAGGAAGAACATCGACGCGCCCACCGCGTGCATGTTCTGAATGAGCCAGCCGTAGGGCACATCGCGCTCGATGCGCTGAACGCTGGCAAAAGCAAAATCGACGTGCGGGATGTAATGCATCGCCAGCACCACGCCGCTGACAATCTGCACCACGAGGCAAAGCGATAGCATCGCCCCGAACGTCCACCAGTAGTTCAGGTTACGCGGCGTCGGATAGGCGATGAAGCTGTCATGCGTCATGCGCATGATCGGCAGGCGCTTGTCGAGCCAACGCGTGAAGCCCGATTTCGGCTCGTAAGTGGAGTGGCCGTGGATTTTCATGCGCAGCCCCTCAGCCGATCCGGATCGAAGTGTCGTTCAAATAGACGTACGGCGCGACGTCCAGATTGCGCGGCGCCGGCCCGCGGCGAATGCGGCCTGACGTGTCGTAATCGGAGCCATGGCACGGGCAGAACCAGCCGCCGTATGAGGAGCCTTCGACGAAGGTCGGCACGCACCCGAGGTGCGTGCAGTTCGCCTGCAGGATGAGCCACTCGGGTCGCCCGGGCTGGCCGTTTTCCTGACGGATCCGCTCGGCGTCCAACTGCGGGTCCTTGAGATTGGCATAGTCGTCACGAACCGCCGCCGCGATTTCCGCCGGCGTGCGGTGGCGCACGAACACCGGCTTGCCCTGCCACATGACTTTGATCTGCTGCCCGAGCTCGATCGCAGTGAGATCGACTTCCGTGGTCGACAGCGCGCGCGTGTCCGCCGCGGGATTCATCTGCGCGATGAACGGCCAGATGGTCGCGGCCGCGCCGACTGTCGCCACGGCGCCCGCTGCGATGAAAATGAAGTCGCGCCGGGTCGTTTCCGCCCCGTCGTGCGAGTCTGCTGTCGCGTTTGACACCGCCCGTGTTCTCCCGGCTTGGTTCGGCGGCGAAGCTAGGCTAGTCCGGTCCAGCGAGCGCGCGGCGCGTCGCCGCATGCCCTCGTAAGCACCCGATTCAGCCCAGATTCTCCGGCGCGGAGGCCATAACGTGCGGCTTGCCCTCTATCAACCGGACATCCCGCAAAATCTGGGCGCGGCGATACGCTTGGCCGCGTGCCTTGGTGTCGCACTCGACGTCATCGAGCCCTGCGGTTTTCCGCTGACCGACGCTTCGCTCAAGCGCGCGGCCCTCGACTACGGGGACCGGGCCGTCGTCGCACGGCACGCGAGCTTTGCGTCGTTTCGGTCCGCGCCCGAACGGGAGGGCGGTCGGCTCGTGCTGGTGGAGACCGACGGCGCGGTGAGCTTCCAGGACTTCTCGTTCTCCACAGGCGACACGCTTCTTCTCGGCCGCGAAAGCGCAGGCTCGCCGGGGGAAGTTTATGCCGCGGCCCAAGCCAGCGTGCGCGTGCCGATGCGCCGCGGTTTGCGCTCGCTCAACGTCGTCATCGCCGGCGCGGTGGTTTTGACCGAGGCGATGCGGCAAACCGGAGCGTGGGAGAAATTCTGAGATGGAAGAGGAGCGCAAAGCGCGGGCCAAAGCCTGGTTCGAGGAATTGCGCGACCTGATCTGCGCCGAATTTGAGCGACTGGAAGACGAGGCGCCGGCCAACCTTTATCCGGGCGAAGCTGGCCGCTTCGTCCGCACGCCGTGGCGGCGGGGCGATGGGACGAGCGATCAGGGCGGCGGCGTCGCCAGCATGATGCGTGGACGCTTCTTCGAGAAAGTCGGCGTGCACGTGAGCACAGTCTATGGCGAGTTCTCGCCGGAGTTCGCCAAGAGCGTGAGAGGCGCGGCGGACGATCCGCGCTTTTGGGCATCGGGCATTTCGCTCATCGCGCACATGCGCAATCCGCACTGCCCCGCCGCGCACATGAACACGCGCTACATCGTGACGAGCGAATGGTGGTTCGGCGGCGGCGGCGATCTCAATCCAACGCAAGCGCAGGATCGAAACGAGGGCATGCCGGACGCGCGTGCATTTCACGGCGCGTTCAAAGCCGCGTGCGACAAGCACGGCGCCGATCTTTATCCGCGCTACAAGAAGTGGGCGGACGAATATTTCTGGCTGCCGCACCGCAACGAACCGCGCGGCGCCGGCGGCATTTTCTTCGACCACCACAATAGCGGCGGCGCCGGCGGCGACACTTGGGAAGAAGATTTCGCCTTCACGCAGGATGTCGGGCGCGCGTTCCTGAGCGCATACCCGGCAATTCTGCGCGCCCGCATGCACGAACCCTGGACTCAAGCAGACCGCGAAGAGCAACTCGTGCAGCGCGGGCGCTATGTTGAGTTCAACTTGCTCTACGACCGCGGCACGACGTTTGGGTTGAAGACGGGCGGGAATGTCGAGAGCATTCTCTCCAGCATGCCGCCCGTTGCGAAGTGGCCGTGACGAATTGGCTTTATCTCGCGTTGACCAGCTGTGCATTCATCGCCGCAGCGCTTATCGGCTGGGGAGATGCTGGATGGGCCATCAAGGCCGCCGTTCTTGCAGCTAGTCTTATGCTAATCGTTGCGGCGCGCTACGTGCTCGCCCCCAAGCTTTCATTCCAGTATCTGTTATTCGCGCGCGCCAGTATTTGGGTAATTGTTTTTGTCATCATAACATCAGGGATGATCTCGGCCTCCTCGGCGGGTCTCACTAGGCTTAGAGTCGCAGCCGTTTTGTTCGCTGGCGTGCTGGGCGTGTTTGCCACTTCGCTAATGACCTTCCTGGCCATCGGAAAACCGTGTCCTGTATGCGATGGACGCTCACCGATACAGTTCATCAAGGGCCCCATAATTTGGGCAGGCACGGATTCTTTTCAGCTGCGCTTCTTGCAGTCCGGCGTGGCGAGCCAGTGCCCAGTATGCAACGCGGACTGGCCCTTCACGGAATCCGAACTACGCGAGGCTCGAAAGCAGAAGCCCTAGCGTGGCTGCACGTTCTCGCGCAGCCATGCCGCGAACTCGGCTTCATCGATCTCGCTGGCGGCTAGCGCGAGCGTACGCAGCGTGGCCTCGACTTCATTCGCTGTGAAATGATGGCCGTTGAGTTCCAGAAAGAAGACGGCCGTCATGAACGCCGTCCGCTTATTGCCATCGACGAAGGGATCGTTGCGCACAATGCCGAACGCGTATGCCGCTGCAAGCGCGGCGAGGTCGCCTTCGCCGTATGCAAAAAGGTTCTGCGGTCGCGCCAAAGCAGAGTCCAGAAGTCCCATATCGCGGACGCCAGATGCGCCGCCATGCGCGGCGAGCGCCTCATCGTGCGCGGCCAGCACGATGCGACGCTCCACCCATAGAGGCGCTTTCACTTAGCCAGCTCGCGCAACGTGTTGCGGTAGCGCCGCATGATGTCGCGCATGATTTCCATTTGCCGCGCGAACTCCGCATCCCCGCCAGTCAGGGCTACGCCGTCCGGAGTGTCGCTCACGCTGAGTTCGTCGCCTTCACTAACACGCAGCTTCGCCAACACGTCCTTCGGCAAAACAACGCCGAGTGAATTGCCGATGCGGCGCACCTTGAGCGTGCGGCCCGATGGCTTGGCGGGCGCCTCGTGGACGAAGGGCGTTTCGACGTCGCGGACGCCTTTGGGCTTTTTGGTTTGGTCGGTCATGGCCCGTTCAATCTAAGGACACTCTGAACAAGTCCGAGGATTCCCGAAGCGGGCGAAGCAGTCCACCCTGATTGGGACATTCATGGTCGACGGGGTTTTCGATGCGGCAGATGACGTTTGCGGCGCTTGGCGGGGGCAACGGG
>Ga0209172_10007131_pt1 | contig 11789 bp, 9 predicted proteins | sample LarsenN4metaG_FD_184113 | JGI IMG/M metagenome (GOLD analysis project Ga0209172, IMG submission 184113) | Hot spring sediment bacterial and archeal communities from British Columbia, Canada, to study Microbial Dark Matter (Phase II) - Larsen... ... | reverse complement strand
ACCTACGCCTGGACGTGGAACCTCGTGCCGGTGCTGGTGGTCGCCGCGCTGGCGCTGACCGGCTTGCTGATGCCCCAGGGCCAGGCGGACAGCGAGGCGGCGGCCGCCGAGGCGGCGAGCATGGACGCCCCGGCCCTCTCCGTGATGCTGGTGCCCTCGCCGCAGCCGGGCGAAGGCGAGCCCGAACTGGTGCCTGCCGACCTGCCGCAGTCCTACTGAGCGATCTCTCGGGCGCGAGACATCGCGCCGGGCCGGCGACACACGCGCCCGCGCGACCCTCGCTCCGAATCCCGCGCTCCGGATGCGCCCGGGTTACTGCTCACGCCGCCGCCGCCGACGACACCACCGGCGACGCCGCCGGCATGAACGCAAAGGGGCCGCCACAGGGCGGCCCCTCTCGCGAACGGACGCGCTCGTTCAGGCCGTCTTCAGCCGCTCGTTCTGCGGGAACATCGCCCGCTTCGCCACGTCGTCCATCTCCGTCTTGAACGCATGCCGCTCGCGCAGCGCGTTCACGCGCTGCACCGCCGGGCGCGCGTTGATGGCGTCGAAGTGGCGCTTCACGTTCGGAAGCCGTTCCCAGGCCCCGTCCCCCAGCGCGAAGGGCAGGGCGCGCGCCCAGCCCCACACGGCCATGTCGAGCAGCGAGTAACGGTCGCCCACCATCCAGGGCTGCCCGGCGAGACGGGCCTCCAGGATCTCCCAATGCCGCCAGGCCTCGAAGTCGTAGCGGTTGATCGCGTAGGGCAGCTTCTCCGGCGCGTAGTGCTTGAAGTGCACGCTCTGCCCCGAGAACGGGCCCAGGCCCGAGGCCGTGAACATCAGCCACGACAGCAGCGCGCCGCGGTGTGCCGGCTCGGGCAGGAACTGGCCGGTCTTCTCCGCCAGGTACAGCAGGATGGCGCTGCTGTCGAACACCGTCTGGTCGCCGTCGACGATGACCGGCACCTTGGCGTTCGGGTTCAGCGCCGTGAACGCCGGCGCATGCTGCTCGCCCTTGCGCGTGTCCACCGGCACCGGCTCGTACGGGACGCCCGCTTCCTCGAGGAACAGGGCGACCTTCATCGGGTTGGGGGCGAGCGAGTAGTAGAACTTCAGCATGTCCGGTGGGCGTGGGTGGATCGGGCCGCGGATTGTGCGGCGGCGCCGATCCCGGCGCGCCGGGCGGGACATCAGGGCGCCGGCTGCAGGCGCCAGATCTCGTCGCCGCCGCCCTTGCCGTCGGTGAGCACCCAGAGCGCGCCGTCGGGCCCCGTCTCGACATGGCGGATGCGCTCGCCGAGCGTGTCCAGCAGCCGGATCGCCTGCACCACCTGCCCCGCCGAGTCCAGGCGCAGCACCTCGATGCGCCGGCCCGAGAGCAGCGCCAAGGCGAGCGCGCCGTTCCAGTTGCGCCAAGGCAGGCCGTTGACGAAGCCGCAGCCCGACAGGCCCTGCGAGATCGGCTCGCTGCGCCACGCCGGCGGCATCGCCGCCGGGTAGCGCGCGAGGTCGGTCATGTTCGCGCCGTTGTAGCCGCAGTAGCCCATCGTCGAGCCGTCGGGGCACTGGCCGCCGGCATCGGGCCGCGGGTCCCAGCCGCCGTTGCCGCCCGCGAAGAGCCGCGTCACCTCGTCGTGCACCCCGGGGCCGTGTTCACACAGGTACGCGCGGCCTGCGTCTTGGCCGCCGGCACGGAACGCGATGCCCTGCGGGTTGCGGTGGCCGTAGGTGTAGATGCGCGGGTTGCCGCCGTCGGGCGTGGCGTTGCCGGGGGCCGGCGCGCCGTCGCGCGTGACGCGCAGCACCTTGCCGGCGAGCGTGGCCAGGTCCTGCGGCACGGTGCCCGTGCGGTTGTCGCCGGTGGTCACGTACAGCAGCCCGTCGGGGCCGAAGCGGATTCGGCCGCCCTGGTGCACGCCGTGGTCCCAGCGGATGCCGGTGACGATGTCCGTGCGGCCGGAGACGGCCGTGTAGCCCGCATCGACGACGAAGCGCACGACGCGGTTGTCGGTGGCGCCGCCGGCGTTGCTGGCCATGTAGACGTAGACGGCGCGGTTGCTCGCGAACTGCGGGTCGAGCGCGACGCCGAGCATGCCGTCCTGCTCCACCGAGACGAGATCGTCGGGCGCGAAGACGCGGCGCACGGTGCCGTCGGTGGTGCGCACCGAAAGCCCGCGCGTGCGCTCGGTGAACAGCACCGCACCGTCGGGCGCGAAGGCGATGTCCCATGGCTGCGCGAGGCCGCCGAGCCACACGCTGCGAGTGAAGGTGGGTGCGCCGGTGCCGAAGGCGGTGGCGACGAAGCCGGTCTCGGCATAACCCGGCGCGCTCGCGCGCACGGCCTGCGTGCCGAGGCCCGTGCCGAGCGTCCAGCGGCCGGCGCTCGCCCAGCCGTCGGCATCCGTGGCGGCGCTCGCCTGCTGCAGCGTGCCGCCACCGGACGTGACGGCGAAGGTGACCGTCACGCCGCTGTGCGGCGAGCCGTCGGTGCGCAGCAGGCGCACGGCCGGCGCCACGGGCACCGCGGTGCCGGCCTCCGCCGTCTGGTCGTCGCTGCCGGCGGCGCGCGCCATGACGCCGCTGCCGGGTGCGGGCTGCGCCTCGGCCGTGAAGGTGATCTCCGGCAGGCCCGAGGTGCGCGTGACGACCTTCTGCGTGCCGGCCACCGGCCCGAGCGTCCAGCGCCCGGCGGTGGCCACGCCGTTGGTGTCGGTGGTGCGGATGGCGTCGGTGACGACACCGCCGCCGCTCAGCACGTTGAAGGTGACGGTCACGCCCGCCACGCCCGCGCCGTCGCGCGCGGTGATGCGCACGGCCGGGGCCGTGCCGACGGCGGCGTTGACGTAGGCGCTCTGCGTGGTGCCGGCGTGCGCGGCGATGGCCACCGGCGTGGCGTCGCGGGCGACGGGCGGCGGCTCGGTCGGTGCGGGCGCGGGCGAGACCGGGGCGGGCGCAGGAGCGGGCGAGGGGGTGGGCGAAGGAGCCGTATTCGGTTCCGGCGCCGGCGCAGGGGCGCCTGGTGGCGCGTCGCCACCGGAGCTTGGCGTGCCGGAGATCGTGGCGGTACTGCCGGTGCCGGCCGGCGGCGCCTCTTCGCTGCCGCCGCAGGCATGCAGCGCGAGCGAACCGATCCAGGCCAGCAGCACGGCTGCGGCCGCTCGCTGCGTGGCCCGCGGGTGGCGTGGGGCAGCGGCAGGCAACGGGCGCAAGGGCATCGGCATGGCATGTTCTCCTGGAGCGACTCGCGCGCGGGCCCTGCAGCGAGTCGGCGCAGGGCGAGTGGTACAGGGTCCGACGACTTGCCGCCCTGGGGCAGCAACGGAGCCCGGGATCGAGGCGCAAGGCCACGGCCAGGGCCCGACGCTGCGAAGCCTGAATGCCACCACGCGGGTGAGGGCGCTTCCGCCCGATGAGCGACGCGTTGACCCGCCAATTCGCCCGCACTGCTTGGCCAGACCGTGCTCGGACTGCGTGCTTCGATTGCCTGCGAGGCGTCGCCCTAAAGCGTTCTTAAACGCGATCCCCGGGGCTGCCGGCACGGGCCTCCGCGACTCCAGAATCGCCACGCACGCACCGACATCGCCATGACGGACATCGACCCCCGGCCCGCGGTCCATCGCCTGCGCGACTTCGACCTGCTCGTGGCCGAGCGCAAGCTGATGCGCCGGGGGGCCGAGCAGGCGCTCGTGCCGCTCGGCGGGCGGGCCTTCGACGTGCTGCTGGCGCTCGTGGAGCGCGGCGGGGGTCTCGTCACCAAGGACGAACTGCTGCAGTGTGCGTGGCCCGGCCTGGTCGTGGAGGAGAGCAACGTGCACGTGCAGGTGTCGCACCTGCGCAAGTTGCTGGGCGCCGACGCCATCGCCACCGTGGCCGGCCTCGGCTACCGCTTCGCCTGGCCGCTGGCGGGCGGCGCGGGTACGTCCGGTCCGGCGCGCGTGGCGCTGCCTGCGCTGCCGGCCGAGCGCACGCCGTTCATCGGCCGCGAAGCGGTGCTGGCCGAGGCCGAGCGTGCGCTGGCCGGCGCGCGGCTGCTCACGCTGGTGGGGATCGGGGGCACCGGCAAGACGCGTCTTGCGCTGCGCCTGGCCATGCGCTGCCAGGATGTGCGCGAAGGCGGCGTGGCGTGGGTCGACCTCGCGCCGGTCGGCGACGCCGAGGGCCTCGTGTCGGCGGTGGCGCAGGCATGCGCGTGCACGACCGCGCTGGGGGCGCCCCCCTCGTCGTCGGCCGTGCAGACGCTGGGGGCGCACCTGCGCGATCGACGGCTGCTGCTCGTGCTCGACAACTGCGAGCACCTGCTCGATGCTGCGGGCGACCTCGTCGATACCCTGCTCGCCGCGGCGCCGGGGCTGGCCGTGCTGGCGACGAGCCGGGAGGCGCTGGGCCTGCCGGGCGAGACGGCGCTGCCGGTGCGCCCCCTCGACGTGCCCCCCGACGGGACGGGCGCCGTCGAGGCAGCCGGCAGCGAAGCCGTCCGCCTCTTCGCGCAGGCGGCTGCGCTCGTGGCGCCGCGTCTGAGCCTGAGCGATCCGGCGCAGGCCGGGGTGGTGGCCGAGATCTGCCGACGCGTCGACGGCATTCCGCTGGCGCTGGAACTCGCGGCGGCACAGCTGAAGGTGCTGTCGCCGACGCAACTGCTGGAGTTGCTGCGCGAGCGCTTTCGCCTGCTGGTCGGACCGCGTCGCGCGCTGGCCCGGCAGCAGACGCTGCAAGCCGTGATCCAGTGGAGCCACGACCATCTCACGGCGGACGAACAGGCGCTGCTTGGGGCGCTGTCGGTGTGCCGGGGAGGCTGCGATCTCGAGGCCGTCTCGGCCATCGCCGCGCAGCCGTCGCGGCCGACGCTGCTCTCGGCGTTGGCGAGACTGGTCGAGCTGTCGCTCGTCAAGGTTTCCCATGGCGACTCGGCCGACCCCCCGGTCGCGCGCTACGACCTGCTGGAGACCGTCCGCCACTTCGCGCTCGAGCACCTGCAGGCGCGCGGCGGCACCGAGGACGCCTGCGACCGCCACGCAGCACACTTCCTGACGATGGCCGAGGCGCACGACGAGGCGGTCCGGCGCGGCGACGCAGACGTTCCAGTGCTGCTGCGTCGACTCACCCGCGAGCACGAGAACCTGATGCAGGCCGTGGCGTGGCTGGAGCAGGGCGACCCGGCCGACGGGCGCCTGGGCCGCGGCGTACGGCTCGTCGGTGCCCTGCGACACTACTGGTCCGCGCGCGGTCTGCTGCACCTGGGGCTGAGCGTGACGCAGTCGATCGCGCGCCGCCTCGCCCCGGACATGCAGGTGCCCCCCGGGGCCTCGGCGGCTCAGGTCCTGTGGCTCCTGTGCGGGCTCGTCCAGCTGGTGAGGTTCGCGGGCGATACGGCGGCCGCGGCGTCCTGGTCGTCGCGCACGATCGCAGCGGCAACGGTGCAAGGCGACGCGGCACTGATTGCCGTGGCGCACGGGCTGGCGGGCTCCATCGCCATCGATCAGGGAAGGCTCGACGAGGCCGAGGCGCACGCGACGGCCTCCCTGCGCGCGGCGACCGAAGCCGACATGCCGCCGCGCACGGTGGACGCGCACAGTCTCCTGGCCCGCGTGGCGGCGGCGCGGGGCGATCTCGCCGATGCCCGGCGCCGCATCGCTCAGGTGATCGCCCTTCGGCAGGTGCAGGGGCACCCGTTCAAACTGGCGGCGGACCACCTGACGGCCGCCGAGCTGGCGCTGGAGTGCGACGATCGGGGCGCCGCCGTGTCCCACCTCCGCGAAGTCCAGGCCTTGCTGCCGGCGGTGGCGTCGCTGGGCATGGACCTGGCGACCGTCGGACTGTGCGCGTGGTTGCTGTCGAGCAGCGGCAAGCACGATCGCGCAGCCGTGCTGCACAGCCTGATGCGGGTGCAGCAGCACGAGCTTCGCTTTTCCACGCCGCCGAAGGGCGATGCCCGGTGCCACCAGCAACTGGAGGCGGCGCGGCGGGCGCTGGGTGCCGATGCCTTCGAAGCCGCCTGCGCGGCAGGCGCCGCGCTGTCGCCGGCCGTGGCGTTGCGACAGGCCACGGTCTGGCTGCAGGAGCTGCGGGTCGCCGAACCGAGAATGGCCGCCGACGGACCGATCTGAGCCGCTGTCGGCCGACCGCCGACTCACGCGCTGACGGGCTCACGGGCTCAGGTCGCCGGTGCCCTCTCCCACCAGGCCCTGAACGCGGCGGCGCGCTCCTGTGCCACGGCCAGCACGTCGTCGTCGGGCGCCAGCGTCAGGGTCAGCCGGCCCTTGCCGGCGGTGGCGTAGTGGCGCACGCCCTGCGCGGCGACGATCACCTGGCGCGATGCGCGGAAGAAGCGCGCCGGGTCGAGCAGCTGTTCGAGCTCGGCCAGCGGCCGGTCGACGAGGAAGCGGCGGCCGTCGAGCGCGACGGCATGCGTCGTCTTGTCCAGCGACACGAGGCGCGCGAGCTGCGAGGTCGGCAATGCGTGGTGCACGGCGCCGAGCCGGCAGGCGAGCCGGGGAGCGTAGGCGTGGCCCTCGGCCGCTGTCCTGGAGTCCCCGGCCGACTCCCGGGAGGACTCCCCGGCGAGCTCCCCCGCGAACTCCCCCGCCGCAGGCGCCTGCCGGCCCCGTTGGCTCCGCTGGAAGTGCTCCCGGAACTGGCGCACCTTGGCCAGCGCCTGCGCCAGCGCGGCGTCGGCCACGGGCTTGAGCAGGTAGTCGACCGCCAGCGCGCGGAAGGCGTCGAGCGCGAAGCGGTCGTAGGCGGTCGTGAAGATCACCGGCATGCGCACGCCGTGCGTCTCGAACAGGTCGAGCGAGAGGCCGTCGGCGAGCTGGATGTCCAGCAGCAGCAGGTCCGGCGGCGGGTGTGCGTGCAGCCAGCGGGCGGTGCCCTCCACGCTGTCGGCATGGCCCAGCACCACGGCCTCGGGTGCGACGCGCGCGAGCGTCTCGATCAGGCGCGCGCGGGCGGGCGGCTCGTCTTCGGCGATGAAGACTCTCATGCGGCCACCCATGCGGTCACCCGTGCGACTACTCATGCGGCCCCACTCATGCGGCCCCACTCATGCGGCCACCATCGGCACGTCGACGACGAAGTGGCCGCGCAGGGCCGGGCGGCCGAGCGCGCGACCGGTGACGATGCGGCAGCGCTCGTCGAGATTGGCGAGGCCCAGGCCGCTGGTGGGCAGCGCGCTGGCCCGCGGGCGACGGGGGTTGCTCACGCGCACGTGATCGCCGGCCAGCGCCACGTGCACCGCCAGTGGGGCATCGCTGCCCACCTGGTTGTGCTTGACGGCGTTCTCCAGCAGCGTCTGCAGCCCGAGCGGCGCGATGCGCCAGCGGCCGGCTTCGGCCTCGGCCTCCAGCGCCGGGTCGAGCTGCAGTTGCATCGCCGGGCCGAAGCGCAGCGCCAGCAGGCTGTGCACCTGCCGCACGAAGTGCAGCTCCTCGGCCAGCGGCACGGTGTCCCGCTCGCGGCTGGCGAGCACGTAGCGGTAGACCTCGGCCAGCGTGTCGCAGAACTGGCGCGCGCGCACCGGCTCGTGCACGATCAGGTGGCCGAGCGTGTTCAGGCTGTTGAAGAGGAAGTGCGGGTCGACCTGCGCCTTCAGCCCGGCCAGCTGCGCCTCGGCGCTGGCGCGCTCGAGCCGCGCCACGCGCAGCAGGTCCGACTCGCGCTCGCGGATGAGGAACATCGTCTCGTAGGCGTGGGTGACGAAGAGCACGCAGATCACGTTGGTGAGCGTCACCGTCTGCAGCACGTTGCCGTCCGGCGGCAGGCCGGCCAGCGCGTACCACGCCAGCAGCAGCCCGAGCGTCACCGGCGCGGTGTACAGAACGTTGGCCGTGACGAGCATCGAGAGCTTGCGCAGCGGGTGGCTGAACCAGTCGAAGTGCTCGCGCTGCTTGAAGAGCAGCCAGCGGTTGCCGAGCCAGACGGCGGCGGCCAGCGCGATGAACAGCGCCTGGCCCACCCACCACAGTGGCCGGGCGGGCGTGAGCGGGCCGTAGAGGCCCGTGAGCCACGGGATGGTGATGCCGAAGCCGGGGATGCCGAAGGCCATCAGCGGCCGATCGTCGAAGTGCGCCGCAGTCGGCACGATCCGCGCGTCCGGCGCGTCCGGCGCGTCCGGCGCGTCCGGCGGGGCGGGCGGGTCCGGCGGGTTCGGTGGGCCGGTGTCGGGGTTCGGCATCGGGATGTCGGTCTTCGGCCGCCGCCGGCTGGGCGCGGCCGGCGCCGTGCGGCAGTATGCGCCGCCACGAACACGAGGCAACGAGGAGGACCCGATGGAAGGTGTGCAGATCCATTTCCCCGCCGTGCTGGCCGCCGCGGCGCTGGGCTTCGTCATCGGCGGCCTGTGGTACTCGCCGATCGGCCTCGTCCGCCCGTGGATGCGGGCGGCCGGCATCTCGGAGGAGCAGGCGCGGCGCGCCTCGACGGGCAAGGTCTTCGGCTTCGCGGCGCTGGCGCAGCTCGTCATCGCGCTGAACCTGGCGGCCTTCATCGGCCCGAAGGCGAGCCTCGGCTTCGGCCTCTTCGCCGGCTTCGCGGCGGGGCTCGGCTGGGTGGCGATGTCGCTGGGCGTCATCTACCTCTTCGAGCAGCGCCCGCTGAGGCTCTGGCTGATCAACAGCGGCTACCAGGTGCTGACCTACACGTTGATGGGCGGGCTGCTGGGGGTGTGGCGATGAGGGCGACGATGTCGACTCCGATGCGATCGGCGATGCGGCCCTTGGTGCGGCCCGTGATGCAGGCTCCGATGCGGGCTCCGACGCGAGCTCTCGCGCTGGCGCTGGCCATCGCGGCCGGGCCCGCGGCCGCCGAACTGAAGGGCGTGGCCGCCGGGCACTTCGAATCGACGCACCGCGCCGAGGTGTCGGCCACGCCGGCGCGGGTCTACGAGGTGTTCGCGCAGCTGCCGACATGGTGGGACCCGCGGCACAGCTGGTCCGGCGACGCGCGCCACATGACGCTGGAGGCGCGCGAAGGCGGCTGCTGGTGCGAGCGCTGGGGCGACAGCGCCTCGGTGCAGCACGCGCGCGTGCTGCAGGCCATCCCCGGCCGCGGCATCGTGATGGACGCGGCGCTCGGCCCGCTGCTGTCGCTGCCCGCGCGCGGCGTGTTCCTGCTGGCCCTCGGCCGCAGCGGCGACAAGACCGTCCTGCGGATGAGCTACCGCGTCAGCGGCGCGCCCGAGCTGGCGCTCGACCAGCTCGCGCCCGCGGTGGACCGGGTGCTGGCCGAGCAGTTCGCGCGGCTGACGTCGATGGTCGAGACCGGCAAGCCCTAGGGCTGCCGGCGCCTCGAGCGACTGCAGCACCGCCAGCGCCTGCAGGGCCAGCAGGCCCTGCCGCGTGCTAGGTCCGAGCGGCTGCGCCGCCCGCCGATGCCTGCTTCTTGCCCGCCCGGGGAGGCCGCCCGACGGTCTGCGCCAGCAGCACGTGCTGTTCGGTGCCGAGCTGCATGGCCTCGGTCAGCGCGCGTGCGTCGAACCAGGCGCGGATGACGGTGGCCAGGCCTGCGGAGGCGCTGTAGAGGTAGACGTTCTGCGCCATCGCGCCGGCCGCCGCGTAGGCGTAGGGCGTGCGCCGGTCGGCCGGCACGAGCTTCATGCGCGCGTGGTTCGCGACGTAGATCAGGTCCAGCGGCGCGGTGTCGACGAAGTCCTGGTAGCCGGTGACACGGCGCACGTCGCTCGCCACCGCCCGCCGCAGCCGGTGCGGCTCGGGCTCGTAGAGGTACAGGCCCTCGGGCAGTGCCACGTACAGGTCCACCTCCTGCGCGTTCATCGCGGTGGGCGCGGTGCGGCCGCCGAGCTGCGGGCGGTTGATGCCGGCCGCGGCCCACAGCAGGTCCGAGAGCATGGGCCGTGGCAGCGGCTGCGGCGCGAACTCGCGCTGCGAACGGCGCCGCGCGAGAGCCTGCATCAGCGGCCGGCCTTCCTCGGTGCGGGGCGGCGGCAGCGCGATGGTGGGTGCGCTCTCGTCGAGCACCGGCTCGGGCCGCAACTGGCCCATCAGGCCGAGCGCCAGCTTGGTCAGCGTGTTCATGCGTGCAGCGTAGTGACGGCCCTCCGCGGGGGCTTGAGCTGCCTCAACGGCGCCGGCGCGCGCAGCACTCGACTTGCGGGCAGGCACGGTGGCGGGCGGGCCTAGACTGCGCAGGGCATGGACAACGCGACCACGCGCGAGCGCATCCTCGCGGCGCTGCAGAGCATCGCGCCGGAGACCGACGCGCGGGCGATCCGGCCCGACCGGCCGCTGCGCGAGCAGATCGAGCTCGACTCGCTGGACTGGCTGACGCTGGCCGAACGCGTCGGCGAGGTTCTCGGTGTGGATCTGCGGCACGTGCGGCTCGGCCCCGCGGCGACACTGGACGACTGGCAGCGCGCGGCCGACCGCGCGCTGGATCGGCGTGCCGGCGCGACCGCGGGTGAGGCCCGGGCCGGCGGGGCCGACGGCCGGGCGCGGCCGCTGGCTTCCTCGGTGGCCCGCCTGGTCGACGGCCGGCGCGTGCGGCTGCGCCCGGTCGTCGCGGCCGACGCGCCCTTGCTGGCGGCGTTCGTCCGTGGTCTCTCGCCCGAGTCGCGCTACCGGCGCTTCATGGCGAGCCTGCGCGAGCTGCCCGCGGCGAAGCTGAAGAGCCTGACGGCGATCGACCCGGCGCGCCACGTGGCCCTGGCGGCCACGCCGGGCGGCCGGGGGCAGCGGGCCTGGATCGGCGTGGCCCGCTGCGTCGCCGATGCGAAGGGCGAGGGCTGCGAGTTCGCGCTCACCGTGGCCGACGACTGGCAGCACACGGGCCTGGCCGGCGTGCTGATGCGCGCCCTGATGGCCGAGGCGCGCGCGCGCGGCTTTCGCAGGATGCAGGGCGAGGTGCTGGCAGTCAACCGGCCGATGCTGGCGCTGGCGCGGCAGCTGGGCTTCGTGCCGCTGGGGCCGGCCGAGGCCGGCGTGCTGCGCCTGGGGCGCGACCTCTGAGGCACGGCGGGCCGCGCGGACCCGCCGGTCGCGCCGCGCGACGGTTCAGCGCGGCACGAGCGAGCAGTCCGACGAGTTGATGTTCGTGTCCCAGCCGCTGACGAGGTTCGTGTCGATGAGGATCGACTCGCCCATGTTGATGACGTTGTTGCGGATCGTGATGCCCAGGAAGACGCCCGAGTAGTTCATCACCGTCATGCCGTTGACGAAGCAGTTGCGCTCGAAGATCGTGTTGCCGCCGGAGCCGAAGATGCCGCCGCGGGCGCCGTTGGGCATGCCGCGCTGGCGCACGACGTTGCCGGCGACGTAGTTGTCGCGCCCGGGGTTGCCCGACAGCGAATCGCCCATCGTGAAGGCCGCGGCGTGGATGTGCGTGATCGTGACGTCGATGTCGTTGTTGATGAGCTTCATGCCCGAGCTCTGCCACATGCTCACCGCGTCGGTGGCCATGGTGCCGCGGATCTCGTTGCCGTCGGCGGTGCTGTTGGTGACGTCGGCGAACTCCAGGTTGTGGCTGCAGAAGTCCGGGGAGGCGTGGCCGCAGGAGTAGCCGCCGTAGGGGCCGTGGATCTTGTTCTTGCGGATCGTCGCGTTGGTGGTGTTGCCGACGTAGACCCCGCGCGCGCCTTCGTGGACGAAGTTGTGCTCGACGACGGCGCCGGGGCCGTTGACGATGATGTTGCCGGTGCCGCGGCAGGGGCCGATGTCGGAGTCGCGCACGACGACGCCGGTCGCGCCGGCGGGGATGACGATGCAGGGCCCGTTGGGGTTCTGGATGCGCACGCCGGAGATGACCTGGCCGCTGGTGGCGGTGATGGGGCCGGACGCGGTGAACGTGCTCACGCGCGG
>Ga0209172_10007129_pt1 | contig 11790 bp, 10 predicted proteins | sample LarsenN4metaG_FD_184113 | JGI IMG/M metagenome (GOLD analysis project Ga0209172, IMG submission 184113) | Hot spring sediment bacterial and archeal communities from British Columbia, Canada, to study Microbial Dark Matter (Phase II) - Larsen... ... | reverse complement strand
TACGATCCGCCGGTTTTACTTTTTGTCAAAGGCGATTTGCGTGCGGATGACGAATCGGCCATCGCAATTGTCGGAACGCGAGTGCCGACCGAGTATGGCAAATTAGCGGCGGAACGTTTGGCCGCGGCGATCGCTTCGCGCCGGATGACGATTGTAAGCGGCCTGGCGCGCGGCATCGATACGGTGGCGCATCAGACCGCCATCAAATCCGGCGGACGAACCATCGCCGTGCTCGGTTGCGGCTTGGATATCATTTATCCGCCGGAAAATCATCGGCTGGCGCAAGAGATTTCCCAGCACGGCGCGCTCGTCTCCGAATATTTTTTCGGCGTCAAGCCCGACGCCGTGAATTTTCCGCGGCGCAATCGCATTATCAGCGGTCTGGCTTGCGGCGTGCTCGTCGTCGAAGCCGGCGAAGAAAGCGGCGCGCTCATCACCGCGCAGACCGCGCTCGAACAAGGCCGCGAGGTGTTCGCCGTGCCCGGCAGTATTTTCAGTCCGAAAAGCCTCGGCCCCCATCGGCTGATTCAAGACGGCGCCAAGCTGGTTATGAATATAGAGGATATTCTGGTGGAACTGCCGCAGCAACTCGATATTTTCGACGAGAGAAAAACTGCCGAACCCCCGGCCGTTAATTTGACTGAAACTGAACAAAAGGTGCTGGCTCAACTGTCGCATGAGCCGATTCACATTGATTTGTTGGCGCGGCAGGCGGGTTTGCCGACGGCGCAACTGCTTGCGGTTCTGCTCGAACTCGAGTTCAAAAATATCGTCAAACAATTGCCGGGGAAATTTTTTGTCAAACTTGTCTGAAAATTATAGAAAAAAACGTTGACTGAATCTCTGATGATTTGTATATTTATAAGTTTGGCAAATTTAAGGCCTAAATGAATTTTCCGGAGGGCTAGACCTAACGGGTAAGGTGTCCCGCTTGAAGCGGGATGGGCTTATCACCCAAACAACTCTTGGTCTAACCCTGAACAAAAATGTATCGGAGAGCTAGACCTAATTGGTAAGGCGTCCCGTTTGAACGGGATGGGCTTATCAATTCGGAGGGCTAGACCTAATTGGTAAGGCGGCGGTCTTGAAAACCGCTGGGCTTATCACCCTTGGGAGTTCGAGTCTCCCGCCCTCCGCTGCGGACAGTAAAAAAATAATAAGGCGTCCCGTTCTGAGACGGGATGGGCTTATCACCCATGGGAGTTCGAGTCTCCCGCTCTCCGCTAAAAATTTGCAACTTGCCATTTGCAACTTGCCCGGAGAGGTGCCTGAGTGGCCGAAAGGAGCCGCCTGCTAAGCGGTTGTAGTGACAAAATCGCTACCCAGGGTTCGAATCCCTGCCTCTCCGCTTAATTCAAAATTTTAAATTGAAAATTGTCAATTTGCAATTTAACGCTGCCATGAAAACGGATTGCCCATGATCGCAGTTCGCTTCGCGCCCAGCCCCACCGGTTATCTGCACATCGGCGGCGCGCGCACGGCAATTTTTAACTGGCTCTTTGCAAAAAAACACGGCGGCAAGTTTTTTCTCCGCATCGAAGACACCGATCTGCAGCGCTCCGGCGAGGAGATGACGCGCGCCATTCTCGACAGCTTGGCCTGGCTGGGTTTGGATTGGCAGGGCGAGCCGGTTTATCAGTCGCAGCGCTTTCCGATTTATCAAAATCAGGCGCAGTTGCTGGTTCGGCAAAAAAAAGCCTATCGTTGCTTCTGCTCGCCGGAAGAAATCAATGCGGCGCGCGAGCGCGCCAAGGCCGCGAAGCAGAATTTCAAATACGACGGCCGCTGCCGCAAACTGAGTCCCCAAGAGATCGAGCAACATCTTGCCGCGCAAAAACCCTTCGCCATTCGCTTTGCGGTGCAGCCCGGCGGCGCGACTTCGTTCAAAGATGAGATTCGCGAAGCAGTCAGTTTTGACAACGAAGTGATCGACGATTTTGTGGTCTTGCGTTCGGACGGTGTGCCAACGTATCATTTGGCCGTGGTCGTCGATGATCACGAGATGGGCATCACGCATGTGATTCGTGGTGAAGATCACATCTCGAACACGCCCAAGCAAGTGCTCTTGTATAACGCCTTAGGTTGGCCAGTGCCGGTTTTTGCTCACGTGCCGCTCATTCTCGGTCCCGACAAGTCGCGGCTGAGCAAGCGGCATGGCGCCACCGCCGTCGGTGAATATGCTGCCAAAGGATTTCTGCCGGAAGCGCTGTTCAACTTTTTGGCGGTGCTTGGCTGGTCGCCAGGAGATGATCGTGAAATACTGGCCAAAGAAGAATTGATTTCGCTGTTCGATCTCTCCGGCATCTCAAAAAGCGGGGCGGTCTTCGACGAGAAGAAGCTCGAATGGATGAACGGCCAGTATCTGAGCATGACGCCGGTCGAACGGCTTGCGCCTCTCGTGGAAAAATCTTTCATCGATTCAGGCGCAGCCGCCGCGGCAGAGTTGCAAAACACGCGCGAGTATCTGCTGCAAGTTCTCGCGCTGCTGAAGCCGAAGGTAAAATTGATTCAGGATTTTGCCGCGTTTGGCGCGTATTTCTTCCGCGATCCGGAACAATATGAAGAAGCGGCGCGTTTGAAACATTGGCAAGATCCGAAAACGCCGGAATATCTGGAAAAGTTGGCGGCACGTTTGGCGGAATCAAGCGAGTTTTCACCGCAGAAAACCGAAGAGACATTGCGGCATCTGGCAGAAGATATGAGCATCGCCGCCTCAAAGCTCATTCATCCGACGCGTCTGGCGATCAGCGGTTTCGGCGTCGGCCCCGGTCTTTTTGAAATGATGGCGCTGCTCGGCCAGGATCGCGTTGTGCGCCGTTTGCAGAAAGCAGTTAAACTTTTGAAAGCAAACTGAGCGAGGAAGGGGCAAATTGCAAGTGGCAATTTTTGCCATTTGCCCCTTGCCATTTGCCCTGGGGTGTCGTCCAACGGCAGGACTCCAGACTCTGGATCTGGCTATCTAGGTTCGAATCCTGGCACCCCAGCTCTTGTCATGAAATTTTAAATTGTAAATTTTCAATTTAAAATTTTAAATCTACAACTCGGCGCATTCGTCTAGTGGTTAGGACGCTGGCCTCTCACGTCGGTAACACGGGTTCGAATCCCGTATGCGCCACTTTGTCGAAGATGAAGGATTGAAGACAGATGATAGAAAAAATAATTCGGTCTCTTATCTTCAATTCTCGATTTCAGCGAAAATAAAACAGCTCAAATTAAGGTTTGACTTTTTCGGAAAATTTATCTATTTTGTTTTTAAGACGCGCCCGTAGCTCAACTGGATAGAGCGCTTGGCTACGGACCAAGAGGCTGAGGGTTCAAGTCCTTCCGGGCGTACTCATGAAAGGGGCAGGACTCCCGACCTGCGGTTGAAATTTAAAAAAGATCGGGATTCCGCCCGTTTTAATTTATGCCGGGGCAATCAGCATGACGCACGAGCATTGGATGCAATTCGCCCTCAAAGAAGCGGAAAAGGCGCTTGCCAAGGGCGAGGTGCCGATCGGTGCGGTGGTGGTGATGGAAAATCGAATTGTGGGGCGGGGACACAATCTCGTCGAAACGCTGCAAGACGCCACCGCACATGCGGAGATGCTGGCGATTACCGCGGCTGAAGGAACGCAGGCGAGCTGGCGGCTTGAAGGCGCGGCGCTCTACGTCACAGTCGAGCCGTGCCCGATGTGCAGCGGCGCGGTGCTGTTATCGAGAATTTCAACGCTCGTCTACAGCACCGAAGAGGCGCGTTTCGGCGCCTGTGGGTCGGCCAGCAATGTCATCGCTAAAAACCCGTTTGGCCCGCCGGTCGAAATCGTGGTCGGCGTCAAACGCAATGAATGCCAGGCGTTGCTGCAAGAGTTCTTCAAAAAACTGCGTCAAAAACAGTAAGTAGAAAGCACGTTACAAAGGGCAAGCCAAACAAGCTTTTGCCATTTGCAATTTGCCACTTGCCGGGGCAGTAGCTCAGCTGGGAGAGCGCCACGTTCGCAACGTGGAGGCCGGCGGTTCGATCCCGCTCTGCTCCACCAAGTTTTAAAAACGAAGATCGAAGATAGATGATGGAAGATCGAAAAAACAAGTTCGCGATCATCTATTTTCGATGTGCGATCCTCAATTTTTATTTCGACCGGAGAGGTGGCTGAGTGGTCGAAAGCGGCGGTCTCGAAAACCGTTATCGGGATTAAACTCTCGATCGGGGGTTCGAATCCCCCCCTCTCCGCGGGTATATTCTCGTGTTGTTGGAGTTTGGGCGTGGCCATGTACAGTGGCCTTTTTTGTTGATGGCAACATAGATTTCGGATTGGTGATTTCGGATTGCGGGAACAAGCATGAATCCGAAATCCGCAATCTCAAATCCACAATCCGGAGAGGTGTCCGAGCGGCCGAAGGAACGCGACTGGAAATCGCGTGTAGGGCCAAAAGTTCTACCGTGGGTTCGAATCCCACCCTCTCCGCCAGATTGTCGCATCTTTTTCCCGCCTTAATTTCTTCTAATCGCTTTTTAATTTGCTTTCTTCACTTAAGCTAATCCGCAGGTACTTTACTTTCATTTGGCAGATTAACCCAAGCAGGAGGACGCAATGTTAGGCAAAAAAGAAGTCGTGGAAACCGACCGGTCCGGCGAGCTGAACACCATCATTGGCAAGGGTTCGGTCATCGAAGGGCTGCTCACGGTGCAAAGCAGTTTGCGCATCGACGGCCGGGTGCAAGGCCAGGTTCAGGCCAGCGATTCGCTCGTCGTCGGCAAGGACGGCGAAATCGACGGAGAAATCAAAGCGCGGAATGCCATCATCGGCGGCCGGGTCAAAAATCGCATTTTGGCGACCGGCAAGGTCGTGCTCGAAGCTCACGCCGTCGTGCATGGCGAAGTGAAGACGAGCAAACTGGTGATTGACGAGGGGGCGATTTTTGACGGCAATTGCGCGATGAGCGAAAACGGCCGGCCTTTGGTGCTGACGGATAACGCCAAACCCGATGAGCGCGGCCGCATGTTCGATTTCCGGCCTCGGCAGGAAGCCGCGGCTGGGCGCTGAGGGGTGATTCGCTGAGTGTGGGCGCAGCAAGGCTGTGAACGCAACCGGTTTGGATTTTCAGAAAGGCTCGACGCCGCCAGTCGGGCCTTTTTTATTTGCTTGACATTCTGGCCGCGTTTTTTTAAGATGAAACGGAACACTTGAACAGGAGAGAGGCATGTCAAACATGATCAAACACCCATCACGAGTTCAAGCGATCGGCGGCATGTTACTGCTGCTCGTGGGTCTCGCTTGCCAGTCGCCCAAAACCCAGCCGGTTGATCTCGGCGTGGTCACTTTGCAAGCCGATACCGGATGGCAAACCGCGACGCCGACTTCGATGATGCGAAAAGCGCAATTCACCCTGCCGCGCGCCGCCGGCGACAGTGAAGATGCGGAGCTGGTCGTTTTTTATTTCGGCGCAGATCAGGGCGGCTCGGTCGAAGCCAATCTGAACCGATGGTACACGCAATTTTCTCAACCCGATGGCGGCTCCTCGGCGGAGAAAGCCAAGGTCACGCGCGAGGTGGTGGATGAAATGAATTTGACCACCGTCGATCTCAGCGGCACCTACGTCGCGCCGCTTACGCCGGGAAGCGAGGAACAATACGACAAACCGAATTTTCGCATGATCGCGGCAGTGCTGAAAACTTCGCAGGGGCCGTATTTTTTCAAGCTCGTCGGGCCGGAGCAAACCGTGACGCAGTGGGCACAGAGTTTCCATCAATTTATGAAAAGCGCCAAGCGTTCCAAATAACATGTCTTAGCTTATGGGCCATATTCCGGAGCGAACCTGCCTGGCTTGCGGGCGAAAAACCGGCAAGGCGGCTTTGCTGCGTCTCGCGCGTGATCAAACGGGAACCATCACGATTGATCCGCGCCAACGCCTTCCCGGACGCGGCGCGTATGTCTGCCGCACGTCGGCGTGCGGGGAATTGTTGAAAAAAAAGAAGGGCTTGCATCACGGCTTTCGCCAGCCGGCGCCGGCCGAAATTTACCAGCGTGTGATAGAATTTTTGCGCGAGCATGCTTCCTCATGAAATCCTCGGCTTGCTGGGTTTGGCGCAGCGAGCCGGCAAAGTCATCGTCGGATCCACCGCCGTCGCCCGTGAAGTGCGCCGGTCGCGCACGCCGCTGTTGGTTATTTTCGCCGTGGATTTTTCGCCTGCGACAAAAAAGAAATTGCTGGCGCAGGCCGCGCGGCCTCCGCACATTTTTGAAATTGCGACCATGCAAGAATGGGGCGGGTATTTTGGCCGGCAAAGGGTGGGCGTGATCGCCGTCGTCGACAAAAATTTCACCGCCGGTATTTTGGAAAAATTGAAACCGTGACGGTTATTTCCGAAAAAGAGCGGCTCCGCGGCCGAATGCGCTCCTGGCGCCGCCAAATCGACTCATCGTGGCGCGACCTCACCAGCGCCACAATCATCTCACTTTTGGAAGCATTACCCATTTTTCAACGCGCGCAGATCATTCAAACTTACGTTGCGCTTCGCCATGAAGTCGATACGCACGAGCTGATTCGACGGCTCTTGCGCGCCGGCAAACAGGTCGCCGCGCCGAAAGTCGAGCGCGGCAAGGAATTGCAACAATACTTTATCAAAGATTTCTCTGAACTAAAACCCGGTGCCTTTGGCATTCTCGAGCCGCCGGCTGATCCGAGCCGGCTCGCGCCGCCGGAACAATTCGATCTCGTGCTCGTGCCCGGCCTGGCTTTTGACCGCGCCGGCCATCGTCTCGGCGCCGGAAAGGGTTATTACGACCGCTTTCTCGCGCAGATCAAAGCGCCTAAAATCGCGCTGGCGTTTGCGTTTCAAATTGTTGCGCAAATTCCCCTGGAAGCGCATGATCAGCGGGTGGATGTGATTGTGACGGAAAAAGAGATTATACATACCCAACACGAACGAGCCGCAGCCAAATAGGTTTGAACCGCGAATAGACACCAATTAACGCGAATAAAAAAATTAGCGTTCATTGGCGACAATTAGCGGTTTGAAATTTTCTTTTTAAAATTTCGCTTTTGGCCGCCACTGAAATCGCGCCAGATCGATGCGATCATCCGAATCGAATTTGATGCCTTCTTTAACCAGCAAAGCCCGCTGCAGCTCGTAACCCCGCTGGCGGGGCAAAGAAATGCCGCCTTGGCTGTTGATGACACGCTGCCAGGGCAATTGTTCTTTATCGGAAGCGGCGTGCAGCACCCACGCCACCTGTCGCGCCGCGCGAGGATTGCCGGCCAACGCGGCGATTTGTCCGTAAGTCGCCACTTTGCCGCGCGGGATTTTTTTGATAGCGATCACGACGCGGCGGAAAAAGTTCACCGGCCGCTTGGCTTTTGTCATTAGTTTGTAAAACCCGTCTATCGCTGAAATCCGTTTTGATTAATTTAACAACATGAGAGGAAAAAATGAAGCCTAATTTTTGGGGCGTGCTCGGTTCTGCGTTCATCAACATTTTTTTGTTTCAAAATCTCTTCGCCCAACCGGACAGCGTTGATGTGACTTTTTTTTACAAGCCCACCGGCAATCCTTCGGTCGTGTTTCTTCCCGGCGAATTCAACAACTGGGGCCCGAACAGCAACGGCTTTATCTCATCCACTTCGCCGTCCCGCATGAATTTTGAGGCGGCAAGCGGCCGCTGGGTGAAAACGGTGCGGCTGCGCGTCGGCGGGCAACCGAACGGCGGCGTTCCCGGCGCGTATCAATACAAATTCAATGAAAATGGCATTAACACCGGATGGAAACCCGATCCGTTGAACCCGCGCTCCAACCGTCGCGACAATGACAACTCTTATCTTTTTGTTCGCAATCCCACCATCCACTATCTTTTGCCCAACGCTGTGGTCGAGTCGGGAATCGTCAAAACGCGCCAACCAGTGATTTCCGCGTACATCTTTCCTTCCACAAAAACCGGCGTCGATACGGCCTCAATCATCGTCAAGCTGGATAATTTTGAATATAGACACGTCGGCGCGGGCTACGACGCGGCCACAAAAAAGTTTACTTTTATTCCGCCGCAGCCTTTGAACAACGGCCCGCATCAGCTTATTCTTTTGGCCAAAACCCTCGCCAATACGACCGCCTCCGACACCACTCGCTTCACGGTGCAGGCCGATCCGGTGCAGATTCTCACCCAACCGGCGTCAACCTGGAAAACAAGCTGGCCGATTTGCGGTGAAATTCTGAAAGCCGATGGCTCGCCCGACAGCAGTTTGCGCGCGGCGATTTTGCTTCGCGGCGCCGAGAGTTGGGGAATCTCGGTGCGCAACGGCAAATTCGACACCACCTTGTCGCTGCTCGAAGGCGAAAATATTTTCAGCGTGCGGGCGCTGGTTGGCGGCGTGAATGAGACGTCGCAACCGATTCGCATCACCCGCAAAGTCAATCATGCGCCCTTTGCGGTGATAGCCTTTGACACCGCCGGAACGCAGCTCGTCTTGCGGGCAAATCAAAGCAGCGATCCCGACGGCCAAACCTTGAGTTTCAACTGGCAGGAGGAGGCCGGCAATCCGGAAGCGCTTGAGATTAGCGGCGCTTCAGAAGCGATGATCACTTCTGTCAAACCCAAAACACCAGGTGAATATTATTTCACTTTGACGGCGCGCGACCCGGATGGCAATAGCGACCGCACGCGCCACTATTTTACGTTGACCGCGGCCGGGCAGGTGATTGCGGCGACGATAAAGAGCAATCCGGCGTGGGTGAAACAGGCGCGCGTGTATGAAATTTTTATTCATTCCTTTACGCCCGAAGGCACGCTGAAGGCGGCGACGGCAAAATTGGATTATATTAAGGCGATGGGTTTTAACGTGATTTGGCTGATGCCGATCATGGACAACAATTTTCACATCGACGGCGTCGGCGCGGGATACGACATCGTCGATTTTTATCGCGTCGCGCCGGAATTTGGAACGAACGACGATTTTCGCGCTTTCGCCGACCGCGCCCATCAGCTCGGCATGAAAGTCGTGCTCGACATCACACCGAATCACACCAGCCAGGCGCATCCTTTTGCCGCGGATATTCGCGCTTATCGCGAGCACTCGCCGTATTGGAATTATTATCAACACGATTTGATCGGCAACGGCAATTACCGCCCGAATTTGCCGGAGCGCCGCAGCAGCAACGGGCTGTTTATTTATTACGACGGTTTCAGCGAGGAAATCATCAACTACAACTGGGCCGATCTCGACGCGCGTTTGTACATGATCGAGGTGTATAAATTTTGGATCACGGAAATGCGCGCCGACGGTTTCCGCTTTGACGTTTATTGGGGGCCGGCGCGCCGGGCGAACAACGGCAATGGCGGCGAGAACGAAATGGGCGTGCCGGTGCGGCAAGCGCTCAAACACCTCAAGCCGGACATCTGGCTTTTGGCGGAAGACAGCGGCGTCGGTTTTGGGACGGAACGCATTTATGCCGATGGTAACGGCGGTGTGGATTCGGGATACGACTGGCCGCTGTATTTCGACGGCTTTCGCGCCGGCAGCGCGTTGTCGGGCAACGTGAGCAATCTGCACAACAAAATTTTTAACAACAATTTTTATCCCGGCCCGAACAGCTACTTTTTCCGGTTTTTGGAAAATCACGACGAGACCCGGCTGGCGCGCCTGGCGAGCAGCATTCAGCAAACCGTGCCGTATGCCGTCACCCTCTTCACGATTCCCGGCATCCCGCTCGTTTACGCCGGGCAGGAAGTCGGCTTCGGCAACGGCCTCGACGATTTTACCGGCAAACGCGGCCGCGTCGATTTCGACGATCCCGACAAAAGCATCGTTCAAAAACTTTATCAAAAACTCTGCTACATTCGCGAAAAATTTCCGGCGTTTTGGACGCAGCGCCTCATCCGTCTCGACCAGGCTGATAATAACGTTTATGTTTTTTCACGCCCGTTCGTCAATGAAAACGCCGTTGTTGCCGTTAACTTGAGCAATGTGACTCGCAACGCGACGATCACGCTCAATGCGTCAACCGTCGAGTTCAGCGGCGGTTTGAAGCCGGGCACGAATTATTTCGTGAGCGAATTCCTGAGCGGCACGACGACGAGTCGGCAAACCGATGCCGGCGGAACGATCAGTTTCTCAACTACGCTGCCGGCTTACGGCGCGGTGATCTACCTCGTCGCCACCGAACCCAAGTCGATCAGCGTGCCGGACCTGCCGGTTCGCGTCGACGAAACCAACTTCGATGAAATCCCGCAAGACTTTTTTTTGCAGCAAAATTATCCGAATCCCCTGCGGACATCCGCTTTCAACCCGGAAACCACGATTCGTTTCGATTTGCCGCGGCAAGCCGAGGTCAGGTTGCGCGTTTTTAATTTGCTCGGAGAGGAAATCATCACCCTGCTCCGAAAAAAAATGGCGGCCGGCGCCCATCTCGCGCGCTGGGATGGGCGAAATGCCTTTGGGCAATTGGTGACCAGCGGCGTATACTTGCTGCGGCTGGAAGCCGGGCAGGAATTGCTTGTAAAAAAAATGTTAATCATGAGATAGGTGATGCTATTTTTAGGTGGACTTTCGATCACTTTTGATTTTACCCAGACTTGTTTTCATCCGATTTGTCGTCCTCGTTTTGTCAATTTCCATGCCCCGTGGATTTTCATCAAACCGTCTCAGGCAACGACGAGTCGCGCTCAATTTGAAACCAAAAAATTTTTTAAAATTTTTGGACATATTTTGAAAATTGATCTTGCAAATCGCATTTTGATAACTTATTTTATGGGTGCAAGGCTGCAGTGAATTGACCTTGAATGGATTACTTTATCAGCAACGTTCACAACTTTGTGGAGGAAAAAATGGAAAACCACGATTACATGCGCAACACCGATGACGATTACGACGACGAAACGGATGACATGGAGGAAATGTCGTTTGATTCGCCAGAGCCAGCGTCGACGATGGAGGAGGCGGAACCGGAGCCGGTGATGATGCCGCCCGCCTCCCCGGCTGAAACCATGGCGCCGGTCGCGGCGGCCAAGCCGGCGAAAAAAGCGGTGAAAAAGAAACCCGCGGCCAAAACGAAGCCGGCGGCGAAAAAATCCACCGCCAAAAAAGCCAAGGGCAAAGTGGCTAAAGGCAAAGCCAAGACCACAGCTAAAGCCAAGAGCAAAGCCAAAAAGGCGAAAGGCAAAGGTCGCCGTTAACGCTCGGGCGGCCAAAACGTAAAACCGATGCCGGCAACCTCAAGCATGCGCTTGCTCACGTAAGCGACCTGCGCAGCCTTGCGTTGATCGCATGATTTGGCCAACCTTGTGGCTTGCCGCCTCGTCCCTCCGATCTGATCGTTGCGCACGCGCCCCAAGAGAACTGCTGTCGCGCTGAGCGGCTTATTTTCCCATGCAACGTGCGCACGTGTTGTTTTCTTTCCTGCCAGGAAGAAAATGATGAAAGTTCGGAGGGATTTTTATTTCCATGAAAAATTTAAGAATATGAATTTCAATCTCGAGGACTCTCTGCGTTCCCGTTTGGAAGTGGCGCTGGAAGCGTGCTGGCGGGCGGGAAAAATCACGCTGGAATATTTTCAAACCGGCGTTCAGGTCGAGCTGAAAAGCGACCGCTCGCCGGTGACGATGGCGGACCGGCGCGCCGAAGAGGAAATTCGCGTCTGGCTCACGCGCTATTTTCCCGATGATGCCATCGTCGGCGAAGAAGGCGGCAGCTCGGCGCCGGCGGCCGGAAGCGAGACGACGTGGTACATCGATCCGATTGACGGCACCAAATCGTTCGTCTGCGGCGTGCCTTTTTACGGCGCTTTGCTGGCGTGCGAGCGGCAGGGCCAGGTCGTGCTCG
>Ga0209172_10007126_pt1 | contig 11792 bp, 7 predicted proteins | sample LarsenN4metaG_FD_184113 | JGI IMG/M metagenome (GOLD analysis project Ga0209172, IMG submission 184113) | Hot spring sediment bacterial and archeal communities from British Columbia, Canada, to study Microbial Dark Matter (Phase II) - Larsen... ... | reverse complement strand
CATGTCAAGCGAAGATGGAAGATGATTAGTAGAGGCCTCGGAATGAGGGCCAAGTGATTGAGGTTTTCGTGGATCAAATCGAGACTTTCTTTGAGAAGGGCCCGCTACGTAGCTCGGGGTCGCTCGAGGCGTTCTTTTCGCGGTGAGTTTTCAGCGGGCGCGCTTTCCCCCATTGACGCACGCAATCCGATGACCTCCTGCTACCGCGGCAGCTTATGTTCGCCGGTGATTTGGAACGAGGCGCGCACTCCGGCGCCTTCCTTGGGCTGACTCCCTCCGACATAGATCGAATAGCCTGCGGGTTGGACGACGTGGTCGCCCTCGTCCGTGACCCGGCTCAGGTCGCGCGGGCTGAGCGTGAAGGTGACGTGGCGGGTTTCGCCGGCCGCCAGATGAATCCGCTCAAACCCTTTGAGGGCACGCAGCGGCCCATCCGCGGAAGGCGGATATTCGATATAGAGTTGCACCACTTCATCTCCCGCGACCTTGGAGGTGTTCTGAACGTCCGCCTCGACGGTGAGCGCCTGCCCAGCCTGTAGTCGCTCGGTGGAGAGTTTGATATTCTTATAGGCGAACGTGGAATAGCTAAGTCCGTGTCCGAACCCATAGAGCGGCTCGCCGCGGAAATAGCGGTACGTCCGGTCGCGCATCGAGTAGTCCTTGAACGGGGGCAGTTGATCGACCGAGGCGTAGAAGGTCACGGGGAGCCTTCCGGCGGGATTGTTCACGCCCGCGAGCGTTTCCGCGATGGCCGTCCCGCCCTCCTCGCCCGGATACCAGGCGACGAAAATCGCATTGGCGTGCTGCTCGGCCCAGTTGAGCGCGACCGCGCTGCCGCTCATCAACACCACCACAAGCGGCTTTCCGGTCGCGGCCAGGGCTTCAAGCAGTTCCTGTTGGGCGCGAGGCAAGTTGATCTCCGTACGGTCGCCGCCCACGAAACCCTCCACGCGGAAGCCCCTCATCTCTTCGCCTTCCAGCTCCGGCGAGAGTCCCACGAAGGCCACAACCACATCCGCCTGGCGCGCAATGGCCACGGCTTCGGCGCGCAGCACCTCTGCCGGCGGCTGCCAGGTCAGCGTGATCCCTGCGCCAAAAAGGGGCGAGCGATGGCTGTACTCCACGCGCAGGCTGCGCGGCTTTGTGTCCGCGAAGTGCACATCGAATGGTTGGACGGCGGGGTTGCGGCTGAATGAAGCGGTCTCACTCACCAGCTTGTCGTCCATATAGACGCGGAAAGTCGCGTGATCCTGGCAAGGCCAGCAAGGTGGCTGATTGATGCCGAACTTGTAATCCCCCGGCCCGGGCGGCGTGAGCGTGCCGGTCCAGCGGACGGCGAACGCCTTCGCTGGGACGCCCGGCGCGGGGGCGGCGGCGCTCCAGTTGAATTGAATCTGCGGGTCAACGCGCACCAGTGCCGGCTCGCCGGAAAACTCGGTGTTCGCGAAGTACTCGGCCTTCAGCCCCGCCACCGTCGGCTCTCCCGGCGGATGGAGCACCGTGCTCGGAACCTGCACGGGCACTCCGGCGACGTGAGCCGAGCCCTGCGCGTACAGGACGCTGGCTTTGTCGGCGAATTGTTTTCTTATCCCCTCGACGGGAAGAACCGGCCGCGGCATGACGCCGTTGTAGTTGCCTTCCAGCGCGACCATCGAGTCGGCGTTGGGCCCGACCACGGCAATCGTCTTGACATTCGGCGGGAGCGGCAGTACGCCATCATTCTTGAGCAGCACGATGGATTCGCGCGCCACGCGGAGCGCCAGTTGGCGGTGTTCCCGAGAATCCACGACGGACATCGGGATCTGGTTGAAGGGCACATCGCCCGGCGGATCGAACAACCCCAGGCGCACGCGCGCCGTGAACAGGCGCTGCAACGCTGTGTCCATCTCGCTCTCTTTGAGCAGGCCGTGCTCGACCGCCTTGGGCAGCGTGACGAACTCCTCGCCACACGTGGTGTCGGTGCCGGCGCGCACCGCGGCGGCCGAGGCGCGCTCGAGATCGGGCATGAATTTGTGCCCCCGCGCGATGTCCGTCACCGCCCAGCAGTCGGAGGTCACGTAACCCTTGAAGCCCCAGTCCTCGCGCAGGGTCTTCTGCAGCAGGAAGGGGTTGGCGCACGCCGGCTCGCCGAAGACGGCGTTGTAGGCGCACATGACGGACTCGGCCCGGCTCTCCGTGACCGTCATGCGAAACGCCGGCAGATAGGTTTCTTCCAGGTCGCGTTTCGAGGGGTTCACGTTGAAGCCGTGCCGGTCGAGTTCCGGACCGCTATGCACAGCGAAGTGCTTGGGGGTCGCCACCGTCTCGAGATACTTTGGATGATCGCCCTGCATGCCTTTGACGAACGCCATCCCCAGGCGCCCGCTCAGGTAGGGATCCTCCCCGTAGGTCTCCTGGCCGCGCCCCCAGCGCGGGTCGCGAAAGATATTGATGTTGGGCGACCAGAACGTCAGACCGAAATAGATGGCGTAGTTCTGCTCGCGCTGCGCCTGGTTGAATTTGGCGCGAGCCTCCTTTGCGATTACCCTCGCTTGGCGGTGGATGAGATCGGTATTCCACGTGGCCGCCATGCCAATCGCCTGGGGAAAGACCGTCGCGTAGCCCGCGCGCGCCACGCCGTGCAAGGCTTCGTTCCACCAGTCGTAAGCCGGAACGTCCAGCCGGGGAATCGCCGGCGCCGTGTGCTGCATCTGGAGCGCCTTTTCCGCAAGCGTCATGCGCGAGATCAGGTCCTTGACTCGCTGCTCGATGGGAAGCGATGGGTTTTTGTACGCCGGCGCCGCCTCCTGCGCCACGAGGGGAAGAATGAATGCTCCGGCACCGAGGGCCGAGATCAGAAATCGAAGAATCATTCCGCGCATGGTTCGCCACCTTTCCCCGAATTTGTAGGGGCGATTTTATATCACATTGCTCGCTCCCATTCCGAGCCCTTCGCGGTCGCTCGGAGCGCCGCCCAGAGGAAGTGTATGGCTCTGGATCTTGCCCCCTTCGGGGTCAGGATTAACAGTGTCAGGCCTGCCTGGACATGGACTCGAGAGGTCGACGGATTGGCCCGAGGTGACCGCGCCAAGTGGGAGCCGGTTTGGGGGCAATGTCACATGCTGGACCGGTGCGCGGGGTCCCGAGGCGAATGGTGCGGCGAAATGGACTTCTCCCGACGCGGTTGATCGGGATAGGGCTCCCCGTTCACCGCTCGGGAGTTCGGCGGCCTCGGCTGGGCCACCCACGGCCCGGTTTATTTGACTGCTGGGGACTGGGCGGGCGTTTATCGGCCCTTCAGTTCCACCAGGATCAGCTCGAACGGCTTATCGCCCATGTTTTCCGGCAGGTGTTTGCCGGCATCTTCCCACATAATCTGCCCGGCCTTGAAGTGGGATTCGGTCGTCTTGCCGTCGGGCGTGGTGAATTTTGTGTCGCCGTCGGTCAGGAAGATGGCCACGCTCGCGGGATGCTCGTGCATCACGGATTTCTCGTGCGGCCCGTAGTGGATGCGCAGGACGCGAACCTGGCTGTTCTCCATTTCCACTTTGTAGTGTTTCGGGTCCGCTTCGACGGCGTCCTGCGCCATCGCGGTTGAGGACACGAAGATCAGCAGGGCTGCCAGTAAAAGGCTTCTCGGCATGGGATTCTCCTCTTGTGAATTTGCATCGCCCGTATGGGGGAAGACGACTGCATTGTTATCGGCGGCACGAATCAAGGTCGGCCGTCGTCGCCACAGCCCCGATGGACTCTGTCGGAGCCGTGGTTCCCTGTTTTCACTTCCACTCCCAGAGTTTGGAGTGGGTATTTCCCTCGGCGTCAACCTCAAACTCGAACACCGCCGCGACGCTGTTCAACGGGGCCAGTTTCGGGGAAGCCGAGCTATAGTAGACCGCGCCCCGGTAACTGACCGCGCCGCCTCCCACGAACTGCCCCACGCCCTGGCCTTTCCAAGTTGCGCTGCTGCCATCCTGCCCGATGATGACCCCCTGGCCTTCACCGTACAAGCTGCCATCCGGCCGCGACGCCGACCAGTACGTCCCGATTTCATTCACATCGATTCCGAGCAACTTGCCCACGCTTTCAAAAGCCACTTCCACCTTGAATCCGCCATCCACGGAAAGCACTTTCCTACTCGTCCGCTTGCCCCGCGACTCACCGACTTGTTCTCCGAGCACAGTTTTCCCCTTTCTCGGACCTTTGGTCCGAGGTCCAGTTTTCGATTCGACTGGATCGGGGCAGTATACACGGATCCTGGACATAATGTCAGTGAAATCGGCAGGCCAGACATTCGCAATTCGAATTTGCCATGGGTTCGAATTGGGGTGGCCTCCAAAAGCCCACGGCGTGCGCGCCGCGGCACACACAAAGTCCATGCCCTGGCTGCCTGCACCGGTCTTCCCGCACGGGGTATTGACAACTCTATGCTTTCCATGCTAAGCATATAGCCTCGAGTGCGTGGGGGCGAAGGTTCCGTCCTGCCAACGAGGTCGTGTATGGAAACCGCGTCCCGTGCGCCAACCGTCGGGACCGAACCGGTCATCGAAGACCCCAAACCCGCAGCCCATAAGGCCGAAAGCCCCAAGGCCGGCAGTCTCTCGACCCGCCCCGGGCGAGATCCCTCGCGCCCGCGCCCTCAGGCCCGCCGCCGGCCCCGTCACCGTAGGGCGCGGGGCAGGCCGCTCTCGGAGGCCGAACTCGCCGCGCGCCGCGCCAATCTGGCCAAGGCCCGCGCCGCCGACAAGGATTGGATTTACCGTCCCACCGCGCGTCGCCAGGCCGCCAGCCGCGCCAACATCCAGAAGGCCATCGCCTGGCGCCGCTCGCCGGAGGGGAACGCCATTGCCCGCTTGAATGCCTTCAAGCACGGGCTGGCCGTCAAAGGGCTTCCCGACCTTCTCACGCGGCTGGGCGAAGCTCCCGAAGATTTCGCGGAGCATCGTGAACTGGTGGAGAAGGTCTTTCGCCCCGAAAGCGCAGTCGAGCGGCAACTGGTCCATCGTCTGGCCCAGGCCACCTGGCGGCGCATTCGCCTCTTCCGCGCCCAGGCGCGTTATGAGCGCACCGCCTGGCAGCGCCTGCTCGCCCGGGCGGGCCAATCCCGACGCCTTACGGTCGGGGAAGTCTCCGACCGCGTCTATGAAGTCTCCAAGCTGTTCGCCGAAGCGCGGCTGGTGGAAGGCGAGGCGTGGAAACTCGAAGACCGCATCGAGCGCATCCTCGCAGCGCTGGTTCGCGCACGCGCCAAGGAAAAAGGGATCGGGGACTAGGGGTCAGGGATCAGGGAAAAACGTGGCTGGCGCAGTACGCCGCTCTGCCCTGGCGCGGGAAAGAATCGGCTCACCTGAAATCAGTCTCGTGGCTGCCGCAGAACCCAGCTCTGCCTGGGGGGTGCTACGTTAGGGCTGGCCATGCCCCTTCGGCTCTACGACCTCAATGATCCATCCGTTCTCAGAATGGATCGGCTCAGCTGGAATCAGTCTTGTTTCTTCACCGCAGAGCTGCGCCCTTCAGGTCCGCGCCTCGTTCACCCCATACAAAATGCCGCAGACCTCAAAAACGGAGGGCTGCGCTACCGGATCAAAAGCAAAAGGGGCCATTTGGAACGATGAGCAGGAAGAACGGAATTCAGGAGTCAGAATTCAGAATCCAGAAGTCAGAAGTGCAGGGGCTGGGGACTAGGCGAAAACGAGGCGGCCGATTTGCATTGCCGATTGATGATTGCCGATTGAAGATTGCAAAACGAAGATGCTTAAGTGTGGAGTACGAACGGCTCTTAGCAACGTTCAGGCGAAAACCAGACGCCCTTTGGGGACGGGGATGGGCCGGCCGAGCTCGGTGGCAGTTTCAATCCACTCCGCGATGACAACTTCGACGTTCTCGAGAGCCTCGCGGTAGGTTTTGCCATCGGCGGCGCAGCCGGGAAGCTCTGGCACTTCCGCAATGAAGGCCTGGTCTTCGTCTCTCCAGTAGATCATGTTCTCGTATCTAGGCTTCGGCATCCGGCGCGCCTCCCAGACGATACTTCAGCACAACATGGCGGACCTGTTTGACCTGGTAGGGCTTGGCTTTGCCGCCCTTGGGCCGCAGGTCGAGAATCTCTTCGACGCCTTGCTTGAAAAAGATGTGATGACTGCCACTGACGCGCTCGCCGAAGCCGAATGAGAATTGCAAAATATAGTGACAGTTTTTTCTGTAGCGCCGCCCTATGAGCGGCGAAAGACGCGGGTCACAGACCCGCGCTCGAGCGACGGTTGTCACTGTGTTTTGTAAACATCTAGCGGTTTCGCGGCACGCGCCACAGCCCGTCAAAGGGGATATTGGCGTTGGAAGTTCCACGCAGAATGTTCCCGAATATCTTCTCCGCCGCCACCCGTCTGTCATTTCGCGGAGGAAAGTTATCACGGCGGTGCCGTCAGAGGCGGGTAGAAAGTGAAAAGGGCGGGCACAACGCCCGCCCCGATGTTTTTGCTGTTGACTGTTAACTGCGCACTGTCAACTGGTTTATTTAATCCCGGCGACGACCGACTCTCCCACGCGGTTCCCCGCGCAGTACCATAGGCCCTGGAGGGCTTAACTACCGTGTTCGGGATGGGAACGGGTGTGTCCCCTCCGGTATGGTCGCCGGAAAACTTAGAAGCTATCAGCCATCAGCTATCAGCGATCAGCAAACCCAAACTTTGCTTGCTGACGACTGACGGTTGACAGCTGATGGCTCTATCTCTGACAGTGCGGTGTTGTACCTGTTCGAAGGCGTGTCAGGTTTCAGTATTCTGGCTTCTGACTCCTGACTTCTGAATTCTCAGCCGGCGATCATAGATCGCCGCTACAGTATGCTGAGCAGAAATTATGGTCAAGCCGAACGGGCGATTAGGACCAGTAGGCTGAATCCGTTACCGGACTTACACCCCTAGCCTATGTACGTCGTAGTCTTCGACGGCCCTTCATAGGAATCGCACGCGCGTAGCTCACGCGCGCTCCTCCTTGGGAGATCGGATCTTGGGGCGTGCTTCCCGCTTAGATGCTTTCAGCGGTTATCACTTCCAGACTTCGCTACCCAGCCGTGCCACGGGCGTGACAGCTGGTACACAAGAGGTCTGTTCATCCCGGTCCTCTCGTACTAAGGACAACTCCCCGCAAATCTCCTACGCCCACACCAGATAGGGACCGAACTGTCTCGCGACGTTCTGAACCCAGCTCACGTACCGCTTTAATGGGCGAACAGCCCAACCCTTGGAAGCGTCTACACCTCCAGGATGCGATGAGCCGACATCGAGGTGCCAAACCGCTGCGTCGATGTGAACTCTTGGCAGCGATCAGCCTGTTATCCCCGGCGTACCTTTTATCCGTTGAGCGATGGCCCTTCCATGCAGAACCACCGGATCACTAGGCCCGACTTTCGTCTCTGCTTGACTTGTAGGTCTCGCAGTCAGCCTGGCTTATGCCCTTGCACTCGACGATGGATTTCCAAACCATCTGAGCCAAGCTTGGGGCGCCTCCGTTACTTTTTAGGAGGCGACCGCCCCAGTCAAACTACCCGCCTAGCCATGTTCCTCGCCCGGATCACGGGCGGAGGTTAGAACCACAGAATCATCAGGGTGGTATCTCACCGTCGGCTCCCCCGAGTCCGAAAACCCGGGTTCAAAGCCTCCCACCTATCCTGCGCAGACAACCCCATAGTTCAAGGCTAGGTTATAGTAAAGGTGCACGGGGTCTTTCCGTCTTGGTGCGGGAAACCGGCATCTTCACCGGTACTACAAGTTCGCTGAGTCACTCGCCACGACAGTCGCTCTGTCGTTACGCCATTCGTGCAGGTCGGAACTTACCCGACAAGGAATTTCGCTACCTTAGGACCGTTATAGTTACGGCCGCCGTTCACCGGGGCTTCAGATCGAAGCTGCCCCCCGACTTGCGTCGGGGATGACCTCTCCCTTTAACCTTCCGGCACCGGGCAGGCGTCAGCCCCTATACGTCGTTTTCGACTTCGCAGAGACCTGTGTTTTTGATAAACAGTCGCAGAGCGCGCTTCACTGCGGCCTCCTCGGGCTTTAAACCCTATCGAGGCACTCCTTCTTCCGAAGTTACGGAGCTAATTTGCCTAGTTCCTGAGCGAGTGTTCTCTCAAGCGCCTTTGGATCTTCACCTCGTCTACCTGTGTCGGTTTGGGGTACGGTTGCGTCAGAGACTCCTTAGCGGCTTTTCTTGGCAGCGTGACGTCACGGACTTTACAGGGCCGAAGCCCTTCGACTCACTCCTCAGAGCGGCTTTGAACCGACCCGGTGGATTTGCCGGCCGGGTCCTCCTTGGAGCGCGTATCGCCATCCATCAGGCGACTCCGCTAGCCTCCTGCGTCCCCGCATCGTGATAACGTCTCCGCCGCAGTGCCGGAATATTAACCGGCTGTCCATCAGCTACGCCTTTCGGCCTCGCCTTAGGGACCGACTAACCCTGAGCGGATTAACCTTTCTCAGGAAACCTTAGACTTTCGGCGCGGAGGGTTCTCACCTCCGTTATCGCTACTTATGCCGGCAGGGTCACTTGAATACCGTCGACGAGCCCTCACGGTCTCGCTTCAAACTGTATTCAACGCTCCTCTACCAACCAAGACCATTGAGTCATTGGGTCGTTGAGCCCTTGAAAAGCTCGCCAGAGCGGCTCTTCCATGCATCAGTGATTCAATGACTCAATGGTCTTGGTTCCGCAGCCTCGGCAGATGGCTTGAGCCCCGTTGAATTATCGGCGCAAAGCCGCTCGACCAGTGAGCTGTTACGCTTTCTTTAAAGGATGGCTGCTTCTAAGCCAACCTCCTGGCTGTCTGAGCGACTTCACTTCCTTTCCCACTTAGCCATCGCTTGGGGACCTTAGCTGGCGGTCTGGGCTATTTCCCTCTCGACAACGGAGCTTAGCCCCCGCTGTCTGACTCCCGGACTGCACTTCGCGGCATTCGGAGTTTCGTTGGATTCGGTATCCAATATTGGACCCTAGTCCATCGAGTACTCTATCGCCGCGAGTGACCATCCGAGGCTAGCCCTAAAGCTATTTCGAGGAGGACGAGCTATCACGGAGTTTGATTAGCCTTTCACCCCTACCCTCAGTTCATCCGAGCTGTTTTCAACCAACACCGGTTCGGGCCTCCGGTCGCTGTTAAGCGACTTTCACCCTGACCAAGGGTAGATCACCCCGCTTCGCGTCTATTGCCCGCCACTCGTCGCCCTATTCAGACTCGCTTTCGCTACGGCTCGCTCCCCCTTGCGGGATCATCGCTTAACCTGGCGACGGACAATAACTAGCCGGCTCATTATGCAATAGGCACGCCGTCAGGCTTGACTGAGGATTGCTCCTCAGCCGTAGCCCTCCGACTGCTTGTAGGCATACGGTTTCAGGTACTTTTAACTCCCCTCGCAGGGGTTCTTTTCACCTTTCCCTCACGGTACTGGTTCGCTATCGGTCGCTAGAACGTATTTAGCCTTACGGGATGGTCCCCGTAGCTTCCCGCAGGGTTTCTCGTGCCCCGCGGTACTTAGGAACGCGCGCGAGAGTCCAGTCAGCCTTCGCCTACGTGGCTATCACACTCTGTGGCCGATTTTTCCAAATCGCTCGACTGGCCGCTGGATTGGTAACTCTCCGGTTCTCGACCGGCACGCGCCCTACAACCCCCAGCCCTCCACATTGAGTCATTGAGTCATCGGGCGATTGAGCCAGGAGAGGAACCCCGCAGGGCTTCGTTCTCCAATCGTTCAATCACTCAGTCGCTCAATGGCGCAATATGGAAGGCTGGGTTTAGGCTGTTCCGCGTTCGCTCGCCGCTACTGACGGAATCGCGTTTGCTTTCTCTTCCTCCAGGTACTGAGATGGTTCACTTCCCTGGGTTAGCTCGTACCCGCCTATGGATTCAGCGGGCCGTTCCCGATGTTCAATCGGGAGGGTTCCCCCATTCGGAGATCCCCGGGTCAAAGGGTGCTTCCCCCTCACCGAGGCTTATCGCAGGTAGCCGCGTCCTTCATCGCCGTCTAGCGCCAAGGCATCCACCGTACGCCCTTAGTAGCTTGACCATAAAATCTGCTCAACACACCGCAACCAGGTTCTAGGTGTTAGGTTTCAGGTGTTAGGGGTAACGCAGCGTTGTTCTTCAACTCTGCGGTTGTTCCCGAAGCCCGAATCCCTATTCCCAAGTCCCGGCCTTGTCTCGCAGATCGCCTTATGCTTCCCTGCCTGATTAGACCCAAGCAGGGCGAGCACTGGTAGACACCGCACTATCAGTTGTCAAAGATCGCTGGATGTCGCGGGACTTGTGATCGTACCCTCGACCCCTTTTCCAGTCATGGCTTCGGGCTTTCGCCCTCCGCCTCGAGAAGCTGGGGTTGATTCTCGTCTTGCTCGTTAAGAAGCAACCTCAACTCCTCGCCGTGTCGCTCCCGGCGACACGCAGTCTCATCGGCTCCGCGCACTCCCTGCGGAGCATCGGCTCCTGCTTTTTGCTTTGAGCGTTGGGGTTTGAACCAGGTAGGAGGGATTCCTGAAGATTGCCTACTTGCTTCAAGCCCCTATCCGAAAGCCTTCCGCGTATCTACCTCCTGGTGTTTCCGTCCGGGACCAACCACCCATCAAACCCATTCGTGAGAACGCGATTCTCGAGCGATCGTCCCTTACCGGACCGCCTGCCCTCTTGGCAATCAAATATCCTACCTAATCCCAATCCCAAATGCAAGAGAAATTTTTGCCCGGCCCAGCCGCACCCATTGGGGGTCCCGTGCTCCTCACTTCGAATTGACCAGATACTCCAGCTGGGCGCAGTCGCTCCTCTTCGAGTAACATCGTGCTCCTCACTTCGAATTGACCAGATACTCCAGCAGATTCACCAATTGATCGAGCTCACGACGATAAAAGACCTTCGCCAGACGATTCGCCGCAGGAAGGCTCTCGATGCGTCGCTTCCACTGCTTGTCGAGCGCCGCGAGACTTCCGTAAGCGGCCCCCACGGCCGCATGGCAAAAGTCAAGTCCGTCGTTGGCTTTGAGTTGATACGCCTTCTTTTCCATCCACAACATTCGTTGCAGGTGAATCAAGACGTAAGTTGCAGGCCACTTTTCATCAAAGGGTATCGGAGGCAGCACGCTGTCGAGAGATTTGGGGCCTTTTGCGCATTCCGCATCTAGCCGATCCATTTTTTCCCGGAGAGCTTGATCCATCTCGGGACCAGACCGTCGAGCATCTTCCCTTTTCCCATGAACCCAATCAACCACCGCGCCCAAGCGAAAGAAGCTCGGAGCGGAGAGATCGACAACCGTGCTGGCTCCCGGCGACAGATCGTGAATTCGATCCTTGAAGTATGCATTAACAAAGCTCTCCGACAGCGGCGATTTCTTTAGAAGGCCTGCCTTCTCACGCTGAGCGACGGCCCAGACGTTCATCTCGACAGGAACCCAGTGTGGTCCGATGCTGTCGAGGAAGGCTCGCACATCGTTTGCCGAAGCCCCTTGGGGTCCCGCAACCTCTATAGCGTTTGTCCAAGAGAACAATAGCGTCCCGCCCGCCCTGAGAGCGTCAACGAATCGCTGTCGCCGAGATGTAGGTCCCTTCGCCAAGTGAATTAACGCGAAGTTGTCCAAATACACGCCAACGCCTCCCAACTCCGCCTCGCAGAACGGCCTTCCTCCTTTTGTGGTGATTCGCATCATAGATTGACAGCGGCTCTGTTGACATCCTTACTCCAACCAGGGAGAATTTAAGTGCGCCAGCCCTTGGCAAGGGTCCATTTGCTCGGAGGCAGCAAGCGCGATGGCAGAGGTTGGACTCTTGGCATTTGCCCGCAC
>Ga0209172_10007125_pt1 | contig 11793 bp, 12 predicted proteins | sample LarsenN4metaG_FD_184113 | JGI IMG/M metagenome (GOLD analysis project Ga0209172, IMG submission 184113) | Hot spring sediment bacterial and archeal communities from British Columbia, Canada, to study Microbial Dark Matter (Phase II) - Larsen... ... | reverse complement strand
AGCACCACCGTGCGCAGCGCCCCCTTCGTCCCCCAGACTTCGCGGCGGAAGGAGCCGGCGCTGGCGGCCATCAGAGCGATCCCGACCACCAGGGCGACGCCGCCCAGCAAATCCACCGGGCTCGTGACGCCCCGGAGTGTCACCGCCCGGCCCAGCGCCCGCAGGCCGGCCAGCGACGTCCCCGACAGCAGCGTCAGTATGATCCAATAAAGCGGCGCCACCACTCCCATCACGTAGGCCCAGTCCTCGAGGTCGTAGAACAACAGCAGGAGCATCACCAGGTAAATCAGCGACTCGAGGAAATGCAGCGTGAAGAAGTAGCGGTCAAAATTGCTGACCAGGAAGAAGAGAAGCATCATCACCGTGGCCAGGGTGAAGACGAGACGGTGGGTCATGGGCGACCTCGCGGCGCGGGCTGCTCCAGGCGAGTAAACCCTCATTCGCCGAGGAAGTCAAGCAGCAGCAAACCGACCAGGGTCTTGGCGTCGCGGAGCTCGCCGCGGCGAATCAGCCGCCGCAGCTCGGTGCGACGCCAGGCGCGCGCATGGATGGCTTCGTCCGACTCCGGCCGCGCCCGCCCCGGGCGCAGCCCGCTGGCGCGGTACAGAATCATCTTCTCGGAGGCGAACCCCGGGGTGGGGAAGAACTCGAGGAGCTTGTCCAGCCGCCGCGCCCGGTAGCCGGTTTCTTCTTCCAGTTCCCGCCGCGCCGCCGCCGGCGGACTTTCGCCGGGCTCGAGGCCTCCGGCGACGAGCTCCCAGAGGCAGCGCCCCACCGCGTGCCGGTACTGCCGCACCAGCAGGACGCGCCCGTCGGGAAAAACCGGGAGGAGCACCACCGAGCCGCCGTGCTCCACCACTTCGCGCGTGACCCGCCCGCGACTCCCGGGTTCTTCCACCACGTCCCGCCGCACGCGGAAAATCCGCCCGCGGAAGACCACCCGCCGGCTCTTCACCCGCGGTCGCTTTTTCGTCGGGCGTTTCACGGCCGCGCACTATACCACGGGGTGTGGGGTCGCGGTTTCAACTGGGGTCGCCCCTTCAGCGGCGACACAACCATGCCGCGGCGCGGTTGACGCCCGCGCGGCGCGCCCCTATACTGACCTTTTCGGTTGCCGCTCGAGGAGAGCCGCCGTGCCTGCGCCCATCGCCGCGCTCATCGTCGACGACGAAAAACCCGCGCGCGAGGAGCTCGCCTACCTGCTCAAGGCCATCCCCGACGTCACCATTGTCGGCCAGGCGCGCAACGGCTTGGAGGCGGTCAACCTCATCAAGGAAAAAACTCCCGACCTGGTCTTTCTCGACGTGCAGATGCCGGGCCTCGACGGCTTCGGGGTGCTGAAGCGCCTGGTGGACAAGAAGGTCAAGCTCCCCCACATCGTCTTCGCCACCGCCTACGACCACTACGCCGTGCAGGCCTTCGAAGTGCACGCGGTCGACTACCTGCTCAAGCCCTTCGACAAAGGCCGCGTCAGCAAGGCCATCAGCCGCGCCCGCAAGTTCATGGAGACGCAGCCGGCCGCCGGCGAGCGCCTGGAGACGCTGCTCGACCAGATCGGCGTGCGCGCCGCTCCGCCCGCCAAGCTGCTGCTGCGGGCCAACCAGCGCCTGCTGCTGGTGGACGCCGACGAGATGGTGTACGCCACCATCGAGGACGGCCTCATCACCATCGCCACCCGCGAGCTCGAAGGCATCTCCAACTACCGCACGCTCGAAGACCTGCAAGCCAGCCTGGACGCGCAGCAGTTCTGGCGCGTGCACCGCAGCTACCTGGTCAATCTCAACCACATCAAGGAAGTGGTGCCCTGGTTCAAGTCGAGCTACCAGCTGCGCATGGCCGACCGCCGCCAGAGCGAAGTCCCCGTCAGCCGCGCCCAGACCCGCCGCCTGCGCGAGCTGCTGAAACTCTAGTGCCGTTCCAACTTTGTCCGCCTGACTCCCGGCGTCCAGACTGCAAGCGACTCCGCCTTCTCGCGCTCTCCTAAGCTAACGGCCATTAGTTGGAACGGTACTAGTCTCCGCCGCCCCGCCCCTGCTACAATGACTGCCAGTAGTGCGCCCGGGCGCCCGCGGGCTGCCCGGGAAGGTCCACCGGGGGAGCCCCGAAGCTTCGGGGAAGGTCGGTGGAGTTCTGGAAGCGGTGGCGATTCCGGCCGGAGTCTCTTTCGGCCCGGGCAGGAGTGATGTCAACCCCGAAACGCGTGCTGGGCATCGTGATGGCGGGCGGGCGCGGGGAGCGGCTCGACCCGCTCACCCGCCACCGCTCCAAGCCCGCCGTGCCTTTCGGGGGCCGCTACCGCATCATTGATTTCGTCTTGAGCAACCTGGTCAACTCCGGCATCCGCTCCATCTACGTCCTCACCCAGTACAAGGCGCAGTCGCTCTTGCAGCACATCCAGCACGGCTGGATGAACCGCGTCAGTGGCCGCGACAACTTCATCCACGTCGTGCCCGCGCAGATGCAGCTGGGCACCGGTTGGTACCGCGGCACCGCCGACGCCGTCTACCAGAACATGAACCTCGTCCACCAGTTCGACCCCGACGTGGTGGTGGTCTTCGGCGCCGACCACATCTACAAGATGAACATCCGCCAGATGGTCGACTACCACTTGGAGCTCGGCGCCAAGGCCACCGTGGCCTGCCTGCCGGTGCCGCGCGCCCAGGCCTCCACCCTGGGCGTGGTGGCGGTGGACGAGCGCAACCAGATCAAGGAGTTCATGGAGAAACCCGCCGAGCCGCCGGGCCTGCCCGCCCAGCCCGACCTGGCTCTGGGCTCGATGGGCAACTACGTTTTCGAGCCGCGCCCGCTGATGGAAGCCTTGCGGGCCGACGCCGGCGACCCGAACTCCTCTCACGACTTCGGCGCCGACGTGCTGCCGACGCTCACGCGCTCCGGAGTCGCCTACGCCTACGACTTCACCCAAAACCGCATCCCCGGCAGCTTCCTCAAGGAGGAGCTGGCCTACTGGCGCGACGTCGGCTCCATCGAGGCCTACTACGAGGCCAGCCTCGACCTGAAGAACGTCCAGCCCCAGCTCAACCTCTACAACTGGAAGTGGCCCATCATGACCGCCAACTTCAACGACCCGCCCGCCAAATTCGTGTTTGACGAAACCGGCCGCCGCGGCGAGGCCGTGCAGTCCATCGTCTCTCCCGGCTGCATCCTGGCGGGCGGCTTTGTGAAGGACTCCGTGCTCGGCCGCAACGTCTTCCTCGACGCCGGCAGCGAGGTGCATGACTCCATCATCCTCGACAGCGCCTACATTGGCCCGGGGGCCCGCATCCGTCGCGCCATCATCGACAAGAACAATCACGTCGAGGCCGGCGCCACCATCGGCTATGACCTGGAGGCCGACCGCCAGCGCTACCATGTCTCCGAAGGCGGCATCGTTGTCGTCCCCAAGGCCGAGGACACTCCCGAGACCCGCGAGCGCGACCTCTAGGGGCAGCGGATTCACGCTCTCTTGTCATCCCGAGCGCAGCGAGGGATCTGCATTTCTCCGGTTCGCCGGGTGGAGGTCATCATGCGAAAGACCAGAGTGACTCTATTGTTACTCGTAGCGCATCTCTATGGCGCGGCTCTGCTGGCCCCCGAGCTGCCGGTCTTCGACTCCGCCTGGGCCCGCGACCCGCTCTGGGACGACGGCCAGGCCGAAGTCTCGCTCTACGACGCCCGCCGGCCGCAGTACGGCAAGGTCGAGTCCTACCAGGCGGTCTTCCTCGTGGTGAAGGAAGACTTCGACCCCAAGCTTCTTGTTAAAGCCGACCCACCCTACGAAGGCAAGCAGTTGATTCCGGTCCTCAAGCTCAACGCCGTGCACAGCTACTGGACCCCGAACTATCCTTACCACTTCCTCGCCAGCGTCTTTGTGCGGCGCGACGACCCGGCCGCGCTCGTCAAGTTGACCGTCGGCAGTCAGGAGTGGTGCGGCAACACCTTCAAGGAAGTGAAGCTTTCCGGCGGGCGGCCCGAGCTCCACGCGCACACCTACTTTGACGGCGAAGGCGACACGACGCGCCCGCTCGACCTCCGCTCGGGCGACCTGCTGGAAGACCAGCTGCCTCTCTCTTTGCGCAGCCTACCCTTTGCTCCCGGGCTCGAGGTGCGGCGTCGCATTCTGCCCAGCCTCATTGCCAACAACCTGCGCCGGCCGCTCAACCCGGTCGAGGCCGTCGTCCGCGTGGCGGGGGAAGAGACCGTGCAGACCGGCGCGGGGCGCCTGGCGGCCTGGAAAGTGAGCGTCGAAATGGGCGAGCTGAAGCAGACCTGGTGGTTCGAGAAGACGTTTCCGTACGCGCTGCTCAAGATGGAGTCCTCCGACGGTCGCGCTTGGCTGCTCAAGTCCCGCGCCCGCCAGCCCTACTGGAAGGAGCCCACCTTCCGCCCCGAGATGTAATGGGAGGAATCAGGTAGCGCAGGTTGCCCGGACGCGCAGCGGACGGGCTACCTGCGGCCTTTTTCGTCAGGGCACGGCTTCAGCCGTGCCGCCAGCGTCCTCTAGGGGAACTGGGCTTTAGCCCCTGCGGCTGTTGCAGCTGGTCGCCGGTCGCGGAAGTATTCCTCCAGCGCCTTGACCAGTGCGGGAATCGTATACGGCTTCGCTTCCACAGCCACGCGCAAGCCCAGCGCGCGCGCCGTGCGGCTGGTGACCGGCCCGATGGTGGCCACCACCACGCCCTCGAGCAACCGCCGCGCCTTCCTTCGTCCCAGCAGGGTGAAGAAGTTCTTCACCGTGGATGAGCTGGTAAAGGTGATGGCGTCAGGTCGGCGGCGGCCGAAGACTTGCCGCAGGCGCGCGCGGCTGCTGCGCGGCAGGACCGTCCGGTAGGTCTCGACCACATCCACGCGGGCGCCGCGGCGGCGGAGCTCGCGCGGCAACACTTCGCGCGCTTGCTCGGCCCGCGCCAGCAATACGCGCTTCGCCCGCCAGCCCCCTTTGCCGAACACCCGCAGCAACCCCTCGGCGCGGTACTCGTCCGGGACGAGCGCCACCCGCACGCCCCGCTTTCGCAGAGCCGCCGCCGTCGCCGGCCCGATGGCCGCCACTCGCGTCCCCTTGAGCGTCCGGCGGTTCTGCCCGAGCCTGCGCAGGCGGGAGAAGAAAAAGTCAACGCCGTTGGCGCTGGTGAACACTATCCAATCGTAGCCGGGGAGGCGGCGAAGGGCGGCGTCGAGCGGCTTCCAGGAGCGCGGCGGTTGCAGCGCGATGGTGGGCAGCTCGACGACTTCCGCGCCGCGGCGGCGCAGCGCCGCGCGCAAGCCTTGGGCTTGCTCGCGTCGCCTGGTGATGACGATGCGCCGCCCGGTCAGGGGGCGAGCTGCGCGGTGGCGCGGCACTAGGCCGACCCCGGCGGGCGCAGGCCGGCCTGCTCGATGGCGGCCAGAATGTCCCGCGCCCCGTCCTTCAGAAGTCTTTCGGCCAGGCGCCGGCCGATGGTTTCCGCCTCCGCTGGCGCGCCGCTCTCGACGCCGCGCACCGCGCGCGCCGCGTCCAGGCTGACGACAACGCCCGCAAGCTCCAACTGCTCCTGCTTGACGCGCGCGTGCGCGGCCAGCGGCACCTGGCAGCCGCCGCCGAGCCGCCGGAGGAAAGCCCGCTCGGCCTGGGTGGCGGCCTCGGTATCCGGATCGCGCAGGGAGTCGAGCCCGGCCAGCAGCTCCTTGTCGTCAGCGCGCGCTTCGATGGCCAGCGCGCCCTGGCCGATGGCCGGGAGCATCTCCTCCACCGAGAAAACCTGGGTGGCGCGGTCGGCCCAGCCCATCCGCTTCAAGCCGGCCAGGGCCACCACGATGGCGTCGTACCGGCCTTCATCGAGCTTCCGCAGGCGCGTGTCCAGGTTGCCGCGCAGCGGCTCGACGGCGAGGTCGGAACGAAGCCGGCGCAGTTGCAACCCGCGGCGCAAGCTGCTCGTGCCCACGCGCGCGCCCGCGGGCAGGTCGGAGAGTGTCTGTCCGTGCCGGGAGATGAGCGCATCGCGCGCGTCCTCGCGCGCAGGGATGGCCCCGAGCGCGAGCCCCGCCGGAAGCTCCACCGGCAGGTCCTTCAGGCTGTGCACGGCCAGATCAATCCGGCGCTCAAGCAGTGCCTCCTCGATCTCTTTGGTGAAGAGCGCCTTGGAGCCGCCCACCTGGGCCAGCGGGACGTCGGTGATCTTGTCGCCCGTGGTGCGGATGATTTCGATTCGGACTTCGACCGAGGCAGCGCGCTCGAGCGTCGTCTTGACGAAGTTCGCTTGCCAGAGCGCCAGCCGGCTGCCGCGCGAGCCGAGGATGAGCGGCGAGCGCATCGGCAAACTAGTCCTTGAGCTGGAAGGTGCGGCGGATGAACTCGATGAACTTCAGCCCGTCGGGCTCCTGGGGCAGGCGCTTGAGTTGCGTGAGCTGGAGGTGCAGGATTTTGTTCACCAGCGCGCGCGACATCTCCTCCACGGCGGCGCGCTGCTCCGGCGTCAGCGTCCCCAGCCGCGCCCGCTCGAGCTCCTGCTGGCGCAGGGCGTGGAGCTTGTCCTGAAGGGCGACAATAGTGGGGGTGAGCTCCAGGCGCTTCAGGCGGCCGAGCAGCCGGTCCACTTCGCGCTCGACGATCTCCTCGGCCCGCACCGCCTCCTGCTGGCGCACGCGCCGGTTGGCCGCCACCACCTGCTCCAGGTCGTCGATGTCGTAAACGAAGACGTTGTCGAGGGTGTTGAGCTCGGGGTCGATGTCCCGCGGCACGGCGATGTCGATGAAAAACATCGGCCGGTTCTTGCGCTCGGCGAGGAAGCGCACGCCGTGCTCCTTCTTGATGATGTAGTGCGGGCAACCGGTGGAACTCAAGATGATGTCGGCCTGGGCCACGTGGGCGAGCAGGTCGTCGAACTGGATGGCGCGGCCGCCCCACTGCGTGGCGAGCTCTTGCGCCCGCGCGTAGGTGCGGTTGGTGACGAAGATGGCCTGGGCGCCGCTCCGCAGCAGGTGGCGGGCCGCCAACTCGCTCATCTTGCCGGCGCCGATGACAAAAACGTTCCTGCCCTCCAGGTTCCCGAAAATCTTCTTGGCCAGCTCCACCGCGGCGTAGCTGACCGAGACCGCCGAGCCGGCGATGCCGGTCTCGGCGCGGACTTTCTTGGCGACGGCGAAGGCGTGGGTGAGGACTTCGTCGAGCACGCTGCCGATCGTGCCCACGGCGCGGGCGGTGGCGTAGGCGGCCTTGACCTGGCCGAGCACCTGCGGCTCGCCCAGGATCATGGAGTCAAGGCTGGCGGCCACGCGGAAGACGTGCCGCACAGCCTCGCGCTGGCTGTGGTGGTAGAGGTACGACTGGAAACTCTCCGGGGCGACGCGGCGCGTCGTGGCCAGAAAATCGGCGAGCAGGGGCAAGGCCTCCAGGCCGTCCTCGAGCCGCGCCAGCACTTCGACGCGGTTGCAGGTCGAAAAGATCAGGGCTTCGCCCACTCCGGGCCGCTCCCGCAGGGCGTGCAGGGCCGGGGGGATGTCTTTCTCGGGGAAGTGCAGCCGCTCGCGCACTTCGACCGGCGCGGTGTGATGGCTCAAGCCGATGAGGCTCAACTGCATCGTCAGTGCCCCAGAAAAGCGTGATGGGCGCTCAAGTAGTTCGCGCTCCAGCTGGCCAGCGCCATCACCATCCCCAGGATGGCGAGCACCGCCGCCCGGCGCCCGCGCCAGCCGGCGCTCACCCGCGAGAGCACCAGCAGCAGGTAGATGAACCACAGCACGAAGGAGAGCGTCACCTTGGGGTCGCGGATCCAGTCCGGCCCCCAGGCGCCCGCTGCTCCCCACATGCCGATGAGGATGCCCAGGGTGATGAAGGGGAAGCCGACCGTCAACGCCCTTGCGCCCAGGCGGTCGATGGTGTCGAGCGGGGGCAGGCGGTAGTAGAAGGCGTGGGGCTGGTGGCGCTTGAGCTCGCGCTCCTGGATGAGGTACATCACGCCGGCGAGGCAGGCCAGGATGAGCGCCGCGTAGCCGACCAGCGCGAAGGAAACGTGCACTGGCACCCAGCTGGCCTTGACCAGCGGCGACACCGGCGCCGGTCGCTGGCTCAAGGCCGAGGCCAGCGTCATCACAAAAACAACGGGGAAGGCGAAGACGGAGAGCGGGGTCATCTTATAGGCCCAGTAGACGACGAGGAAGCCGAGCGTGAGGAGGAAGGCGAAGAGCGAGGTGGCCTCGGAGATGTTTGTCACCGGGAAGCGCCCCAACGCCAGCCCGTGCTCGACCAGCGCCACGAAGTGGAAGATGAATCCCAGCCCGAAGGCCAGCAGGGCGCTGCGGAACCACGCCTGCCGCCGCCGCGCCACCGTCAGCAGCGCGTGCGCCAGCCCCAGGGAATAAAATCCCAGGGCCACCCAGAGCCAGAGTGAACTCATCCGTTCGGCCTTCCTTCAGGGGGCTGCCCGTTCAAGGTGAACCCGCGGCGCGGCGAAAGCTCATTATAGCACCGGCCGGCGTCTGCCTGCCGCAAGCAGGGCGGACAGGCCCGTGCGCGCCGCGCGCGGCTGTGCTAAGATGCCGGCGTAGACCGCGCGGGCAAGCAGGGAGGCAGCGAGCGGATGGCGGCGAAAAAACGCGTGCTAAGCGGCATGCGTCCCACCGGCCGCCTCCATCTCGGCCACCTGGTCGGCGCCCTCGAAAACTGGATCAAGCTCCAGGAGCAGTACCAGTGCTTCTTTTTCGTCGCCGACTGGCACGCCCTCACCACCGACTACGCCGATACCAGCCAGGTCACCGACAACACCCTGCAAATGGCGATGGACTGGCTGGCGTGCGGGCTCGACCCCGCCCAGGCCACGCTCTTCATCCAGTCGCACGTGCCCGAGCACGCCGAGCTGCACCTGCTCTTTTCCATGGTCACCCCGCTGGGGTGGCTCGAGCGCGTCCCGAGCTACAAGGAGCAGCGCGAACAAATCCGGGACAAAGACCTCGGCACCTATGGCTTCCTCGGCTACCCGCTGCTGCAATCGGCCGACATCCTCATCTACAAAGCGCACTTCGTCCCGGTGGGCGAAGACCAGGTGGCCCACGTCGAGCTCACCCGCGAAGTCGCCCGCCGCTTCAACTCGATGTATCCGCCCGCCGTGCCGCGGGGTCGCCGGGTCTTCCCCGAGCCGGACGCCCTGCTGACTCCAACGCCCAAGCTGCCGGGGCTCGACGGCCGCAAGATGTCGAAAAGCTACGGGAACACCATTGAGCTGGGCGAAGAGCCGGACTCCATCCGGCAGAAGGTCGCCGGGATGCTCACCGACCCGCAGCGGGTGCGGCGGACCGACCCGGGCCGGCCGGAGATCTGCCCGGTCTTCGGCTTCCACCGGCGTTATTCGCCGCAGCCGGTTGTCGAGCGGGTCGATCGCGAGTGCCGCACCGCCGGCATCGGCTGCGTGGACTGCAAGGGGCTGATGCTCGAGCACCTCCTGCCCCTGCTGGCGCCCATCCGCGAGCGGCGGCAACAGTACGAGGCCAGGCCGCAGGCGGCCTGGGAGATTCTGGTCGAAGGCTCGAAGAAGGCCCGGCGCATGGCGCGGCGCACGCTCGAGCAGGTGCGCGAGGCCATGCACCTTAAGTTCGACTGGGAGCGCAAGCGCCCCGCCGCCAAGGCCGGGCGCAAACCGTGAGCTCCGCCGGAGGAGCCGGCAGGAACATCGTGGAGACCCACCCCAGCCTGCACCTCGACGCCTACGAGGGCCCGCTCGATTTGCTGCTCGACCTCATCCGCCGCCAGCAGATCGACATCTTCAACATCCCCATCGCTCAAATCACCCAGCAGTACCTCGACCACCTGCACAAGATGGAGCAGATGAACGTCGAAATCGCCGGCGACTTCATCCTGATGGCGGCCACGCTCATCTACATCAAGTCGAAGCTGCTCCTGCCGCCCGACCCCACCGCCTCGCCCGAGGAGGCGCTCGACCCGCGCGTCGACTTGGTGCAGCGATTGCTCGAGCACGAGAAGTTCAAGAACGCCGCGCAGATGCTGCAGCAGAAGCAGATGCTCGAGCAGGCCGCCTGGTCGAAGCCCGACGCCGCCTTCGCCGGGGAAGAGGGCGAGCTGGTGGTGACGCTGTGGGACCTGGCCAAGGTTTTCCGCGAAGTGCTGGCGCGGCCGCCCGAGCCGCCTTCGCTCGAAATCCAACGGGAAGAAATCACCGTGGCCGAGATGATGGACGAGGTGCGGCAGCTCCTGCGGGGGAGCGACGCCCCCGTGGCGCTGGCCGACCTCTGCCGGCGCCACCCCACGCGCCGCGGCCTGATCGCGCTCTTCCTGGCGCTGCTTGAGCTCGTGCGCCTCGAGGCCGTCATCGCCGTGCAGAGCGAGCTCTTCGGGCCGATTTCACTGCGCAAGCACAAGCTCTTCGACGTGGTGTTCGCCGGCGAGGCCGCCACCGAAATCGACGAGCAGTACAATTAGCTGATGGACCGCGACGCCCTCAAAGCCCAGCTCGAAGCCATCATCTACGTCTCCGAGGAGCCGGTGACGCTGGGGCAGCTCGAGAAAGCCCTCCCCGAGGTGACCCGGGAGGAGCTGCGGGCGGCGCTGGAGGAGCTGATGGCCGCCGGCCGCAGCCCGGCCCGCGGCCTCGAGATCCGCCAGGTGGCCGGCGGCTACCGGATGTACACCAAGACCGAGCACCACGAGGCGGTGCGCAAGTTCGTCCGCAGCCAGAAGCCGCCGTTGCGGCTGTCGCTGCCGGCGCTCGAGACCCTGGCCGTCATCGCCTACAAGCAGCCGGCGACGCAGCCGGAGATCAAAGCCATCCGCGGCGTGGACCCCGAGAGCGCCCTGGCCACGCTGCTCGAAAAAGGCTTGGTAGTCACCGCCGGACGCAAGGAGGCCGTGGGCCGGCCCATCCTCTACCGCACCTCGAAGGAGTTCCTGCTGCGCTTCGGGTTGAAGGACTTGAACGAGCTCCCCACGCTCGAGGAGTTCGAAGAGCTGGCGCGGGCTTCGCTGGGGGAGCCCGAGACGTCGCCGGCCAGAGAGCCGCCGTCGGAAGGCAGCGCGGAGCGGACGGAAGCAGAAACGGGGAATGCCTGAACGCCTGCAAAAACTTCTGGCGCGCGCCGGCATCGCTTCCCGCCGCACCGCCGAAGACTTGATTCGCGCCGGCGCCGTGCGCGTCAACGGCCGCGTGGCCCGCCTGGGCGAGAAGGCCGACCCGGAGCGGGACCGCATCGAGCTCGAGGGACGCCTGCTGCGCTTCCCCCAGCGGCACGTTTACTTTCTGCTCAACAAGCCCCGCAACACCGTTTGCACCGCCTCCGACCCCCGGGGCCGGCCCACGGTCTTCCACTTGCTGAGAGGAGTCCGGCAACGTGTCTTCACCGTCGGCCGCCTGCCCTATGAGGTGGAGGGCTTGCTGGTCGTGACGAGCGACGGGGCGTTTGCCGACCGGCTGCTGCGCGGGCGCCTGCCGCAGACCTATCAGGTCAAGATCAAGGGAAGTTTGAGCGAGAGCGAAGCGGCCGCGCTCGAGAAAGCCGCCGCGCGCCGCCAGGAGGAGCCGCTGGGCTGGCGGCAGGTGAAGCCGGGAGCCAATCCGTGGTATGAAGTCACCGAGGTCGAGCCCCGCGAGGACTGGCTGCGGACGGCGTTTTTTCGGCTCGGCCACCCGGTCGAGAAAGTCAAGCGGGTGGCGCTCGGCTCGCTGCGCGACCCGGCGCTCGCCCCCGGGCGTTTCCGGGAGCTGAAAGCCGCCGAAGTGGAACGGTTGCTCTACGAAGCCGCGCCCCCGGCGCGCCTGCGGCAGCGCCGCGCCGGTTGAGCCGCAGGGATTCTGGAGCGGACGCGATGACGAC
>Ga0209172_10007123_pt1 | contig 11795 bp, 7 predicted proteins | sample LarsenN4metaG_FD_184113 | JGI IMG/M metagenome (GOLD analysis project Ga0209172, IMG submission 184113) | Hot spring sediment bacterial and archeal communities from British Columbia, Canada, to study Microbial Dark Matter (Phase II) - Larsen... ... | reverse complement strand
CACACTCCCCACCCCCCCCACCCCCCCCACCCCCCCCACCCTCCCCACACTCCCCACACTCCCCACACTCCCCACACTCCCCACACTCCCCACACTCCCCACACTTCCCACACTCCCCACGGTCCCACCCTAAAAGTAGTCATCGGAAAAAAACCTGCCGGAGATGCAGGGCAGAATTTTTGAGGTTTTCCATTTGGACGTTGGTCTGACTGATATCGCGGAGGTTTTTGCGCGAAGCAGTTTGGAGAGATTGCATCGCTTCCGTCAGTTGGGCAACACCGAGAGCATATTGCTCCAAGGTACTCACTATTTGCTGAATATGCTGGTGTGCTACTGCTAAATCTGAGTTATCATCTTGTCCGAGTAGGGGCAAACCGCCACCAGCCCCTACGACAGCTTGATTCTGGATATCAGCAATAATATCGTGAACTTGTCGAGCCGACTTTTGGGTTTTTTCTGCTAGTTGGCGGATATCCGCAGCCACTGTGGCCAAATTCCCCCCAGACTCGCCACCAGAGGAGGGGGTTAGCCCTCGGCGCAGGGCTTCTACTCCGGCACCCAGAGCGAGGACATTGGCCATTTCGGCGATATCATTAACCACATTTGTGACTACGTGCATTCTTTCTAGCAATTGGCGCAGGAGTCGCATCTTTTCTGCTAATAGTTCTAAGCGATCGCGTGCCCCAGTAACCTGTCTTACAGACAGGTCGGAAGCCACACCGAGCTGACTCAAACTAGCAGTTGCCAAATCCACTAAATTAGCGGCGCTAGTGGTAGCCCGTTCGTTTTCCTGAACCAGCAGGGAGACCGCCATCGCTGCGGTTGCCATATCTTCCACCACCCGCTTCTGGCTTATGTATTCGGTGCTAGTCACCCAAGCGCCCCAAGCCAGAGTCAAGAAAGCACCGCTCACAACAGAGACGATCGCCCACCATAAACACTGAGTCAGAGTCGCTTGCGCCCGCTGTTCCAGCGTAGTTAGGCGTTCCCTCTCATTAGCAGTAAAATCGCGCAACAGTTCCCCAAGTCTTTTGTAAATCCGGCGGCTTTCTTCCGATGTCAATACCCGAGTTGCCCTGTCAACATCCCCATTCTTCACATAATCAAAAGACTGGCGATTGAGAATATCCACTCGTGCCGCCAAAGAGCGAATTTCTTCCAATAGTTGCCGCTGCTCCTGGTGGAGTAGCACAGCTTGGTTATCCCCCACTGGCTTAGTGAAAACATCCTTCTCAATAAATCCCACTGAGTTGACAAATAATTGCCAAGCTCCATCATAAGCCGATAAAAACTGATTGTCTTTGAGCAGGATTAAGCTGGCGGTTGATTCGAGCATTTGCAGCCTACTTGCAGCCATACTCTCCGCCGCCGTCACGACCACAGCCTGAAATCCTACTCCGTCTCGGCGGCGCTGCAGCAGCCTCAGATTACCACATACCAGCCCTCCCACCACCAGCCACAGCAACAGAGGAATTGAATATGCCCTAACTATCCGTCTTCTGAAGTGGAAATTGCCCCTTTGGGGCGCCAAAGTGACTTTTTGGTTTGACATACAGCGCCGTATCCTTTTTGTCCTGTTTCCCCGTAGGGGCGGGTTTCAAACCCGCCCCTAGGTTTGAAACCCGCCCCTAGGTTTCAAACCCGCCCCTACCATCTCCCCTGTTCCGGGGCAACTACGGGGGGATTGCCCCTACCGCATCCCTGCTCCCATCTCCCCGATCGGTGAGGGAAGCCGAACCGCTTCTCCCCAGCGCCCTAGAGTGAATTGATAATTGCTGCCGCCATTTGCTCTAAGGGTACTACTTTGTCGCTTAAGCCTGCCTCCACCACAGAGCGAGGCATTCCATAAACGATGCAGGAGGATTCGGCTTCGGTTAAAATCATGCCACCTTGAGATTTAATCCAAGCCGCACCCTGCTTACCGTCAGAACCCATTCCCGTCATCACCACCCCAAGGACGTGGCTCCCCCACACTTCTGCAGCGGACTGAAACATCACATCAGCAGAAGGGCGGTGTAGGGTGTCGAAAGGACGTGCGCTTAGGTGGGTGACGACTTTGCCGCTTTGGGTGCGGACGAACGTCAAATGCTGTCCCGCAGGCGCCAGCAACACCAATCCTGGACGTACTTCCTGGCCTTCTTTGGCTTCTACAACCTCAATCTGGGATAGTTGATTTAAGCGTCGGGCGTATAGTTCTGTATAGCCAACAGGCATATGCAGGACGATCGCCACTGCTACAGGAAAGTCAGCGGGTAACTGAGGAATTAAATAACTCAGCGCCTGGGGGCCGCCGGTGGAAATGCCGATCGCCACCAGCGCCACCCCAATATCTTGAGGTGATTTCGCCACCAATGGCGCTGGCGGGGCAATGGCCCGATCGTCTATCGGTTTAAGGCGGTTCAGCGGCACTTTAGCGGCAGCTTTCACCTTAGAAATCAGCTCGTCCGCGATATCGAAAATTTTCTCCGTCGCCAAAGCCGTAGGCTTTTGGAGAAAATCCACCGCCCCAGCATCCAAGGCAGCCAGAGCCTGTTCTCCTCCCTCATGGGCAATACTCACTACTACCACTGGCACCGGACGCCGCGCCATTTGCGATCGTAAAAATTCAAACCCATCCATGTTCGGCATAATCAAATCCAGCGTCACCACGTCTGGTTTAAGTTTTTCCACCATTTCTAAAGCTTCTTCCCCATCTTTGGCTGTAGATACCACCTCCACAAAAGGACTGCGGGAAAGCATCTGCTTTACCACCTTGCGAACATATGCCGAATCATCTACTACCAAAACGCGCAAGATATTTTCCATTGTCATTAGTCCTTGGTCTTTAGTCCTTAGTCCTTGGTCATTGGTCACTTGTCTAGTGACAATTGATAATTGTCATTGGTCATTTGTCACTTATCCTTTGTCTAGCCACCAATGACAAAGGACAAATGACCCATGACAAAACTACTTTTTGACGTACACAAACGCCCCACCGATTTGCTGCAAATCAAAATCTGTGGTCAACCTTAGTAAAGATTCTGATGCCGCCACAAATAAATATGCCGGTTCTGGCATAAATTTGGCAAACATCCCCACCGTTTCACGAATCGCGTCATCAGAAAAATAAATAAAAACATTTCGGCAAAAAATAATCGGTGAGCTAGCCAAAGCCTCGGCTTCCGGCTGAGACCTTAAATTTACAGTGCCCCAATGGATGCGTGAGTGAATTTCTGGAACCACGCGCCAGCAACCTTCTCCTTCTTGGGTGAAGTATTTATGTTGCAATTCCGGGGGAAAATTGCGGAAAGAACGCTGGCCGTATAGTCCCATCTTAGCCTTATTCACTGCCCCCTGGCTGGCATCAGTACCGTAAATGGTAATCGGCGCACGCTCAAACCAGCCATTTTCATTCAAAGCCATCGCAATACTAATCGGCTCTTCTCCGGTAGCACAAGCAGCACACCAAATTCTCAGAGACCTATTAGGAATATCACGCCATAATTTTAGACGATTATCCCTATCAAAGTATTGCGGTACAAACAATTCTGCCAAGGCTTTAATTTGGTCATACTCCCGGTTAAAAAATGTTTCTGATACAGCCAAGCTGTCCATGACATTTTTCCATTCTTCAGCCGTGTTGTTATCGTATTTTAAATAATAAAAATAATCCAAAAATGAATCAAATCCGCGTTCAATTACCCTAACCCCTAGCTTGTCTGCCAGCACTTCTTTTTGATTGTCTGCGTAGTAAATACCGCCATGCGAATGAATCAAGTCTCGCAAAAGGGTAAATATTTTATCACTCAAAATTAGTTGATTAGGAATAAATTTCATTTTTTTTCCTTGGTCATTTGTCACTTGTCCCTTGTCATTGGTCTGGAATGATTTGTCATTGGTCATTTGTCACTTGTCCTTTGTCTAGTCACCAATGACAAAGGACAAAGGACAGAGGACAAAGAACTAATGACCAATGACCTACATCAGGAGTATCTTTTGCGCCGCTCGCCGAACAGCGGGGTCAGAATCATAGCGAGCCAAATCTGCCACTGTCCCCAGACAATCGCGATTGCCCAAATGCCCCAAAGACCGTACCGCCGCCAATCTTACCCCAGGGTCAGAATCTCCTAGAGCTGTAATCACCTTCTCGGAAGCTGCAGGCTTCTTCAATCGAGTGAGAACCTCCACCACAGCCCGCCGTACCGCAGGTAACTCGTGATTCAGTCCCGTAGCCAACCATTTAATCTGTTCATCGGAGGTGATGCGGTTGAGTGCATCGGCACCTGTCAGGGCGGTGATGCAGGTTTCCGCCAAACGCGGGTCTCCCATTAGCTCAATCAAGGCCAGCATCGCCTCAGCCCCCGCTGCCCAGGCTTCTTGTGTGGGGACTGCGGCAGCTAAATGTGCTAGGGCATAAATCGCCGATCGCACTACTTGGGGGTCATAGTCAGAAACAGCGATCGCGTAAATTGCCTCAGCCACCCCCTGGCTCCCCGTCTCCCCCAAGGCTCGCAGGGCATCCACCCGCCGCTGCGGCTCTGGAGATTGGAGCAGGCGCAGCAAAGGCGGCAAGGCTTCTGGGGATTGAATCTGCCCCAGAGCCGCGATCGCCGCCAGCACCAAATCTGGCTCTGTTTCCACACGGATGGCGTCACCAGATGCCACCGTGGCGGCGTCGGGTTCAAAAAGTAAAGCCTCCAAAATTTTCACCGCCTCGACGCCATCAAGATTGCCCAGAGCCTTCACCGCAGCTACCCGCACTTGGGGCGCCTCTTGAGCATCCTGCACCAATTGGCTGAGGAAGGGCAGAGCGCCTTTGCGTCCCATCCGCCCCAGGGAGCGCACCGCATAGTAGCGCACCCATACATCCCCATCTCCCAAGGCTTTGAGTAGAGAATGGTAGGCGTCTTCAATTTCTAGCATTTCCAGGGCGCGGGCAGCAGCAGCGCGCACATTGGGCTGATCACGGGAAAGAGCTGCCGCCAAAAGGGGCAGCACCTGCCGGTCCATCTCTAGATAAGGCAAGATTTCGATCGCGGCTCGACGTACCCGCTCCTCTGGGTCACTGCAAGCCTCCAGCAGATAAGGCACGCATTCGGGAAAGCCGAAATATCCGGCTATCTTCACCGCTGACTCGCGCACATAGGGATTGGGGTGCTTTAACAATGATGGGGCCGCCTCACCGGCTGCTGTGGCCAATCCACCAATCAGGTAGGCGGGCATTTCTGGATGTCCCAGGGAATCCAGGGCCGCGATTGCCCCTTGACGTACCCCCGCATCCTCATTACCCAGCAGCTCCATCAGAGCATCCATTGCTTGGCGGGACTGTATCGTGGAAGCCTCCCGCACACCAATTTTTGCCAGAGCTTCTGCACAAGCGATCGCCAATTCCGGCGAGTGGGGCACCTTCGCCACCCGATCGGCAATCCCCGCCAGACGCTTCGCCTCTTCTGTCTGCATCGCCGCTTTGCTGGGCGGCATCTCACCACCGGGCTCCTGGGCAACCCTCCCGGACTCAACCTCATACAATCCAGAAGAACGGCGCAGCATCATGGTTAGAGACGGTACAGCTTTCGGGTCGCCAATCCGCCCCAGAGCAATCACAGCGCGGCGGCTGGCTTCCAGGTTATCAGGGTTCAACTGCGCGATTAGTAAGTCCGTGGCGCGAGAGCCATAGCGCACCAGGGCCGAGGCGGCCATTTCTCCTACTGTACCTGAGTCCAACAATCCCACCAGCGCCCGCTCGATCGCATCCCCTTCCAGCCACGATAACACCAAAACCAGCGCCCCAAGTTCCTCAGAATTGGCCGTAGGCAAAGCCCCTACCAGATTATTATGCGCCGCCTGGGAAATCGCCGCGCTCGCCTCCAAGGCAATTTGCATCCCTTCACCATACACCTGCTCATAGCGATTATATAAAGTTGCCAACGCCCTCGCGATTCCCGCCGCCGGAGCATCAGGCAAATTGAGCAACCCCGCTAGAGGCTTAACCACATCTTTATCCCCTAGTAAACCCAAGGCTCCCGCTGCTGGCTCGCATAACAACTCATCCTGCATCAAAGGCACCAGGCGGGGCGCCACCGTGGGTTCCCCAATCCGCATCAGAGCGGCGAGGGCGGGAAAAGCTAAAAAGAAATCCCGGGATTCGGCAATAGAGGCGAGGGCCTCCACGGATTCCACTGCCCGCAAATTTCCCAGAGCTTCAATGGCGTGATAGCGCAAATTCACATCCTCGTCATCCAGCACCTCCATCAGCACTGGTATCGCTTGGGGGTTGTGCAGTTCTCCTAATACCTGTGCTACATAAATCCGCAGGTTTGGGTCTTTTTCATCCCGCAGTAAGGCGCTCAGGGGGGCTACGGGGTCCAAATTACCCAGCGCCAGCACAGAAAGAGTGCTGTTAAGCACGCTCAAATCTTCGTGTTGCTCCCGAATCAGCCGCACCAAGGTGGGTATGAGAGATTTGCCGCTATGCCTTGCTAAACCATCTACTGCCGCTTGTCGCACCCGCCAGCTTTCATCCCCCAAGGCAGTCACCAAAAGGCTGCTGAGTGAATCCATCTCTCGATTAGGGGCGTTGCTGCCCGGTTCTCCTGCAGAATCTGCCGCTTCGGCTATCCCCCAACCTCTCACCAGTGCTTGCACGCCGCGCAGTCGCGTTACTTCATCATCACTGGCGAGCAATGCGGCTAACTCGCTCTCCCGAATTGGCGCCGATGGCGGCGCCAGGGATTCTAGCTCTGGAGTGATATCCTCAATTGTCACTTGTAATCCCGGATTTTTCCGTAACGGTACATCTGAAATTTCTTCAATAGGGGCGATCGTCACCCGCTGCTGCATTTGGGCAAATTTAGAGGCGGGGTTGGTAGGTGGGCACAAAATCAGGCCGGAGCCCAAGGCTTCCGTAGGTAACGCCTCTAACAGGCGCAGAAACTGCGGGTATCCTACATGAATGGTTGATGTGATGGTATCGCTTGATTCTGGTAGATATTGGCGTTCTACTGCGATAAATCCTACTTCCTGATTGGACAGAAACTGAGCTAGAACCCTCAGCCAGCCCCGATGTGCTAGGTCGGGAATTAAATCCCTCACGGAACTGCCGCAGGCTAGCTCGGAGGTTATGCCTGTGACTCTTTCCAGCCAGGAGTCCCAAGATTGTACGATAAACAAATCATCTAAGGTAAAATTACCTTTGAGTTGATTAGATGGCATTTTTCTGTATTGTTAGAATTTTTTTTTAATTGATAATTAATAATTGATAATTGATAACTGATAACTGATAAGTGAAAAATTATCAATTATCAATTGTCAATTGTCAATTATTAATCACTTATGCGATCGACGATCGTATTTAGATTCTTCACCCGTTCTCGTAAAGAGGCCGCAGCGCGTAAGGTTTCCTTCACCGCGTGACTGTTCCGGTCCGCAATCTTGGCTACTTCCACCACTGCCTGACTTATCCCCTCCACCATTTTGGAATGTTCACGATTGGAGCGAGTAATCAACCCCATCTGGGAACTGATATTTTGCACGGCATTACTGATGTCCTTAACGGCGATGTTTTGCTGGTTCATGGCTTTGGCCACTTGCTCCGATTGCCGTCGGATGCTTTCTACCCCCTGAGAGATTTGCTCGGTAGCAGTGGCCTGTGAACTCATCGCCTTGCTGACAGTGCTACTGAGGCGCCCCAAACGTTCGGCTTCTTGGGAAACTAGGTCTCCCGCTGTTGACTGTTCCGCTAGAGCCCGCGAGGTACTGCTCGCCCCCCGTCGCATTAACTCCACCGCCTGCATGATTTGGTTAATCCCGTTCACCTGCTCGGCGGTGGATTTGCGCACTTGTCCCGCCAAAATGGTGGTATTTTGGGCGGCTTTGATAATCTCCCGCGCCGCCTTTGCCTGCTCGCTCATGGCTTGACTCACTTGATTGGTGACTTTGCGCATATGGGTGGTGGCGCCAACGATGGTTTCGGCGGATTTATACTGCTCTGCGGTGGCTTTGGCCACTTCTTTGGCTTGGCTGGCGGTGGTGTTGATGGCGTTAACCATGTTTTGCCCCGCTTCTAACTGTTCTTCTGCGGCTCGGGCGATTTGTCCTACTAATTGGGTGGTTTCTTCGACTCCAGAGAGGATTGTTTTTAGGCCGGTTACTCCCTCTTCGGCTAGCTTACCGCTTTCTTCGGCGATGCGTACTCCTTCGTTGGATTTGGAGATCGCTTCAGAGACGAACCCTTGTAGTCCTTTGATGATGCCAGCGATTTCGGTGGTGGCTTGGGCGGAACGATCGGCTAAGTTGCGGATTTCCTGTGCCACTACGGCAAAGCTCCGCCCCGCTTCTCCGGCTCGCGCCGCCTCAATACTGGCATTCAAGGACAGCAAATTGGTGCGCTCGGCAATCATGTTAATCGTATCGACGATCGAGCTGATTTCTCCTGTGCGTTTGCCCAAGTCGCTTAAAAAATCCGCCGACTGCACCATCGCGTCCCGGACTCGATTCAGTCCATGAATCGCCTTTTGCACAGTATTGCCGCCGCTTTGGGCATCTGTTGCTACCCGGCGGGTGATTTCGTTGGCCTGTTTGGTCAGGTTGGTGACTGAGCGGATGGAGCGGTCTAGTTGGGTGGCGGAGGTGGCGGCGTTGCTTACGGCGTCGGTGATGCGCTCGGAGTTCTGGGCGACGCTCTGAATCGATCGGGCGATTTCTTCAACAGAGGTGGAAACTCCCTCGACTGTAACTGCCAGATTTTCGGTGGTGGCGGATACCTGCTCAATACTCGCCCCCATTTCATTCATTGAGGAGTTGGTTTCCTCCGCCGCTGCTGTCATATCGTCGGCATTCTGCGCCACACTTTGGATCGATCGGCTCATCTCCTCCATCGTCGTGGCGGTTTCACTGATGGCATTCGCTAGTGACTCGGTATCGATGCTGACGCTCTTGATTGATGCCGCCATCTCTGTCATGGAGGTGGTGACTTGGGTGGTGGAAGCCGCCATCTCCTCCGCTGTGGCAGCCACTTCTTGGATTGACCTGTTGGTTTCCACCAAGGCTGTGGCACTTTGCTTCACTGCTGCTGCTAGGTCTTGGGCGTTGACGCTTACCTGCTCGGTGGAGGCGGCCATTTCATTGACGCTGGATACCATTTGCTCTATGGATGCAGTGGCAGATTCCGCCTGCCCTGCGGTGTCTTGCAGCCCAGATGCGATTTCTTTGGAGTTGCGGGTGATTTTGTTGAGTTCTAGTACCTGGGTTTCCGCCCCTTCTTGTACCCGGTCTGCTACCCGGATTACCTCTTCTGTATCTGTGGATACCCGTTCCACTAGCTCCCCTAGGCGGGTGATTTCTAGGTCTAGGTTGTTCCGATTGTTAGCTGGCCGGGGACGCTCCGAGTAATCCGAGGCTCTTGATTTGCGTACCATAATTTATTCCTCCTAAAAAGGTTTGTAGTTGGGCTTTAGCCCTCTTGCTTCAGTTCGTAGTAGGGCTTTAGCCCTCCAGAGTTTGGGCTGTAGGGGTGATTCGCGAATCACGAGGGCGCTACGAACCTACTTGTTGTTGCCATTCGTGGGAGTTTAATAATTCTTCCATATTCAAAATCAGCACGGTTCTATCTCCCAATCTGGCTATCCCAGCTAAACAATTGGTGGTGGCGAGCAGTCCTTCTGATGGTTTCTGTACGGCGTCTAGAGGAATCGAGACGAATTCGCGGGCTGTATCTGCTATTAAACCTACGGTACGTCCCGACTCCAGCCGTCCATCAGCATTGCGCAATCCGGCCAAGTCTCCTCGGTCTTCGGTTTTAATCACCAGTAACCGTGTCCGGGAATCGTAGGGAATTTTCTCTAGGCCAAAGCGCAATCGCAGGTTAATCGCCGGAATCACCTGCCCCCTGGAAAACACTACTCCTTCGACAAACTCTATCGTATTGGGAACGCGAGTGATCCGGTCGAGCATTTCCATTTGCTGCACCATTAAAGCTCTAACTCCATAAGTAGTTCCTCCTACTTCAAAGAGAACAAAATAATCGTGTTTATTATTGTCATTATTTTGGTCATTGCTAATATTCATATCTCATTTGTCCTTGGGTAGGGATTCTTTTCTCCTTGGTCATTGGTCATTGGTCATTGGTCATTTGTCCTTGGTCATTTGGTACGGGCACGGCCAAGCTCGGCGCCGATTAATCGTTCTCGTTTTACCCAAATCTTGATGACGCTGTGCTACTACAGTCACTTGTCCCTTATTCCTGGGATGAATGGCCAAAGGACAAATTACCTTGGCACCAAGGACAAATGGGCGAATCGCCCCTACAATGCGTCAACTCTGAATCTAATTAGTTCACTGGCATCTAAGATTAGCACGACTCTCCCATCTCCCAAGTCTGTAGCGCCGGAAATTCCCGGCACATTTACCAAAGCATCGGTTAGGGGTCTTACTACTATTTCCCGCTGCCCAATCACCCGATCGACTACGATACCCAGATTATTTGTTTCATCTCCAAAACCGATAATAAAAGCGTGTTGAGAATATTTTGTTGGTGATGACAGGTTAAAAAAGCTGGCTAGCCGCAACAATGGTAAAACTGTGCCGCGATGGTAGATGATTTCGGCTCTAATGGCTTCAGGGGATGTGGCCTTGAGTTCGGCGGAATCTCTAGGTTTGACTCTAGGGGCGGAGGCGGGATGCTTTGCCGATGCTACATTCCATCTTCCGGCTGCGGTGATACTGGGGGCAATAACGGTGACATCTTGGGGTTGAACTTCGATGATTTCCCGGACGGCTGATAGGGGGATAGCGAAAGTTTGCCCGCCTGCGGTGGCGAGAAGGGCATCGGCAATGGCCAGGGTGAGGGGCAGTTGAATCCTAAATTTGGTTTTCACTCCCACCTGGCTATCTAGGGTCATGGACCCACCCAGTTCTTGGACCGAGCGATGGACTACAGCCAACCCCACCCCGCGTCCGCTGGTGAGGTCCGCCTCTGTTCGGGTGGAGAACCCCGAGGTGCAGAGGATATCTAGGAGCAGTGTGCCAGAGAGCATGCCTCTGGGGTCAAAGTCCAAGGGTGCCCCCTTGCGTCCATCCCCTAGTGCTTCTGGTGAGAGGATGCCCATCTGTTTGCCTTTGGCGATGATTTCGGCGGCATCGATGCCTTTGCCGTCGTCCTCTACTTCTACTACTGCCATTTCTCCCACGGTGGCGGCGCGCAGCACGACTTTTCCTTCCAGGGGTTTGCCCTTGGCTTCTCGCTCTGGGAGTGTTTCTAGTCCGTGGCTAACGGCATTGCGCACCAGATGCAGCAGGGGGTCCATCAGCCGTTCGACCACGAATTTATCGATTTCTGTGTCTTGTCCGATTAACTCTACTTTGACCCTTTTGCCAGTGGAGCGGGCGAGGTCCCTGACGACAAACTGCATGCGGGTGAATACATCGCTAATTGGGACTAAGCGCACCCGCAGCATCCCGGCTCGCAGTTCCCGCAACTGTCGTTCCATTTGCTGGTTGGTTTCTTTCAGGGGGCGGAGGTCTTTCTCTGATACTGTTTCCTGTAGCTGTTTGAGGCGGTCTTCTAACCGAGCCCGACTGATGACCAGTTCTCCCAAGGTCTGCATCAGCTCGTCTAGACGGGCTAAATCTACCCGCACGATGTTGGCTGGCATGACGGACAGGCTCTCTCTTGGCGCGTATTTCTCTGCCAACCCTTCTGCTGAGATGGTGGGAGATGGGGGGACGGGGGACGGGGGAAGAGGGGGAAGAGGGGGAAGGGTGGGAGGAGGGGGAAGGGGGGGAGGAGGGGGAGGAGGGGGAGGGGTGGGAGGAGGGGG
>Ga0209172_10007121_pt1 | contig 11798 bp, 9 predicted proteins | sample LarsenN4metaG_FD_184113 | JGI IMG/M metagenome (GOLD analysis project Ga0209172, IMG submission 184113) | Hot spring sediment bacterial and archeal communities from British Columbia, Canada, to study Microbial Dark Matter (Phase II) - Larsen... ... | reverse complement strand
GGGCAGAAAGGGACAGTTCAAGATTGCCGTTCAGCTCGATCGCCTTGCTGAAATCGGCGATGGCGAGATCGATCTCGCCCAGCGAGCGCCAGTATGTCGCCCGCGCGTAATAACCCGCTCCGTTTTTGGGGTTGATCTGGAGACTCTGTTCGATGTCTCGCAAGCTTTGCTCGGAATTCCCAAGGATCCGATGGGCATCGGCGCGGTTTCCGAGAGCGCTGGTGTTCTTGGGATCGACCGCGAGTGCTTCGTCAAAATCTTTGACGGCCGCATTCAGGAGGTCGCGGTCGCGCTCATCCTTGATGCGAAAATTCGCCTGCTGGATATACGTGTACCCCCGGCCATTGAGGGCGCGAGTCAGATTGTTGGAATTGACGGCGATGGCCCGCTTGCGGTCGCCGCGGCTCAGCGCGATCGATTGCGTGTAGTCGGCGATCGCCTTGTCCAGATCGCGTTTGAGGCGATGCACGTCGCCCCGCAGCCGGTAGGCGATGGCGCGATCTTCGACGGACATTTTGGAGTTGTCGATGATGCGCGTGCAGGCCGCCGCGGCGCCGTCGCGCGTGCGGTCGCCACAGATCTGCTTGTCCGATGATTGTGCTGAGGCCTGCGAGGCTGCGGCCAGCAGGATCAGGATGAATGCAAATGCATAGGCTGACAGCGAATGGGCGCGCATGGATCATCCGGCATGCAATGAGGCTCGTCTGTTAGTCGCAGTCCGCACTCGCAGGTTCACAGCCCTCACGACCTCACCCGGACATAGCTTCCCGGCGCATCCTCGATCGGCGTCAGCTTGCCGCCACCGGGAGCGCGCGCCGGCACACGCTCGGGACCTTGCGCCACGATCCACGCCAGCCAGTCCGGCCACCAGGAGCCTTTGTGTTCCACGGCTTTTTTCATCCAGTCGTCGAACTCGCCCTCCGGCTTGTCGCCCAGCCAGTACTGGTATTTCCCCTTCGCCACGGGATTGACCACACCGGCGATATGGCCGGAGCCTGACAGCACGAAGCGTACCGGCCCGCCGAAATATTGCGCACCGAGAAAGACCGACTTTGCGGGCGCGATATGGTCTTCGCGGGTGGCGAGATCGTAGATCGGCGCGGTCACCTTCTTGAGATCGAGTTTCACGCCGCCGATCTCCATCTTGCCTTGCGTCAGCAGGTTTTCCAGGTAACAGCTGCGCAGATAGAATGAATGATTGGCTGCCGGCATGCGCGTGGCGTCGGAATTCCAGTAGAGAAGATCGAACGGGAAGGGCGCTTTTCCCTTCAGGTAGTTGTTCACCACATAGGGCCAGATCAGATCGTTCGAGCGCAGGAGGTTGAAGGCGGTCCGCATGTAACGGCCGTCGAGATAGCCGCGCTCCTGCATCTTGTGCTCGAGCGCCTTCAGTTGCTCTTCGTCGACGAAAACCTTCAGATCGCCGGCATGCCGGAAATCCACTTGGGCCGCAAAGAAGGTCGCCGACGCGATGCGGTCGTCGCCGGTCGCCGCCATGTAGGCGAGGGTGATGGCAAGCAGCGTGCCGCCGACGCAATAGCCGGCCGCGTGCACTTTGCTTTCCCCAGTGGCGTCGCGAATGGCGTCGAGCGCGGCCAGCGGCCCCTCGCGCATGTAGTTCTCGAAGCCTTTGCCGGCGAGGCGCTCGTCCGGATTGACCCAGGAGATGACGAACACCGTCAGCCCCTGATCGACGCACCATTTGATGTAGGATTTCTCCGGCGTCAGGTCGAGCACGTAGAATTTGTTGATCCATGGCGGCACGATCAGAAGCGGCGTCTTCAGCACCGTCTCGGTTGTCGGCGCATACTGGATGAGTTGCATCAGTTCGTTCTGTAGAATCACCTTGCCGGGCGTCGTCGCCAGATTGCGCCCGAGTTCGAACACCGTGGCGTCCGATTGCCGGATATTGAGATGGCCCTGCGGATCGATGTCCTCGCTCAGCATGTGCATGCCGCGCACGAGATTTTCGGCGTTCGAGGCGAGCGTCTCGCGCAGCAATTCGGGATTGGTCAGAACGAAATTCGACGGCGACAGCGCGTTGGTGATCTGCCTGATGTAGAACTCCGCCTTCTGGCGGGTATGCGGGTCGAGATTGTCCGCATTCCTGACCAGATGGTCGGCCCATTGCGCCGACAGCAGATAGGCCTGCTTGAGGAAGTCGTAAAATTGGTTGGACGACCATTCCGGGTCGGCGAAGCGCTTGTCTTTTGGATCCGGCTTGGCGACCGGCTCGGCCTCTTCACCGGCCATGCGTTTAGCGGTGGCGCCCCACAATTCGAGATAGGACCGGCCGAGCGACGTCTGCAATTCGAGGGCACGCTGCGGGTCGGAGACCCAATATTCCAGCACCTGTCCGAGCGTCTTCGCCGCGTCGTTGATCTGGTCGGCGAAGTCGTCCCTGGCCTTGCCTTCCTCGCGCGGCTTCAGGTAGGCGGCGAGCGCCTTGCCGCCCTGTTCGACAAGACGCGCGAGATTGCCGGCGAAGCGCTCCACATCGACGGCGCCGCCTTCGGCAATAACCGGCTTGTCCGGTGCCTTGTTCATCCTTCGCCTCGAGCGCTTGCGGCCTGTGGGGCCGCTTTCCTCCAGCTCATTGTTGAGCCCTTTTCATATCGATCCTAAGCAAGAATAGGACCGCAGAAGGGCTCAATTCGGCGTTAACCGCCTGTTTTCGCATCCTTGGTTTGGTCATATTAGCCATCTAGTGCGACAAATACTCCCAGCGGATTTCAGCCTGATGTCGCGCCCTCGGTCGAGTGTGTCCTCAAAGCAGCAGCGTTCCGGGCCCGGCCGGCGGGTCGGGCGCGTACTGGTCCTGTTGGCCACCCTGACGGGCTGCACGACCAGCCAGATCGATCAGATCCCCCACAGCATTGGTGGCTTGCCGGAAGGGGCGCCGGCCCGGCCGGCCGCGCAGATGGCCTATCCCGCAGTGCACGACATGCCGCCCCAGCGGGCCCAGCCACTCCTAGACGAGGAAGAGCAGAAGCGGCTGGAAAAGGACCTGACCAAGGTTCGCAACCGGCAGGCCCCGTCCTCTGACAAGGCAGCCGCCAAGCCGGGCGCCCAGAATACTGGCCAAAGCAAGAACCCGTGATAAAAGCTTGATTCTAGACCGTCCGAGCTGGCCCGCGGGGCCGGGGCGCCAGAAAGCCTTGCAACCATGGAAGAATTTCACCGCATCCGCCGTCTGCCTCCCTATGTGTTCGAGGTGGTCAACCGCGCCAAGGCCGCGGCGCGGAATGCAGGCGCCGACATCATCGATCTCGGCATGGGCAATCCGGACCTGCCGGCGCCGCCGCATGTGCTGGAGAAGCTCAAGGAGACCTTGGGCAAGCCGCGCACCGACCGCTATTCGTCGTCGAAGGGCATTCCGGGCCTGCGCAAGGCGCAGGCGGCCTATTATGGCCGCCGCTTCGGGGTAAAGCTCAATCCGGACACGCAGATCGTCACCACGCTCGGCTCCAAGGAAGGCTTCGCCAATGTCGCGCAGGCGATTACGGCCCCGGGCGATGTCGTACTCGTGCCCAATCCGAGCTATCCGATCCATGCCTTCGGCTTCCTGATGGCGGGCGGTGTGATCCGCTCCGTGCCCTCGGAGCCGACGCCGCAATTCTTCGAGGCGCTGGAGCGCGCGGTCATCCATTCGATCCCGAAGCCGATCGCAGTCGTGGTCTGCTATCCCGCCAACCCGACGGCGTATGTCGCCGATCTCGACTTTTACAAGGACCTCGTCGCCTTCGCGAAGAAACATGAACTCATGGTGCTGTCGGATCTCGCCTATGCGGAGGTCTATTTCGACAACAATCCGCCGCCTTCGATCCTGCAGGTGCCGGGCGCATTCGATGTCGCCGTCGAGTTCACCTCAATGTCGAAGACCTTCTCCATGCCGGGCTGGCGTATCGGTTTCGCGGTCGGCAACGAGCGCATCATCGCGGCGTTGACGCGCGTGAAATCCTATCTCGATTACGGTGCCTTCACGCCGGTGCAGGTCGCGGCGACCGCAGCGCTGAACGGCCCGGACGACTGCATCCGCGAGATGCGCGACACCTATCGCAAGCGCCGCGACGTGTTGGTCGACAGTTTCGGACGTGCCGGCTGGCATATTCCGACGCCATCCGCGTCGATGTTCGCCTGGGCGCCGCTGCCGGAGCAGTTCCGCTCGCTGGGCAGTGTCGAGTTTGCAAAGCTTCTGGTCGAAAAGGCGGAAGTCGCGGTCGCGCCCGGCATCGGCTTCGGCGAGCACGGCGACGAGTATGTCCGTCTTGCGGTGGTCGAGAATGAACACCGCATCCGCCAGGCTGCCCGCAATATCCGCCGCTTCCTTGAAACCGGCGCCCAGACATTGCACAACGTCGTTCCTCTTGCCACGCGGCGCTGACGCGCCGCCCTTGCTTTTCGGAATTTTCAAATGGTTGCGCCCCTGAAAGTGGGTCTTGCCGGACTCGGAACTGTTGGCGCCGCTGTCATCCGTCTGATCCAGGACAATCAGGCCGCGCTCGCGGCGCGCTGCGACCGGCCGGTCGAGGTGGTGGCGGTGACGGCGCGCACAAAGGCCAAGGATCGCGGCGTCGATCTGAAATCGCTGCGCTGGATCGACGATCCGGTGACGCTGGCGCGCGATCCCGGCATCGACGTCTTTGTCGAACTGATGGGCGGCGAGGACGATCCCGCGAAAGCTGCGATCGAAGCCGCGCTCGCCGCCGGCAAATCCGTCGTCACTGCCAACAAGGCCTTGCTGGCGAAGCATGGCGTCGCGCTCGCGGCTTTGGCCGAGCAGAAACAGGTCGCGCTGAATTTCGAAGCGGCGGTCGGCGGCGGCATTCCGGTGATCAAGGCGTTGCGCGAGGGCCTCGCCGGCAACGCGATCAGCCGCGTCTATGGCATCCTCAACGGCACCTGCAATTACATCCTGACCCGCATGGAGCAGGAGGGCTTGTCGTTCGAGGATTGTCTCAGGGATGCGCAGCGTCTCGGCTATGCCGAGGCCGATCCGACTTTCGACATCGAAGGCTTCGACACTGCGCAGAAGCTCGCCATTCTCGCCAGCATCGCATTTGGTACCAAAGTCGATTCCGACGCGGTGTACGTCGAAGGCATTTCCTCCATCACCTCGGCGGACCTCGCCGCCGCCGACGAACTCGGTTATCGCATCAAGCTGCTCGGCGTTGCGGTGAAGACCGATACAGGTATCGAGCAGCGTGTGCATCCGACGATGGTGCCGAAGGATTCCGCGATCGCGCAGGTCATGGGCGTGACCAATGCCGTCACCATCGATGCCGAGGGCTTTCCGCCGATCACCCTGGTCGGGCCGGGCGCCGGTGGTGCAGCGACCGCCTCCGCGGTGGTCGCCGATATCGGCGATATCGCTCGTGGAACCCGCGTGGCGCCGTTCGGCCGTTCGTCTTCGCAGCTGGCGTTCGCTGGCAAGGCGCCGATGCAGCTGCATGAGGGTGGCTATTACATCCGTCTGCTGGCCGTGGATAAGCCCGGAACGGCGGCGACCATCGCCACCCGTCTTGCGGAGCAGCAAATTTCCCTCGAATCCATTGTGCAGCGCCACCGCGGTCCCGAGGGCGGCAAGGACGCCCGCGCCGTCAGTGCGCCGGTTCCTGTCATATTGATCACCTATGCCACCACCGAAGATGCAGTGCGCCGCGCGCTCGCCGCAGTCAAGGCGGACAAGGTGATAACCGGGGAACCGCAATTGATCCGCATCGAGAAAAACCGATAGAAGAGCGGAAGAAACCGGGAAAGACGCGGAAAGTCAGGGAAGGAAAGGGATTTCGCTGATGTCTTCGACCATTACGGTGCCTGCGCAACACGCTCTTGAGCGTATTTTGTCGCTGGAGATCGTGCGCGTCACCGAACGGGCCGCCGTCTCCGCCGCCCGGCTTCGTGGCCACGGCAAGGACAAGGCGTCGGATCAGGCCGCGGTCGATGCGATGCGGCGCGAGCTCAACAAGCTTCCGATCGACGGCACTGTGGTGATTGGCGAAGGAGAGATGGACGAGGCGCCGATGCTTTTCATCGGCGAAAAAGTCGGGACCAGGAACGGTCCCAAGGTGGATATCGCGGTCGATCCGCTTGAGGGCACGACGCTTTGCGCCAAGAACATGCCGGGCGCGATTGCGACGCTGGCGATGGCCGAGGCGGGCACGCTTCTGCATGCGCCGGATTGCTACATGGACAAGATCGCCATCGGCCCAGGCTATCCGAAAGGCACGATCGATCTCGATGCGCCGGCGGACGAGAACATCATCAGCCTCGCCAAGGCCAAGGGCGTGAAGCCTTCGGAAATTACGGCGATCCTGCTCGACCGGCCGCGCCATGCCGACATTATATCCGCTGTCCGCAAGACCGGGGCGGCGGTCAGCCTGATCTCCGATGGCGATGTGGCCGGGGTCATCCACTGCGCCGAGCCGAAGACAGGCATCGACATCTATCTCGGCATCGGCGGGGCGCCGGAAGGCGTCCTCGCTGCGGCTGCTCTGCGCTGCATCGGCGGTCAGATGCAAACTCGTCTTGTGATCGATTCCGAAGCCTTGCGTGAGCGCACGCTGAAGATGGGAATCAAGGATCCCAACAAGAAATACGAGATCGAGGACATGGTGAAGGGCGACTGCCTGTTTGCTGCGACCGGCGTCACCACGGGGCCGATGCTGACCGGCGTGAAGTTCAGCAAGAGCATCATCGAAACCGAGACGGTGGTGATGCGTTCGGTCACTGGCACCGTGCGCAAGATCTTTGCCGAGCACCGCCAGCTCGACAAGTTCCATCTGGACTGAGCCGCCGATGTCGGGCAGCGGTCTTCTCGTTCGTCCTCTGCGGCCGGATGAGCGCGCTGTCTGGGAGCCGCTCTGGAACGGCTATCTCACCTTCTACGAAACGGTGTTGCCGCCGCAGGCGACCGATATTGCCTGGCAGCGCATGCATGATCCGGCCGAGCCGATGTTCGGCCTGGGCGCCTATGCAGACGGGGCGCTGATCGGCATTGTCCATTACCTGTTTCACCGCTCGTTCTGGACCATCGGCAATTACTGCTATTTGCAGGACCTGTTCGTGTCCGAAACGGCACGCGGGAAGGGGGCAGGCCGGGCGCTGATCGAGGCGGTGGAACAGGCGGCCCGCGCCGCCGGCGCCAGCCGCGTGCACTGGCTGACCAAGGAAGACAATCGCGCCGCCCGCGCGCTCTATGACACTCTGGCGGACCGCTCGGGTTTCATCCAGTATCGCAAGCTATTCTGATTCCTGTCGGGCGGTATCCATGTCGCTTGCTCTGGCCGCAGCGCCGAGACCGCCGTCCCGGCCATTTCTCGGCGTCGAACGCTCGGTCACCGGCCGCGCCTGGCGCGACCGGCTGGACGAGCGCGGGGCCGCGCAGGCGCTGGCGATCGCGCAGCGCCATGGCACGCCGGAATTGCTGGCGCGGATTCTGGCTGGCCGCAATGTTGCGGTCGATCAGGTCGGAGAATTTCTCGATCCGACGATCAAGGCTCTCATGCCCGACCCGCACGTGCTGACAGCAATGCAGGCCGCCGCCGCCCGCATCGCCGACGCGGTGGAGCGCGGCGAGCGCATTGCGATCTTCGGCGACTATGATGTCGACGGCGCGACGTCCTCGGCCTTGCTGGCACGCTATCTGCGCCATTGCGGCTTGTCACCGATCATCCACATTCCGGATCGCATTTTCGAGGGCTACGGCCCGAATGTCGAAGCCGTGCGCGCCCTGTGCGAGCGCGGCGCCTCGCTGCTGATCACCGTCGATTGCGGCACCACCAGCCTTGAGGCTCTGGCGGAAGCAAAGAAGATCGGTTTCGACATTGTTGTCATCGACCATCACCAATGCGGCGACATGCTTCCCGACGTGCTGGCTTTGGTCAATCCGAACCGGCCCGACGACCTGTCGGAACTTGGTCACCTCGCGGCGGTCGGGCTTGTGTTTCTCACTATCGTCGCCGTCAATCGCGACTTGCGCGCGCGCGGATTTTTCGGCGGTGAGCGCAAGGAGCCGGATTTGCTGTCGGCGCTCGATCTGGTGGCGCTTGGCACCGTCGCCGACGTGGTGCAGTTGAAGGGTCTGAACCGCGCCTTCGTTGCCAAAGGATTGCTGGCGATGCGGGCGCGGCGCAATGTCGGGCTCACGGCGCTGATGGATGCCGCGCGCCTCGACGGACCGCCGGAGCCGTTCCATCTCGGTTTTCTGCTTGGCCCGCGTATCAACGCCGGCGGGCGGATCGGCCGCGCCGATCTCGGCGCCAATTTGCTGCTCGAGGAAGACCCGATCGAAGCGGCGCGCGTCGCTGCCGAACTCGACCGTCTCAACCGCGAACGGCAGACGATGGAGCAGCAGATGCTGCTCGAAGCGGAAGCCGAGGCGCTGGCGGCGCTGGGGCTGGAAGAGAAGGGCGCCGTGGTCGTTACCGCGGGGCGCGGCTGGCATCCTGGCATTGTCGGCTTGATCGCGGCGCGGTTGAAGGAACGCTTTGGCCGTCCGGCTTTCGCGATTGCGCTCGACACGGAAGGCACCGGCACGGGTTCTGGTCGGTCGATTGTGGGGGTCGATCTCGGAAAAACGGTGCGGCAGGCGGTGTCGGAGGGGTTACTGATCAAAGGCGGCGGACATGCAATGGCGGCCGGCATCACCTTGCGCAAAGATGCGCTTGCTCCCTTCCGTGCATTTCTGGAAGGAGCATTGGGCGAGGCGGTCGAAACGGCGCGGCGCGACGACGCGCTGCTCATCGACGGCGCCCTCAGCGCGACGGCGGCCAACATCGAGCTTTACAATGCCATGGCGCAAGCCGGCCCCTTCGGCGCCGGCAATGCCGAGCCTGTGTTCGCATTGCCAAATCACCATATCGCCTTTGCCGACGTCGTCGGAGGCAAGCATGTGCGGCTGCGTCTGTGCGCCACTGATGGCGTGGCGATCAATGCCATTTCGTTTCGCTCCGCGGACAAGGATCTCGGAAAGGCGCTGCTCGCCAGCCGCGGACAGTCAGTACACGTCGCGGGCCATCTGACGATCAACCGTTGGCAGGGCTCGGAACAGGTGCAGCTTCGCATTCTGGATATGGCACCCGCCGGACCGATATCGTCCGGCATGTCCGCGATGCGGCTGTGAATGATTTTCTGTTTTGCTTCGGCGCCTGCTTTCGCCTAAAGCTGAACATTGTCGTTTCAAATGAAGTCCAGGAATATGTCGAAGCTCAATCTTTCGGTCGCCATTGGCAATTACGACCGCAATCGTCCGCTGATCGACGGTGCCGTGCAGATCGATGGTGTCGATCCGGTGTTCATGACGCTGTCGCCGGAGGAAATATTCTTCCGCGCGTTCCGGGCGCAGGAGTTCGACATCTGCGAATTGTCGCTGTCGAGCTCGACCGTCAAGACCGCGCAGGACGACTTTCCCTATGTTGGGGTTCCGGCTTTTCTCTCGCGTGCCTTCCGCCACACCTCGATCTTCGTGCGCACAGACCGCATCAAGAAGCCGGAGGATCTGAAGGGCAAGCGTGTCGGCATTCCCGAATACCAGGTCACCGCAATGGTCTGGGTACGGGCATTGCTGCAAGACGATTTCGGCATCAAGCCGTCGGATGTGACCTGGGTGCGTGGCGGCATCGCGCATGCGGGAAGGCCGGAGAAGATCAAGCTCAATCTGCCCAGGGACGTGAAGCTGGAGGAGGCGCCGGAGGGCCGCACCATTTCCGTCATGTTGGCTGCCGGCGAAATCGATGCCTTCATGTCGCCGCGTGCGCCGGCTCTGCCCAAGGACACGCCCCATGTCGGGTGGCTGTTTCCCGATCCGGTCGCGGCCGCCAAGGACTATTACAAACGCACGAAAATTTTTCCGATCATGCACATCGTCGGGGTGCGGCGGACCCTCGCGGATAAGCACCCGTGGCTTCCCGGCGCGGTGCTGAAGGCATTCGAGCAATCCAAGGCGAAAGCCATCGAGCACCTGGACGATATTTCGGCAACGAAAGTCACGCTGCCGTTCGTGGAGGAGCGGCTGCAGGAGGCGCGGGATTTCATGGGTCACGATTTCTGGTCCTATGGCGTCGATGCGAACCGGCATGTGCTCGAGACATTCTTCAAGCACCACCATGCGCAGGGACTGTCGTCACGTCTGGTGACACCCGAAGACCTGTTCCACCCGGGGACGCTGGAGAGCTTCAAGCTGTGATCCGCCGTGATTGCGAGACCCGGCGGAGTTTACCATCGGGCCGCACTTCGCGCTGACCCGTTGGCCGGGCCCCTCATGATGACGGGGCCTGAGGCTCAGCTCTTTTCAGCCGCACGTGAATGTTTTTTTCCTGGGTGAAGGACAAGAGTTCGTCAAGGCATTCCTCCCGCCCGATACCGGACTGCTTGAATCCGCCGAAAGGCGTGCCGAGGAAATGCTTGCTCACCTCGTTGACCCAGATGAATCCCGCCTGAACTTCTGCGGCTGTGCGATGCGCGGTTGAAAGGTCATTGGTCCAGATCGAGCAGGTGAGGCCATAGTCTACGGCATTGACCTGGTCGAGCATCGTCTGCTCGTCCGACCATTTGAAGATGCCGAGCACCGGGCCAAAAATTTCCTCGCGCGCAATGGTCATGTCGGGCGTCACATCCGCGAAGATCGTTGGTTCGACGAATAGTCCGTTGTCGAGTTTCGGATCGGCCGGGCGATCGCCGCCATGGAGCAGGCGGGCGCCTTCTTTTTTCGCCGTCCCGATAAAGTTCAGCACACGCTCATACTGCGCCTTTGACGCAATGGCGCCCATGGTGGTGGCGGGATCGGTCGGAACGCCCGGCCTGTAATAGGCGACCCTCTGCTTCACGCGGTCCAGCACCGCGTCGTAGATCTTTTCGTGCACGAACGCGCGGCTGGTCGAGCCGCAGGACTGTCCGCACCAGGTGAAGTTCATGCCGCCGACTACGCCGCCCGCTACGTCGTCTGGATCGGCATCGGGATAAGCGATCAGGGCGTTCTTGCCGCCGAGCTCGAGCAGGATCGGTTTCACGGTATCGGCCGCGGCCTTCATGACGGCGCGGCCGGTTGGAACGCTGCCGATCAGCGCGATCATCGCGACATCGGGATGCGCCGCCAGCCGCGCACCGGCGTCCCGGCCGCCGGGCACGACATTGAACACCCCGGGCGGAAATAGCCCGTCGCACAGCTCGGCGAGCCGCAGCGAGGAGAGTGGCGCCTGTTCGGGCGGCTTCATCACGATCGTGTTGCCGGCGGCGAGCGGTGCCGCCGATTTGCCGGCGCAGAACATGAAGGGATGGTTGAAGGGGATGATGCGCCCGACCACGCCGCGCGGCTCGCGCACCGAGAAATTGACCACGTCCGGTCCCATCGGGATCGACGCGCCTTTCATCTCGGTGACGAGGCCGGCAAAGAATTCCATTTGCGCGGCGGCGATGTTGGCGTCGGCCAGCATCTCTTTGACCGGGTTGCCGCAATCGGCGGCGTCGATCATGGCGAGTTCGCCGGCATGCTCGCGCAGGATCTGCGCCACACGTTTCAAAATGCGGGCGCGTTCCAGCGGTGGGACGCGGCGCCATTCGGTAAAGCCGGTCTTGGCCGCAGCGATGGCGGCATCCATATCCGCCGCTGTGCCATCGGCCACTTTGCCGAGCGACTTGCCGGTGCCAGGACTAATTGTCTCGACATAGCCGCCGCTCGTCGGCCTGTGCCATTTGCCGCCGTAATAGGCGTCGCGGTGTTTGGGCAGCCTGATCTCGCCCGGGATCGGGCTCTGCGGCGGAAGGACGGTGGTCATGGCACGGCCTCTTAATGTAGACGG
>Ga0209172_10007119_pt1 | contig 11810 bp, 12 predicted proteins | sample LarsenN4metaG_FD_184113 | JGI IMG/M metagenome (GOLD analysis project Ga0209172, IMG submission 184113) | Hot spring sediment bacterial and archeal communities from British Columbia, Canada, to study Microbial Dark Matter (Phase II) - Larsen... ... | reverse complement strand
AGCTGGAGAAGCGCCGCAGGGAGCTCGACGAGTTGTCGCAACGCCTCTCGAATCCGATGTTCCTCGAGCGGGCTAAGACGGAGGTGGTGGCAGCTGCCCGTGCGACTGCGGAGCAGCTGCGCTCGGAGGTTGAGCTAATGGAGGAGAAACTGAAGTCCCATGGCACGCGGTAGGTTCGACGTCATCATTGTAGAATCGGACGGAAGTTACACCGAGGAGATACGGGTCACCCTGCCCGGTGGCTTGACTGCTGAGCAGGCCCAACAGATTGCCGACCTGATGGTAGCCGTTCGGCTCAGTGCGTACCCGGACTCGTACAGTTGGGTGGACGCGTCCGCGCGCATTGAGCCTTCGGAAGGTTAGACGGGACAAACCCGCGATGGACTTCGACCGTTCGGCTCACTGATCGCAGGTTGTGTCTTGTTGCGACGCCGGTGTGCCAGCAAGTCAGGACACAGACCTCCACTTCCCACCAGTAAGTTCTACTAGGCCGCGGCGCTTGAGCTGTTGCTGCGCGGTGCGGACGGCATGTTTCCACTTCTTGCCGAAGCGTTTACCGTCAATCACTCGGTCTACCGAGTCGTCGCACAGCTCAGGATGCATCGCCTTCACGTGGATATGTATCCGTTCCGTTGACATCGGCCCGCGTTGTCGGAGGAGAAACAGGATAGTCTTGGCGAAGACGGTGTGCATTGCCCCGTCCGCGAGTCGGAATCTAATCAGTTCATCTTCAGCCGTGCGCACGGCCTCCTCGTAGGCGCGCTGGAGTGCGGGGTCTGTGCTGTCCTGTCGTCGCACGTGCTCCTCGCGAACACGCGCGGCGACCAGAATGTAGTTCTTCAGCTGGTCCAAGGATACAAGAACACCTGCGACCTTCAGCTCCTCGAGCGCGACGTTGAGCGCCGCGACCAGCCGCCTGTTGTTGACACTCAAGCCGACTTCGACGTTCCTGTGCAGTGCCGCCGTCGTCAAGTTCCCAGACGTTACAATCGCTCGCCGTTCATCCGCGATGTAAACCTTCGCATGCAAGTGCCTCACATGCCAAACGCAGCATGACCCTGCAGCTGACGCGATGCGAGTGATACCTTCGGGCTCCAACGCCCCCTCTTGCACGTGCCTGGGCGACAGATCTGTAAACACGGAAACGCACCCGCTTGCCCGAAGGTCCGAGTGCAGAGCGCTTGCGACCATACCAGTCGCCTCCACGCTGATGAACGGCGCAACAATTGTCAGTCGAGAGCGCGCCGACGACACCAGGTCGAACAAGGCATCGCGCCAACTGCCTGCAACGACCTCTATTCCGGCCATGCGACTACCTCAGCCGAGCTCTCTGGCTCGGGCAAGCGGTGGGTCACGCCGCGCTGACCAACTAGCGACATCAACTCTGCAGCGCACCCATTTCGGGGGTCTGCGGGATCGAGACGGCAGGCTCGGCTCTGTCTGATCACTGCAACAGAATACCTCACCTCCTGTGCATCGGAGTCCCATCAGAAGCCCTCGTCCGGCCGCTCGCCGGCGGCCTCCTCTGGGGTCGGCACCGGGTAGAGGTAGTGGCGACTGAGGAGCGGCACCCACAGGAACCCCAACGCGCCCGCCCACGCCGGTACCGGCGGAAAGCGCACGGACGAATACGGCACGTCGGCGAAGAACGCGTTCACCGACGCTATCCATTGCGAGAACGCGCTTGTTATGAGGAGGTCGAAGCCCGATGAGAGAGGCTCGCTAAGCGGCCGGAACAGCAGCGAGGCGGTGCCGCCAATGTACACGAAAGGCACCGCCGCGCCGGTGAACAGGTTCGCAATCGGCGCGATGAGCGAGAGCTCGCCGAAGTGGTGCGCGAGAATCGGGAGCGCGGCTCCCTGCGCCACGACGGTCGTCAGGATCGGCGCCGCAAGCGCGAGGACAGCCATCCGCACCGCAGCCCGGCGGAAGCGTCGCTCCGACCAGCGGGTAACCGCCCTCAGCGCCGGGGGCAGATACAGAATCAGCGCGAGCACCACACCGAACGACAATTGAAACCCCGCATCGAGCACGGCGTACGGGTGCACCGACAGATACGCGAGCGCCGCCGCTCCCCATGCGCTCAACGCATCCGGAATGCGAAAGAAGAACATGGCGCTGAGGTAGATGCCCGCCATCGTAATCGCGCGCACGATCGGCGGGTTCATTCCAACCGCGAAGGCGTAAACCCCCAGCAGCACCAGCGCCAGCCCTATTTGCGCCCAGCGAGGCACCGGAAGGTGGCAAAGGAGGAGCATCAGGCCCGCGACCAAGATAAGGACGTTGAAGCCGCTTGTTGCAACGAGGTGGTACGTGCCGGCCTGGCGCATGTTCTCGGCGGTCCGCTCGGGGAGCAGGCGGTCTTGCCCAAAGAGAATCGCCATCGCTACCGACGCCGGCTCGTAGGGCAGGTGCGCGCGGAGAGTCTTCCAGACGGATTCTCGCCACTGGGCGGCCGCCAGCGACAAGGGCGGCCCCTGGCGAAGCACCTCGACCCCGGAGCCCGGATACGAGGCGTGGATGCGCTGGCGGATGCCTCTCCGACGCCAGTACTCTGCCTGCTCGCCGCGCAACTCGCTCACCCAGCCCGTTGCCCTGACGGAGTCGCCGGGAGTGAGCAGGCGCTTGTCAGACGCATAAACCAGCACCCCGCCACGCTCGGTGCGGAGGATGAACCTCTGGTGCCCTTTGCCCATCTCCGGCATCGTCGCCACTCGCCCGGATACCGCTTGCATCCCATCTGGGAAGAGGGCCGCCCCGCCGGCGGTAGGCAGAGTGCGAGCCATGCCGAGGGCGAACAGGCAGCAAACCAAAACCAAGCGCCCCCTGCCCAGAAGGAGCGCGACCGGCAACAACAAGATGAGGTATGGAGAGTAGACTAGCCACCCGCCCGCGGCGAAGGCGAGCGCCAATGCGATGACCGGCCGGGCGGCGAAGTGACGGTAGCGCCCGTCGAATCTCCTCAACCACGGGGAAGCGTTACTCGCCCTCGATGGAGCCGACTTGGATGCGGACGTCGCTGACAAGCTCTTCACCCACCAACTCGTTGAACCTTTGGCGAATCGTCGCCTTATGGAACTGCAGCTCCTGCGCCCACGCCGAGGACTTCGCCGTAACGATAAGCCTTCCGTCGCTGAAGGATGATGGACGGCACTTCTCCGCGAGGACCGCGCCAACGCACTCCGCCCACAGCCTCATGGCGCGGCGCGCCTTCAGCTGCTTGATGATCGCCGGGCGGCCGACGGCGCCCTCGATGAGGTCTGCCAGCCGCCTCGGGCTGTGCCGCCGCTTCATGCCGTCACCCTCCCCTCCTCCACGGTGAAGATCTTCGACTCCCCGTCGAGGAGGTCGCTCACGTTTTGCAACTCTGTTGAAGTTATGAACACCTGACCCATCTCGCCGGTTGCTTCGAGCACCCTGGCGCGGCGAGCTTGGTCAAGGTCGCTCATGATGTCGTCGAGGAGGAGGACGGGGAGTCTGCCCTCGCGTTGCTGCCAAAGGCTGAGAAGCGACAACTTGAGTGCGAGCACCGCGGTTCGTTGCTGCCCCTGGCTTCCTCGCTTTCGGGCGGACTCTCCGTCGAGTAGGATTTCGACGTCGTCCCTGTGGGGTCCTGCCGTGGTTGTCCCGGCGGCGATGTCAATCTTCCTTGCCTGGCTGAGGGCTTCCAGCAGCGCCTGGGCGTCGAGTGCTCCGTCTCTGCTGAGCATTCGCGCCTGGAGCCTCTCGTTACCGCCTGAGAGCCTCCGGTGTTCCGTCTCGGCGTAGTACGCGAGTCTGTCCACGAAGGCGAGTCGTCGCTTGCGGATTTCGGCTCCGCTCTCGGCAAGGCGCTGATCCCATACGTCGAGTGCACCGATCGGCTCTTGGCCGCTTTGAATCTCCTTCAGCAAAGCGTTGCGCTGCTCGAGAGCGCGGCGATACTTGAGAAGCGTGGCGAGATATGCTGGGCTGAGTTGCGAGAGTTCTTGGTCGACGAACTTCCTTCGATCCGAAGGCTCGGCGGTTACGAGGCGGAGGTCTTGCGAAGTGAAGACCACGGATGGAAACCTTCCGATGAGGTCGCTTACCTTCGGTAGAGTTTCACCGTTCAGCTTTGCGACGCGACGGCCTCGATTGGGGATTTGCATTTCAAGCATTGCGGAAGGTTCCGAACTTTCTAATTCGACGCGGGCGACCGATTCCCCGCCACGAATCACGTCGCGAATCGTTCCGGTGCGAAAGGAAGCCGTCGTAGCGATGAGATGAATCGCTTCGATGAGCGTCGTCTTTCCTTGCGCGTTCTTCCCGATGAACAGGTTGCGCGCAGGAGCGAACAGAACCTCAACTTCAGGGAAGCAACGAAAGTTGACGCATCGAAGACGCAACGCTCTAACTGGAGCCACTTTCCCGCGACTAAGAGAACCCAATGCAGACTCATTCATTAAGACTGCTCCTGTTACTGGGTGCGTGGAAAGTGTGGATAAGCGCAAAAACGCAACTTAATGAAATGGACGACTGGGAGGCAGAGTTGAGTTCGAATCCGCTCGAAGAAGCAAGTTGTTGCGAAGAAGGAGGAAGCGTGCTCGCGCTGTGCAAAGCGTCGACGATGACGCGTCGAAAAGTAACGTCGGGTGTGGAAGTCGAAGCGGGCATGCGTTTGTCAGCGGGTTTCCCGCACGTGGTTGTGCACATTAGAGGAAGCCCTTCTCTCGCGCATAGCGCATGACGATCGCCTCCATCAGCCACGCGGGGTGGATGTGGTCGAACGTCGGGAAGTTGTGCCGAAGCGCGATCGGCTCCCAAACGTCGCGCAGCATTTGCTCCTGGATGTGCGGCGGGAGTTCCGGGTAGCGATCGCAAAGCGTCTTGAGCGCGAGGTACTCGTCCGGCGAGAGGGAGCGCACGCTTCCGATGAGTTCCTCAAGTGGGTGTTGGGCGCTTGTCAAACCGCTCGCGAGAACGATGCGCTCTTGAAACGGCGCTTCGTGCACGACGACCGTCCCTGCGGCCAGGTCTCCGAGGCGCTGGCTTCGTTCGGTGAAGAACATCACGGTCAGCCCGAGCGTGTACGTTCCCGGCAGGAGGTCAACGAAGCGCAAGACGTTACGCAAGAAGGCTGCGGCGGCGGTTATTGGCGTACCGTCCCACATCCGAACCCGGATGCGGAACACTCGCTTGCCGGGCGTCTGTCCGTTCCAGAACAACTCGAACAGGAAGTGGTAGCCGAACGGAATGATCAGCATGCCGACGATGAGAATCGCCAAGGCGAACGCCGGGGCAAGGACCGCGAGCACGCTGGCGCCCATCGCGAGAAGGTACGCGTAGACCATCAGGATGAACAGGTCCAACAGGAACGCCCATATCCGGCTGCCGAGCCCGGCGATGCGGTATTCGAGGACGGTTTTCTCCGGCGTCAAGACCGTATAATTCTCAAGCATCCGTCAAGCGATAGAGTACCCATCAGGCAGCCGCGTATGGTCTTTCGAACCCCATTCTTCGTCCTTCTGAGCGTCTCGTTGGCCCTGTCCCTCCTGGGTACAGTGGACGGGAGGTTTCTTCTCCTGATCTGGCCGTACAACGCGGTGCTGATCGTGGTGGCGCTGCTCTCCTACGCCAGCGCTCCCGCCCACCACAACCTCAGAGTCGAGCGGAAGATGGACAAGGTGCTCAGCGTCAACACCGAGAACCTGGTTCGGCTGTTGGTGACCAACGAGAGCGACCAACCGATGCGCTGCCGGCTGCGGGATGAGCCGCCGGAGGGTTTCGAAGCCGACACCCAGGAGTTCGTCGTCACGCTTCCTCCGTGGGAGCGAATGGAGCTGCGCTATCACGTAACCCCCAAAGAGCGAGGCACCTTCGTGTTCCGCGACACCTTCTTCGAATCGGTCGGGATGATGGGCCTTGCCGCTCGGAGGGCGACGCTGAAGACTCGGCAGCCGGTTACGGTCTATCCGAACGTGCTCGCCCTGAGGAAGTTCGACCTGCTCAAGCAGCGAGGGCACTTGCGTGAGATCGGCGTTTGCCGCTCGAGGCTGAAGAGCCTCGGGACGGAGTTCGAGAGCCTGCGCGAGTACGTTCTCGGCGACGACTATCGCCGAATTGACTGGAAGGCGACGGCGAGGAGGAGCAAGCTCGTCGTCCGGGAGTATGAGGCGGAGCGGAACCAGTCGGTCATCCTGATGCTCGATTACGGGCGGCTGATGCTGGCTGAGGTAGAGGGCAGGTTGAAGCTGGATCACGTGTTAGACGCAACATTGTTGCTCGGCAATGCGGTGGTCAACGCCAACGACCAGCTTGGGCTGCTGCTTTATGGCGACATGGTCGAGCGGTGGCTTCCCCCGAGGCGCGGAAAGGGTCAGTTGGGCAATGTGTTGCAGGCGATTCACGCCCTTCAAGCCCAGCCGATCGCCTCGGACATGCCCGCGGCGGTGAACTATCTGGCGACGCGGTGGAAGCGGCGGAGCCTCATCATCACGTTCACAGAGGTAGACCAGACGGGAACGGCGAAGGCGCTGTTGCCCGTTCTCGCTCCGCTCGCCAAGACGCACCTTTGCCTGGTGGTTACGGTGAAGGACCCGAGGACCGGGGCGCAGGCGCGGTCGGAGGACCTGTTCGAGGCGACCGCCGCCCAATTGCTCGAGGAAGAACGGGAGACGGCGGCGTACTATCTGCGCCAAGCCGGCGTGCGGACGCTGGACTCTGAGCCTCAGGACCTAGCGGTCGCGCTGGTGAACTACTATCTGGACGTGAAGGCCACGGCTCAGTTGTAGTGGCGGCTACTTACCGCGCTTCGCACGGCGCCTCGGATACCCCGGCGGGGGCAGGGCACGGTCCGACCAGCGTCGCAAGGCGAGCACGACGCCGAAGCCGAGAGATGCGAAGAGGGCAACCAGGAACCCCTTGCCGAGCCAGCCCGAAGAGCCACCGCTGTTGACGTCCTCGGAGGCCTGCCGCAGGGCGGCTTCTGCGTCCTCGTCCGCGTTCTTTCCGCCAAGCGCGCCGAGGAGGGTGCTCTTGTGGTCGTCGTCCGAGCTCACGCCAGGCGCGTTCTTGCGCGGCTCGTTGGGGACGTCGCCTCCGGCAATAAATTGCGGCCCGTTCATCTGCCTTTCCTTTTCGGCGTCTGAGAGTTCGGGTTTCTTCGTCGGTGGGCCGGAGTTGTCAACGATCGCCGCGTGGCCTGCGGTAGCCACGAGCAGGCCGACAGCGAGTGCAATGAGTGGCTTCATCAACTTCATCGTTATCCTCCCGAGATGTAGAGTCCACGGTCTTGCCAAACCGCCCGAAGGGTGCTTGGCGTGCGCGGCAGTTTGATGTCGATGAGCGGCTTTTGGGAAAGTGTTCGCTCACGGACACGGTGGTCGTAGTTCATCACCATGGGAAGCGAATAGATGACCATTGCCTCGTCTTTGCTGATGATGGAGCCGTTGAAGGTAACGCCTCCGCCGCCTTCGCCGAGGCGGCCGCCTCCGGTGAAGTTGGTGTAGAGGATGCAATCGAGCACGTTGATCGGCTCTGAGATGGCGTTGATGGTGCTGTCCGAGAAGACACTCTGGTACCTCTTGCGGCCCGTGTAGTCTATCTCGGTTGCATTGAACGGCGGAATCCAGTTTCCATATTCGTCATAGCGCCCTTTTGTAAACGGCGGTGTCATGTAAGTCAGCGGATAGGGGAAGCTAAATTTCGATACGTTGCCCATCATGATGCTTCCGCGCGCGGCGAGGGCGAGAACGTCTTTGCTGCTGTTCTCGTTGTCTACTTGTTGCGGGTCGCCGCCCCGGAAGTCGGGCGGGTTTTTGTAGCGGATGCTGCCGACGATGTGCACATTCCGCCCGGCGTAGAGCGTCCCCTGTCCTTGGACGTAACCCTTGATGACTACGTCGGTGGCGAACGTCACCGGGCCGTGAATCAGGATCGGCTTGCTGCTGGATCCAATCAGGATCGCGCTACCCGGGACGACGCCGTTGGTGTCTACCCGGACGTATTGGTTCAGGGTTGAGTCCCAAACTTTCACGTAGGCGCCTTCGCCGAAGTCAGGGTTCGGCTGCCCGTTGTCGAACACCGGCCTGTCGTCGACGTAAGAGAGGCTGAGGTTGACGTACTTGGAGATGTCGTCCAGGTCGGGCATGACGACTTCGCGAGTGGGGGTGGGGTCGAGGACCTGGCCGCTGAATCGACGGTAGCCTCGCGCGTCACCGACCACCGAGCCAGCGAGGCGCCCAGTTACCACGTCGCCCTGCTGGTCGTAGATGAAGTCTCGCCACTTCTCGTACTCGTTCGTGCCCTTAGCGCCGTGGCGAGAGGGGTCGTAGCCCTGCCTCCGCCTCGGGTTATTGACTCCGTTATACGTGGAGTTGCTCTGTTGATTTGGCGTGATGTTCACATAGCCCGGCGCGGGCGGAACGAGTTTGTTGTTCGCCGATGCAAACACGGAGCCGTTGATCATGGGGGTGCCGCCGGAGAAGTCGAAGTCTCCGTTCGCGCGCATATCTCCGTTCACTTGAAGGGTTGTTTGCGAGAAGCCCTGCATCCATCCGTAGTTGTTCACGAAGTAGGTGTAGTCGAAGACCGGGCTGCGTTCAAGCGTGAAGGCTTGTTGAACATCCAGCACTTTGCGCGTCTCGGATGAATCCATCACCCCGTCGCCGTCCGCGTCATCCCAAGAGACGCTTCGGATGGTGACAAGTCGGTTGTATGAGTCCACCTCGGAGTAGCCGATGACGCCGGCGGCGTATCGTGCTCCAGACGAGGTGGAGCCTGAGTGGATAGCAACCGGCGCGTTTTCGGACGCGCCCAGGAGGGCGGCGTCTAAGTCGTCGAAGTTCTGCTCCACCTTAAAGGGCTTCCAGAGCGAGAGGAGAATGTCTTCGAGGCCCGCTTCAGCGCCGTTGGTGAGGACGACGTCCGCCTCGTGGTTGCGCGCAAGTCGGATGGTCTGCGTTGCGCTGTGGACGTACGATGTCGTGGCAAGGGCGATGATAGCCAATACCCCTATGGCTGCGATCATCGCAACCCCACGTTGTCGCTTCTTCGAACTCATCATTGATGCACCTCCTATTGGGGAGTGATGCCGCCCTAATAGAGTTGAGGAACGTTTCTAAGGCGGACGGATTCTCTCGCCCGCGCCCAAACGGTTCGATCCGCTCGAACCTTGCGGTTGATCACTATCTGGACGGTAACTTGCCGGACTGTCGTGCCGGCGGAGGGCACGAACATCAAGTAGTTGCCTCCGCTCGGGCGGTTGGGGTCTACGGTCGTTACGTCGGTAAGGATGGTCGTACAGCCGGCGTCGTCGCAGATGCGCAGGTCGGTGCCGGCGATTTCGATGCGTCGGTCGACGCCGTCCCATGTCAGGGGGAACGTGATGTTGCCGCTGCCGTCGCGCTGCGGCAGCTGATAAGTAATGCCGAAACCGTCGCCGTCCACCTGTGCCCACATCGCCTCTTGCAAGGTATCGGTGATTCTTCTTAGGGCGCGTTGCGTTTCCACTTCTGCTTGGATGCGCGCCTGGCCCGCCGCCCAGCCGGAGAGAGTTCCGACGAGCGCGAGCAGTGCGCCGAACGTGACGAAGGCGAGGATGGACACTCCGAGGAGAACCTCGGGCAGAGTCACACCTCGGCGGCGAAAAGTGCTGCGTTTCATAGGTTTGCCAAGAACGTGGACACGGTGAGTGACTTGTTCTGTCCTCGATCGGTCCAAGTCAAAAGTACGGTTACTTCGACGAGGTCCGTGGACACGGGAGTGATTCCGACGAAGCCTTTGCCGTCGGGCAGAACTTGGCTTGGGGCGTCGTAGGCGCCGTTGTCCACGTTGGTGAAGGGATACATTCCGTTGCTTGCCGGCGCGGGGGAATCGAGAAGGCCGAGGTTGTACAGGTTGGACGGCGTCGCGTTCTGGTAGCCGGCGTTCTTAATCAATTCGAGGTGCTTCTGTGCGATGCCGGTTGCTTTGTTGAGGAGGTCGGCGCGCGCCCGGCTCGAGTTGGCGATGGGGAGTGTGGCAGCCATGACCGCCGCGGCGACCGCCACGAGGAAGATGCCGAACAGGTTCTCGATCAGCGAGAAGGCTCGCTGGTTTCTTCGCATCGTACTTCCTACCTCACTCAGAATTGGTTGGTAACGGGACGGCAACCCCGCCGAGCGGCCCACTTCTGGAGCTGCCCGCGAAGGGCTGCCGTCCAACCTTCAGTGAGCGGTCCCTCTGATTAGAGGACGTGACCGCTGATCGTGCACGTCGGGTCCGTTCCGACGTTGCCGACCGTGTAGGTGCCGCCCGAGGGGCACTCAGGCTGCTTTCGGACATAGTCCGGAACGATGTCGCCCCAGGCGACGGCCGCGCCCTGCGCCGCCTTGTTGTCCATCGCCCACTGCTCCTTGCCAGCGTCAATCTGGCGCAGGTTAGCGATACAGGACTTCGTTCGCGAAGTCTCACGCGCCTTGATGAAGTTCGGCACCGCGATCGCAAGCAGAATGCCGATGATCAAGACGACAATCATGATTTCGACCAGGGTGAAGCCCCGGCGTCGCTTCTTGCTCAGCAAGTTCATGTGTCTCAAATCCTCCGTACGTGTTGATTTCGATTCGACTAAGGACTTAGCCGTTCTCACGGTGATTGGTTCCGCTCTTCGGCGCAATCCAGCCTGTCAAGATTGTCGGTTCAGACCTTTCCACACTTGAGAGCGGAAAACCCGTTCCGAACTCTGCCCGGAGATGAGCAGGGCTTTCCCGGAAACTTCCACGATTCGGGGGGCCGGCGCACGAGGAAAACCGCCGGGAAAAACTGGAAGCGTTGAAAACCGGCGAAAGTGCCTGGTCTCCGCTCGCAAACGGCAGTTTCCGGGCCGGATTCGGCGATTCCGCGGCTGTTCTCTGAGCTCCCCACCCAGGGCACAATGTGCGAGCCGGGTGTTGGCGGGGGAGCAAGGGTTGACTTTCCTGGCCGGTCAGTGAGGGTTTCAATGGGGATGCACGTTTCCGCGATTCAACTGGGTGCGAAGGGCGTCATGCCGGAGGCGGTCAGCGCCGAGTCTTGGGCGAAGAGCAGGGGTTTCGGCTTTGTGGGGTCAAACAGCGACGCCGTCACGAAAGCGGTGGCCTGGGCGCACGGCGAACTCCCGTTTCTCGTCCTCTCGGGGTGCTCAGGCTGGGGCAAGACGCACCTCGCGTCCGAGGTCGCCGAGTTGGCGACCGCATTCGGTCGCTCTGCGCAGGTTCTGTGCTCGGCACAGACCCCGCCGACCGCGGAGATGGTGGTGCTGGATGTGTGCGCAGGTCTTCTGCCTCGCACGCGCGCCGCGACCGAGTTCGCTGCTCTCCTTGAGCGCCGCATCCGTGCCAAGCAAGGCACGCTGCTCGTGCTCACGCCGGAGTGCGGCTGCCGACGTTTGCCTTCAGCTTCGAAGTGGGGGCGCGCGTTCATCGCGGAGCCTTCGAGCGCCGAGCGCGAGGTGATTGCAGCCGCAATCTGCCGCAGGTTGGGATTCTTCCTGAGCGAGCAGAGTCGCGCACAGGTTGTAAGGATGGTGGATGGGGACGGCAATCGCCTGGTGGGAGCGCTTCATCGGCTCGCGTGGCACGCGGAGAAGGGCACGCCGATGGACAACCAACCGATTCGCATTGCAGGTCTCTTGCATCCCCACGCGCCCGGCGTCAATGGTAGCGACGTGCGCGACATTGTGACGAACGCAGCGGGGCAAACCGGCGCTCGTGGTATTCTCCCCGCGCTGCACACGAACGAGCGGACGATTGCGCTCGCCGCGTACGTCTTATCCAAAGAGGCGCTGCTTTGCGAGGCGCTAATCGGGGAGTATTTCGGGATCGCTCAATGCA
>Ga0209172_10007118_pt1 | contig 11813 bp, 7 predicted proteins | sample LarsenN4metaG_FD_184113 | JGI IMG/M metagenome (GOLD analysis project Ga0209172, IMG submission 184113) | Hot spring sediment bacterial and archeal communities from British Columbia, Canada, to study Microbial Dark Matter (Phase II) - Larsen... ... | reverse complement strand
AGGAAAACTGTTTAGTCAAGCCGTATGAAAACTAATTTTTTAAAATATAGGCTTCGATGAACGCCCGATACCGTTCGTCTTTTTTCAGAATCTCCTCATTTCCAAGCATAATCAAATGCTCGCGGGCGCGGGTCAGGGCCACGTTCAGTTTTCGGTCCACCCCTTCGCTGCTCAGGTTGACGAGGCTCGCCAACTGATATTCCGAGTGGACGCAGGTGGAAATGATGATGATATCTCTCGCGCCGCCTTGATAGCGTTCCACCGTGTCAATCGTTATTCCGTCGGGGTCGAGGCCAGCGGCAGCAAGGCTTTCGCGGATTTGAGCGATTTGAGCCCGCCAGGGGGTGATGATGCCGAGTGTTTTGGCCGGGTGCCAGGTTTTGCCGCCCGTTTCCCATAGATGCTTGAACAGCATGACAAGCCGTGCCGTCGCCTCGGCTTCTGTTCGGCTTGTTTTTGAGTTGAACAAATTTTCGTCAGGCTCGACCGGGAGAAAAACCACCCGTTTTTCCAAAATTGTTTTTTCAAAAACCGACTCGAGGTCGGGCAAATTGTATTGCAAAGGCAAGTGTTGGAAATGCTCTGCCTCCTCCGTCAGCGTCTGCAAATTTCCTTCGTAAAAATGCCGGTTCGGAAAATCCATGATGTCCGAGTGCATCCTGCCCTGCCGGTCAAGTTGGCCATAAGCCCAATGCCAACCTTGCTCCTGACAGCGCCGGTAAAGTCGCTCGAAGTAGGAGTCGCGCAAGTCCGTCAGGCCGATGCCGTTCAGGTCGGGATCTTCCACGACAGTCGTTTCCGGGCGCTGCGTCGTGACGGCTGGCAACTGCCGATGGTCGCCGATGAGGATAAAATGCTCGAAGCGCGTGAGCAATCCAATCAACTGCGGTTCAAGGATTTGCGAGGCTTCGTCCACGATGAGCCGCTGAAATTTTTTGAGTTTCAGCAAGCCTTCATTTTGTCCAAAAGAGGCGACGGTGCTGACAAAAATCCGGTGGCTTTCCAGCACGGCGCGGAGTTCGGCGCGGTTTTTTGCGTTGGCGATTTTGGTATTCAGCAGTTGTTCGCGGAATCGCTCAGCCGTCGAGTGTTTATTCCCGATTCTCAAATATTGGCTCCTCACATCTCCCCCGATGCTGTCGAGCGCTTCGCAAATTTCATCCACCGCACGGTTGGTGTAAGCGAGCAAAAGGAGGTTGTCGGAGCTTTCGTTCAGCACCCAGGCGGCCAAGTCACGCAGCATGACGGAGGTTTTGCCCGTGCCGGGCGGGCCCCACAGGAGGAAGTAATGTTGGGAGGCGGTGATTTTGCTCAACCTCACCCCCGGCCCCTCCCCCGAAGGGAGGGGAGACGTAGAGTATTCCGCGACAACGGCGCGGACTCCCCTCCCTTCGGGGGAGGGGTCAGGGGTGGGGTTGAATCGCGCATTTTCTTCCTTCAATTCCTCCTTTCTCTTTTCAATCGCCTTCTCCAATTTTTCCAAAACCCCTTCTATGTCTTTCATCACTTCATCATTTGTAAATCGAATCACAGCAAAGCCAAACCGGCCTAAATACTCGGTTCGTTGTTCGTCGTAATCGGCTTGCAAAATATGCGCATCGCCGTCTATTTCTATAGCCAATCGGTACTCAAGACTCACAAAATCAACAATGTATTCATCAACAGCGTGTTGGCGGCGGAATTTGAGACCTTGAAATTTTTTACCACGCAGTTCTTTCCAGAGTCTGGCTTCTGAGTCGGTCGGAAATTTTCGGTGTGTGCGAGCGAAGTTTTTGAGATAACGCCAGCGTTCGAGGGAGGCGGTTTCTTCGGGCTGACCGAAAGAGCCGATTTTACGGGGAGGATAATTTTCTTTAGTCGTGTTCAACCCTACCGCCGACCCCTCCCCCGAAAGGAGGGGAGACGTAGGGTGTTCCGTAGAGGACGCAATGGAGGAAGTCACGGTGTGCTCCACGTCTTCCCTCCTTTCGGGGGAGGGGGCGGCGGTGGGGTTGACACCCAACAACAATTCCCGTTTTCCCCTTCCCGCTTCGGCCCATTCCAGCAGCCCCCGGTACATTGCCGCGAAGCCCATGTCCATAAAATCCGGCTCGAGGCACCAGTAACCTTCCGTCTCGAAAGGTTTGAGATTGTGCTGCCGGAAGCGCAGTTGCACGGCCACGCGGTCTTTGCCGAGTTCGGTGATAATACATTTTATGACCTGGTGATGCAGCACCGAGTCCGTCGTTTCCAAAGCCGGGTACAGCACTGCGATGTCGCCGACCCGGAAATTGGCGAGCGGGTTTGTCCGTTCCGTTTTTTGAAAAACGATGCAAGGTTCGGGTTGGTCGGCGCGGTTTTCGAGCATTTCAAGATGGCCTAAAATGCTGAAATTCAATTGTTTTTCTTCAAAACTGCTGCGCCACAAGGCCGCGTTTCCCGTGGAAGTTTCAGAGCCTTCATCACCGATTTTCGCCAGCCAATGCTCACGGGCGATGAAGCCAGTGAAGGCGTTGAAATATTTTTTTTCCAAAACAGACAAGCCCGAGTAAGCCGTCTCGAATCGCGCAAAATCACGTTCCGTGAAGCCTTTTCCATTGCTCGCCTTGAGGCGGCCAAAGACCGGAACTACCTCCTCCCCGGGTTTTATTTTTGTCAGCAACCGCTCGATGGCGACGAGTTGGTTGCGCACTTGCAAAGCCTCCCATTGCTCCGGCGGCACAGTCGGTGCGAAGCGAAGTTGGTTCAAATCGGCTCCCGAATAGAGGATGTATTTGGCCGGGTCGGTGGAGCGGCCATAGACCGAGCGCACGAGCAAGTCGTAGAGCAAGGTTTGGGTGAAATGGCTGCGCTGGATACCGTAACTGTTTGGTTTAAAAGGTGTTCCACTTTTTAATTCCACGATGGCGGATTTTTCCTCCGTGCGGTAAAACAAGTCGAGGCGGCCTTGAATGCCGTATTGTTCGCTGAAAAAAGCGGGTTCGAGGAAGCAGTTTTCCGGCTCGATGCCCTCTTTCGCCAGCCCGCTTGCGGCCATATTTTTCAGGTTCAAAAAATGTTTTTGGGCTTTGCCGGAAACAGATTTTACCTCCGCATCGCTCATCGGCGCGTACACGAAAGGGTACAATTGGAAGGTTTCCCGAAAAGTCGAAGCCCACTCGACGGAGGGTTCGTTGAGCAGGCGGTCGAGGAAAAAGTTAGCGATGTTGCCGAGCAATTTCGGCTCGGTGGTTTCCATCGGCAGGAATTTTCGCGCCAAATAGGAGTACGGCTCCGCGCCCGTGTCCTTGAAACATTCGGCGATGGCCGACACGTCCACGAGGTAGTCGGGCTCCACCACAAAAGCGCGCGGGCGATAGTCGCCGTTCGCGTCAATATCCACTTCCAGCAAATTCAACGTGACCGGAAAACCGAATACTTTGCGGATAATCTGAACCGTCGGCGTGAAGTTCTCGTTGCGCTCCGGCAAGCCGTACAAGATGCGCACCAGGCGATTGGGATTTTCTTCATCACTGGCAATGAAGCAGTTGTGTTCAGGATCATCCTCAAGTACGACCACACGAATCACGGCTGCAAAAGTCAATTCGCCTTCGTCCCGGCTTGTTTCGGGAGAAAGATGGAAGTCGCCGAACAGCGAAATTACCTCCTGCGGAATGGCGACACCTGTCAACACCAAAACCGTCTCGGCCACAGCAAGAAGGCCGAGTTGTACGGTTTGTTCATTGGCTTGTCCGCCGTTCCGAACCCGTTTTGCCGCCAGCCGAAACCGGTGGATGCCGCGCAGGGTGTTTTCCTGAAAATGAAATTTGTGACCCGCGTAACTGATGCGGGCGAAGAGTGTGCTGAACGCGATTTGTTCTTGCTTCGTCGTTTCGAAAAAAATGCGCTCCATCAGTCCGGCCAATGCCAGCACTTGCTCGCGCGGTTCGGCACGGGCGGCGATTTTTTCAATTTCCCGGTAAAGCAAGGGAGCGAATGCAGGTGGGAGCATGGGGCAAAGGTCTTGATTTGGAGGGGGAAATGAAAACCGGCTGCCCGCTTCATACGAGCAGCCGGTAACGCCAACCTTCTGGTTGGCGAACTGCGCCGACTAAAAGTTGGCGTTACTTCACTCCAAAATCTTTGCGAATCTTGTTCAACGCGCTGCCCGCCTTCACCCACTCGATTTGTTGCTCATTGTAGGTGTGGTCAACGTTGAAAGTATCGGAAGTGCCGTCGGCGTGGTCAAGGCGAATTTGCAGGGGTTTGCCGGGTGCAAATTTGTCGAAGCCGAGAATGGAGACTTTGTCGTCCTGACGAACTTTATCGTAATCCGCTGGATTTGAAAAAGTTAGCGCCAGCATTCCCTGTTTTTTCAGGTTGGTTTGGTGGATGCGGGCGAAGGATTTGACCACGACGGCTTTCACGCCGAGGTAGCGCGGCTCCATAGCGGCGTGTTCGCGGCTCGAACCTTCTCCGAGGTTTTCCTCACCAAAGATGATGGTGCCGATGCCTTTTTTCTGATACAGCCGCGCCGAAGCCGGGACTTCCATGTATTCGCCTTTTTCGATGTTCAGCACTTTGTTGCGCTCGTCGTTGAAGGCGTTGGTGGCGCCGATGTAGCAGTTGTTCGAGATATTTTCGAGGTGGCCGCGATATTTGAGCCAGGGGCCAGCCATCGAAATGTGGTCAGTCGTGCATTTGCCTTTGGCCTTGATGAGGACGCGCATATTTTGCAGTTCCTCATTTTTGATTGGCTCGAAAGGTTTGAGCAATTGCAGGCGTTCCGATTTTTTGTCCACTATGACTTTGATGCCGCCTTTGGCCGGAGCGATATATCCGGCGTCTTCCACCGCGAAACCTGCTTTGGGCAGTTCGATGCCTTTCGGCGGGTCGAGTTTGACAGCTTCGCCTTTTTTATTGATTAAAACGCTGCGTTTCGGGTTGAAGGTCAAATCACCTGCGATGGCGAAGGCCGTTACGATTTCCGGCGAAGCCACAAAGGCGTGCGTGTTCGGGTTACCGTCGTTGCGCGAGGTGAAGTTGCGGTTGAACGAGGTCATAATTGAGTTCGGGCGTTTCATGTCGTCCATGTGGCGCGCCCATTGACCGATGCAGGGGCCGCAGGCGTTGGCCAGCACTACGCCGCCGATTTGTTCAAATTCTTTCAACAACCCGTCGCGCTCGGCGGTGAAGCGAATTTGCTCCGAGCCCGGCGTGATGGTGAATTCCGCCCGCACTTCGATGCCTTTTTCTTTTGCCTGCCGCGCCACCGAAGCTGCGCGGGTCAGGTCTTCGTAACTCGAATTGGTGCAAGAGCCGATGAGACCGACTTCGAGTTTTGCCGGGTATTTGTTTTTCTTAACGGCTGCTGCGAACTTGGAAAGCGGCCAAGCCAAATCCGGCGTGAAAGGGCCGTTGATGTGCGGCTCCAGTTTCGACAAATCAATTTCGATGACCTGGTCGAAGTATTTTTCCGGGTTTTCGTAGCACTCCGCGTCGCCGCTGAGGTAGGGGGCAATTTTGTTGCACATGGAGGCAACTTTGGCACGGCCAGTGGCTTTGAGGTAACGCGCCATGCTTTTGTCGTAGCCAAAAGTGGACGTCGTCGCGCCAATTTCAGCGCCCATGTTGCAGATAGTTCCTTTACCGGTAGCGCTGATGTTTTGCGCGCCGGGGCCGAAATATTCCACAATCGCGCCGGTGCCGCCTTTCACTGTTAAAATTCCTGCGACTTTCAAGATCACGTCTTTCGGCGAAGCCCAGCCGCGCAATTTACCCGTCAATTTCACGCCAATCAACTTCGGCATTTGAAGTTCCCAAGCCATGCCGCTCATCGCGTCCACCGCGTCAGCGCCGCCCACGCCAATAGCGACCATGCCAAGTCCGCCGGCGTTAACGGTGTGAGAGTCAGTGCCAATCATCAGGCCGCCGGGGAAGGCGTAGTTTTCCAACACGATTTGGTGGATGATGCCTGCGCCGGGTTTCCAGAAGCCGATGCCGTATTTTTGGCTCACCGTGCTGAGGAATTCGAATACCTCTTTGTTTTTATTCAGCGCCACTTCCATGTCTTTTGCCGCGCCGACTTCAGCGGTGATGAGGTGGTCGCAGTGCACAGTAGAAGGCACGGCGACTTTTTTACGCCCGCAGGTCATGAATTGCAGAAGGGCCATTTGTGCCGTCGCGTCCTGCATTGCCACGCGGTCCACCTGGAAAAAAACGTAGTCCGAGCCGCGTTTGTAGTCGGCCAGCGGGTTGTCGGAATGGAGGTGGGCGAAAAGGATTTTTTCGGAAAGGGTGAGGGGGCGTTTGAGTTTTGCTTTGGCGGCGTCCACGCGGGCGGGGTAGTTGGCGTAGAACGCCTTAATCATTTTTAAGTCGAATATTGGTGTCGGCATTTGATAAGTTTTTGTCAAAAAAAGTGGGCAAATGTAGGTGTTTTGACTACAAAACTGGAACTGTCGGAAAGGTAAAAAGTTTGGAAGGCCAGGACTTGACGGATAAAAATATGCCGAATTAAATATTCAAATTTCAGGACAATTTCTTATCCGAACCTGGCAAGTACATTCTTATTCATTCTCCTGCGTTATTTCCTGCAGTGATTTTACCAGGTGATCCATGTCCTGCTTCCATTGGTGCTCAAATATTTTCCTTGCGTCTGCCTCGGTTTCAGGGTATTGTTCCAGTTTGTTTTTGAGCGCGATATTCTTCTGCTCCAATTTTTCCAGACGCTTCTGATATTTGGATTTCATCACCACTCTCCCGGTCATAATTCTGACTTTAAAATCGGCGATTAACTGACTGTTTTTAATGATTTGTGCTTCAGATTCAGATTTGAACTGTTGGGAATCAGCGACCGAATCCCTTTGTGCCTGCGCCCTGTCCTGTCTTGCAAATTCCAGCGCTTCCGCCTTCTTGCTCTCATTTTCTTTTGCTTCAGTCGAGGAGGACTCGCAGTTGGCGAACACACCTGTTAACAGTATTCCAAAAGCAGCCGAAACGACTGAAAAAGCTGAATTTCGATGTAAAATCATTTCAGGTGTTTTAATGCTTGGTTTGATTATGCTTTGCATCCGTGTGCTTCAGATGCACTTTTCTTTTCAAAAATTTTTAAAAATGAAAAGTGATGCCTCGTAGAATGAAACAGGCTGGCTGGTAATAAGTTTTTGAGAAAAAACGCTTGGAATTTCGTCCATTTGCAGCATATAAGCAAGAAGACAAAATAATTCAATCATTTCACACAACGAACGACACGACGACACAAAGAATTGGTTTTCACAAAAATAAGAACGCAGTGCCGTCGTGTCGTTGTGTGAAATAAAATTGTACAAGTACTTAAAAATTAGCACCTGATGGAAAGCAATTTTGACGTGGATACGATTCGGGCCCTGCTCAGCCAGGGCGACACCGGCAAAGCCGTTCAACTGCTGATTGCGCTGCTTGAAAAAGATGCCCGTTTTAAAGATAACCTGCTGCGAACACTCCGCGTAGTAGAGGCTAACTTCAACGCTGCCCGGCAGCAGGAGTTAAAGGGAATCCTGCCTTTTCAGGAAGCGCAACGCGAATACAGTAAAGTGAACGATACGCTTTTGGCTGTTCTGGATGATTTTGAAGCCGGACGTGTGCCTGCCGTAAATGCCGCAACATACGGTGTCGCCAACCGGAGGTTGTGGGTTGTCGCAGGAGGGGTCATTTTGCTTTTAGGCGCGGTGGCTTTTTGGCTGCTAAAAGGGAAAAAATCCGAATGTCCAAAATTTGAAAACCCGCAGGCCATTCGTGTGATGATTCTGCCATTCGCGAAGTTAGGCAACGACGACGCGCGACCTGCTTTGCGTATTCTGGATGGCATACAAGATTTAACGAAAAAAGCGGATATAAACGCGGAAGTCAAGTTGAATACGCGCGTAACGGAAGAAAGCCTCGACGCCCAAGCTGCCGAGCAACTTGCCCGCACATGTGGCGCTGACCTGGTTGTTTTTGGTCAATATAAGGCATTTGGCAAGGATTCTATCCGGGTAAAAGTTGGATACAAACTCTTGAAAGGAGGCGGTTTCGATAGCAATAGCCCTTTCAAAACTTTCCGTGACATTACGGACGTTCAGCCTACACGTGACTTGCAAGATGCAATTTTTTCACTCTGCACCATGCTTGCTGCCAGGGAAGGGAAATGGGTCTTTGCCAAACGCTGGACGGAGCGTATTCGTGAGAAAAATACAGAGGAAATGGAAATGTCTGGCTGGATTGAAAAAAAGATGCGAACGCCACAATGAAAGCCTATTGCGCACTCCGCGTAGCAGAAATAGTATCACCTACGGACGAAGAAGATTTGTTGCCGCGCTGTTTTATGAGGAGGCTGTCAAGGAATTGAATCGTATCCTGAAGGCCGTTCAAGACACGGGCATTAGTGGGAAGTTTTATCGGGTTTACGAACAGCTGCGCTCCTGTCAACAAAAATTGAGCGGGGCTTACCACCTGTGCTGCTGAATCGAGATATCCCTGAATCGGATGGCGTGGAATAGGCTCCTGTAAAATCGTGAAAACGTAATCAGGCCGCAATGGCTGGCAGGCATCTTCCAAATCGCTGAGCGAAATCCGGTGTCCAAGAAATACTACTCGCTGACGACGTATCCGAAGGAGGTAATGCATGAAAAGCAATGTAAGTTCTTGCGATTCATCTTCGGGCAAATAAAGAAGAAAGGTTGCTACTTCATGAGAGGTTTCAGCAGGTTCTTTGTCAATGGCGCACATCAATTTGCGCCGGATAAGATGGCCAATAAATTTCTCATGCGCCGGACTCACGCTGTTAGTCAGCCACAACACATTTAACTTATCGAGAAACGGATAAACGAGCTCAACCATCGTTCGCTCAAAGCCATTCTCCTGAGTGTACGTGGAAAAAATCCGGTCAAAAGTTGCCTCATCCAAGTCAATCATCGCCAAAGTAAGCGCATCAATCTGCGCATTCTGGCTACCGTTATTTTCTGCGATATCCGCAACTCTTGCGGCAATATCTTCCGGTGTCATCTTCGCCAGCTTGCTAATCTTGTAACCATGGCGATTGAGTAAAGCAATGTTAAAGAGTTGACGCAAATTCTCATCCGTGTAGTACCTGATATTAGTATCCGTACGGGCAGGCTTCACCATCCCGTATCGCTGTTCCCAGATACGAATGGTATGGGCCTTGATGCCCGTCAATTTTTCCAGATCCCGAATGGAGTAAATTGCCATTTTTCCTCGCTACTATATCATTCGTTTGCAATGCTTTTTTGCGCTAATCTTTTGATTTACTGAAAAGTACAGAGCAAAAACGCAAAACTTACAAATATGGCCTCAAAAGTCAGTGAAACAGATGAAACTGTGGAATGTTCAGGGGGAAATTTTTAAATAAAGTTCTACATCAATCAGCAAAAGCCATGCCGGGGAAGAACCGGAATCCCACGGGCCTGATTATCTGTGCTACCCTGGCAAAGGGAATAATCCTCCCCGTACATTGTTTTGGCATTAAAAAATGCAGGTTTGAAAATATTTTGCAAAATGAAGGGGCCTCCCTTTGAATAATCTGAAATCAGGGAATATATTTGCAGCGAAAATTCGCTAATCATTCATTAACTCTTACTTTCATACCTATGTCAGATACTTTGGAAAAAATTGATGTGCTCAAAGGGGGCGAGTTCCTCATTCGTGAAAGTCATTCTGAGGAAACTTTTATTCCGGAAGAAATCAGTGAGGAACAGCTTATGGTCAAACAAATGGCCGAAGATTTTTTGAGAAATGAAATTGTCCCCAATCGCCCCAAAATTGAAAAAAGAGAGCCCGGGTTAACAGAACGGCTTTTGGAAAAGGCAGGCGAACTGGGTTTGCTCGGCGCGCACATGCCTGCCCAATATGGCGGCACCGAGTTAGATACGAACACCAACACAGTAATTGCCGATGTACTCGGTCCTTGTGGCTCTTTTTCCACTTCCATTGCTGCCCATACAGGGATCGGCATGCTTCCAATTTTGTACTTTGGTACAGAATCCCAAAAGGTAAAATACCTCCCCAGGCTTATTTCAGGCGAAATGAAGGCGGCCTATTGCCTGACAGAGCCCGGTAGTGGCTCCGATGCACTGAATGCAAAGACGCGTGCGGATTTGAGCGCAGACGGAAGTCATTATGCCATCAACGGCCAGAAAATGTGGATTACCAACGCTGGTTTTGCTGATCTATTCATCGTCTTTGCTAAAATCGGGGGTGAAAAATTCACGGGATTTATTGTCGAACGCGATACGCCGGGTATTACTTTAGGTGAAGAAGAAGACAAACTTGGCATTAAAGGTTCTTCAACCCGGCAGGTGTTTTTTGAAAATGTAAAAGTGCCAGCCGAAAACGTATTGGGAGAAGTTGGGAAAGGCCACTTGATTGCCTTTAATGCGCTCAATATTGGACGTTACAAACTCGGTGTCATGTGTATCGGAGGCAATAAGGAAGTTATCAACATGGCAGCCAAATACGCCAACGAAAGGATTCAGTTTGGGCAGCCAATTGGTTCATTTGGTGCGATCCAGCATAAACTGGCGGAAATGGCAATTCGGAATTTTGCTGCCGAAAGTGCTGCCTATCGAACATCACAGCTGATGCAGGACAAAAAAGCAGCATCAGAAGAAGATGGCAAATCCTTTGGCCAGGCTACGCTGGAAGCGGCAGAAGAATACGCCATCGAATGCTCGATTTTAAAAGTATTGGGCTCCGAAGTGACGGATTTTTGTGTGGACGAAAATGTCCAAATTCATGGCGGTATCGGATTCAGTGAAGAGTACGCTGCTGCCCGTGCTTACCGCGACAGTCGTATCAACCGGATTTACGAGGGCACCAACGAGATTAACCGGATGCTGATGGTGGATCAACTGTTTAAGCGTGCTATGAAAGGCCAATTGGACATCGTGGGTCCGGCTTGGGCTGTACAAAAAGAATTGGCCGCCATGCCTTCTTTTGAAAAAATCGAAGGCGAATACGCAGAGGAACACAAGGCCATTGCCGATTTCAGAAAAATCATTCTGATGACGGCCGGCGGCGCTGCAAAAATGCAGATGGATGGCAAACTGAATCTGAAAGAGGAACAGGAACTGCTGATGAACTGCGCGGATATGATGATTGATCTTTTCGCGGCGGAGTCCATGTTGCTGCGTGTGCAGAAATTGGCAGGCAGACAAAAAGAGCAATCACAGGAAGTGTACGACGCCATGTTGCAGGTGTTTTTCCACGACGCGACGGCGCGTGTGACTAAAAATGCGACGGATGCAATCGCCTCTTTTGCCGAAGGCGATTTGCTCAAAACGTTCCTGATGGGTGTGAAGCGCTTTGCGAAATACCCGCCTGTAAATGTGAAAGAAAAGCGCCGCCTTGTGGCTGAAGCTGTGTTGAAAGCGAATGGCTGGTGCTTCTAACTTGTTGACAACCCGTCGGATTGTGACCACTTACCCACTTTGTGAAGGCGGCCCGGAGCGCTCGTTCCAGGCCGCTTTTCTTTATCTTTTATCTGACAAGGGAATAACGATAACCCACGGAGAACTGGGTAGCGGTGTTGCGATTTTTCAAGTCTCCGGTAACACTGCCTGTGCCATCGGTCACTTCAAAGTTTTGAATGTTGTAAATCCCAAATACATGTCGCGCACTGATGAAAAAACCATTGTCGAGCCGATATTCCAAACCGGCAACCAAGCCTAAGTCAAACTCTTCGTAAAGGTAGTCCAGCTCGGATTCCTCACCCGCCGATTCCAGGCGAGCGGAAAGTAATCGGCCCAATTCGGCGCCTCCCTGGATTGAAAGGCCTTTCCAAATACGAAAATCTGCGACAACAGGCAAGTTCAAATAAT
>Ga0209172_10007112_pt1 | contig 11825 bp, 13 predicted proteins | sample LarsenN4metaG_FD_184113 | JGI IMG/M metagenome (GOLD analysis project Ga0209172, IMG submission 184113) | Hot spring sediment bacterial and archeal communities from British Columbia, Canada, to study Microbial Dark Matter (Phase II) - Larsen... ... | reverse complement strand
GGGTCGAAGCGCGCAACCATCAGCAGGCGCCAAGGGGGGCCTTGGGGCGCACGTTCACGCCTCGGCCAATCTTCGAGGCGGATGCCAGGCGGAATCAGCGAACAGTGCCGCGGGTCGCCCCTCATCAGCCTTTGCGAAGTTGCCTTCGATACGGCGGCAAAGGCGTCGCCCTGCCGCAACGTGAGGGCGTGCGACGCGCTTTCATACCACCTTTTGTGCCACGGAAAGCGAACCAGCGTGTGCTCGTGGGCGATCAATTTCGCCTTGCTGAACCGGCGCAACAACCGAAACGGGTCGCCAGAGAACACGCCGAGGTGGCTGTGTACTGCCGTGACACCGTCCGCCGCGCGCCGAAGCACATCCTCCAACTGCGCTCGGTTCCGCAGGTGGCACTGGAACACCGGGACGCCTTGCTGGACGAAGGTTTGCTCGAGGGGGGCGCTTCCGCGAGCGAGGAGGGCGGCAACGCGGGACTGGACGCCGAGCGCGCGCAAGGCGGGAACGAGGTCGAGAACGAATCGCTCGACGCCCCCATGCTGGAACACCCAGATCAGGTGGAGGACTTCGGGTTGCTTCAAAAGCGGATTGCGCTCCCGAGGACGGCGTTGCGATTCCGCAATCGCCCGGCGAAGAGGTGCCAATGTCGATCCAGTTCGACGCCTACGCCGACGTTGAATCCGAAGCCGTCGTGCTCTACAACGACCGACACTCCGCGGTACGCCTCGCCTGATAGGGATGCGAAGCCGCGCTTGAATCGGAGGGTTCCCCATCCGGCGGTTAGGAACGCGTCGCCCAGCCTCGTGGTTGCGGCGGCGAAGACGGTGCGGGTGTCTTCGGAATGGAAGGCTGCGCCCGCGCCGAACGGGTCGAGCGAGCCGACCGACACCTTCACGGAAGATTCGGCCGGCGTCGGCACGCTTACCTGCACGGTAATCACGTGCTCCCCGACTGCGCTGAGCCACCTGAGACCCACAGAGAAGCGGACGTTCGCCAACTCTAAACCGCGGGTGAGCCACAGGTCGCCGTTCACTTGGTTGTCACCGCGCTCGCCGGACGGGAGGCGAAAGGTTCTGTCCTCGCTGACGGAGGCGATGCCGGCAATCATCTCGCCGTCCTTGAGGGTGATGCCGAGGGGCGTGCTGAGCGTTATCGCCCCTCCCCGCGAAGGCGTGCCGCTCCAGTCAATCGAGAAGAACCCTCCGGGCAAGCCGAGTGCGCCTCGGAAGTGCGGGTAGTCGCTCGGGCGGGGGAAGATGACCTGCGCGACGCCTCCCACGCCCAGAACGACGCCTACTGCGAGGCCGAGGCAGCGTAGTCGGGCGCGTTGCCGGCTTTCCACTTGATGCTGCATCCGAGGCTGGGCTTCTGGTCGGGATGGGGGAGTTCTCCGTTCAGCACGGCATCGAGCGCTTTGCGCAGATCGCGCCCGGTGACGGGGACGCCGTTGGTGGGTCGGCTGTCGTCCAGTTGCCCGCGGTAGACAAGCCGGTGCTGTTCGTCGAAGAGGAAGAAGTCGGGTGTGCAGGCGGCACGATAGGCGCGGGCGACGGATTGGTCTTCGTCGTGGAGGTACGGGAATGCCCAGCCCCATTCATCGGCTCGTTCCGCCATGCGTTCGGGGGCGTCGTCGGGGTAGGTTCCTGCATCGTTGGAGCAGATTGCTACGATATGGATCCCCTTGGGGGCGTACTCATCGCCGATTCGGGCAAGCTCCTCGCGGACGTGAACGACGAACGGGCAGTGGTTGCAGACGAACATGACGAGCAGCGGCTTGCCGCTGAACATCTCGCGCGTGATGGTCTCGCCCGTTCGAACGTCCCGCAAGGCGAACGCGGGCGCGGTGGTTCCGAGCGGCAGCATGGTCGAAGGTGTGGGCGCCATGCCGCTATGCTACAGCCATCCGCCACGCCCGCGCAAGGGGTCGCTTAGAAAAACACGCTCCAGGCGACGCGATCCGTCCTCGCCACCCAGGCGGGGAAGGTGATGGCGTTGTCGTACCACCCGATTCTCGCCTGCATACTGCGCGTGCCGGGCTGTACGAACCGCACCGCGTTCGACGTGATGCTCACGGTTACCGTTGTGTCCGTGGGCGAGGCGACTCTGCGGGAGACCTCCTCCCAGCGGCTCGCCTGGTAGTTCCACATCTCGACGACCTGGATCGCCTCCGCGGTCGCAGATGCCTCGATGCTCAGGTCGATGCGCGGCGGGTTGCGGAACGGGGATGTTGACTGCACGGTCAACTCGGCGAGCGGTCTTGCCGCCTCGGTCGGCCTGCGCGCTTCGATCGTCACGTAGCGATTGTCGCTGTTGAGCAGGTCGTTGAGGTTCCCGCCCGCGTGCACGCCGCCCGTAACTTCAAAGGCAAGGGGCGCCACTGGGTTGCCCGCGTCGCTGAAGCTGACCTCGACGACCATCCTGCCGTTTTCGACGCCGATGACCCTGGCGCCGAGGCCCGTGTAGTTGTCGAGCCAGGTCTGCCCGGTCTTCAGCGCGGCGTCGAGGAAGTCGTTGTCGGCGTAGGAGAAGTCTACGAGGTAGGTGCGCGCGCTGCCGTTGTTCCAGTGGAAGTGCCCAAGCACGCCGTTGTAGTTCGTCCCGCTGCGCCAGTTGATGCCCTGGTCGTAACCGATGGGCTGACGCCATTCGAGGTAGAGGTACTCATCGCGCCCCGTGTTTGGCGCGCGACCTCGATACAGAGCGAGCACCTTGGGCTCAGCGGTGTTGGAGATGTACGGCGAAAGCGTGTACGTGCCCGCCTGGCGTACGTCAACGACGTGCGGCTGATCCCACCATTGCAAGTTGATCTTGTGTCGGGCGTTGTAGCAGCCGGTATTCCAGTTGCCAAGGGTGTCGAACCGGTCGCCATACTCGCTCACCGTTCCGTCGGCGCCGTTGTTATCGAAGCGACCCAGCGCCTCGCCGGTAAAACTGATCGAGCTCGCGTGGTGCTGGCCGAGGTTATGCCCGCCCTCGTGGGTCGTGATCTGAATGGCGGTGCTTGTGTTCGTGTTGTAGTATTCCGAGCGACACCAGGACGTGCTCGCCGTGAAAGGCCCGTCTTGGGTGTTGAATGTCTGCATCCCCAGTGTTCCCAATCCGCCCCAACTGCATCCGCCGCCACCCGGCACAAGGATGAAGAGGCGGTTGTACTGCGGGAAGTACACATCGGGGTCGGCAGCGATGATTGCCAGTCGCCGCCATTCATTCGGGTCGCAGGTACGGTTCATCGGCAACGTGTACCAGCCATAGACGTCGCCGGTAATCCACATCTTGCCGTACGATGCTTCGCGCCACCATCGGTCGGCGGAGTCGCTTTGAGAGAACATGCGCTGGGTAACGCCGGAGACCGTGGCGTTCTGCGTCGTGTCGTTCTGGAAGTTGATGAGCAGCACGCAGACCCGTTGCTCGCCGGTCGTTGGGTTCCCGCCCATCATCCGGATGGATTCTGACACCACCCAGTTGACCTCAAAGCGTTCGGGACCCACCCAGTTGCCCAGGAGGGTTACCTCAGTGCTTAAGGCGGGCTTGCGCGCCCAAGGCATGAACACGAGCTCAACGGACCGGTTGTCCGGGAAGAGCAGCGTGTCGATCTCTTGCCACGAGCCGGTTTCGGGCGTGCAAGCGACCATGGTCATGTACTGGCCGGTAATCACATCGGCGCTGCCCAATGCTTGCGCTGTCGCCCACCAGGGCATCAGCACCGTTAATCCGAAGACCACGAGGATGGCTACACGTTCTCTCATCTCATTGCCGCTATCGAGGTTCAGACGGGCGCGGCGTCCCGCTTCGTTCGCCGAGGCGGTCTCGGGCGAGGCGGCATGGGGCGGCTACTCGGGTAAACAGGCGGCGATGGCCAGACTCGTCGTTCCTGAGGCGGAGGCGCTGCTCGACCAAGAGATCCGGGTGCTCGACAAGGGGTTCGTGCGGTTGGTGGACTACTTGGGCGGCGACGCCCGAATCGTGCAGTCCGCCCGGGTCAGCTACGGGGCAGGAACGAAAACCGTCCGAGAGGACCGCGGGCTGATCCACTACCTGATGCGCAACGAGCACACCAGCCCGTTCGAGCAGGTTATTCTGACGTTCCATTGCAAGATGCCGATCTTCGTCGCCAGGCAGTGGGTGCGGCACCGCACCGCGCGATTGAACGAAATCAGCGGGCGCTACAGCGTCATGCAGGATGAGTTCTACCTTCCCGAGCCGGAGCAGATGCGCCTACAGAGCCAGGTGAATAAGCAGGGGCGCTCGGAGGACCCGATACCGCCCGAAGTCGCCACCGAGATGATCGCGCGCCTTGCCGAAGACCAGAGAGCGCTCTACAAGCGGTATGAAGAGATCCTTGAGCAAGGCGTGGCTCGCGAGTTGGCGCGCATCAACTTGCCCCTTTCCCTCTACACGGAATGGTACTGGCAGATAGATTTGCACAATTTGTTCCACTTCCTCCGCCTGCGAATGGATGAGCACGCACAGTACGAGATTCGCAAATACGCCGAGGCGATGGCGACTTGCGCGAAGGCGGTCGCTCCGATGGCGTACGAGGCTTTCGAGGAGCACGTCCTCAAGTCCGTCCGCTTCTCGCAGGTGGAGTGCAAGGCGTTGGCGGCAATGCTCGACGGCGAGGAGTTCGAGATGGAGGAGCGGCCGCGCCGCACCTTCGAGAGCAAACTCAAGCGAATCCGAGAGGCGGGCGACTAACCCGCCATCAACGCGCCGACGATTTCCGGTTCGTAAGCCCTTTCCAGCAACCCGCGGCGCTCGCACATCGCCCCGAAACGCCGAAGCGCCTCGAGGTGCTCGTCCTCGAGCGTGTACTCCATCACCTCGGCGAGGTAGTGGCGACACGTTGCCAGGCTCCACCCGCGGGCGTCCGCCTCCCGCTCCGCGATTCCTTCGATCGAGGCGACGCCTTCGGCGCGGGCTTGAGCCAGCCGCGCGGCGAGCCGGTCATCCAGTCCCTCTCCCCCAACCCAAAGCGCCCAAACGAACGGTAGCCCCGTCATCTCTTCCCACGCCTTGCCGAGGTCGAGCACGAACAGTTCATCCGAGGGGGTGGCGCTCATGCCTGGGTCGCCGATGAGGAGCGCCGCGTCGGCTGAGGAGAGCATCGCGTCGAGGTCTGGTTCCGCATCGAAGGTCGTCGGCTCGCACTCGAAGCGCTCGGCAAGCACGAGTCGGCAGAGCGCAGTCGACGTAAGGGAGCTCGCGTCCAGCGCAAGCCTGCGGATGCCATCGAACGGCACTTGCGAGAAGAGCCGAACGCTCTCGACGCGCCCGCGAGAACTAATCGAAACGCCGGCGGCGGCGCGCGCGTGGGGCGACTGCAGCGCAAAGATGCTGCTCACCATGGCTGCATGCACCGCGCCCGACTCGATGAGGCCGGGAAGGGACGAGGGCGGCTCGTAAAGGATGCTGAACTCCGGGTCGCCTTCCAGCGACGCGATCAGCGGTCGCGCGTTTAGGTACGGCACGCATCCGAGCCGGTATTCCGCCATTGGCGCGATTCTACTCCCTCAGCCGCGAGCGAAACGTCAGCCTCAGGATCAGCAGGTCCCACAGCATCTTCACACCGTCGCGGAGCAGGCGCACCTTCGATCCTTCTTGGTGCCGCCAGCGCACGGGCACCTCGGCGATTTCATGGCCGAACGCTCGGGCCAGCATGAGCGCCTCGAAGTCGTAGCCGTAGCCATCCAGCCGACACCGGGAGAAGACCTGCTCAGCGACGTCACCTCGGAACAACTTGAATCCGCACTGCGTGTCGCGGATTCCGCGCACGCCGAGGAGCTGCACCGCTTTGTTGAACGCCCGCCCCGCCCATTCGCGATAAAAGGGTTGCCTCACCTCGAGCCGGCTGCGATCCAGTGCGCGGCTGCCGACCGCAACCGGCGCGCCCGAGGCAAACAGCTTCTCGACCTCTTCGATGGGCGTCGCCAGGTCGGCGTCGCATAGAAGTCGCCACTCGGCATCCAGGGCGAGCATTCCGACCCGGACGGCGTGCCCCTTGCCTCGGTTGGGCTGATAAGCGATGACCTCAAACCGGTTGTCCCCGTCGGCGAACTCCCGCGCGATGCGCTCGGTTGCGTCCGTGCTCCCGTCGGAAACGATCACGACCCGCCACGTCCAGGAACTCTGCTCGAGGTACTCCCTGATGCGCCGGAGCGTCGCCCCGAGGCGGGGCTCTTCGTTGTAGGCGGGCACGACCACGCCGAGGTAGGGAGGCACGGCGGCAGTTTATCACCCGGCAGGAATGTCGCCCGTGGCGGGTAAAAGAATTAGGGAGCCGAGGGAAAGCGAGATGTGGCACAACCTGGAACCGATTGAGAAACTCGCCGTCAGCGCGCTGGCAGCCACGGTGGTCGGCGGCGCCGCTTGGCTGGGCTACAGCAACCTGCGGGCGAACGCAGGCCCCGCGTACACGTTCACCGAAGAGGACGCGCGGGCTGGGCGCTTCCCGATTCACGTCGCCGGGGCGGTGACGAAGCCGACGGTCATCACGGCGGACGAGCGCATGATCGTTCTCGACGCCATCAAGTTGGCAGGCGGGGCAACCCCAGACGCCGACCTCTCGCTTCTCAACCTTGCCGCGCCGCTGGTGCCGAACACTCAACTGTACGTGCCGATGCAGGGCGAGTCGGTTCCGCCCGGGCCCTATGGACGGGACGCGGTGACGAGCGGCACTGCGCCGGGCGGCAACATGGCATACCCAACGCCCAAGGGGGGCGGGCTTGTCAACATCAACACCGCCACACAAGAGGAGTTGGAAACCCTCCCCGGAATCGGGCCGGTTACGGCGCAGCGGATCATCGAGTATCGCAATCGGGTGGGCGCGTTCCGGTCGGTCGAGGAACTCGAGAACGTGAAGGGCATCGGCCCGAAGAAACTGGAGCAACTCCGCCCCTACGTAACCGTCCGTTGAGGGGCGAGAGGTAGGCTCGGCGATATGACGCGACTGATCGGAGCGCATATGCCCACGTCGAAGGGCCTCGGCGCGGCGGTTCGACACGCAAAGGAGATCGGCGCAACCGCAATCCAGGTCTTCACCAGCAGCCCGCAGCAGTGGCGGGCGAAGAGGATAACCGAGGAGATGATCGAGGACTTCCTCTGCGCGCGCGAGGAGACCGGCATTGACTGGACGATCTCTCACGACTCCTACCTCATCAACCTGGCGGCTCCGGACGAAGCGATGCGCAAGAAGAGCGTCGAGGCGCTGATTGACGAGATGCAGCGCTGCGCGCAACTCAGGATTCCGTACGCCGTCTCCCACATGGGATCGCACAAAGGGGAGGGTGAGGAGGAGGGCCTCAAGCGGCTTGCAATCAGCGCGAAGGAGGTGCTCGCCGACGCGCCACCCTCCGTGTCCCTGGCGATGGAGACAACCGCAGGCACCGGTTCGAGCCTGGGATACCGCTTGGAGCACCTGCAGGAAGTGATTGACCGATGCAAAGCGCCCAAGCGCCTCGTTGTGTGCATGGACACGTGCCACGTGTTCTCGGCGGGGTACGACATTCGAAGCGAGGAAGGCTACGAGCGGCTCATCGAGGAGTTCGACACCCGCATCGGACTGGATCGCCTCGTTTGCATCCACACGAACGACTCGCTGAAACCGTTTGGGGAGAGGAAGGATCGCCATGCGCACATCGGCGAGGGCGAAATCGGCGCGGAAGCCTTCGAGCGAATCGTGAACGACTCGCGCATCGCTCACGCCCCGCTCATCCTCGAGACGCCCAACGCGGAAGAGATGCACGCGGTAAACTTAGAGCGTCTTCGAAGTATGGTGAAGACCGGCCGAAGCCATGGCAGAAAACCCCCAACCAGGAAGCGAAAGCGCTGACGAGGAAAGCGACCAGTCCCTTCGCGTCGAGGGACTCCTGCACTACTCCGTGCAGATGTTCGCGCAGTTCGCGTGGCAGAAGATGGGCTTTCTGCCCGACCCCGCAACAGGCAAGCCGGACGAAGACCTGGCTCAGGCGCGCGTCGCGATCGACGTCTTGAGTCGCCTGGTCGAACACCTCGAGCCGCTTCTTAGCGAAGGGGAGCGGCGTGAGGTCCAGAGCCTCTTGAGCGACCTGCGAATCAACTTCGCGCGAAAGAGCGCGGCTGCCCCGCTAGAGGATTAGGCTTCCTCAATCCTCGCGAGAGCCTCGTGATCGGTCAAGCCGTGAACGACCACGCGCTTCGTCCGCCCCTTCCCTCCGGCGACGATTTCGACGGCGGAGCGAGCGATGCCGAGCGTCTTCGCGAGCAACGCCACCACCGCTTCGTTGGCTTGGTTCTCAGCGGGCGGCTCCGGGACGGCGACGCACACGAGGGTGCCACGCCGCACTACCGAGCGGCGAGATGCGCGCGGCGTAACGCGCACTTCCAGCGTAGCCTGTCTCCTGCTCACCCCGCGGCGCGCCGCTTCTGCTCCTCGAGGCGTGCGTAAAAGGCATCGAGGTAGGAGCGCAGTTGCACGATGAACGCGTCGCGCTCGGCGCAAAGGCGCTCGATGTCGCCCTGGATCTGGATTCGTTGGGCCTCGACCTGCTGAAGCGCGGCCTGTGCCCGCTCGCGCGCTGCCTGTTGAATCTCCTCTCCGGCACGTTGCGCGGCGATCAAGGTTTCGTTGATCAGGGTCTCTCTTTGCCGAAGTTCATCGCGCTCTCGCGTGACCGCCTCGAGCGTCTCGCGGACGGAGCGGAGTTCGCGCGTCAGCGACTCGATTTCAGCGGAAACCTTCTCGAGGAACGCCCGTACCTCGGCCGGCGCGTAGCCTCGAAACGAGGTCGTAAACTCCTTGGTTTCCACCTCAAGTGGAGTGATCCGATGCTGTTCCATGTTTTCTGCCCTCCTTGGCATTTCAGCGTCGCACGATCCGGCGACTATCCTTTGATGCGTGCTTCGAGTTGAGCGATTTTGTTCCGAACGACGTTGCTCGACGGGTCGTCTGGGAAGCGCTCCAATCGAAGGTGATGAACGCGGAGCGCCTCTTTCAGCAAGCCCATCTCTTCATACGCTCGCCCGAGAGCGACGAACGTCTGCAAGAAGCGGCTCTCTCCGACGACCGGCTCCAGCACCGCCGGGATTCGCTCATACAGTTTGACGGTTGGGTTGACGTAGTAGTTCGCCTCAATCTGGGCGGCATACGGGTTGGCGGCGTGCGCGCGTCGGAACGAAATCGCGGTCGACAGAGCCTCACCATCCAATCCCACGTTGCCCAGCATGAACACAAGGTCGCTGGTGGTCTGGACATCGTGCGGGTCCTGAGCAACCAGGACGCGCAAGATGCCGATGCAGGCTTGGTACTCCCCATCGTGAAAGTGCTGATCCAGTCGCGCTCGGAGTTGCGCCTCGTAGGCATCGTACATTCGCTGCACCCTTCCTTGCCCCGGCTCGTTCTGGGCTATGCCGCTGACGAACAGCAGCAAGAGAACAGCGACGAAGTTTCGCTTCATTCCGCAAGCGCCTCGTCAAGCACGCGGTTCACCAACTCGGGGTTCGCGCGACCTTTCGTCTTCTGCATGACCTGACCAACCAGGAATCCTTTCACGTTCGTCTTGCCCTCCTTATACCTTGCGACGGCGTCCGGGTTCGCGCCGAGGACCTCAACGATGAGCGCTCGGACGGCGCCCTCGTCGGTAATCTGCCGAAGCCCCTCCTGTTCGGCAATCTGGCCCGGCAGCCGCCCGTCTTGGAACGCCGCTTCCAGGATGTCCTTCGCCTGCCGCCCGTTCACGGTGCCCGCCTCGAGGAGCGCGATGAGGTCGCGGATGTGGGAAGGCGTAACCTTCGTGGTCGCGAGCGTCTGCCCCGAGTCGTTCAGCAGTCGCGCGAAGTCGCCGTTCATCCAGTTACATGCCTGCTTGGGACTCGCTCCGAGGCTTACTGCCTCGTCGAAGAACGCCGCCCAAGCAGGGTCTTGGATGAGAACGCCGGCATCGTACGCGTCGAGGCCCAGTTGCTGCATGTACCTTGCCCGCTTCGTTAGAGGCAGCTCAGGCAGCGCAGCCCTTTCGCGCTCGATGGCCTCTTCGTCGAACACCATCGGCGGCAGGTCGGGGTCGGTGAAGTAGCGATAGTCTGCCTCGCCCTCCTTTCTCCGCATGGGGTAGCTGCTCTGGGTCTCTTCGTTCCAGCCTCGCGTCTCCTGGTGCAGTGTCTCGCCGATCTCCAACGCCCTCGCCATGCGCCTGACTTCGTGCTCGATGCCCGTTGCGAGCGCCTTGAAGGATGACAGGTTTTTCAGTTCCGTCTTGGTACCCAGCGTGTCGGAGCCTTCCGGGGCGACGGAGATGTTCGGCTCGCATCGGAAGCTGCCCTGCTCCATCTTGCCGTCGCACACATCGAGGTACAGAAGCAGCAAGCGCAGTTGTTGCACGTACTCGCGGGCGGTTTCGGCGTCGTGGACGTCGGGAGGGTGGTCGGTAACGATCTCCATCAGCGGCACGCCGGCGCGATTGAAGTCCACCCCCGCGCCGCCGCCCGGAAGGTGGAGCAGCTTGCCGGTGTCCTCTTCCAGGTGGACGCGCCGAATGCGAACGCGGACGTCCGTCTCCCCGCCCGTGCTGGGGTCGGGGATGTCCAGGTGCCCGTGATGGCCGATCGGGTTCGTCTCTTCGTACTGGCTGACTTGATATCCCTTCGGCAGGTCGGGATAAAAGTAGTTCTTCCTGTGAAACAGCGAGCGAGGGGCGATGGAGCAGTTCAGCGCGAGCGCCGCACGCAGCACGAGTTGAACCGCCCGCTGGTTCGGCACCGGCAGGCTGCCCGGCAGGCCGAGGCACACCGGGCAGACGCGGGTGTTCGCCTCGCCGCCGAAGCGATTCGGGCAGCCGCAGAACATCTTCGTCTCGGTGAGCAGTTCGGCGTGGACCTCGATGCCGATACTGGGGAGGAGGCGCATCGCGGGGATTTTACACGTGAACGGACGCCGTGCCTTCATCTGCCCACGTGGAGGGCACACGCCCCCGCTCAAGCGAGGCGCCAAAAGAGCGGGAGCCCGGTCGCCCAGGCTCCCCGTTCGGAGGTTTCGGATGATGCCATGCTCGTGAGAGGCAATGCACGGAGTAGAAGGGCAAAGGGCGTGCCAAAGCCCACTCTACGGTATACTTTCTCCGAAAAGCCGGTACCGTTACCGGCACACTGAGTCCATGAGCCGCGCACCCTTCTCAACCATCGAGGAAGCCATAGAGGACGTCCGCCACGGGCGGATGGTCATCGTCGTGGACGACCCGGACCGCGAAAACGAAGGCGACCTCGTCATGGCGGCCGAACTGGTTACTCCCGAGGCGATGAACTTCATGCTCACTCGCGGGCGCGGCATCCCCTGCGTGCCCACGACGGACCAGCGGCTCAACGAATTGGGAATCCCGATGATGGTGAAGGAGAACACCAGCCGCCTCGGAACCGCCATGGGCGAAACCGTAGACGCGAGAGAAGGAACGACCACCGGCGTCTCAGCGTTTGACCGGTCGATTACGGTTCGCCTTTTCGCAGACGACGACGCGCGGCCCGAAGACTTCGCACGCCCAGGCCACGTCATCCCTCTGCGCGCCGAGGCGGGGGGCGTGCTCAAGCGCGCCGGCCACACCGAGGCGACCGTTGACCTGTGCGTACTCGCCGGACTGAAGCCTGTCGGCGTGCTGTGCGAAATCCTTGACGATGACGGCTCGATGGCGCGCCTTCCGGCTCTCCAACGGCTCGCGAGCGAGCACGACCTGAAGATCATCACCATCGCCGACCTCATCGCCTACCGCAGGCGAACCGAAAGGCTTATCAAAAGGGTCGCCGGCCCGATCGCCTTCCCAACCCGACACGGAGTTTTCGAGCTGACCGCATACGAGAGCCAAGTG
>Ga0209172_10007111_pt1 | contig 11828 bp, 12 predicted proteins | sample LarsenN4metaG_FD_184113 | JGI IMG/M metagenome (GOLD analysis project Ga0209172, IMG submission 184113) | Hot spring sediment bacterial and archeal communities from British Columbia, Canada, to study Microbial Dark Matter (Phase II) - Larsen... ... | reverse complement strand
TGTCGCTGCAGGGCACTCCCAGCCGGCCCATCCCGGTGTCAATCTTGACGTGAATGCGCGTGCGCTTGCCCCCGGCGGCTTTTTCCAGCCGCTCCACCTGGCCGACTTCGGTGATGCCCGGGGTGATGCCGTGCGCGATGAGGTCTTTTTCTTCTCCGGGGAAGAAGCCGGTCAGGACTACGATGGGGGCGCGGAGGCCCGCCTGGCGCAACTCGATTCCCTCGGCGACGCAGGCCACCCCGAGCGCGTCCACCCGGGCCTCTTCCAGCGCCCGCGACACCGGCACCGCCCCGTGGCCGTAGGCGTCGGCTTTGACCACGGCCAGGACTTTCCGCTCCGGGCCGACGTGACGCCGGATAATCGCCAGGTTTTCTTTGAGCTGCGAGAGCGAAATCTCCGCCCAACAGGGGCGCGGGGCCATGGGCTGCCTGTTTACCCTCCGAAGTCCCGAAGCTTCGGGACGCAGGAGGGTGGTTCTCCCTTGCCCGTATTCGGGCTTCTAGCTGACTACACTTTCTCCGACGCGCCGCCGTCCGCAAAGGATGCCCTGCCCGCCGAAGCTTTAGCGTAGGCGGGTCGGCGTCGCGCCAACATCGCACAGTTGTACCGCGAAGCCGCCAAAAGCGCAACCGGACGGCCCCCTGCCTCCTTGCCTCTTGCCTCTCTGCCCCCTCCTTCTAGGCTGGGGCCGCATGCGTTATGCGTCCGGAGACGCGTCCGGACGCATGGGAAGGCCATTCCAGAAAAGGTTCCAGAGACCGAAATGCAGATTCCTCACCGCCAAGGCAGTCAAGGGTTCGGAATGACATGCGGGAGACTCGCGCCGCTCGTGTCATCCCGAGGGCTTGATTGCCCTGGCCCCGAGGGATCTGCATTTTCCCATCCAAGCAGGGCTCCGGCTGATAGCTGAAGGCTGACCGCTTCCTACTCTTCTTCGCCGGGGTGGCGGAGGAGGTTTTCGAAGCGGGTGAACTCGCGCAAGAAGGCGAGGTGGATCTTGCCGGTGGGGCCGTTGCGCTGCTTGGCGACGATGAGCTCGGCGCGGCCGCGCTCTTCTTCGCTGACGGCGTCGGGGTCGCGGTAGACCTCGGGGCGGAAGATGAAGGCGACGACGTCGGCGTCCTGCTCGATGGAGCCCGACTCGCGGAGGTCCGACAGCTGCGGGCGGTGGTCGCCGCCGCGCTGCTCGGGGGCGCGACTCAACTGGCTGACGGCAATCAAGGGCACGCGCACTTCCTTGGCCAACGCCTTCAGGCCGCGCGAAATCTGGGAAATCTCCTGGGTGCGGTTCTCGTAGCGCCCGCGGCCGCTCATCAACTGCATGTAGTCCACCACCACCAGGCCCAGGCCGTGCTCGGCCTGCAGCCGGCGGCACTTGGCGCGCGCCTCGAGCACGGTCAGGGCCGGGGTGTCGTCTATGAAGATGGGCGCTTCCGACATCCGCCCGAGCGCCACCGTCAGCCGCGTCATTTCCTCGCGGCTCAAGAAGCCGCTGCGGAACTTGTGCGAGTCCACCCGCGCCTCGGCGCAGAGCAGGCGGAAGAGCAGCGCCTCGCGCGCCATCTCCAGGCTGAAGACGGCCACGGGCTTGCCGAGCTGCAGGGCGGCGTGCTGGGCGATGTTCAGGGCAAGCGCCGTCTTGCCCATGGCGGGCCGGGCGGCCAGGACGATGAGGTCGGCGGGCTGCAACCCCGACGTCAGGTTGTCGAAGTCGGTGAAGCCGGTGGCCAGCCCGGTGATGTGCTGGCGGCGCTCGAAGACCTCGTCGAGGCGCGGCAGGGTGGCGCGGGCGATCTCTTTGAGCGAGAGCAGGCCGGCTTTGACGCGCTCTTCGGCCAGGGCGAAGATGGAGTGCTCGGCGCGGTCGAGCACCTCGTCGGCCGGCTCTTCGGCCTCGAAGGCCTGGGTGAGGATGTTGTTGGAGGCGTGGATGAGGTTGCGGAGCAGCGCCTTCTCTTTGACGATACGGGCGTAGTGCTCGACGTTGGTGACCCGCGGCACGCCGTCGACGAGCGACCCGAGATAGGCCGGACCCCCGGCCGCCTCCAGCTCCCCCGCCCGCTCCAGCTCCTCGTGCAGGGTGATGAGGTCGATGGGGCGGCTCGACTCCGACAGCTCGATCATCCGCGTGAAGATGCGCCGGTGGCTGTCGAGGAAAAAGTCTTCGGCGGCGAGGACTTCGATGGCGGGGTGGAAGGCCTGGTTGTCGAGGAGAATGGCGCCGAGGACGGAGCGTTCCGCGTCCGGGTTGTGCGGCAGCTTGCGTTCCAGGGTTACATCAACCGCCACCCGACAAACCTCCGCGCACTAAGGGTAGGTCTATTTTCGCTTTTTCTTTGCTGATGTCAAGCCTGCGGCAGGCAGGCCTACCAGGCGGCAGGCCGGGAGGAAGCTTCCGTCCCGAAGCCTCGGGACGCCCCACCCCCACGTGCCCGCATTCGGACCGCCCGGTGCCGTCCGGCGGCCAGGTCGTCCCGTGTTCCCGCTTTCACGGGCCCGGAACAGCCTGGCCGCGCACGACGGACACGCCCGGAGCCCGCTTTCGCTGACTTCGGGCTGGCCCGAATCGGACCGGCCGGACTCCCCTTGCTTGCGGGGACCCGCTGGGCGGGAGCGGATGGAGCCGTGAGGCCCCACTCGTCATCCGGCGCGGTCACGGTTCGAGCTTTTCCCTGCCCCGGTCCCGCTTGGCCCGTTTCCGATCATGATCGGAGCGGGCCTGGCCCGTTTTTTTTCTCGGGCTCTGGCGGGAGTCGCGCGCCCTTGCGGGCCCGCGCCCCGCTTCCTCCCGCGGCATCGGGAGGGCGACCGGCCTTCCGATCTCGCCGGCTCTTAACCGGCGAGTGGCAGGGCCGCTTTCGAAAGCGCGGCGATTCTCTTCGGGCGGGAGCGGCGAGGCAAGCGAAAAGCGCCTTGCGCTTGTGACTTTCCGGTGGAAATCGCGAAAAAGTTGTGACTCGCTGTGGAAAAGGAGGAGCGGAAAGGCGCGTTACTCTTCCCGCACGACGTTCACTTGCACGCTGGCGGCCACTTCCGGGTGCAAACGCAGCCCCACCTTGTACTCGCCCAGCGTTTTCAACGGCTCATCCAGCTCCACCTTGCGCTTGTCGATGTGAAAGCCTTTGGCTTCGAGCGCCGCGGCGACGTCCATGGCGGTGACCGAGCCGAAGAGCTGGTCGGACTCGCCCGCCTTGGCGGGGATGGTCAGGGTCAGGGCGGCCAGTTGCGCGGCCAGCGACTCCGCCCCGGACTTTTCCGTGGCCCGCTGGCCCGCGGCCGCGGCTTTCATCGCTTCGATCTGCTTGCGGTTGGAGGCGGTGGCTTCCAGCGCGAGCTTGCGCGGCAGCAGGTAGTTGCGGGCGTAGCCCTCTTTGACGGTGACGATGTCGCCCCGGTGGCCGAGCTTGGGAACGTCTTCGCGCAGGATGACTTCCATTGTCTGGCCTCTTAGGCGCCGCGCCCAACGGCGAAGGGCAGCAGGGCGATGTTGCGCGCCCGCTTGATGGCCACCTTCAACTGCCGCTGGTGCGGCGCGCACACGCCGGAGATGCGCCGCGGCAGGATCTTGCCCCGGTCGCCCACGAACTGCCCGATCACCTTCACGTCCTTGTAGTCAATGTGGTCCATCTTCTCCACGCAGAACTTGCAGACGCGGCGGCGGCGGAAAAAGCGGCGGCCGCCCGGGCCTCCGGGTCCGCCGCGGCGGGGTCCCCGCCCGCGGTCGTCGCGCCGCCCGCCCTCGCGGGGGCCGCGCAAGGCGGGAGGTCTCTCGGGGCTGCGGGCTTCGCCTCCGGCAGGGGCCGGGGCTGTGGGGTTGTCGGTCATGGTCTCCTTTCCCTTTCCTCTCGAGAAGTCAAGCGCCGGCCGGAGCCTCGGCGGCGGGCGCGCCGCCGGCGGGCGCCGGGCGATGGCGGCGGGCGGCGCGGTGCTCGCGCTTGTGGCGGTGCTTCTCCGCCCGCTTGCGTTCCAAGTCGACGCGCACGCTCAGGAGCTTTAGGACCGGCTCGGCCACTTTCAGGCGCCGCTCAAGCTCCCGCAGCGTTTCGCCGCCGCCCTCGACTTCAAACAGGACGAACAAGCCCTCGCGCTGACGGGCCACACGGTAGGCGAGCGGGCGCTTGCCCCACTTGTCCACCTTGGTCACGCGGCCGCCGGCGCCGGCGACGCCCTGCTGCATCTGCTCGACCAGCGCGTCAGCCTCGGTCTCCGGCAAGTCCGGCCGCAAAATGAAAATCACTTCGTAGGTTCTCATGCTCACCTCAAGCAAAACTCATTTCGACTCCGCTGCCCCACGGCGGTTGAAGCGCGTCATCGCCCGGCTCGGGCCTTCCCGCAGGATGAGCCGGACGGCGTCGGCGGCTTCGGCCACCATGGCCTCGGCCAGCTTCCGCTCCTCCGCGCCCATCGGCGCCAGCACGTACTCGGCCAAGTCGTCGACCACGCCCTCGCGGGGCTGGATGCCGAGCCGCACGCGGAGGAACGCGCTCGTCTCCAGGGCGGCGATGACCGACTCCAGGCCGTTGTGCCCGCCAGCGCTGCCCCGTTCGCGGATGCGGAGCTGCCCCCAGGGCAGAGCCACATCGTCCGCCACCACGATCAGGTCCGCCGGCTCCAGGCCCTCGGCCCGCAGCAGTTCGGCCACCGCCGGGCCGCTCAAGTTCATGTAGGTCTGCGGCTGGGCGAGCACCACTTCTTTCCCATCCAGCCGGCCCCGCCACAGCTCGGAGCGGAAGGCCCGTTGCCGGCGGCGGAGGCGGGCCTGCCCGGCCAGCTCCTCGACGACGGCGAACCCCAGGTTGTGCGGGGTGAGGGCGTACTCGCGACCCGGGTTACCCAGCCCCACGATCAACCGCATCCGCTACTTCTTCTCTTTCTCTTTCTTCTCGCCCTCGGCGCTGGCCGCGGCCTCGGCCGCTTCGCCTTCGGCTTCCGCCTTGCCCTTGCGGATGACTTCGGGCTCGGCCGGAGCTTCGGCGGTGACCGCCGCCACCACCTCTTCGGCGGGCTTCTCCTCTTCGGCCTTGGGCGCGACCACGTGAGCCAGGACGCGCTCGGCGTCGGTGAGGATGCGGAGCTTGCGGTTGTCAATCTTCAGGTCGCCGACGCGCACGCCCTTGCCGATGGCGAGCTCGCTGACGTCGACGACGAAGTCGTCCGGGATGTCGCCCGGCAGGCACTCCACTTCCACCTCGCGCTGCACCGGCTCGAGGATGCCGCCCTGCTGCTTCACCCCGATGGGCTCGCCGCGCAGGTGCACCGGCACCTTCACCTTCAGGCGCATGTCCATGGCGATGCGCAGGAAGTCAACGTGCAGCACGCGGCCCTTGACCGGGTCAGCCTGCCAGTCGCGGATCATCGCCGGGGTCTGCCCGTGGCCCTTGATGCTCAAGGTGAAGACAGCGTTCTGGCCGGCCTCCGAGTGCAGAATCTTCTCGATGAGGCGCGGGTCGACCGCCAGCGCCTGCGGTTCGGCGGCGCCGCCGTAGACGACGGCCGGCACCCGCCCGGCGGCGCGGAGCTGCCGGGCGCGGCCCTTGCCCCGGTCCGCCCGCGGCTGCGCTTCCACTTTCAGCTTTTCCATTCCCTGGCTCTCCCGCTAGACGAAAAGCGTCGAGACCGACGCCTCTTCGTGGATGGAGCGGATGGCGCGGGCCAACAGCGGCGCTACGCTCAAGACCTTGATGCGGTCGCACTTCCGGGCTTCGGGCGTCAAGGGCACCGAGTTGGTCACGACCAGCTCGGCCAACCCGGACTCGTTGATCCGCTGGATGGCAGGGCCGGAGAGCACCGCGTGGGTGCAGACGGCGAAGACCTGCTTGGCCCCTTGCTCCAGCAAGGCCTCGGCGGTCTTCACCAGCGTCCCGGCCGTGTCCACGATATCGTCAATCACCAGCGCCGTGCGCCCCGAAACGTCGCCGATGACGTGCAGGACTTCCGAGACGTCGATGTCCACCCGGCGCTTATCCATGATGGCCAGCGGCGCGTCCACTTTCTTGGCGAAGAAGCGGGCCCGCTCCACGCCGCCGGCGTCCGGAGCCACCACCGTCAGGTGCGGCAGGTCCTTGCGGACGAAGTACTCGAGCATCACCGGGGTGGCGTAGATGTGGTCGACGGGGACGTTGAAGTAGCCCTGGATTTGCGGGGCGTGCAGGTCGAGGCACAGCGCCCGGTTGGCCCCGGCGGTTTCGAGCAAATCGGCCACCACCTTGGCGGAAATGGGCACGCGCGGCTTGTCCTTGCGGTCCTGGCGGGCGTAGCCGTAGTAGGGCATGACGGCGGTGATGCGGGCGGCGGAGGCGCGCTTGAAGGCGTCGATCATCAGCAACAATTCCATCAGGTGGCTGTCCACCGGGTGGCAGGTGGGCTGCACCACGAAGACGTCGGCCCCGCGCACGTTCTCGTTCACCTGGAAGTAGATTTCGCCGTCGCTGAAGCGCCCCAGGCTGGAGTCGCCCAGCGGCAGGCCGAGGTTCTGGCAGATCTCTTCGGCCAGCGCGCGGTTGGCGCTGCCGCTGAAGACTTTGTAGCGGTTTCCGGTCACGGCTCGTTACTCCGCTCCGATGGCTTCTTCCTCGAACCTGGCTGGGGAGCCAGGATTCGAACCTGGTTCTTCTGCTCCAAAGGCAGATGTCCTACCGTTGGACGACTCCCCATCCCAACGCGCGCCGGTAGCGCGCCCGCGAGAGCGTCTCCGCGAAGAAGACGGCGGCGGCGCGGGCCCATCCCGCCAGGCGGGACGCCCGTTCGGCGGCGGCTCGATGGGTAAACAGCGCGTAAACGGTGGAGCCGCTTCCCGAGAGCCCCGCCTGACGCGCGCCCGCTCCCAGCAACGCGGCCTTCATTCTAGCAAGCTCCGGGAAGCGCGAGAAGACAACGGGTTCGAAATCGTTCCCGGTGCCCCAGAGTCCATCCGGCGAATCTCTAATCATAGCCGGACGCCTCCGGCGCGTCAATCCCGCGCGGGCCGCCCAGGCGTAGGCGGAGCGCGTCGGGATGCGCTGCGGCGGGCAGATCAGCAGGCACCAGGCCGGCTCGGAATCGTCGAGCGGATGAACGTCGTCGCCCCGCCCGACCCCGAGCGCGTGCCCGCCCGCGAAAAAAAACGGCACGTCCGCGCCCACGCTGGCGCCCAGGCGAGCGAGCTCCCCCTCCGACAGGCGCGTCCCGGTCAGCCGCAGCAGGCCGAGCAGCGCCGCCGCGGCATCGCTCGAGCCGCCTCCCAGGCCGCGTTCGGCCGGAATGTTTTTCTCGAGCTCCACCTCGACGCCGCGCCGCAGGCCCAGCCGGCGCCGCGCCCGCGCCAGCAAGCGGTGAATCAGGTTGGCCCGCCCCGCCGGGGCGCCGCCGCCGGGCACGCGTACGACGATTTCACCGCCGCGGGTCAAGCGCAGCCGCAGGCGGTCGTGCAGGCTGATAGTCTGGTAACGCGTGCGGATTTCGCAGTAGCCGTCGGCGCGCCGGCCGAGGAGCTCCAGGCTCAAGTTGATCTTGGCGAAGGCGGGCAGCAGCAACCAGGAGGAGGACATCACCGCCAACCGCAACTCACTGCGGAGCTTTCTTCGAACCTTCCTGGGCGAGGCGATTCTTGAGGGCCTGGAGTTTTTCTTCCAGGCGGGCGAAGGCTTTCGGGTCGAGCTCGGTGGGCGGGGTGCGCTGCCATTCTTCGCGGGCGCGCTCCCAGGCCTTTTCGGCCAGCGGCAGCCGGCCGGTCTTGTAGTAGACGTCGCCCAGGTGGTCGTGGATGGTGGGGTCGCGGCTCAAGCGCTCGAGCGCCTTCACCAGGTACTCTTCGGCCTGGTCGAGCCGGCCCAGGCGGAAGTAGGCCCAGCCCAGGCTGTCGAGGTAGGCGCCGTTGTAGGGGTCGAGCTCGAGCGCGCGCTGGATGAGCGTCACCGACTCCTCCAGCTTCATGTTCTTGTCGGCGAACATGTAGCCCAGGTAGTTCAGGGTGATGGCGCTCTTCGGGTTCATCGTGAGCACGCGCCGGAAGCTCTCCTCGGCCAGGTCGAACTTCTCCTGCCGTTCGTAGAGGGCGCCGCGGAGGAAGTGGATGTACTCGGTCTCCGCGCCCGGGCGGGAAAGCTTCTCGGCCTCGGCCAGGGCGGCCTCGGCCTCGGGGTAGCGCTTGTGGCGGTCGTAGATCTGGGCCAGGGTGAGGTAGACCTCGCGGTCGGCGGGCGAGTCGTCGAGGAGGTTGCGGGCAGCGGCCACCGCCTGCTCCAGGTCGCCGCGGTCGGCGAGCAGTCCGGCCCGTTGCAGGGTGAGGTCGGAGTCGTCCGGGAAACTCTCGAGCGCCTCCTGGGCGGTGGCGAGGGCGGCCTCGAGCCGGCGCGCCTGTCGCTGGGTCTCGATGATCTGGGCGTAGCCGCGCCGGGCTTCTTCTTCGCCGAGCGGCAGCAGCAGCCGGAAGACTTCGACGGCGTCGTCGAAGCTTTCCAGCTGGCGGTGCAAGGACCCGAGGCGCTCAAGCACGATGGCGCGGCTGCGGGCCTGCTCGGCGGAGTAGTCGCCGGCGGCGTTGGTCAGGCGCGCCGCCATCTCGGAGAGCACGCCCAGGGCGGCGCGGAAGTCGCCCTGCGCCTCGTAAAGCAGCGACTCGTTGAAGCCGATCTCGAGGCTGTCGGGGGCGAGCTCCTGGGCGCGGGCCAGGGCGGCCTGGGCCTCGGCGAAGCGGCGCTGGTGACGGTAGATCTGGGAGAGCCGCAACTGGAGCTCGGCGTCGCCGGGCTCACTCTCGGCGAGCGCCTGGTACTCGGCCAGGGCTTCCTCCAGCCGGTCGGCGCGCAGCAGCAGGTCGGCCAAGCGCCGGCGCAGTTCGGGGTCGTCGTTCTCTTGCAGGGCGCGGCGGTAAGTCTCGACGGCGCTGTCGAGGTCGTTGGCCTGCTCGTAGGCGTAGGCGAGCGCGCTCAAGAGCTTGTCGGAGCTCGACTGGGCGGCGGCGCCCTCGAGCAGTTCGATGGCCTTCTGGAAGTCGCCCTGGTCGCTGTAAAGCAGGGCGAGCTGCGAGAGGCCTTCTTCGGACTCCGGCTCCATCGCCAGCAGCTTTTTCAGCGCCGCTTCCGCCTGGCGCGGGTCGTTGTCCATGCGGTAAAGCCGGGCGAGGTTCAGCCAGGCCAGCGAGTCGTCGGGCGCGAGGCGGGTGATGTGCTCGAACTCTTCGACGGCCAGGCGCAGCGTGGGCTGGGCCTGCGAGTCGGAGCCCAGCTCCCCCAGCGTCTCGAAATAGATGTGGCCGAGCAGGCGGTGCGCGGCCAGATTGTCGGGGTCGGTCGCCAGCACCTGTTTGGCTTCGACCACGGCGTCGCGGATGCGCCCGCTGCGGCGGTAGGCCTCGGCCAGCTGCACGGCCAGGATGGCGGAGTTCGGGTCGTACTTCAGCGCCTCTTTGTACTCGTCGATGGCCTGCCGCTGGTACTCGCCGCGGCGGTAGAGTTGCGCCAGCTCCTCGTAGAGGTGCGCCAGGGTGAAGTGGTAATAGGCTTTGGCTTTGGCGTCCGCCCCTTCGCTCAACGGGGGCGCCGGCGCCGCCGGCTTCTGTTGCGCGCCAACGGGAGCCGCAATCAGAAGAAGAGCAACAAAAAAAACCAGCCGGGGCATCGCCTGTGGTCTCACTCGGGAAGTTCCTCCTGCCGCGCCCAAAGGATAATTATCCCATACCCGATAGGATGCCGCCAGCCCCGCCCCGGCTGGTAGCGGCGACGAAGCCGGTTGCCCCGCCGCAGGCGGGGCGCTTCGTCGTCGGCAGTTCCCCCGAGGTTGCCGAAGAGTCACCGCGGGTGCGCGGGGGAAAAAACCGACGAGGAACGCAAACGGCGCGTTCCTCGCCGCTACTGGGATGAAGAGAGCAGCGGCTGGATGCGCTGTTCGAGCTGGGCCAGAGTCTGGGGCTGGAAGATAGCGTGGCGGCGCCGGCCGCTGCGGTCGTAGATGAAGGTGGCGGGCAGCACCCCGCTCCAGGCGGGGTCCACGCCGTTGATGAACTGGTCCGGGTCGCCCGCGGTCTTAAGGAAGACGGCGAAGGACGGCTTCTGCTCGGCGAGAAATTGTTTCACCTGGGTATCGCGCTGGTCGGGATCGTCGAGCGAGACGGAGAGAAAGGTGAGGCCGCGGCTGCGGTAGCGGCGGTCGAACTCGACGAGGTCGGGGAACTCCTCCCGGCAGGGCTCGCACCAGGTGGCCCAGAAGTTGACCACCACCACACGGCCGCGCTCGGCGGCGATCCGCTGCTCGAGACCCGCCAAATCAATCCAGCCGGCCTCGGTAGTGACCGACCAGGGCGGCGCTGCGGTCTGCTGGCTTGTGGAGCACGCCCCGAGCGTTCCCGCCAGCAGGGCCGCCAGCAGGAGGCTTGGCACGGGCACGTCCAGAACCGCTGCCATCATCGAAAGCAGCCAATCGGAGCGTTCCACAAGTGTGTGGCGCTCGGCGCTAGGGAGCACGGCGCTAGGCGTCGACCAGAGTCTTGAAACCGCCGTAGAGCATGCGCTTGACGTCGAAGGGCATCGCCTTCGGATCACACATCGTCGCGAGGCGCGGGTCCTTCATCACCTTGGCGTTCACGCGATTGCGATGCGCGCGCGACTTGAACACCACCCAAGAGAAAATCACCGTTTCGCCGGGCTTGACCTTCATCATTCGCGGGAACGGAACCCCAAACTTCACCTTGAGGTCGTCGCCGGCGCACTCCTTGTACTCCAGGGCGCCGTGATCTCGCCATACTTTTCCCCCCTTCTGCGCCATGCGGCGGTAGGCCTGCAGGTTCTTCTTCGGGACGGGCAAGACATATCCATCTACATATCGCATGTGGTCTCTCCTTTGGTTGCGTACCTTAGCTCGAGACACGCTTGATGGTGCAGCCAAAAGCCTTCTTGCCGGTGTTGGCGATGGCCTTGCCGCCGAGCAACTCCTCGAGCGCCTGGCGGAGCTCGCCGGAGTTCAGGCCCGCGTCCTTGTGGTCGGCGTCGAGCCGGCCGTGGTAGCGCAGGACGCCGCCGGCGTCGAGCAGGTAGGCCTCCGGGGTGACCGAGGCGCCGAAGTAGTCGGCGATGCGGTTGTCCGGGTCTTTGAGAATGGTAAAGGTCAGGCCGTTCTGGCTGGCGTGGCTGCGGACTTCGTCGGCGGGCTCGGTCTTGTTGGGGTTGATGCCGACGAGGCGAAGGCCGCGGGCGCTGTAGTCGCGGTGGAGCGCCTCCATCCGCTGGTTGTAAGCGTTCGAATAGGGACACTTGGTGGCGATGAAGATGAGCAGCGTGCCCTTCTCGCCCTTGAGGCTGGCCAGCGAATGCTGCTGGCCGCTCGTGTCGGGCAGCGTGAAGTCAGCCACCGCTTGCCCGAGCTCAACCGACGCCGGCGGCGCCGCCGGGCCCGAATAGACCCGCCAGCCGAGGGCCGCCGCCCCCGCCAGGATGAGCACTACCACTGCCGCGATTCCCAGTTTCCGCATTGTCCTCGCCTCCTGATTACAAGCTTGTCATGCTGAGCGAAGTCCCTCGTCTGTCGCTCGGGACGGTGAGCGAAGTCGAACCGCGAAGCATCTCAAACTTTGCACCTGAGATAATTCTTCCGGTTGAGATCCTTCGCTGCGCTCAGGATGACACCGTGCCGCTTGTTCCCTTCGCCCTTGCCTCCATTGGACGCCGAGACAGGCGCGAAGGTTTCACCGACTCTCGCCCTTGACCGCGGGCTCGGCTGCGCCCACGCCCAACTGCCAGAAGAGGAAGCTCAAGGAGTCGGTGGCGTCTTCGATCTGCTTCGAGACCGGCTGGCCGCCGGAGTGGCCGGACTTGGTGTCGTAGTGGAGCAGGACAGGGCGGTCGGAGCCGGTCGAA
>Ga0209172_10007107_pt1 | contig 11834 bp, 7 predicted proteins | sample LarsenN4metaG_FD_184113 | JGI IMG/M metagenome (GOLD analysis project Ga0209172, IMG submission 184113) | Hot spring sediment bacterial and archeal communities from British Columbia, Canada, to study Microbial Dark Matter (Phase II) - Larsen... ... | reverse complement strand
GAAATTTCCCCGGGCTTGGGAATATTGCCGCCGCCGACCAAACCCGCGTGTGAGATCGTATGGTGTGGCGAACGGAATGGACGATGTTTGATCAACGGCGTTCCGGGCGGGAGTTGATCAGCAACGGAATAAATGCGCGTCACGTCCAGCGATTCTTCGATGCTCATCTCCGGCAATATGCCGGGCATGGCACGCGCCAGTAAAGTTTTTCCAGCACCCGGACTGCCCACCATCAGCACATTATGCCCGCCAGCCGCCGCCACTTCGAGCGCGCGTTTTACGTGTTCCTGTCCTTTGATTTCGGAAAAATCCGTCGGTGTGAACAACGGCTCGAACACGTCACTGCTGGAGGGGCGATACGGCTCGATGAGCTGGCGACCAGACAGATGGTTGTACAGATCCGCAAGTGTCCGCACGGGATAAACTTCCAAATCGGGAATCAACGCGGCTTCGGGCGCGTCCGCTTCGGGAACGAACATCTGCTTATATCCGTTGGCGCGGGCGGTTGCCGCCATGGGAAGGATTCCGCGCGTGTGCCGGACGACTCCATCCAGCGAGAGTTCACCGACCACTAACGTATTTTCAACAACATCGTGCGGCAGGTGACCGGAAAGAATGATCACGCCGAGGGCGATTGGGAGATCGTACGCGGGTCCCTCTTTGCGAATGGAGGCGGGAGATAAATTTACAACAATGCGATGGCGGGGAAAATGCAAACCGGCATTCTTGACCGCGGTCTGCACTCGTTCGCGGCTTTCCTGCACGGCAGCATCAGGCAAGCCCACGATGATGACCGCAGGCAAACCGTTGGAATAATCGACTTCGACTTCGACGATGACGCCTTCCAACCCAATGACGGCGCAGGAGAAAACGCGGGCAAGCATGGCGACAGTGTAGACGAGGCGGAAGGAAATGTCAAACAAAAAGACCCCTTGCGAGGTCTCTGTTTTGAAAATGGTTGTTTCAGCCTTTAAGTGACCCAGCCAGCAAGCCGCGCAGGAAGTATCTGCCGAGGAAGATATAAACCAACAGTGTTGGCAACGCTGCAAGAAGCGACCCCGCCATTTGCACGTTCCACGCGATGATCTGGCTTCCCGCCATGTTATTCAACGCGACGGTGATGGGCCAATCGGTATTACCGGTTAGCACCACCGCAAAGAGGAAATCGTTCCATGCCGAGGTGAACTGCCAGATGAGAACGACCACAAAACTTGGGAGGGAAATGGGCAATAAGATGTAACGATAAATGCCAAGCATGCTCGCACCGTCCATTTTGGCGGCTTCAAGGAGTTCCTGCGGCAGGCTGGCATAATAATTCCTAAAGGTCAGCGTGGTGATCGGAATGCCGTAAATGATGTGCGCCATTGCCAAGCCGGGCAAACCGGTGATTCCCGCCGCGTTCATGAATTGCACGAGCGGGATGAGAATGCTTTGATACGGAATGAACATCCCGAAGAGAATGAACGGAAAGATCACATCTGAGCCGCGGAACTTCCATTTGGCGAGGATAAATCCATTCAATGAGCCGAGCGCGGAGGAGATCAACGTGGCCGGAATGACCATCGCAAAACTATTCCAAAGGGATGGAGATAGTTTCGAGAACGCCTCCACATAATTATCGAAGGCAATGCCGCGTGGCAGATCCCACATGGTTTTCAAGTCAATCTCATCGAATGCCTTGAACCCCGTGATCAGCATCACGTACATGGGTATGAGGTAAAAGATCGCCATCCCCACGAGTGGAATGTACAACCAGTTCTTTGAAAATCGAAGGGACTTCATTGCTCGGTCTCCGACCTCAGAGTATATCGAATGTAGGGGACAATGAGAACCGCCACGCTGAGAAGCAGGAGGATGCCGATCGCCGCGCCGCGGCCGTAGAATTGGCCGTCGAAGGTTGCCTGCCACATATAAATTGCGGGAACATCCAACGCCAACTGCTTGCCCGCGATGGCTACGATCAAGTCAAACACCTTCAAAGACATATGCCCCAGAATGATCAGCGCGGAGAGCGTTACCGGGGAAAGAAGCGGAATCAATGTGGCGATATATCTGCACCTCGCTTGCCCCGTCAATGCGAGCGGCTTCCTTTAATTCCTGCGGGATGGCGCGCAACCCGGCAAGATAGAGTGCCATGGTGTAACCGGACATCTGCCAGATTGCCGCAAGGGCAATTGCCGCCATACCCCATTGCGGCGTGGTGTGCCAAGCATTGACCAGAGAATCCAACCCGAGGTTTGCAAACAACAGATTGAACCCGCTCATGCGCGACCCCATGGCGGGATTCATCAACCAGCGCCAGACGACGCCGGTGACGATGTATGAAATTGCCATTGGAAAAAGAAAGAGACTACGGAAAAATCCCTCGCCGCGCAAACCCTGATCGAGCATCACGGCGAGCAAAAATCCAAGCAAAAGACTTCCGATCACGAATACCCCCGTGAAGATCAAGGTGTTCCTCACATCCACGGCAAAGCGCAGGTCTTGAAACAGTTCGATGTAATTGTTGAACCGGTTCCACGTGTAGTCCGGGGTCAAGCCCTTCCATCTGCTGAGCGAAACGCGCACTGACCAGGCAATGAAGCCATAAACGAATATCAACACCGCCAGGATGGACGGTGAGACGAGAATAATATTCAGAACGCGGTCTTTATCTTTCGACATGGAGTATCCGTTCCTCGGGTCGACAAAAAAATTGCTGAGGCTCCATGTGGAGCCTCAGCAATTCTAACACCAGACTTACTTGCAGGGACCGGAACTTGCACAAGCCGCAACCAACGCAGTCTGGAATGCATCCACGTCGCTGTTGGTGAGGAACAAGCCGAGGGAAGTGTCGATCTCGGTCTTCCATGAATCATTGGCGACCACACCGTGGGTCAACGAACCGACAACAGTGTTGGAGGACCAATCAGCCATAGCCGACTGCAGGTATTCACCAAACAGGGATTGGTCGCAGTCGGTGCGGGCGCAGATGGAGCCTTTGACCGGGTTGAACGCTTCCTGACCTTCCTTGGAGCCGGCTACTTTCAACCAGGCAAGGGCGGCATCGCGATGAGGCGCGCCAACCGCAAGGACGAACGAGTCGGAAAGGAACTGGAAGACGCCGCCACTGCCGGGAGTCGCCGCCCAACCGTAATCGGTATTGGCGGTCTTGCCTAACTCGATGAAGTAGCCGGCAGCCCAGTCACCCATCACGTTGAACGCAGCTTCGCCGTTGACGACGAGTTGCGAGGCATCCTGCCACGTCAGCGAAGCGGAGTCGCTATTGGCATAGGTCAACACTTTGGCATAATTCTCCAAAGCGGTCTTGACTTCCGCGCTACCCCAATCGGTGGTGCCATCCCACAAGCCGTTATAAGCTTCGGGACCGAGCGTACCGAGCAATACGGTTTCAAGCAAGTGCAACTTCGTCCACTGTTCGCCGAGGGCGAGTGGTTGAACGCCTGCGGCTTGCAGGGTATCCATCGCGGCAAACCATTCATCCATGGTGGTCGGCACTTCGACACCGTTGGCTTCGAGCAGACCCGGGTTGTACCACAACACATTCGCGCGGTGGATGTTGACCGGCACAGAATAGATGTTGCCATCCTGCGAGATCAACGGGATCAACGTTTCGGGCATGACATCGAGCCAGCCCTCGGATTCATACAGGTCATTCAACGGTTCGATCTGACCCGCGGCAACATAGGTGCCGATCAGTTCCTGACCGGCGTGTCCCTGCCAGGAATCGGGGGGGTCGCCAGCCTGCAAACGGGTGGCAAGGACCGCGCGCGCGTTCGTGCCGGCGCCACCGGCGACAGCCGCGTTGACGAATTCGATGTTCGGGTCGGTACTGGCAAACACCTGAATCATGGCTTCGAGACCAGCCGCTTCACCGCCGCCGGTCCACCATGAGAACACTTCCACCTGATCCGTCGCGACGGGAGCCTGCGTTGCAGGTGCTTCCGTTGCCGCAGGCGCACAGGATGCAAGCGCGAGTGAAACGATCATCAAAGCGCTCACAAGGTAAAACAGTTTCTTATTCATTCTTCTTCTCCTAATCTAATGTTGAAATACGGATCTTCGACATGGACACACTGAAGTTCTTCCTCACGACGCGGCATCACCTCCTTTCAACACTCGAAGGATTCCACATGATTTCCTCCACAACGATCGCGACTGCCCCGAACAAACTGGCATCGTCGCCGAACACCGACGAAATCACCTCCGTCTTTCTCAAAACATCGTTCAAAGCGCGTTGCGAAACGACCTCTTGTACGGCTGGGAGCATATAATTACTTGCCGTGCTCAGCGTACCGCCGATGACCACCTTCTCCGGGTTGAAGATATTTACGATCCCGGCGATTCCCTGCCCCATCGCGCGGCCCACTTCCCAAAACGATTCCAGCGCAACCTCATCGCCAGCATCGGCAGCTTGTTTGATGAGCTCCACGGAAGGTGACGATTCGCTTTTTTCCACCATCAGTTTTGAAACAAGACTGGAGTGTCCGTTTTTTAAACCAGCCTCCACGCGGCGTATGACGGCACCCTGGTTTGCAGTTGTCTCCCAACAACCGGGGTTGCCGCAAAGACACAATTCACCGGTTCCTCCCGCCATGGTGGGAATATGACCGATCTCACCGGCGTATCCGTTATGACCGCGATACAACTTGCCGTTCAAAAAAAGTCCTCCGCCAACCCCCACACCGGCATAGATGAAAATAAAATCCTTCGCCTGTCGCATCACGCCGAACAAATGCTCCGCCACGCCCGCGGCATTGGCGTCGTTTTCGATGAACACCTTCAAACCCGTATGCTCGGAGAAAATTTTTCTCAAGGGCACGTTGTGCCACCGCAAGTTGGGTGAAAAAACCATCACCCCTTCTTGTACATCCACGGTGCCCGGCGCCGCAAGCCCGAGCCCGAGCAAACGAAGTTTTGAATCGCTGCAACGGGCAATAGCCTCATCGACGAGGTCTAACGTTTGCTTGATGGTCTTCGTCTGCTCTTCGAAAGGATCTGCCTTCTCCTTATGCCGCCAGATCACCTTTCCTACAAAATCCATCAACGCTACAGCCACAAAATCAACGCCCAATTCCACACCGATGATCCCTCCCGCCTTGGGGTTAATTTCCAACAGGGTGGCCGGGCGCCCGGTGCCGATCGAGTCCATCCCAATCTCATGGATAAGCCCGCGTGCAAGCAAATCCTCGACCAAACTCGAAACCGTAGACTTATTAAGTTCAGTCATCACTGCCAACCTGGCACGTGAAAGGGGGGCTTCATTATGAATGTTCCGAAGAACAAGCGATAAATTTGCCTCTCGAACCAGTGCTTGGTCGATTATTTTCTTCATAATTAGTATGTTGGAGCAACAAACTAATGATAGCCTAAGTCCTACCACTTGTCAATATAGACAATTTCCTCACCTACTCAGTGCGAAAAAGGAACACCAAATCGTTGACATTCGTCCCCGTCGGGCCGGTTTTGATCAAATCCCCGAGCGAGTCGAAGAAGGGATACGCGTCATTTTTCGACAGGTAGTCTGTCGCGTCCAACCCCAGCGCCTCCGCCCTTCGAGCGGATTGACCGGTCACCACGGCTCCCGCCGCATCGGTTGGACCATCTTCGCCGTCGGTGGCTATAGAAATCAACATCACATTTTCCAGACCGCGCAATTCATTCACTGCGGCTAATGCCAATTCCTGATTCCTCCCGCCTCTGCCGTTTCCACGCAGAGTCACTGTCGTTTCACCGCCGGCAATCAAACAAAACGGAGCATCCCTTTTTGATTTTTCATAACGTATTTTTTGGGCAAGCAATATTCCAACCGCGCGGGCTTCGCCTTCGAGTTCGTTGGTGAGTATTTCTGTGTCAAACCCTTCCCGTTTCGCCTGCTCCTGCGCGGCTTGCGCGGCGAGCTTGTTATCGCCGATGATGATATTTTGCACGCGGGGTAACGGAAAAGGCAATGTGGATTTGAGACTTGAAGCTGGCACATAACTTTCAAGACCGTATTTTTTCAAAATCATCGACGCGTCTTCTTTTGTCGTCGGGTCAGGCGCGGTGGGACCGGAGGCGATGGCTTCCAACGGATTTCTGATCACATCAGAAAGAATTAAGCTGACGATTCTCGCTCTCGTAGCAAATGCAAGCCCGCCGCCTTTGACTCGATCCAAATGGCGGCGAACGGTGTTGATCTCGTCAATTCGCGCTCCGCAGGCAAGTAACTCGGAGGTAAGCGCCTGCAACTGTTCCAGGGGAATGAGAGGTACGGTCACCAGCGCTGAACCTCCACCGGAGATCAAGCAAACCAGTGTGTCCTCTTGTTTTAATGAAGAAACATACTCCAACACGCGTTCACCCGCGTAGACTGAGCGCGCATCTGGGATGGGATGTCCGCCGAGGAGAACGGGAAACAGGTTGAAATGAGGAGATGAAGCGTGCTTGCTAATGGCGAGCGCGCTCAAAAGCGGAATCGATTCCGCGAGGGCAGTCAGCATCGGAATGGCGGCTTTCCCAATCGCCAAACCATGGGTATTGCCCTCCATTTTCGGGATGTGATTTGTCACAGCACGATAGGGCTTCACCGCGTTCAACGCAACCGATAAAATCCTCAAGATGCGCGAGTCGTTCAGGCTGTATGTTGCGAAACGATTCGCTTCCATCTCTGTTATCATATCAGAAACGTTTTTGGAGCCGCTATGTCGAAACCAAAGGTATTTGTAACAAGAAGGATCCCTGAAAAGGGATTTGAACTGGTGAACGAATTTTGCGCCGTGGATCTGTGGAACAGCGACATGCCCCCAAGCCGCGATGATGTTTTGCAGCGCTCGCGCGGCGTAGATGGCATTTTGAGTTTGTTGACCGATCGAATCGACAGCGAAGTCATGGACGCGGCGGGTTCAGGACTCAAGGTGATCAGCAATTTTGCTGTAGGCTTCGACAATATTGATATAAGCGCGGCGACCACACGAAAAATTCCCGTTGGCAACACGCCCGACGTGCTAACCGATGCCACCGCAGATTTCGCATTCGCACTGATGATGAGTGCAGGACGGCGCATCCTTGAAGGCGACCGGTATGTGCGCGAGGGCAATTGGAAAACGTGGCAACCGATGTTATTGCTCGGCGTTGAAATGAAAGGCGCAACTTTGGGCTTGGTAGGCTTTGGACGAATCGGCAAGGCGATGGCGCGCCGCGCCGTCGGTTTTGATATGCGCGTGATCTATTACGACCCGATGGAAACAAAACAGAACCCCGAAATCGAAGCCACACATGTGGATTTCGAAACCCTGCTCGAAGAATCAGATTTCATCTCGCTTCACACTCCGTTGACGCCCGATACCCACCGCCTGATCAATTCGGACGCCCTGGGCATGATGAAACAAAATGCAGTGCTGGTAAACACTTCACGCGGTCCTGTTGTGGACCTCGACGCGCTTTATCAGGCACTGAAAGATAAACGCATCTTCGCCGCCGGGCTGGATGTGACTGACCCCGAGCCTCTCCCCCTCGACCATCCGTTATTTACGCTCGATAATGTCCTCATCATGCCTCACATCGCCAGCGCGAGCAAAGCGGCGCGCGACAAGATGTCCTGGATCGCGGCGAAGAACCTGGTTGCAGGCTTGAAGGGGGAACATCTGCCAAATTGTGTGAACCCACAAGTTTATTTGCATAAATAATTTCCAATACAAAGACCCGCCCAAAGGCGGGTCTTTGTATTTAATTCAAACCGGCTTACGGTATGGAGCTTTTTATCTCACAAGCAGATGACGTATCTGTACCGATGCCGCCGAGACAAGAATCAGTGCCGTTGCCTCCGTTGAGCGAGTCGGCGCCAGGTCCACCGAGAATGAGATCGTTGTTATCGCCTCCAAATAAGATGTCGGCATCGAATCCGCCATCCACGAGATCCAGACCTGTGCCCGCATCGATCCAGTCAAGTCCGTTGCCGCCAAGTACGATATCGTTTCCGTTCAAGGAGCATACCACATCGTTTCCACCAAGAGCAAGGATCGCGTCTGCGCTGTTGGTGCCAACGATCACATCGAGGCCAGATGTGCCGATCAATGTTCCAGAATACGTTTGACCATTCTGCGGACCGCCAACGATCTTGCCCTGGGCGTTGACATAGATCGTGGCTGACTGGCCATTGCAGGTGGGCGCGGGGATGACAAAGATGAAGTTCACAGTATTATCGGTGCTGGTCGAGGCTCGATTGCCGCCATCCACCACATCGACCGGAACGGAGGCGACCACCGTACCAGACGCGGTCATGCCGCTTACAGCTACGTTGTAAGTGGTTCCATTGTTCGGTGCGACCTCGGTCACAACTGCCGTCGTTGGGTTGGCGGTCCCGCTCAAATCGACATCACTTCCGTCAAACCCTGTCACCGCCCGGCTGAACACAACAGTAAAGTTGATTGGGCTGGTTGCGGTTGGGTCAGCCTGACCTGCTTCCTGATCGATCGCGACATCCGGCGGGAAGACCGTATCCACTGGCTTGAATGGCAGGATTTGGATACGTTGATCCAGTTCAACGGGGGTATCTGCCTGATCGAAGGCATTCGCCGGCGTATCATAGAATTCCTGCAGATAATCCTGGAAAGCTTTTTGCTCACCGAGTGCATTGGCGGGCACATTCGCAGCGGCGGTAAAGTCCAGAGACTCATCGATTGGGGCGCTGAGGGTGCCATCGGTCAGTAAATAGCGGAAGTTATCAGCGTTCGCTTTGATTGGATACCCATCACCGCCATTCGCCGTGAAATTCAGGCTCACCATCGTGATCGTGGCTGGCGCATCCGGGGTGAATGCTCCGTTCTGGTACACGCCCGCAAGGAAGTTGCCATCGCGGTCGGTAAGCGCGATACTCCTAATTCTGCTGCCTGTGGGGCTGCTGGTATCATAAGATACGCGCATCCCGCCGATCTGCATGAAGCCGCCGTTTTGCTGGGGCGGGCCGGAGGTGAGACTCGCGGCGTGTTCAAGGATGATCTTTAGACCCTGCGGCGTGGTATCGAACACCATCAGTCTGTTATTGAAGCGCAACGCGTTCTCGATATCAAGCGTCGAGATGGCGCCCGCTGGCTTGCCGACGAGCGGGTTGGCGATCGGTGGGATTTTCGTCCCGTCTTCATCGATCGAACCGATGGAGGCACGCAGGCCGCCGCCGTTCTTGAGCGAAGTGATGTAGTCTATGCCTGGAAGCGCTAGTTGCACGGCATAGATATTGGCATCTGCGGTGAAATCACCGAGGTTGACTTCCTGTGCGCGGCCGAAGGCGCGGTCGCCTTCAATGTAAACGTCGGTATAACCCCAGATCGTACCGTCTTTGGCGCTGATCACAGTATTGATCGCCTGCGTAATTGCATTAACTTTTGAGCCGATCGTGCTGCCGGCGACAATCGTCGCCGCGCTATCGGTTGTGCCATAAGCCGCTTGCAGGTTTGCCTCGGTGGAGGCGTACGCGCCGTTAATCGCCGGGTCGAGGCTGGAGAGAATGATCTCACCATTCGCGTCGAAATCCAACACCAGGCGGCCGAGATACGTGTATTCAGTGTCTGTGGTAACGATCAACACGGGTTTGCCGTCCAAACCGGTCGTTACAATGGGGTATGCATCGGCAATGAAGTCTGCAGAGTGGCCGTTGAATCCAACGGGCGTATCCGTTGCATCTCCCATGCGTTCGTGTCCGCCGCCGGCGATCATCACATCGATGCCGGAGACCATCGGAGCCAAAAGTTTATTGCGCTCAATCGTATCGAGTTGGTCCACCATAATGATCTTGTCGACATCCATGGTGTTTAGAGCATCCACTGCTGCCTGAAGGTAAATCGCCACTTCCTGAAGATCATCCGTCGCGAGGTTACCGTCATCTTTCGGCACGGTTCCGTTGGGAGAGGTCTTGATCAACAGCTCATACGTGGTTGCACCGACGAGACCGATCTTTTCGCCATCTGGCGTGGTCACTACGGCATACGGCGCGATCTTGCCTTTGATCGCGCTGGCTTCCTGACCGGCAAACGTATTCGCCGCATTGCCGCCGAGGCTGGCATCGGCCAAGGGCTTTAGCGCGCTGTCCGCGGTGAAATCCAAATTGGCAGTGATCAGAGGGAACTGCGCGCCAACCCAAGAGCCGGAGTTTTGAATCGCGCTTTGTAATACAGGTGAGCCAAGGTCAAACTCATGGTTACCCAAAGCGGAGACATCGGTACCAAAGGCGTTCATGATCGCAATGTCGGGGCGACCGAGCGCCGTACTGCCAATGTCGGGGACGCTGTTGAGAGATGGGTCTGCACCGCCGACCAACCATGGACCAGGGATGAAGCTGTCGCCCTCGCCGAGAACCAGCGTGTTGTTGTATTGATCATCGAACTTATCGATCATCGCGCCCATGATGGGTCCGGTTTCGACGCCCAGCAGCCCGCTTTCGCCGTAATAGTGAAGGAGTTGCAGGGTGTAGGTAGGAGGTGTTACGTTCAGTCGCGCTATCACCGGGTCATGGTCGCTCACCTGATCATCAAACTCCGAATTGATGTGGACAACATCAAAACCATCCAGATTGGCAAGCAGGTGATCGCTCACCAATATATGATCCAATACCTGCGCATTGCCTTCAAAGTTGTAGGAGTAACGTTCGTTCGGCGGAAGGGTTTCCACCAGGGTATTGAGTCCACCGTTTTCCAGTATCGTAAGCGGATTGGAGAACTCGAAATCGTTCAAATCACCTGCCACGATCACATTGGCGTTGGGGTCGATTGCCAAAATGCTCTGCACAAAATTACTGACAATCGTTGCCTGTTGATTACGAGCCACCTCGCTGTTGAGGGTCGGAGGCTGATTGGGACCAAACAGAGGTTGATCGCCTCCCTTCGAACTGAAGTGGTTGCCAATTACATACACCGTCTGCTCATTAAAGAGAAACTCACCAACGATGGGCTTACGGCTACTATTAAAGGCAGAATTGGCGGGGTCGATCAAACCAGGACTAAAAGAAAGTGTGGGGATGCCGGCATTGTTAGTAACTGTGGTACTCGCCGTGGAAGTGCCGCCGGGACGATCAACGAAACTGACTCGAGCCGGATTGAACAGGAAACCAACCCGGATGTTCCCTCCGGGTTCTCCACCATTAGTATCGTCTACAGGGTCAATCTGCCGGAATTCATAGGTTGGACCGCCCGCCGCTACAATCGCATCGATCAACGTTTGCAGCGTTACATTCGCCGCCACTACGCTGTCATTGGTGGGGCCATTGTTATCCTGAACTTCCTCCAAGTTGAGAATATCGGGCGATTTCAGGTTGTCCACAATGGCAACAGCCAGACCATTAAATTGGGCAGCGCCATCACCGGGATCGAGGTTTTCCACATTGAAGGTGGAAACTGTCAATTGATCCGCTGTGCCTGTCAGGGTTGTGACTTCTTTTGTCAGGGTCGATGCCGTCACTACAAAGGGAGCAGAAGAAACCAGGACCTCGTAGTTACTGAAGTCGTAGTTGACCACCCCCGTGATAGTGCTAAGTTGGGCACCCACATCGACGGTTGGCAGAGTTACAGATGCGTTAATCAAATCATCGATCTGAATCCGTTCGGGGTTGAAATCGCTGGAGGTAATCAGGCTGCCGCCTCGGGAAGTACGGCTGGTAGCGTTGGTTCCGTTGTCTGCCAATACCCAAATCTCTTCAGATATACCAAAGTTGCCAGTGGGGGAAGTGGTGACCGGATTATTAATTTGAACGCGCATCCCTTCGAGGCTTTCGTAAAAATCGATGCCATCCTCAGTCGGGTCAAAAATACCTCCGGCCTCCACATTAGAAGCATCGTTTTCGATAACGGCTGTTGGGATGGTTC
>Ga0209172_10007106_pt1 | contig 11835 bp, 9 predicted proteins | sample LarsenN4metaG_FD_184113 | JGI IMG/M metagenome (GOLD analysis project Ga0209172, IMG submission 184113) | Hot spring sediment bacterial and archeal communities from British Columbia, Canada, to study Microbial Dark Matter (Phase II) - Larsen... ... | reverse complement strand
GCCCTTTGCAGTAACGACGTCTCCCGTAAGAAGGGGGTTTCGGGCTACGGGCGGGACGCTCCCCTCCGCGAGGACAGGGGCTCCGAGCCCTGTCGATGGAAAGGACTCAGCACAACCCAATCGCACACACCTACCGGCCGGCGGCCTCGCGACGCTCCTCGCGTCTGTGAACCAGCGGCCTGCGCAGCACGTAAACTCCTCAGGGAGCGAATTCACCCCCTGGAGAGCGACGATGCGTGCCATGACGCTGCGCGCCCCGGGGCCCGCCGAGTCGGAGCCCCTGGCGCTTGCCCAAGTCCCCGTCCCGGAGCCCGGCCCCGGCGAGGTGCTCCTCCGCGTGGTTGTCTGCGGAGTCTGCCGCACGGACCTGCACGTGGTGGAGGGGGACCTGCCCGTGCATAGGCCCCGGATCGTGCCCGGGCACGAGGTCGTGGCGGTGGTGGAGCAGTGCGGGCCCGGCGCTGAGCGGTTCTCGCCTGGGGACCTGGTGGGCGCCGCCTGGCTTCATCGCTCCTGCGGCCAGTGCGCGCACTGCGCCCGCGGCAGCGAGAACCTCTGCCTGAGCCCCCTCTTCACCGGCTGGGACCGGAACGGCGGCTATGCCGACTACATGACCGCGCCCCAGGACTACGTCTATGCCCTGCCCCGGAACGTGCCGCCCCGCGACCTGGCGCCACTGCTCTGCGCGGGGATCATCGGCTACCGCGCCCTGGTGCGCAGCGGCGTACGGCCGGGCGAGCCGCTCGGCCTTTACGGATTCGGCGGCTCGGCCCACATCGTCATCCAGGTGGCCCGCCACTGGGGCTGTCCCGTGTACGTCTGCACGCGGGGCGAGCGGCACCGCGCGCTGGCCCGGGAGCTGGGCGCCGCCTGGACCGGTGCCGCCACCGACACGCCGCCGGCGGCCCTGCGCGGCGCCATCCTCTTCGCGCCGTCCGGGGACCTTGTGCCCGTGGCCCTGCGCGCCCTGGATCGGGGCGGCACCCTGGCCATCGCAGGAATCTGGATGACGCCAATCCCCCAGATGGACTACCTGGAGTGCCTGTTCCAGGAGCGCGCGGTGTGCAGCGTCACCGCGAACACGCGGGAGGACGGCCGGGCCCTCCTGCGGCTGGCCGGGGAGATCCCGCTTCGCACCACCACCGTGGAATACCCGCTGGAGCAGGCGGGCCGGGCACTGGTGGACCTGAAGCGCGACCGGATCAACGGGGCCGCCGTCCTGCGCGTCTCTCCCGATCCCCCATAGCTCCGCTCCCAGCCCCAATCCGGCGTTCGGGTGAACGCCCCACGACCCCATGATGCCCGCTGCACCGGCATCTCCCTTCTGGAGGGCCGCTCAGGCGCAGGCGGCTGTGCGGAGGCACCCCCGGGGAGCCGCCAGCCCGCGAATCCCCGTGCATTCCGTCACCGGCGCTCCGCCGCACTCCCCGGAAGGATGGAGTAACGCGAATCATTTGTTGGATTCTTTTCACATCGAGCGCCGATTGACGGTCGGCTAACGATGGGGCCCCATAATAGCCCCGGATGGCAGGCCGGCAACGAGGCCGGCCATAGGAGAGCGGGCAGATGGGCGCGAATTCCCTCATCATGGCTAGCGCTCGGAGCGAACCGGTGGTGCCTTCGGCACCCGTGCGGGTGGAGATGCTGGGCAGGCTCCAACTCGTGGGCGCCTCCGGGCGTGTCTGCCGGCTGCCCCTGAGCCGCCCCGCCGCCCTGCTGGGATGCCTGTGCATCACCGCACGAAGGGAGCACACCCGCGAGGAACTGGTGGACGTGCTGTGGCCGGACGCCGATCCGGCCGTCGGCCGCAACAGGCTCAAGCAGGCGCTCCACATCCTGCGGCAGTCGCTGCGGGATGGAGGCATCGACGCGGATCGACTGCTCGATGCCGACCGCGAGACGCTCCTGGTGAACCGAGCCGAATTCTCCACCGACGTGGCTGAGTTCGAGTCGCACGTCAGGGCTGCGGCGGAAGCCGACAGCACGGCCGAGCAGATCGCACTGCTGGAGCGGGCCGCGGCCCTGTGCCGTGGAGAGCTCCTGCAGGGGTTCTATGACCAGTGGATCGAGGCCGAGCGCAACCGGCTGCTCGCCATGCAGGCGGAGGCGGAATCGGCCCTGGCGGACGCCCTGGAGCGCACCGGCGACATGAGCCGCGCGCTGGACATCGCTTTCCGCCTTGTTCAGGCCAATCCCCTGGAGGAGTCATGCCACCAGCGGGTCATGCGCCTGCAGATCGCGCTGGGCCAGCCGGTTGCCGCCGCCCGTCAGTTCCGCGAGCTGGAACGCATCCTCAAGCGCGAGCTGGACGAACTGCCCTCGCCCTCCACCCGGCAGCTCTTCGCCAAGGCTCAGGAGGTGGGGGCCGCAGGCCTCCCTCCCCAGCCGGAGCGGCCGCCTGCCGCCATGCCTGCCATCGACACCATCGGCGGAGCGCTGCCATTGAACTCAACGCACTACATCGAGCGCGAGGCGGATCATCTCTTCCGCGCCGCCATCGGCCGGCGGGACAGCATCGTCCTCATCAAGGGCCCCCGCCAGGTGGGCAAGAGCTCCCTCCTGGCCCGCGGAGCACAGCATGCACGCTCTCTTGGAGCGGAAGTGGTGGTCATGGACCTGCAGAAGCTGCAGGCAAGCCAGTTCGAGTCTGTCGATTCCTTCCACACTGCCTGCGCCCGCATGGTCTGCGACCAGCTCGGCCTGTCGCGCGAGCCGGAAGAGGTCTGGCTGGCCCACCGCAGCGCCAACGACAACTTGGAACGCTACCTGCTGCGCGAAGTGCTGCGCACCCGCCAGAACCACGTCGTCTGGTGCCTGGACGAAGTCGACCGGCTCTTCGGCTGCTCCTTCGGATCGGAGGTGTTCGCCCTATTCCGCTCCTGGCACAACGAACGGGCCCTCAATCCCGATGGGCCCTGGTCCCGGTTCACTCTGGCCATCGCCTATGCCACCGAGGCCCACCTGTTCATCAGCGATCTGAACCAGTCGCCCTTCAACGTGGGCACCCGCCTGGTTCTGGGCGACTTCACGCTCGAGGATGTGGCGGCGCTGAACAGCCGGTTCGGCTCGCCCCTGCGGGAGACCGGCGAGGTTGCCCGGCTCTATGAGCAGGTGGGCGGGTGCCCCTACCTGGCCCATCGGGCGCTCCATGAGATCTCCTCCCGGCTGCTCGCGCTTCCAGCCTTCCTGAAGGAGGCCTCCCGCGAAGACGGCCCCTTCCACGATCATCTCCATCGGATTCTCATGGGAGTGCGCAAGGACCCGGTGCTGCTGGCAGCCGTGCACGAGATCCTGCGCGGCCGGCCGTGCCCCACGTCCGAGGCCTTCTACCGCCTGCGCAGCGCGGGCATCCTGGTCGGCGACTCGCTCACCACCTGCCGGCTCCGGTGCGGCCTCTACGCAGAGTACCTGGGAGCCCGCTTGCCATGAGCCCCGCCTCCCCGGAGTTCTTCGTCACCGGCGGCACCGTCCCCCGGGATGCCCCCTGCTACGTGGTGCGCCGCGCGGACCTGGAGCTGTCCGAGTGCCTGCGCCAAGGGGAGTTCTGCTATGTGCTCACGGCACGGCAGATGGGCAAGAGCTCCCTCATGGTGCGCGCCGCCGCCCGGCTCCGGGCCGAAGGCCGCGCGGTGGCCGTGCTGGACCTCACGGCCCTTGGACAGAGCGTCACCCCGGAGCAGTGGTATGGCGGACTTCTCAGCAGGCTGGGACGCCAGCTCGCACTCGAGGACGAGCTGGAAGCCTTCTGGCAGGCCAACTCCCACCAGAACCCCCTGGCGCGCTGGTTCGCCGCCCTGCAGGAGGTGGTGCTCGTCTGGCGGCCCGGACCGGTCGTAATCTTCGTGGACGAAATAGACGTGGTCCGGAGCCTCCCCTTCAACACCGACGAGTTCTTCGCGGCCATCCGCTCCTGCAACAACCGGAGGACCGAGGAGCCCGCCCTCCAGCGCCTCACATTCTGCCTGCTCGGAGTGGCAACACCCTCCGACCTGATCCGCGACACGCGCATCACCCCCTTCAACATCGGACGGCGCATCGAGCTCACCGACTTCACCCCCGAGGAGGCCAGCGTGCTGGCGCGGGGCCTGGGTCAGGGTGCCCGGGCCGCGGCCACAGTCCGGCGTGTGCTGCACTGGACGGGCGGCCACCCCTATCTGACCCAGCGGATCTGCCAGGCGGTCTCCCTGACCAAGGAGCCGCCCTCTCCCCGAACCGCCGACCGCGTCTGCGCCAAGCTCTTCTTCGTCCATCATCCCTGGGAGCAGGACGAGAACCTCCTGTTCGTGCGCGAGCGCATGCTGCGGAGCGGCCCGGACCCGGTGGAGGTGCTGGAGCGCCACGCCTCCGTGCTCAGGGGCCGCCGAGTGGTGGACGACCGCACTGACCCCGTGGTCAATCTGCTGCACCTGGCCGGGATGGTGCGCTCCCGCAACGGGCGGCTGGAGATCCGAAACCGCATCTACGCCCGGGTCTTCGGAAAGGCCTGGGTGGCCGCAGCGCTTCCCCGTTCCGAAGCAGAGCGGCAGCGGGCTGCCTTCTGGCGCGGCGTGGCCCGCAGCGCAGGCTTCTCCCTGGCCATCTTCGCCGCGATTGGCTGGACGGCCCTCTACGCCTTTCGCGAGGCGGGCCGTGCGGCCGCGCGCGAGGAGGAGAAGGCGGGCCTCCTGTATGTCACGCGGATTCAGCTGGCGCAGAGGGAGATGTCGCTCCACGATGCCGGGCGCGCCCGGGAGATCCTGGAAGTCACCGCGCGCGACCCCCACGCCGGCTTCGAGTGGGACTACCTCTGGGGCGTCTTCAACCGGGAGAGCCGGGTCCTTCAGGCCGGCGCCGAAAGCGTGCTCGCCGCCGCCATCAGCCCGGACGGCCGGACGGCCGCGGCAGGCGGCAACGATGGCATCATGCACCTCTGGAGCCTCCAGACCGGCCAGGAGATCCACCGCATCTCCGCCCACCGGCGCTCGGCCATGGGCGCCCTCTGGCTGGACGCCGGCACCCTCGCCACCGCGGGGATGGACGGCCTCATTCGCTTCTGGGATCCAGCAACGGGGAGACTCAAGAAGGAGCTCCACGCCCGGGTGGGCGGCGTGCGTTGCCTGGCCGCCTCTCCCCGCACCGGACTGCTGGCTGCCGCCGGAACGGGCGCCACGATCCGCCTCTTCTCCACCGCCACGGGAGTGTCCGCCGGAAGTCTCCGCGTGCCCAGCGCGCCCGTCCTCTCCCTGGCCGTCTCTCCAGACGGGTCGCTCGTTGCGTGCGGCACCACCGACGGGGCCGTGCGCGTGTGGGACGCCTCCACCCGGGCCCTGCGCTGGACCCGGGACGGGCGCCGCGGCCCCCTCCTGGCGGTGCGGTTCTCCCCCGACGGGCGCCTCCTGGCCACGGGAGGATACGGTCCGGAGGTCCGTCTCTGGCAGGCCCGAACCGGCCTTCTGGAGCGCGTTGCCGCCGTGCCTGACCCGCCGGTGGTCTGCCTGGCCTTCTCGCCCGCTGCGGGACAGCTGGCCGTGGGAACCGGTGGAAAGGCCGTGCACCTCATCGAGCCAGAGACGGGTGCTTCCGTCCGCACATTGACCGGACACCGCGGACCCGTCCAGGCGGTTGCGTTCTCGCCGGACGGCCGAACCCTGTTGTCGGCAGGGCTCGATGGCACAACCCGCATCTGGGATGTGGCGCCCGCGTCGCGCCGGCACCTCTCTGCCCCCTCGGGCGCGCGCCCCCTGGCTCTGGACGCAGCGCGGAACCGCGCCGCCCTGCTCTCCCGCGACGACCGGATTCTGGTGACATCACTGGACAGCAGAGCCCCCGTCGTCCTGGCGCTGGATCCCGCCGTTCATGCGTCCGCAGCCGCCTTCGTGCCGGGAACCGGGCAGATCGCCGTGGGCACCGATGCCCGCGGAATCCTCCTGTTCCACGCAAGCAGCGGCAAGCCGGTCTCCGCGATCCCAACGGAGGGGCCGGTGCGCGCCGCCCTGGCCTGGTCCCCCGACAGAGAGCGCGTGGCCGTGGCTCTGGAGACGGAGATCCACCTCCTGCGCGCGTCCGACGGCCAGCGCCTGGCCGTGCTTCGAGGCCACTCCAGCCGCGTGAGCGCGCTGGCCTTCTCCGCGGACGGGAGGCTCGTCGCCAGCGGAAGCTGGGACCGGTCGGCCTGCGTGTGGGAGGCGGACACGGGCCGGAGGCTGCTGGTGCTCAAGGGCCACAGCGGGCCGGTCCTCTCCGCCGCGTTCTCCCGCGACCGACAGCGGCTGGCCACGGGAGGCGGGGACGGCACCGTGCGGCTCTGGGAGATGGAAGGTGGAAACGAGGTGCTCCTGCTCTCTCCCGGCGACCAGCAAGTTCTCTGCCTGGGTTTCACGCCCGACATGCGTGCCCTGGTCGCGGTGACTGGAGACCGCGTGATCCACCGCATCGCCCGCCCGGACAGCCGAAGGCCGTTGCGGGCCCGCTGACCGGCTTCGCACACCGCATCCTGAGAGGAGAAGCGCATCATGGCACCAAACCGCAACACCAATGGCACGTCGGATGAGGAAGGCAACGAGCTGATCCAGGGCGCCGCCATCGTGCGCGCACGCTGGCTGGCGGCCGTCGGCGGAATCCCCTGCGGCGAGCTGCTTCGGGAGCCGTGGGACCGCCTGATCCCCCGCGTCCAGGAAGCGGTGGCGAAGGAGCCCTCCGCCTTCCGCAACGCCCAGGCGGTGGCCCAGCTGCTGGAGGACCTTCGCGCCCACCCCCAGATGACCTTCGAGCACCTCGTCCTGGCCGGCGCGGTGCCCGAGAACCACGCGATCCACCAGACCCTCCACCGGCTCTGGCGCGCTCAGGGGGTCCACCTTCCCCGCCTCGTGAGCGAGCTGGAAGCCGATCCTGAAGCTCTGGCGGCCGTGAACCGCCCCATCCAGCGGGGGGTGCAGCGTCTGCTCGCCAATGAGGAGGCGGCCAGCCTCACTCCCACCCGCCTCCATGCCATGGCCTCCGCTGAGCTCTCGCCGGAGGCGCGCTCGGCCATAGTGGCCGCCCAGCAGACCGGCGCGCTGCTGACGACGCCGAACTACCGGTGCTGCCTAAGCGTGTCCATGACCAACAAGTGTGTGGACACCTTCCTGAGCCTGTACTGCGCCCCGGGTGCCGGAGGGACCGGCTGCAGCGGCGCCTCCCAGTCCTGCAGCTGAACTTCGGTCAGGCCCGATCGCGTCCCCGCGGCCTGCCTGGCGCCGGAACGCCTCCATCCATCCAGCCCTGCACCGCAGGGTCGCCTGGCAGGCGCTCGCTGGCCAGATGGGAAAACGCCTCCAGGCTGGCACCCGGGAGCAGACGAAAGAGGTGCGTGGGGCAGGCACAGTCCGAGGCGCCAAACCCCCGGGGGCCCGGCTCCGCGTGCTCCCAGGCAGCCAGCAGAGCGGCCCAGAGGTGCTCCCGGGGCCGATTGCCGCACGCCCACCACGCCCCGCACACCAGGCACGCGGCCCGCAGATGGTCCACATGCCACTTCGGGCGGCCCGAGCCGCGCAGGTGCCGGCCCAGCCGCGCCCGGACCCCGCCCGGACCGAACGCGCTCCCCACATAGGCGAAGCGGCCCGCCTCCAGCGCGGTCTCGCCCAATGCCCCCGCGCGCAGACGCACGGGTTCGGGGCACTCCACAACGAGCACGTAGGTGCCGGGCGTGGCGGGCAGGTCGTCCACTCGCATGCGCTCCTCCCTCCGGCTGCGCGCCGCCGGACTCCTGTCGGCGGGCGGCGCGCAGGATTCCTGCGCCGCATCGGCGGATGATCACAAGCGCGGGGCCCGCATCCAGCCACAGGCGGCCCCCCCAGGAGCGCTCGCAATGAACCGACCCCTCGCCGCCGTGCTCGCCGCCGCCGTGCTTGTGACCGGCGCCTCGTTCGCCCAGAATGCCGACACCAGGCCCAGAGTGGGCGACCGCAATGGCGGATGGAGGCTGGCCTGGGCGGATGAGTTCGACATTCCCGGCCTCCCGGACCCCGCCCGCTGGAACTACGATGTGGGCGGCCATGGGTGGGGCAACCAGGAGCTCCAGTTCTACACCCGCGCCCGGAAGGAAAACGCACGGGTGGAGGGCGGCCGGCTCATCATCGAGGCCCGCCGGGAGCCCTGGGAGGGCCGGCAGTACACCTCCGCCCGCCTCGTCACCAAGGGCAAGGGCGACTGGACCTGCGGCCGCTTCGAAATACGCGCGAAGCTCCCCTCCGGGCGGGGAACCTGGCCCGCCATCTGGATGCTCCCCTCCCAGCAAAGCTATGGGTCCGACTTCTGGCCGGACAACGGCGAGATCGACATCATGGAACACGTTGGCTTCGACCCCGACGTGGTGCACGCCTCGGTCCACACGAAGGCCTACCACCACTCCATCGGCACCCAGAAGACCGCCCGGATGACCGTCCCAACCGCGCGGACGGCCTTCAACACGTACGCCGTGGAGTGGGACCCCCACGAGATTCGGGCCTTCATCAACGGGCGGCAGTATTTCACGTTCAAGAACGAGCGGCTGACGAGCCCCTCCGCGGACTACCGCCAGTGGCCGTTCGACAAGCCGTTCCACCTGCTGCTGAACGTGGCCGTGGGCGGTTTCTGGGGCGGGATGCGCGGCGTGGACGAGTCCATCTGGCCCCAGCGGATGGAGGTGGAGTTTGTGCGCGTGTGGCAGCGAGAGCATCAGCCAGCGCAGCGGACCCGCTGAGCCGCGCAGGACATGCGGGCCCTTGGGGAGAACTACCCCGCCGCAGGCCGCGCCACCGCGCAGAACAGGGGGAGAGAGTGGGCTTTCTGCAGGACAAGCGGGTGCTCGTGTGCGGCGCCCGGAACAAGTGGTCCATCGGCTGGCACGCGGCCGTCTCGTGCATTCGCGAGGGCGCACGCGTGGCCTTCTCGGTCTACGGCGAGCGGGAGCGGGAGGACGTCCAGAAGCTCCTGGCGGGCACGCCCGCCGAGGAGAGCCCTGTTCTTCTCTGCGACGCCACCAAGATGGACCAGGTGGACCGCATGATGGCCCAGGCGGGCGAGGCCTTCGGCGGCAGGCTGGACGGCTTGGTCCATGCCATGGCCTATGCCAAGCGAGAGGACCTCCAGGGCGAATACGTGGCCACCTCCCAGGAGGGGTTCGCCCTGGCCATGGACACCAGCGTCTATACCCTGGTCGCCCTGGCCCGCGCCGCCCGCCCTCTCATGCGGGCCGCGGGCGGGGGGGCCATCCTCACCTACACCTACCTGGGGGGCGAGCGCGTGGTCGCCGGCTACAACGTCATGGGAGTGGCCAAGGCAGCCCTGGATGCATCCGTCCGGTATCTCGCCATGGACCTGGGCAAGGACGGAATCCGCGTCAACGCCGTCTCCGCCGGTCCCATCAAGACCCTGGCCGCCAGCGGAATCGCCGGCCTCAGCGACATGCTCCGCCACGTGGCCGAGCGGGCTCCCTTGCGCCGTGGCGTGGACCAGGACGAGGTGGCCGACGCCACCGCCTTCCTCCTCAGCGACCTGGCGCGCGGGATCACGGGCGAGATACTCTGCGTGGACGCCGGGTACAACATTGTGGGACTCTAGGTCCGCGCGAGGGCGCCGGACTCAGGCGTCCCGGCCGGGATCGGCCAGGGCGCGGAACGGTGAGCCGGATCCTCCCGGCGCCTCCTGGCTCCTCCGGCCCGAGCAGTGGGCCGGCCGTCCATCGGATCGCACCCCTTCCGTCGTCGATCGTCACCTGTTGCGGGCAGTCACCGGAGGTCCAGATGCCATCCACCACTCTCATCGTCGGCGGCGGAACCGGCGGGATCGTCGCCGCCTCCACCCTGCGCGGACTCCTGCCCAGCAACCATCGCGTCGTGCTCCTGGAGCGCCAGCCCGATTTCCACATGGGCGCCACCAAGACCTGGGTGATGCTGGGAGAGCGCACGCGCCAGCAGGTCTCGGCGCGGCTGGATTCCCTCAAGCGCCGGGGCGTGGACGTGATGCGAACCCAGGTGCTCCGGATCGATCCGGCCGCCCGCTCCGTCCGCACCCGCGACGGCCAGCTCAAGGGCGACTTCCTCGTCATCGCCCTGGGCGCCGACTACCGCATGGAGGCCGTGGAAGGCCTGGCACGGGCGGCCGAGACCTTCTATACCCTGGACGGTGCCGAACGCCTGCGCCCCAGGCTCCGGGAGTTTGAGGGCGGCGATGTGGTGATCCTCATCCCGCGCGGGCCCTTCAAGTGCCCTCCCGCGCCCTACGAGGGCGCGTTCCTCCTGCACCATTTCTTCAATCTGCGCGGCATCGGCGCACGGACCCGGATCGCGGTCCACACCTTCGAGGGCGCGCCCATGGCCACCGCGGGCCCCGAAGTGGGCGGATTCATCCGCGACGAGCTGCAGAAGCGAGGAATCGGCTGCCATCCGCTCCAGAGGACGAAGTCGGTGGACCCGGCCCGAAGGACGGTGCTCTTCGAGGACGGATCGGAGGCGAAGTTCGACCTGCTCATCGCCGTCCCGCCCCATGCCGCCCCTGAGGCCGTGCGCGACAGCGGATTGACGAACCAGAGCGGCTGGATTCCGGCAGACCCGAAGACGCTCCAGATGCCTGGATCGGAGGGCTGCTTTGCCATCGGCGATGTCTCAGTGGTGCCCCTCCCCGGCCGATTCAAGCCCGACTCCCCGCTGGTGCTCCCGAAAGCGGGCGTGTTCGCCACTTCACAGGGCAGGGTCGTGGCCGGGCAGATCGCCGCGCGGGTCCTGGGCCGCGATCCCCAGGACGCGTTCGACGGCCGGGGGTTCTGCTACGTGGAAATGGGCGACCGACATGCCATGAAGGGCGAAGGCTCGTTCTTCGACCTGCCCAGCCCCACCATGCGCAAGCGGGTGCCCGACATGACCCAGCTCGAGGAGAAGCACCGCTGGGTCCAGGACTGGATGAGGACCTACCTGGCATGAGCCACGACCGCGCCGCCGCCTGGGCCCTGCTCACTGAGCACACCGCCAGCGACAGCCTGCGCAAGCACGCCCTCGCCGTGGAGGCCGCCATGCGCTTTTACGCGCGCCGATTCGGCGAGGACGAGGAGCTCTGGGGCTGCACGGGCCTCCTCCATGACTTCGACTATGAGCGCTGGCCCAATGCCCCCGACCACCCCACGCACGGAATGGACATTCTGCGCCGGCAGGGCTGGCCCGAGCAGATGATCCGGGCCATCGGAGGCCACGCCACCTATCTCGGCATTCCCCGGGACACGCTCCTGGCACGCACGCTCTTCGCCGTGGACGAGCTGTGCGGATTCCTGACCGCCTGCGCCTACGTGAAGCCCTCCCGGCGAATCGCCGACGTGGAGCCCGCCTCCGTGAAGAAGAAGCTCAAGGACAAGGCCTTCGCTCGCTCGGTGAACCGGGAGGACATCCGCCTGGGAGTGGAAGAGCTGGGGATCCCCCTGGACGAGCACATCGCCAACTGCATCGCCGCCATGTCGGAGGCCGCCGACGCCCTCGGGCTCTAGCCGGCAGGAGGCGAGCACCGGCATCGGCGGGCCCGGCGGCGCCGCGCCGCGACCCTCCCGCGCAACCGGCGGGACACCGCCCAGCGCGTCCCAGTCCCGGGGCAAACCGCCCGACCGCTGCGGACCTTCCCGCCGATGCGCGCCCCGCTTCTTCCGCGTCGCCGGTCCTGGCGCCCGGGCTCCTCAGTCAGAGGCCGTCCGGGCGGGCGCCGCCGCGGTGGCGGCCGGCGTCAGAAGCGGCTTCCGGGCGAGGCCTCCCAGCTCCACCCAGGGGCGCGGGTAGATGCCGATGGCCAGCGTTCCCGCCACGCACACGGCCAGCGCGATCCCCAGCGGGCGTGCCACCGGAAGCCGCCGGTCGTCCG
>Ga0209172_10007104_pt1 | contig 11837 bp, 9 predicted proteins | sample LarsenN4metaG_FD_184113 | JGI IMG/M metagenome (GOLD analysis project Ga0209172, IMG submission 184113) | Hot spring sediment bacterial and archeal communities from British Columbia, Canada, to study Microbial Dark Matter (Phase II) - Larsen... ... | reverse complement strand
AGCGCGCCATCCATATAGAGCTTCACCCCACGGATGTGGACTTTAGCAATGTTAAGCTCACCCGCGTCCGCGGCGAGCTGCGCGTCTTGCGGCTGAAGGTAGAGGTCAGCGCGCAATGGCAGTTCGCCCGCCTCGGCCAAATCGCGAAAGTGTGCGGCCTCCTGTCCGCTCGTGCTCATGTTGCAAATGCCGACCCAACCGCGCGAAGCGTAAAGCTGCGCGCCTCGGCGGAGCGCATCGCGCACCATTTGCGACGTGGGCGCCGGCAGCGCGCGCTCCACAAGGCCCGTAGCGTTATCGATCAACATCCCGGTGGCTGCGCCGCTCGCATCGCGTTCAATATGGCCGCCGGCGGGATCGGGCGTGTCGTCGCCGATTCCGGCTAGCGCGAGGGCGGCCGAATTCACCACCGCGGCGTGCCCATCGATTCGCTCCAAAAAGACCGGGCGTTCGCTGACGACGGCATCGAGATCGGCGCGGGTTGGAAAACGCCGCTCGGGCCAATGCGTCTCGATCCAACCCCGCCCGACGATGGCGCCGTTGGGATGCTCGACCGAATAGGCGCGCAGGCTCTCCTGGAGCGATGCGATCGAGCCCACGCCGGTCAAGTCGAGCCGCATGGAGGTCATGCCCACGCCAGCCAGGTGAACGTGCGCATCCGTGAGGCCTGGAAACGCGGCAGCGCCATTGAGATCAATCTCACGAGCGCCCCGCGCGTTCGAGCGGGCCTCGTCAAGAGGGCCGGCGAAGACGATGAGTCCGTTCTCGATGCGCAGCGCTTGCACCAGCGGGCGTGCGGCGACGCCGGTGTAGATCGGGCCGCCGTGAATAATGACGCTTTCGCCCGCGCGAGACCGGCATCCCGCGAGCGCGGCTGCGAGCGCTGCTTGGCCGAAGCCGCGGCGGCTGAAGTTCATGACGTCCTCCCCTGCCGCTCATCCAGCGAGCGGCCAAAGTGCAAGCCGCTAAACCTCGCTGCTAAGCACGCACGGTGTGTGCTGGTGGAGCCAAGGGGAGTCGAACCCCTGACCTCTTGAATGCCATTCAAGCGCTCTCCCAACTGAGCTATGGCCCCGATCAGCGCCGCCGTTTGGGAGCGGCGGCTCGGTTTGGGAAGGCGGAACCTAGGCCCGGCGCCGCTTCGGTTCAAGTTGCGTCAGCGGTTGCTGTCGTCGTCTTCGTCTTCACCGGAGATTTCACCGAGCTCGTCCTCGGGGAACTCCTCCTCGTCCTCCAGGAGCGGCACTGAATCGTCGTCGGCGTCCTCGACCAAATCGGCCTCGTCGTCCTCGGAGAAGCCTTCGGGCAGCTCGTCTCCCGAGGCAGGCACGACCGCGTCCTCGTCGTCCTCGTCCGTCACCAGGGGCTCGGCTTCAGCCTCGGCGTCGACTTCGGCAGTTTCCTCAACCTCGGCCTCTTCGTCCTCGTCTTCGTCACCCTCGTCCTTTGCCTTGGCCTCTTCGAGTTCCTCATCGTCCTCGTAATCTGGATCGTGCGCGGCGATGCGCGAGCGGCCGCGGCGAACGCGCGTGCCTTCGTCGCTTGGGTCGAAACTCGTCGTGCACTTCGGGCAGATCGCCGGCCGGCGACGCAGGTCATAGAACTTCGCCCCGCAATTGGGGCAGACTTGTTTTTCGCCCAAGTCTGGTTTGGCCAACGCCCGGCTCCTTCGGCATGGGTTTTCGCGCGGGGCGCTCGCTTGCCACCATCGGAGGCCCCTGTCAAAAGCTTTGTCGGCTCCCATCATCATTGGCCGAAACGAGTGACGTCATGCGTCTGAGAGCGCGATTTGCGGGGCCCCTGAGCGGCCGCGCGCGCCCGCCGGGCGACAAGTCGATCTCGCATCGTGCGCTGATTATGGGCGCGCTTGCCAATGGCCGCACGGAGATCGAAGGCCTGCTCGAAGCGGACGACGTGCGCGCGACCGCTGAAGCCGTTCGGCTGTTCGGCGCCAGAGTGGAGCAGACCGGAGAGCGGAGCTGGGCGGTCGAGGGCGCCAGCGGCTTCAGGCAGCCCCCCGAGACAATCGACTGCGGCAATTCCGGCACCGCCGCGCGGCTGCTGATGGGCGCTGCCTCGCCCTATCCGCTGAGCGCGCGATTCGACGGCGATCAGTCGCTGCGCAAGCGCCCGATGAACCGGGTGATTGCGCCCCTGACGCAGATGGGCGCGCGATTCGACGCCGCCAACGGACGCCTGCCGCTCAACATGCATGGCGGCAAGCTGAAGGGCATCACGTATCGCTCCCCCGTGTCTTCCGCCCAGGTGAAATCCGCGGTGCTGCTCGCTGGGCTGCGCGCCGAAGGCGAAACTGTGCTGATCGAACCGGAGCGCTCGCGCGACCACACCGAGCGCATGCTGAAGGTTTTCGGCGCCAACTTCGATGAAATCGACATCGACGGCGCGCGCCATCCGCGCGTGCGGCCAAGCGCGCTTTCCGGCGCGCACATTTACGTGCCCGGCGATCCTTCCTCGGCGGCTTTTCCCGTCGCTGCGGCGCTGATCCTCGGCAAGTCGGAGGTGCGCATCGAAGACGTGCTCGTCAATCCGCTGCGGCTCGGCTTCTTCGAGACCATGCTCGAAATGGGCGGCAAGATCGCTTACGAGGAGCGGCGCGACCCGATCGGCGAGCCGATCGCGGACCTTGTGGTCAAAGCCAGCAAACTGCATGGCGTAGCGCCCCCGGCGCGGCGCGCGCCGGCGATGATCGACGAGTTTCCAATTCTTGCGGTCGTAGGAGCATTCGCGCAGGGCGAAACCCGGATTGTCGGCGCGGCCGAATTGCGCGTGAAGGAGAGCGATCGCATCACCATGATGGTCGAAGGACTTCGCGCCTGCGGCGTGGAGGCGGAGGAGCTGGAAGATGGCCTTGTCGTACGCGGCAACGGCCCGAGGAGCGTGCGCGGCGGGGCGCATATTCGCACGCTGGGCGATCATCGGGTGGCGATGTCGTTTCTCGTGTTGGGCATGGCGTCCAAAGAGCCCGTCACTGTCGATGACGCCGACATGATCGCCACTTCGTTCCCAGGCTTTGCCGAATGCATGCGCTCGCTCGGCGGCGATATCGAGACCGTCTGAGGCTGCATGCTTCCCTCGCCCGCTAGCGCACATCTGAAGGATCGGCCGCAACGCTAATCTCGCGCGGCTGGCCGCGCGCGAGGATGGACGTCGCGGCCAGGTCGCCGGTGACGTTGCCGAGCGTTCGGAAAATGTCGGGGATGACTTCAACGGCGATGAGAATGCCGAGCACTTCGGTCGGCACGCCGAGCGCGATGCAGATGGGCGCGATCGAGGCGATGAAGGAGACTTGGCCGGGAAGACCCACCGCGGCGATGCTCACCGCGTAGGCGACCAACACAGCGCCGACGATCTGCATTACGCTGGGCTCAATGCCGTAGAGATGCGCCACGAAAAAGCAGACGGCGAGATTGCCGACCGGGCTGGTGAAGCGAAAAACGGCGACAGCCAGAGGCAGCGCCACGTCGGCTATGCGCGCTGGGATCTGCAAACCGCGCAACGCCGCTTCGAGCATCGCGGGGAGCGAGGCGAGCGATGACTGGGTTGAGGCGGCGATCGCCCATACTGGCGTAGCGGCGGTCGTAAAGCGTCCGATCGGCTGGCCGCCCCAGGTCACGGCGATAATCCAGGCGATGACGGTGCTGCCCGCCAGCACGCCGGTGACGATCACGACGTACTGCGCCAGCACGCCGGCGACGCTGAAGCCCGCATGCAGGCCGACGCCGAGCGCCAGCGCGAACACGCCGATGGGCCCCGCCAGCAGCACCCAATGTACGATCACGATCATCGCTTCCGACACGCCGCGAAAGAAAGTGACGATTGGCTCGCGCAGCTGCGGCGTCAGCTGCGTGGTGGCGAAGGCGAAGAAGATCGCGAACACGACAAGCGCAAGGATATTGTCGTTCGCCGCAGCCGCGACCGGATTGGTCGGCGCCAAACCTTGCAGCCAAGAGGCGAAGGTCGGCGGCTCGCGGATGGCGACCGCCTGATCGCCGATGCCGGCGATGAACGCATCGGCCGCGGCGCGATCGAGCGGCCAGGCGCTCAACCAGCCCTGCGTCGCCAGCACGGCGTAGGTCGCCGAAAAGAAAATGAGCGCCGTGAACAGGATCACGGCGCGCAGCACGAGGCCGCCGGTTTTGGCCGTGTCGGCGACGGAGGCAATGCCGGTGATGAGCAGCGATACGACGAGCGGCACCACCGTCATGCGCAGCGTGTTGAGCCACAACCCGCCAAAGGCCTCGATGACGCTTGCGGGGCCGGCAAGCTGGGGCGCGTAGCCGCGCACGAGCGCGCCGGCGATGAGGCCCGCGAGCAGCGCGAACAGGACGATGATGCTGATCCATTTCATGGGCGACACGGCAATAGGGCAATAGGGCGAGAGGGCAAGGGGCGAATGGTCGACGCCAAGTCGCCAAATCGCCAGATCGCCAATCGAGACGCGTGCGCGAACGCATCGGTCGGTGCGCGCCTTCCGATTGGCGATCTGGCGACCTGGCGATCTGGCGCCAGGAGGCGGGGCGCGTCGGACGCGCCGAGTTAGTCTCTAAAGTGACGCCGCGGATCGCTCCGCAACGCCGCGCGTCGAACGCGCCCCGAGATCGGCCGTTCTTCCCGGATTGGCGAGCCAGGAGTTTTTGGCTCAGCTGCAGTGCGCACCAGAGGTGCGGCCCACAGCGGCCTTAGCTCCTTATGACCACGAGCCGGTTCAGCGCGTCAGCAGAGTCCGACCTCTGCTGGACCTCGCGGTTTCATGCCCCGCGAGCAGTGCAAGCGCCGTTCGCTTCGCCGGACGGAGTGTAGGTCCCGCCCGACTTTCTCAACGATCCGCCTTCGCTCTTTCGAGCTTCGGCGAGATCGAAGCGACGCCTGCCGCGCCGGCCGATGCCCTGACATTTCGAAGTTTCGGACGTCATCGAAATCCTCCCGTGTCAGTGCGGGGCCAGTCTATGCCAGCTTGACCTCGGTCGGATTGTGCGCGCGGATTTTCCTGCGGAGGCGTTTGGTTTCAACACGTTGGGCATGCGCGAGCGTGGGATAAGAGCGAGGACTATCCCCGTTTCGGGCGCGTTTGCGCGCGCCCATGCCGGCAAGATGCCGCGGTCCTCGGAGCGCTTGCAAGAAAACGCGGTGGGGAGCGCCGGCTTCCAGCCGGCATGCGGCGCGCTTGGAAGGTTGGAGGCGAGCATGCAATGCCCTCATTCAGCACCTCGAAAACGGCGGCGCAGCTGGGCGAGCTGAAGCTCGCGCTCCCCATGCGAAACGCGCCGAAGCTCGACGTCATTGGCACATTCTACTTCGCCAGCGCAGGTTCGCGGTGGGCATGCTCCGACAGGGCGGGTTGCGGCGCGCGTTTGAACTCGAGTTCGCCGTCTTCGATCGGGCCGTAGCGCAGGTCCATGATGTCGTGGAAATAGCTTTGCCGCTGCTTCCACGGCGCGCGCGTCGTCTGCTTGGGCAGGATGTGCTTGGCGCGCTGGAAATAGCCTGACGAGAAATCGACGAACGGACGCTCCTCCACCGGGCCTTTGAGGCGCGGCGTGACCTGGGCGAGATCATACTCATCGAGATAATTGATCATGCGGCAGGCGTATTCGAGGATGAGATCGGCGCGCAGCGTCCAGGACGCGTTGGTGTAGCCGAACACGGAAATGAGGTTCGGGACGTCGGAGAACATCGCGCCCTTGTAGGTGTAGCACTTGCCGGTCTCGACCTTGCGGCCGTCGACGAAGACCTCCGCGCCGCCCAGCGTCTGCAATTCAAGGCCCGTCGCCGCGACGACGATGTCGGCCTCCAGATGTTGGCCTGACTTCAGCTTGATTCCGGTTTCGGTGAATTCCTCGATGTGATCGGTGACGACGGAGGCTTTGCCCTCGCGGATGGCGATGAACATGTCGTTGTCGGGCACGAGGCAGAGGCGCTGCTCCCACGGCTTGTAGGGCGGCGTGAAGTGCTTCTCGATCACGTCCTGCGGCAATTGCTCGGCCATGCGCTTCATCAAGCGCTTCTTGAACGCTTCGGGCCGGTTGCGCGCGAAGCGGAAGAAGAATTGCTGGAAGAAAGTGCGGAAGGCGCGGTTGAGATCGTAGGCGAGTTGAGGCGAGAACCAGCGGCGCAGTCTTTTGCCGAACTCGTCCACCGCGGGCAGCGAAATCATGTAGGTCGGCGTGCGCTGCAGCATGGTCACGTGCGCGGCCTTGTCGGTCATCGCCGGCACCAGCGTGACGGCGGTCGCCCCCGAACCGATGACGACGACGCGCTTGCCGGCGTAGTCGAGGTCTTCGGGCCAAAGCTGCGGCTGGATGATCGGGCCCTTGAACCGCTCCATGCCTTTGAACTGCGGCATGTAGCCGTGCTCGTATTTGTAATAGCCGGCGCACATCAGGATGAAGTTGGCGGTGAAGCGCTTCACCGCGCCCTCGTGTTGGGCCTCGACTGTCCACCGCGCCTGCCCGGAATCCCAGGACGCGCGCACGACGCGATGCTTGAAGCGGATGTGTTTGTCGATGCCGTGCTCGCGCGCCGTCTCGTTGACGTATTTCCAGATGGACGGGCCGTCGGCGATGGCTTTCTGGTCGGTCCACGGTTTGAAGTTGTAGCCCAGCGTGTACATGTCGCTGTCCGAACGGATGCCGGGATAGCGGAATAAATCCCAAGTGCCGCCGATCGCCTCGCGGCCCTCGAGGATGACGTAGCGCTTGTTCGGACAGCGCTTCTGCAGATGATACCCGGCGCCAACGCCAGAAAGCCCGGCGCCTACAATCAGCACGTCGAAATGTTCGCTCTGGAGATCGCCGTCCTTGGCCATGCGCTATCATCGCCCACATCGGACCGGCGGCACAAGCGCGTAACGCCGCGTCATCTTTTGCGCGAGGCGCCGAACCACGGCCGCCGATGCGCGTTCCCACCAAGCTGTGCATCCCGCCATCGCCGCCGTCATCCCGCTCTACAACAAGGGTCCGCATATCGAGCGGGCCATCCGCTCGGCGCTGGAACAGACCGACCCGCCGGACGAGATCATCGTGGTGGACGATGCGTCAGAGGATGACGGGCCGGCCAGGGCGGGCCGGTTTTCCGGCGTGAATCTACTGAAACGCGCGGCGCCGGGCGCGGGCGGCTATGCGGCGCGCAATCTGGCGATCCGCGAAGCGGCCAGCCCATGGATCGCTTTTCTCGACGCAGACGATGCATGGCATCCCGAGTACCTGCGCACAGCACGCGACCTGATCGCGACTTGGCCGGACGCGGGTGGCGTGTTCATGGCGCGCACGATCGTGCGCTCGGACGGCTCGTCCTTCGTGCAGACATCTCTCGATGGCGGCGGCCCGGCGCGGCGTTTCGATTTCACCGGCTTCGTGCGGCTCTGGCTCAGGTTGCGCCGCACGCCGATGTGGACGTCGGCAGCCGTGGTGCGGCGCGACGTGCTGATCCAAGCCGGCCTCTTCCCCGAAGGCCGCTGCGAGCGCGGCGGCGACAAGGATTTGTGGCTGCGCGTGGCGCGCACGGCGCCGCTGATTGGCGCGCCGTTCGTGGGCGCGACCTATTTCAACGACGCGGTGAACCAGGTGACGCGCCGCGCCTCGCTTAATGCGCAGCCGCTTGTCTGCCAAACCATCGCGGCGTGGATGCCGACGGCGCCGCCGAGCGGGCGCGCGCTGCTGCGCCGGCTCTACAATCTCGAAGCCAGCTCCTATGCGAAATGGCTGTTCGGGGAAGAACGGCTTTCGCCGCGCGTCTATCGCGGCTTCTATGTCGCGGACAATCCCCTGACTTATCTGGCGCTCGCCGCGGCTTCCGCCGCGCCGCTTGAACTACAGCGCGCAGTCCGGCGCCTGATCCCGCGCCATCCGTTCTGATCGTGCAGGCGCGGCGGGCGCGGCAATGGGCGCCTGCCTGGTTACATGCTCGAACAGGCTCAGCAGGCGAGCCACATGCGCCTCCGGCGCGTGCGCGCGCACCGCCGTTGCGCGGGCGCCAGCGGAGAGGCGCGCGCGCAGTTCAGGATCGTCGGCGATGCGTGCGATGCGGTCCGCAAGCGCCCCAGCATCGCCCGGGGGGAAGAGCAGGCTGTCGGCGCCGTCCGTCAGCGTGCAGGCCAGCGAGCCGGCGTCGGATGCAATCACCGGGGCGCCGCAGGCGAGGCTCTCCAGCACGACGTTCGGCAGATTCTCATATCCCACTGCAGGGACCACGGCGCAGAGCGCCTCCTGGTACAACTCTGGAACAGCAAACGGATCGACCTGGCCGGCAAATTCGACCTGCTCGCTCAATCCGGCATCGGCGACTTGCTGCTTTAGCGCATCGACGTAGCTGAGATCCTGCCCCACGCCCGCGATTTTGAGCCGCATCGTGCGTCCGCGCGCTCTTAGCAGGCGCATAGCGTCGATCAGCAGGTGCGCGCCCTTCACTTTGTGCAGGCGCCCGACATAGAGGATGTAAGGGCCGCCCGTCGGCGCCGCTCGCGCCGGCCTGAACCGCTCAATGTCGACAAAAGTGGGAATGCAAGTCAGGCGCTGCGCCGGGAGACCGGCGCGCCGCATCATCTCCTGCATGAACGTGTTGGTCGCAACGAACTGATCGACTAGGTCGAAATAACCGCGCGCGCGCTGGAAGGACATGGCCAGAGCATGGACAGCAGAGACCGCGCGGCTGTTTTCGACGCAGCCGTGAATGACGCTGGGCAGCAGCGAGCCGTCCAAGCATGCCGTGCAAGGTTTGCCCTCCCGCACACAATACGTCTGGGCGCAGAACATGCCGTAATCCGACAGGCGCACGACGATGGGCACGCCCGCCCGCTTGAGGCCGACCAGAAGCGAAGGCGAAAGCTTGCGCAGATAGAGCAGGACATAGGCTACGTCAGGCTTAACCTCGCGCGCCATGCGTTCTGCGGCGCGTTCCACTTCCTTGGAGTAGAACAGACGCGCGAAGCTGCGAGCGAGCACAGCGGGCCTGCTGCGGTATTCGCTAAAATAGAGCTGGTCCTGCGGATCGATGGGAGAGACGAAGTAGTCGCCGTAATCCGTCGGCGCATTATTCCTGTGGCGCATGGAGAAAGGCATCACCGTATGCCCGCGCGCTTCCAGTTCTGCGCTGATGTTGAAGAGGTACCGCTCGGCCCCGCTCGCCAGGACGTAACGGTGATTGGCGATGAGAACCCTCATCGCGCGAGCCCAGTCCCAGCGACGATCGGATGGCTCAAGGTCGCCCCCAAAGGCACGCACGCCTCACATCCAAACGAGCCCAGCGGAGTCAGGTTCCCGCTTTGTCCGAAACGCGCTTTCCCCCGCGGCCAAGCACACTTAAGACGCGCCCATGATCATCGCCGTCGACGGACCGACGGCCTCCGGCAAGGGCACCATCGCCGCGGGGCTGGCCAAGCATTACGGGCTGAAACGGCTCGATACAGGGTCGCTGTACAGGGCCGTGGGCCTTGCCGTGCTCGACGCCGGCGGCGATCCCGCGGACGAAGCGGCGGCCGTGCGGGCGGCGGAAGCGCTGGACCTCGCGGCTATCGACGAATATCGGATCCGCTCGAGCGAGGCCGGCCTCGCCGCGTCCAAGGTAGCCGCCCTGCCCGCCGTGCGCGCGGTGCTGCGGCGCGCGCAGCGCGCCTTCGCAGCGGACCCGGCAGGCGCCGTCCTAGACGGGCGAGATATCGGCACGGTGATCTGCCCGGATGCGGACGTGAAGCTGTTCGTGACGGCCGATCTGGCGGTGCGCGCGCGACGTCGGCATGCCGAGCTTACGAGGCGCGGCGAGACCATCAGCCTGGCGGAGCTGCAGGCGCAGATCGCCGAGCGCGACCGGCGCGACATGGAGCGGAAGGATTCGCCGCTCTTCCAGGCGCCGGATGCGCGCTTGCTGGATACGACCGAGCTGAGCGTCGACGAAGCGGTGGCGACGGCGGTCGCGCTGGTCGAAGCTAGCCGGCCGCGCTGAAAACGATATCAAGCGCCGTCTGAATGCGAAAGCTCTCGTGGGCGAGGTTGGCGACCGGGGGTTGTCGCAGCGATTCTCGTGGCACTGCCGAGAGATCGAGAGGCAACATGACGTATCGCTTTCCAGCCACGGTTAATTCGATGTCGCGCCGCGACGCTTTCGCATTCGTCGAAAGCGGCGCCACAATCACTCTTGGCGAGTCTCCATTTCGATCGTGCTGCAGAACCAATAGGAACGGAACGTTCGGCATCGCGCGCCGAAACGGGTTCACTATCACGTCGTATTGCTTCACGTGCGGGGGCGGGCAAGGTTGCGGACGTGGTCCGACAAAGATCCGTTGCGGGCGTAGTATTCCTTATACGCCTCAGTCGACTCGCGCAGCTCTTCACGCTCGGCGGCGAGCTTGGCTTCCTCTTCGGGCGTGCGCTTGAACCTGGCCATCTCGGCCTGCTGGGCTTTCACCCATTCGGGGTCGATGCCCTCTTCGTGCAGGAGCTCCAAGAGCTCTTCGTCGAGTTCGATATCGGCGGCGGTCATGCGCTTAATATAGCATGCCGGGCCGCCGGAAGTCATGAATGCGGCGCCGCCAAGCTTGCCCCTGGGAGGGTCGGTATCTATAGAACCCCCGGCGAAGGCCGCCTGCCGCACATTTCGGCATGGGGCTTTGCGACGCGCCCGCGGTCTTGAGGCCTGCGGGCCGTTGATCGTTTCCGGGTCTTCGCCAAGCCAAATCGGACGGTCCCATGGTGGGGCCGAGACCGCCGGAGCCAACCGGTCGGCCCGTATCAGTTGGAGTTTGAACACGCATGGCTGCCTCAGCCCAGAACACGCTCACCCCCTCTCGCGACGATTTCGCAGCGCTGCTCGATGAAAGCCTCGGCAAGCGCGGCATGGTCGAAGGCCGCGTCATCCCGGCCACCGTCGTCGCCATCGACCACGACTTCGTGGTGGTCGACATCGGCCTCAAGACCGAAGGCCGCATCCCGATCCGTGAATTCCTCGTCGACGACGGCGCGGGCCAGCCCAAGCCCGGCGACATCGTTGAAGTTTATCTCGACCGCATCGAGAACGCGCTGGGCGACGCCGTCGTCAGCCGCGAAAAGGCGCGCCGCGAAGAAGCCTGGACGCGCCTGGAAAAGAGCTTCGCCGCGCAAGAGAGCGTCAACGGCGCGATCGTTGGCCGCGTGAAAGGCGGCTTTACGGTCGATCTCGGCGGCGCGAACGCGTTCCTGCCGGGCAGCCAAGTCGACATTCGCCCCGTGCGCGACGTTGGGCCGCTGATGAACATCGTCCAGCCGTTCGCGATCCTGAAAATGGACCGCCAGCGCGGCAATATCGTCGTTTCGCGCCGCGCGGTGCTGGAAGAGAGCCGCGCCTCCGAGCGTGCGGAGATCGTCGGCCAGCTGCAGGAAGGCGAAGTGCGCGAAGGCGTGGTGAAGAACATCACCGATTACGGCGCGTTCGTGGACCTTGGCGGCATCGACGGCCTCTTGCACGTCACCGATATGAGCTGGAAACGTGTGTCGCACCCAAGCCAGGTGCTAAATGTCGGCGACACGGTGAAAGTGCAAATCGTCAAGATTAACCCGGACACCCAACGCATCAGCCTCGGCATGAAACAGCTGATGAGCGATCCGTGGGACGGCGTTGACGCCAAATATCCGGTCGGCGGCAAGTTCTCCGGGCGCGTGACGAACATCACCGACTACGGCGCCTTCGTTGAGCTGGAGCCCGGCGTCGAGGGCCTCGTCCACGTCTCGGAAATGAGCTGGACGAAGAAGAACCTGCATCCCTCCAAGATCCTCTCCACCTCGCAGGAAGTGGACGTGCAGGTGCTGGACGTGGACGGCGACAAGCGGCGCATCTCGCTCGGCATCAAG
>Ga0209172_10007102_pt1 | contig 11838 bp, 11 predicted proteins | sample LarsenN4metaG_FD_184113 | JGI IMG/M metagenome (GOLD analysis project Ga0209172, IMG submission 184113) | Hot spring sediment bacterial and archeal communities from British Columbia, Canada, to study Microbial Dark Matter (Phase II) - Larsen... ... | reverse complement strand
CCTGGCGCAGCGCCCGCACTACCGGCACGCCGATGCTGATGTTGGGGACGAAGTGGCCGTCCATCACGTCGACGTGCAGCAGCCGGCAGCCGGCGGCCTTGAGCTCCGCGATTTGCTCGCCCAGCCGGGTAAAGTCCGCCGCCAGTATGGAAGGGGCAATCTCGGCGCCGTTGGTGGCCACTCTGCGCTTCCGCATCAACCGGCCATTTTAGCACACCCCCGGCCGCGAGCGGTCAGTCTTCGCGGAGGGCTTCGGCGTCGAGGGTGATGAGGACGTCGTCGCCTACGACCATCCCGGCGTCCTGCATGGGGGCGTTCCAACTGACGCCGAAGTCGTGCCGGTTGATGACCGTCGTGCCGTGGAAGCCGACGCGGGTGTCGTTGAAGGGCGAGCGGCCCTGGCCGAGGAAGCGGACTTCGAGCGTGACCGGGCGGGTGACGCCGCGCAGCGTCAGGTCGCCGGTCACTTTGTATTCGTTGCGCGCCGTGGGCTCGACGCGGGTGCTCTTGAAAGTGATCTTCGGGTAGCGGGGGACGTCGAGGAAGTCGGCGCTGCGCAGGTGCGCGTCGCGCTCCGATTCACCCGACCACAGGCCGGCGGCGTCAATTTCTACCTCGACACGCGCGCCTTCCGGGTGCTCGGGGTCGAAGTCGAGCGTGCCGTGGACGTTCTTGAAGTGGCCGCGCACCCAAGTGACCATCATGTGGCGCACCGAGAACTCCGCCGCGGTATGTCCCGGCTCGAACTTCCATTTGGCCATGGCGGTTTCCCCTCCGCTTGAAATGCTGAATTAGATGCTGTGTTCTACCCAGTGGCTACCGCCACCAAACGCGCGCACCGCCCCGTTGTCATTCTGAGGAGCCACGCACCAACGGTGCGAGCGCGACCATGGACAACGGGCGCAAGCCGACTACTCGTTTGGCTCGGAACAACAGGGGTGCGGTTGGTGCGGGGCGACAAAGAATCTCAAACTGTGCTATGGCCATCGGCTGAGATTCTTCGCTTCGCTCAGAATGACAGGCACTAGCTTGGAACCTCGAAGCGGTCGCCGGAGCGGACGTGCAGGCCGTTGATGAAGTCAGTGGCGGACATCCGCTTGCGGGCGGCGGGCTGAAGCTCGTCGAGCCGCAGCCAAGTCTGGCCTCCGCAGGCCGCATAGAGCGCATGCGTTTCCACCAGCAGCGTCCCCGGAGCGAGTGCCTTCACCACTCCGGGCGGCGCTTCGACCGGCTCACTGCGCCACAGGTGCACGAGCTTCCCGCGGAAGCCCGTCCAGGCCCCCGGCCAGGGCGCCAGCCCGCGAATGCGGTTGTAGATTTCCGGCGCCGCCAGCGACCAGTCCACCCGGCCGTCTTCTTTCTTGAGCAGCGGGGCTTTGCTGGCCTGCGCATTGTCCTGCGGCCTCGGGGTGAGTGAGCCGGCGGCGAGCTGCTTGAGCGTCTCGGCCATCAGTTCCGCGCCGAGCTCGGCCAGGCGGGCGGCGAGCGTCAGCGTGGTGTCGTCCGGGCGGATGGGCTCTTCGCGCTGGAGAAGGATGGGCCCGGTGTCGAGCCCGGGGTCAATGCGCATGGTGGTTACGCCCGTCTTGGTCTCGCCGCGAATCAGCGCCCACTGCACGGGCGCGGCGCCGCGGTACTTGGGGAGTAGCGAAGCGTGCAGGTTGATCCAGCCGCGCGGCGGCACGGCGAGCAAATCGGCGGGGATGAGTTGCCCGTAGCCGACGATGACGACCGCCTCGGGCTGGTAGCGCGCGAGCAGAGCGCGCCCGGCTTCGCCCTTCAGTTTCTCCGGCTGCTCGAGGCGGAGGCCGAGCGCGAGCGCCGCCTCCTTGACCGGCGACGCCGCGGGCACGAGGCCACGCCCGCGCGGCCGGTCGGGCCGCGTGACGACGGCGGCGAGCTCGTGCCCGGCGGCGTGCAAGCGCTCGAGCGTCGGCACGGCAAACTCCGGCGTCCCGCAGAAGAGCAGCTTCATGGGAACCCTTTTACCGCAGAGGCCGCCGAGGACGCAAAGAAGAGATTCCTCGCTTCGCCCCTCGACTTCGCTCGGGGCAGGCTCGGAATGACAGCGTTAATAGGTTGAGGGCAACCCAATCTGAACCAGTGGGACAGACATTCTTGTCTGTCATTCCGAGGAATCTCTTTCTCTCCGTCGAGGCCGACCCTTCGACTGCGGCCCTTGCCCTCTCGGCAGGCTCAGGGTCGCCAAGGGCGACGGCTCCGCTCAGGGTGACGCTAGCGCGTCACCAGTCGCCGGCTTTGACGAGCTTGCGGACTTTGCGGCGGATGAGGTCGCGCTTCAAAGCCGACAAATGCTGGATGAAGAGCTTGCCGTCGAGGTGATCAATCTCGTGACAGAAGGCGCGGGCCAGCAGCTCTTCGCCGGTCCGGGTGTACTCCTTTCCGAAAGCGTCGCGGGCGCGGAGGGTAACGCGGGCGGGGCGGTTGACGTCGGCGTGGAACCCCGGCAGGCTCAAGCAGCCCTCTTCGCCCCGCTGCTTGCCTTCGCGGGAGACGATGACCGGGTTGGCGAGCACGAGCCTGGCGTTGGGGTCCTGACCGGAGGTGATGTCAATGACGGCGAGCCGCCGGGGGATGCCGATCTGCGGCGCCGCCAGGCCGACGCCGTGGGCGGCGTACATCGACTCGAACATGTCGGCCACCAGTTGCCGCAGCTTGTCGTCGAACTCGGTGACCGGCTGGGCTTCCTGCTCGAGCACCGGCGCGCCGTACTTGACGATGGGGTAGATCATCGTGACTGGTAACTTGTGACTGGTGACTGGTGAGCGGGCATGCGCGCTTCAGTAGCTCCGCAGTTGCTCCGTATAGGCGCGGAAGCTGCGCAGCGCCTCCTCCAGCGTGTCGCCGCCGAATTTTTCCCGCACGGCCGCGGCCAGGACCAGCGCCACCATGGCTTCGCCGATGACGCCGGCGGCCGGTACCACGCAGACGTCAGAGCGCTCGTAGGCGGCCTTGACCGGCTGCTTGGTTTCGAAGTCAACCGACCCGAGCGGCCGCCGCAAGGTAGAAATAGGTTTCAAGTAGCCGCGCACGACGACGTCTTCGCCGTTCGCGATGCCGCCTTCGAGCCCGCCGGCGCGGTTCGTGGGGCGCGTGAAGCGCCGTGCCGCCGCGTCGTAGCCGATTTCGTCGTGGACTTCGGAGCCGAAGGCGGCGGCGCTGGCGATACCCGCGCCGACTTCAACCGCCTTCACCGCCGGGATGGACATCAGCGCCTGCGCCAGCCGCCCGTCGAGCTTTTCGTCCCAGTGAGCGTGGGAGCCGAGCCCGGGCGGGACGTTGTGGGCGACGACCTCGAAGACGCCGCCGAGCGAGTCGCGGTCGGCGAGGGCCTGGTCAATCAGCTTCTTCATCGCCCCGCCGAGCGAGGCGTCCACGCAGCGGATTTCGGCCTCGGTCTCTTCGCAGGCCTTGACGATTTCTTCCCATCCCGCTCTGCGGGACAGGCGGGCCGACCCGATGGCGACGGTGTGGCTTAAGACCTCGATGCCGAATTGACGCAGAAAAAGCTTGGTGAGCGCCCCGGCGGCGACGCGGGCGGCGGTCTCGCGGGCGCTGGCGCGCTCGACGACGTAGCGGGCGTCCTTGAGGTTGAACTTGAGCGCGCCCGCCAGGTCGGCGTGGCCGGGCCGCGGCTGCGTCAAGCGGCGCTGCTTGTCGGCGGCGCCGGGGACGTCCTCGACCGGCAGGGCGTCTTCCCAGTGCGTCCAGTCCTTGTTTTCGATTTGCAGGGTGATGGGCGCGCCGATGGTTTTCCCGTGGCGGACGCCGGAGAGGATTTGCACTTCATCGCGCTCGATTTTCATCCGCCCGCCGCGGCCGTAGCCGGCCTGGCGGCGGCGCAACTCGCGGTTGATGAAGGCGAGGTCAACGGCCACGCCCAGGGGCAGGCCCGACACGATGGCCGTCAGGCATTGCCCGTGCGACTCCCCCGCCGTTTGCCAGCGCAGCATGAAGCGCCGATTCTAGCCCATTGAAACCACAGATGCACCCTTCGGCTTGGCTCAGGGCAGGCGCAGATAGGAGAAATGCAGATCCCTCGCTGCGCTCGGGATGACAGGGGCGGGGGCGCAGGGGCGGGGCACAGGGGTGGGTGCAGGGCGGGGGAGAAATGCGTCCAGAACGCGTCCGAGACGCATTTGCGGGGAAACCAGGAACGGGCGTGAAGGCCGGATGAGCTCCCGGCGCTTGTCATCCCGAGTCCCGAAGCCTCGGGGCGTGGGATCTCTTCTCTGCCACACAAAGAGATTCCTCCCCGCCCATTCCTATTCCTTGTGGCACCGGCGTCTCGCCGGTGTTCCGTGTCCACAGGCCAGAAGCCTGTGCCACCCAAAACAGAATGGGGGGGTCGGAATGACAGACAGGAATGTCTGTCCCACTGTCTGGATCCGCGGACTTACACGAGTCACGAGTTACCAGTCACCAGTCACGCGCAGCCTTCCTTGACTTGCCCGGAGGGGCAAGGGAGAATCCCCTAGCGAACCGCCATGGCGAGTCCCGTCAGCGCCCTCAACGACCTTTTGAAGGAAAAGGTCGCCGCCGTGCAGGACTTCACCCTGCTCGGCTGGCAGGCTGCGCGCAAAGTCTTCGGCAAGCCGCGCTACCTGGCCGACACGCTCGACCAGATGGACATCATCGGCGTGGGCTCGCTCCCCATCGTCATCCTGGCGTCGTTTTTTATCGGGGCGGTGCTGGTGTTGCAGACGGCCGACCAGTTCGTGCGCTTCGGCTCGCCGGGCTTGACGGGCGACGTGGTCTCGCTCGCCCTGGTGCGCGAGATCGGCCCGGTCATCATCGCCCTGCTGGTGGCCGGGCGGGTGTCGAGCGGCATCGCCAGCGAGCTCGGCTCGATGCTGGTGAGCGAGCAGATCGACGCCATGCGCGCGCTCGGGACCGACCCGGTGAAGAAGCTCGTCATCCCGCGCCTGGTGGCTACCATTTGGATGCTGCCGCTGCTGACCATCGTGGGCGACTTCGTGGGGCTGGTGGGGGGGCTGGTGGTTTCGAAGTTCGTGGCCCGCATCAACCCGGTGCAGTACTGGACGCGGGCCTACAACGCCATCGAATTCGGCGACGGCTTCCAGGGGCTTACCAAGCCCTTCGTCTTCGGACTGATTATTGCGCTGGTGGGCTGCTACTACGGGCTGACCACGCGGGGCGGCACCCAGGGCGTGGGCCGCTCAACGACGCAGGCGGTGGTGGTCGCCTCGGTGCTCATCCTGGTCTCCAACCTCTTCATCACCAAGACCGTCCTCTGGATCAACACCCTGATGGGCTGGTAGATGGCCGAGCTCAGTGAAGTCATCCGCTTCGACGGGGTGCGGCTGGCCTTCGGCCGGAACGTGGTGCTGGGCGAGGTGAGCTTCGCGCTCCACCGCGGCGAGACGCTCGTCCTGCTCGGGGTCACCGGCACCGGCAAGACCCTCATCCTCAAGCTCGCCCTCGGCCTCTTGAAGCCGGACGCCGGGCGCATCCGCGTGCTGGGCACGGACATCACCAACCTCGAGGAAGAGGCGCTCTTTCCGCTGCGCGAGAAGCTCGGCATCGTTTTTCAGGAGATGGCGCTCTTCGATTCGCTCAACGTCTACGAGAACGTCGCCTACCGGCTCATCGAAGAGACCGTGCACGGCGCCCTGGACTTGGCGGATGAGGAAATCGAGCGGCGGGTGCGCGACGTCCTGCGCTTCGTTGAGCTGGAAGAGGCCATCTGGAAGATGCCCGACGAGCTTTCGGGCGGGATGAAGCGCCGCGTGGGCCTGGCGCGCGCGCTCATCACCGAGCCGCCCGTGCTGCTCTACGACTCGCCCACCGCCGGGCTCGACCCGGTGACTTCGCAGACCATCCTCACGCTCATCATCAAGCTGCGCGACACCCGCCAGGCCAGCGCCCTCTACGTGACTCAGCGCCTCCAGGACGCCTTCATCCTGGCGAACAGTGTCTTCGACGACTCCAACGGGGGCCTCAAGCCCGCCCGCTCGGACGGGGTCACGCACGATACCCGCACGCGCTTCCTGCTGCTGCGCGACGGCGGCATCCACTTCGAGGGCACCCCGGAAGAAATCCTCGCCGCCCGCGACCCTTACCTCCAGCGCTTCCTCGCCTGAACCCGCCGGCCTGCTATAATCCGCCAGCCCCCGTCGTCGGGGGACACGCCGATGCCACGCCAGCGCCTGCCCTCCGAAGTTCCGCGCAGCGGGACGAAGGCGGGCGCCCCCTGGTGGATGTACGCCCTCGCCGCCTGCTTTCTCGGCCACGTTGCCCTGTCCGATTACAGCAACTTCTGGGGCCCGGAACGAGTGGGCGTGGACCTTGTCCACGGGGAGTCGGGCGCGCTAGTGGAGAGGCTGACGCCCGACTTGCCCGGCGAGCGGGCGGGGCTCCAACCCGGCGACCGCATCCTGGCGGTGGACGGCATGGTTGTTCGCCACGCCTTCGAGTGGAACGTCATCGGGGCCAACTTCGAAATCGGGCGGCTCCACCGCGTCGAGATCGAGCGCGGAGGAGAGCGCCGCGTCCTGGACCTGAAGTTGGGAGGGCAGCGGGGGCTTCGGAGCCGCTGGAGCCTTGAAGACACAATCTTGTCGTGGTGGCTGGTCGTGATGCAGGGGGCGCTGCTGGGTCTCGCCTTCCTCATCGCCTTCCGCCGGCCGCAGGAACTCGTGGCCCGCGTCGGCGCCCTGTTCCTGGTCACCCTGCCGGTGGGCATGTCCTACTTCAGTCCGCCCTACGGTTTCGCGGCCGCCTGGCGCGACCTTCCCGCCCCGCTGGGATGGCTGCTGTGGATTCCGCAGGCCCTAGGCCTCGTCAGCGGCCCGCTGGCCTTCACTTTTTTCGCTGTTTTCCCGCGCACGCTGTTCCGCGCCCGCTGGGCCTGGGCGCTCGTCTGGCTGCTGGTCCCGACGGCGTTGCCGATGCTGGCGCTCTTCGTCTACATGGTCTACCGCCCGCAACACGCCGCGGGCCTGATGCCGGTGTGGTACTGGCAATGGATGGGCGTGGTCGCGGTCCTCTATACGCTCACCGCCCTGGGTTTTCTGGTGGTGAACTACCGCCGGCTGGAAGACCTGAACGAGCGCCGGCGCGTGCGCGTTCTAGTGGCGGGAACGGTGGTGGGCTTCCTGGGGTGCGTGCCGGTCTTCATCGCCATACTGTGGGGAGGGTCCTTCCCGGCCACGCTGGTCCCCTCCCCGATCCCGTTGCTGGGACTCCTTCTTTTCCTGCTCTTTCCGGCGTCGTTTGCCTACGCCATCCTGCGCCATCGTGTGTTCGACATCGGCGTGATGGTCCGCCAGGGGTTGCCGGCGCCCGCCCCTTCGCCGGGGCCCGCTCCGCCGAGTGGCAGGGTGCGCTGCTCGCCGGGCGCTTCACCCCCCTCGCTCAACACCTGCCCGAGGCCCCGCCGCGCTGGCAGGAGTTCTTCACCCGCGCCTTGGCCCTCGAACCCGCTCCGCGGCCGAACTCCGCCCGGGAATTTCTCGCTGCCTTCGAGCAGGCCTTCGCCTAGTGCCGTTCCAACTTTTTCCGACGACGGGACCGGCCCGAAGTGGGGCCAGACCGCGGCAACTTCTTGCTAGTAACAATTAAGCTCAAATGGTTGGAACGGTACTAAACGCGGGTAAGGGATTCGAGCTTGGCGAGGTGGTCGGCGGAGCCGATGGCGATCAGGCAGTCGCCCGGGCGGATGGCCGTATCGGGGTGGGGGTTGAAGGTCAGGGTGTTGTCCACGTGCTTCAGGGCCAGCACCATCACCCCGGTCTTCTGCCGGATGTCGGCCTCGGCCAGGGAGCGGCCGGCCAGGCGGGAGTTTTCCGGCACGCGCACTTCGCCGATTTCGATGTCCAGGCGCTCGGCGCCGAAAGCGGTGTCGATGAAGTCGAGCACGTTCGGCCGCAGCAGCAGTTGCACGATGCGCTTGCCGATGAAGTGGTAGGGCGAGAGCACCTGGTGGGCCCCGGCGCGCAGCAGCTTGGGGATGGCTTCCTCCTCGCTGGCGCGGGCGATGATCTTCAGGTCGGGCCGCATCCCGCTGGCGGTCAGCACGATGTAGAGGTTGTCGGGGTCGGAGGTGACCGCCGAGATCAGCCCCCGGGCGGTCTCGATGCGCGCCTTGCGCAGGCCCTCTTCGGTGGCCCCGGTGCCAATGATGACGGGGATGCCTTCGTCCAGCGCCCACTGGGCGCGCGGCGCGTCCTTCTCCACCAAAACGATGGGGACCCCGCGGGCGCGCAGCTCGCGCGCCACCGTGCGGCCCACCCGGCCCGCCCCGCAGATGATGTAGTGGTCTTTGAGCTTGGCGATTTCGCGTTCCATGCGCCGCCGTCCCAGGATGCTGGTGAGCTCGAATTCTAGCATCGCTTGCGTGCCGGTGGCCACCAGGAACCCGCCCGCCATCACCGCCGCGACAATGAGGAAGACGTTGAAGACGCGTCCGGCGGGGGTGAGGGAGTGCACCTCACCATAGCCGATGGTGGTCATGGTGATGAGCGTCATGTAGAGCCCGTCGAACCACGCCCAGCCCTCGATGTAGTGGAAGCCCACGATGCCAACGAAGAGCACGGCGGCCAGCACCAGCAGCGACAGGCGGATGCGGTTCTGGATGGTCATCGGCGTCGGCGGCTCGCATCCTGCGGCGCGCCCCGGCAAAAGTCAAGACGAAGGCGCCGCCGATTTGCCTCCCAGGTGCGCTTTCAGGCAGAATCGGGGCGCCAGAACTTTCTCGACGGGGGAGGTCCGCCATGCCAGCTCGCAAAGCCCTGACCTGGACGGAACTGCGCGTGGGCGCGTTCGTCCTGTTCGCCGTGGTCCTTGTGGCCGTTTTCGTTTTCTATGTCACCGGGGAAGGAGCGCTCTTCGCCCGCAAGATGGAGCTCAAGACCCATCTGCCCTACGTGTCGGGCCTGGAAAGCGGGGCGCCGGTGCGCCTGGCCGGGGTGGAAATCGGCACGGTGAAGGGCGTGCGCCTGTCCGAGTTCCGCGACGACCCCAGCCGCCACACCGAGATCACTTTCAGCGTCAACCGCAGCTACCAGGACGACATCCGCACCGACACCCGGGCCTACACCACCACCGAAGGGCTGCTCGGCGAAAGCGTGCTGGAGCTGACCCGTGGCGTCTCCGGCACGCCCATCCCCGCCGGCGGCGTCGTCACCGGCGAGGTGCGGCCCGGCATCAAGGAGATCGTGCAGAACGTCGGAACCATCACCGACGACATCCGCGTCGTCACCGCCGACATCCGCAACGCCAAGGGAACGCTGGGCAAGCTCATCGAAGACCCGGCGCTCTACAACCGCGCTCGCCAGTCGGTGGAAGAGTTCCAGTCGCTCACCCAGCGGGCGGCGGCCGGCGAAGGCACGCTCGGCAAGCTGATGGTGAGCGAAGAGCTCTACGACCAGCTCAAGGGCACCGCCGACAAGGTGGACGAAGTCGCCCGCGACCTCCGCGCCGGCCAGGGCACCCTCGGCAAGCTCATCTACGACCCGGCGGTCTACGACAAGGCCCACAGCATCGTGGACCGGGCCGACCGCATCGTGGGCCGCGTCGAGGCCGGCGAGGGCACGCTCGGCAAGCTCATCACCGAGGACAAGCTCCACGAAGACGTCAAGCAGACCTTCGCCAACGTCCGCGAAATCACCCGCAAGATCAACGCCGGCGAAGGCACGCTCGGCCGCGCCGCCAACGACCCGCGCGCCTACGAGAACTTCAACGAGCTGACCGCGGAGATGCGCGCGCTCATCAGCGACTTCCGCAAGGACCCGAAGCGCTATCTGCGCATCAAGTTGAGCCTGTTCTAAGAGTGCGGGTCCGCCGCCGCCGGCCTCCCCCGGGCGGCCGCGGTCCCGAAGGTTCGGGAGCAGGAGGGCCGCCATGCCGTTCGCCTGGACGGAGTGCCAGACCTGCCGCTCGAAGCGGCGCGCCTATTTCACCCTGGACGAGCTGCACCAGTTCGCCGAGGGCACGACGCTGCTCCGCTTCTGCGCCTTCTGCCACGTGCCCACGCAATGGGGACCGGTGCAGCCGCCGCGGACGCCCGACGAGCCGCTGCCCGCCACCGCCCTCAAGCCGCCCGGCCCCACGGTTCTTCTCATTGATGACGACGAAGACACCCTGGCGGTGCTGCAGCGCGCGCTCGCCAGCCGGAAGTTCCACGTCGAAGCCGCCGACTCGGCCCGCGGGGCGCTGGCCAAGATGGTGAACGAGAGCTACGACGTGGTGCTCTCCGACATCCACATGCCCGGCTTCGACGGGCAGAAGCTTTTCCTCTTCATCGTCGAGTACATGCCGGAGTACCGCCAGCGGGTGATGTTCTTGACCGGCGACACCGAGAGTCCCGACGTCCAGGAGTTCCTCCGGCGCTCGGGCTGCCCCTACGCCTACAAGCCGTTCGACTTCGACCAGGTGCTCGGGAAAATCCAGGCGCTGCTCGCCCCGCCGGAGGCGGGGAAAGTCCCCGACCCGACTCCCGCCTAGAAGCGCAGCGAACCGAGGAACTCCTCTAGGGTGCGCGTGAAGGCGGCCGGCTGCTCGAGGTTCGAGAGGTGCCCCGCCGCCGGGATTTTGACGAGCGCCGCGCCGGGAATCGCCTTCGCCATCGCTTCGGATTCCGCCGGCGGCGTCAGCGTGTCCTCTTCGCCCACGAGAATAAGCGTGGGCACGCGGATCGAGCCGAGCAGCGGCGTCGAGTCCGGCCGCGCCGCCATCCCGCGCAGCGCCCGCGCGATGCCCGCCGGCGGCGTGGAAAGGATCATGGCGCGCACGGCAGCCACGACCTCCGGCTTGTTTGCTTGCGTGGTGGCGCCGAGAAGCTTCGGCAGCAGCCGCTCGGCGATAATGCCGGCGCCTTTTTTTTCCGCCAGGGCGGCGCTGTCGTGGCGCGCCTTGCGGCCCTCTTCTGTGTCGGCGCCGGCGCGCGTGTCGGCGAGAATCAGCGCGGCCACGCGGCCGGCGTGGCGGCGGAGGAAAGCGAAGGCGGCGTAGCCGCCCATCGAAAGCCCGCCGAGCGCGACCCGCTCGAGCTTCAGCTCATCGAGCAGCCCGCGCACGTCCTCGGCCAGCCGCTCCATCGTTGAGTCCTCCTCCGCCAGGCCCGACTCGCCGTGGCCGCGGAAGTCCGGGGTAATGACCCGGTAGCGCGCGGCGAGCGCCTGGCGCTCGGCCGCCCACATCCCGCGGTTCACCGGGAAAGCGTGCAGCAGCACCACCGGCAGGCCCTGCCCGGCCTCCTCCCACGCCAGCTCGATCCCGCCGAGGCTCTTCTTCACGGACGTCCTCTCCAGTCGGTCAAGGTTACAGCCCTAGGATGGCCAACAGGGCCAACTCCTTCCCCCGCGGTGTCATTCCGACCCCGCCCATGCTAGCTTTGGTGGCACCGGCAGCCTGCCCTGAGCGGAGCCGAAGGGTCGCGCCGGTGTTCCCCGTGCCCACAGGCCGGAGGCCTGTGCCACCAGGAACAGAATGGGCGGGGGAGGAATCTGCATTTCGTCTTCCTTAGAATGGCACCGGGGCTGGGCGGGGATTCTAGCAGAGAAACGATGCTAGAATGCTTCAGCAAGCCGGAGTGGCGGAACTGGCAGACGCGCCGGACTCAAAATCCGGTGGGGTTCACCCCCCGTGAGGGTTCGACCCCCTCCTCCGGCACCACCCCTCAATCGATTCAGCCGGACTTGGGCGGCTGGGCGTACTTCTTGATGAGCTCGAAGAGCGCCTGGCTCTGCTTCTTGACGTCGAGCGCGGTCTCCCGCAGGGACGCGTCGGTGTACTGGCTCATGGCGAGCAAGTCGGCTGACGCCGTCAGCACCGTGAGCGGCGTCATCGCCTCTT